>Ga0068856_100006622_pt1 | contig 11350 bp, 9 predicted proteins | sample KBSCornC62_FD_66595 | JGI IMG/M metagenome (GOLD analysis project Ga0068856, IMG submission 66595) | Corn rhizosphere microbial communities from Kellogg Biological Station, Michigan, USA - KBS Corn C6-2 | ecosystem: Host-associated > Plants > Roots > Rhizosphere > Soil ... | reverse complement strand
AGCTCGCCGCGCGCGAGCATCGGCTTGAGCATGTTGCCGGCGTCCATCGAGCCTTCCGCCTTGCCCGCGCCGACGATCGTGTGCAGCTCGTCGATGAAGACGATGTAGAGCCCCTGCGCTTCCGTGATCTCTTTCAGCACGGACTTGAGCCGCTCCTCGAACTCGCCGCGAAACTTGGCTCCGGCGATGAGCGCGCCCATGTCGAGCGAGACGAGCCGCTTGTTCTTGAGGCCCTCCGGCACGTCGCCGTTCACGATGCGCTGCGCGAGACCCTCGACGATCGCCGTCTTGCCCACACCGGGCTCGCCGATGAGCACGGGATTGTTCTTCGTGCGGCGCGACAGCACCTGGATGACGCGGCGAATCTCCTCGTCGCGACCGATCACCGGGTCGAGCTTGCCCTTGCGCGCCGCGTCGGTGAGATCGCGGGTGTAGCGCTGCAGCGCCTGGTACTGATTCTCAGGACTCTGATCGGTGACGCGGTGCGTGCCGCGCACTTCCTCCAGCGACTTGAGCAGCGCGTCGTGCGGCGCGCCGGTGGCACTGAGCAGGCTGCGACTCTCCGTGCCTTTGGTCTCGCTCAGCGCGAGCAGCAGATGCTCGGTCGACACGTACTCGTCGCCGAGCGACTTCGCGTCGTCTTCGGCCTTGTCGAAGACCTGATTGAGCTCGCGCGACATCGTCGGCTGCGCGTCGCTCTGCTTCGGGTAGCGCGACGTCTCCCGCGCGACTTGCTCGCGGAGCGCCGCGACGCTGACGCCGAGCTTCTGCAGCACCGGCACGACGATGCTCTCGTCCTGCTCGAGGAGCGCGCCGAGCAGATGCAGGTCGTACACGACTGGATTGCCGTTCCGCCGCGCCGCGGAGATGGCATCGTTCAATGCCTCGCCGGCCTTAACGGTAAGTTTTTCTGGATTGATCATGTCGTTCACGGGGAGCAACGTCGGTGCCCTTCGAATGCGTCAAAGCGGCACATTCGACTGCGAAATCTGCACGCTCGAAACGACGAAGCGCCGAGAGCGTATGCCCTCGGCGCCTCGTGCTCGAACTCAGTTACTTCGCGTTAAAGACCCGGATGATGCCGGCGGGCTGCCGGTCAATGAAGAGCTGCACCAGATACGTACCTGATGCCGCCTCCTTGTTGGTGCCCTGGACGTTGCCGTCCCACAAAGCCTGGTAGGCACCACACGGCAGTACGAGGTCGTGGAGCGATCCCGTAGGTGACGTGTTCGACACCCAATTCGGTGCAGGTCCATCAAGCTCCGGCACCGCGACCTGCTGCGCCAGGATGTTGAGAACCCGCATCGTCACTACGTGCTGCTGACGGTCATTCGCACACTGGTTGGCCGTATCGCCAACCGCGAACGCAATGAACGTCTTCGGATTGAAGGGGTTCGGCCATGCTCGGCCGAGACTCCCCGCACTGTGCCCTCGGGGCTGCTGCTGTGTTGATTGCCCCGCCGCGTTCTTTGGCGAAATCGCACAAAGGGCGAGCACGAGCACCAGTGCTGCCCAGCGGTGGAACATGTTTTCTCCGCGCTAACGAAACAGGACCGTTACAAGAGCTCCTGAATGGGTTGAACCGGAAACTGCCACGTGACCCGAAGTTATGGTCAGAGCAACCGAAAAGTCAAGCGAACCGTGGCGTGGACGTTGTTGTGCCGATGGAATTTACGTGCCGCGCCACACCCTTCCTGTTGTGTTCCTATTTGTATACCCCACTCGGTCGCAGTATTCCAGGAATGGAATCAAGTACTTCCGAGAGAGCCCGAGCGCGTCGCGCAGCTCCGAGGGGCTCATCTCCTGGCCACCCGACATCGTCTGCCGCAGCCGGTCGATGACCAGCTTGAGGTTACCAGTCGTATAGTACCTATTTTGTTCCACTTGCACGACTTCACCACGGCGCTCCAAATACCGCAGCAGGGGTTCCGCGTCGGCGCCGATCTTCGCCGCCAGCTCTGAAGTATCGGGCGGCTCGGCGCCCGATCCATCGAGCGCGGAAAGAATCGTGGCGAGCTGCCCTTCCTGCGCCACGGTCGGTGCCGGCTGCCACTCGGGGAGCGAGGCCGAACCGCCGGAGACGCCGAGCTCGCCCTCCTCGATCGCACGCTCGAGCGCGAGCTCCACGACGGACGCGGCGGCCTTGAGTCTGGCCCTGAGAAGCTGCGCCGGCATGCCGGGTTCGAGTGGATGATCGGCGTGGTACGCGCTCACCTCGCCGATCAGCGCGGCGCGCACTCGGCCGAGCGCCGCCGCCGAGATCACGCACGTGCCCGCGGATGCCACGCCCTGATCGACCGAATTGATGATTGCGCTGAGCTCGCGCGGCGCGACGCCGATGCGTACCGGCAGCGTCGACAGCTCGAGCCCTTGCGCTCCTGATTCAGCGAGCAGACGCTCGAGTCGCTCTCGTGAGGTGAGGCCGGTCTCCCACGCGCGCGCGCGAGGCGATGCGTATGGATCCGTGATCACGCCGCCTCCGATCGTGTTGAGCGGCGATGTCGTGCGGAGCACGAAGCGGTCGCCCGCGCGCAGCACCACCGGCTGATCGAACACGAGTCGCGCGCCAAACGGCAGGTCGAGCGTGCGTTCGCGCGCCACGACGCGGGCGCCTACCTCGACGGTCCCGACGTGAAATCTGACCCAGCTCCGCGGGCGAAGATCCGCGTCGGCCACCATCGTCACGTCGGCGCGCGCGAACTTCGTCGGCTGCCATGCACGGTCGATCACGAGCGTCGAGCCGCGCGGCACATCCGCGACCTCCACACCGGCGAGCGCGATCGCCGCACGCGCGCCCGGCTGCGCCGCATCTCGCTGCGCGCCGTGGCCTTGAATGCCCCGCACGCGCGCCGTTCGGTCCGACGGAAGAATGCGAACGGTCGCATCCCGCTCGAGCCGGCCGGACCAGACGGTCCCCGTCACGACGGTGCCGGTCCCCTTGATCGTGAACGCACGATCGACCGGCAGTCGAAACAGATCTTCCTGCGCGCGCTCCGGCACGTCGCGAGCAATTCGCTCGAGCGCGGCCTTGAGCTCCGGAATTCCCTGCCCGCTCGCGGCGGAGACCGCGACGATGGGCGCTCCAGCGAGCGCGCGCCGCGTCGCCTGCCGCACGTCGTCCTCGACGAGCGCGAGCCATTCCGCGTCGACGAGGTCAGCCTTGGTCAGCGCGACCACGCCGCGCGAGACGCCCAAGAGTTCTAGAATTGCGAGATGCTCACGAGTCTGGGGCATCACGCCCTCGTCCGCCGCGACGACGACGAGCGCGAGATCGATTCCCGTGGCGCCCGCCACCATCGTGCGCACGAACGCCTCGTGGCCGGGCACGTCCACCACGCCCAACGTGCCCACGCCGTCGAGCACGAGCGGCGCGAAGCCCAGCTCGATCGTGATTCCGCGCCGCTTCTCCTCCGGCAGTCGATCGGTGTCCACGCCGGTGAGCGCGCGAACGAGCGTCGTCTTGCCATGATCGATGTGGCCGGCCGTGCCCAGAATCATGCAACGCTCCCGGCCCACGGTGCGTGCTCCCACGCCTCGAACGCGTGCAGCGGCCGGTCGTCCGCCAGGTGCTCGCGTACGAATTCGCGCAGCAGACGCTGGTGGGCGCGAATCGCTCCCGAGTCGGTGACGGGATGCGAGTCGCCGGCGAGCCAATCGCGAAGCGCGGCGCGCGCCGAGACGGGAAGCGAGCGGCCTCTGCGCGCCAGATGCCCACAGCGCGCGCAGACCACTCCGCCTGCCGGATGACTGAAGACCGCGACGGCGTCCATGTCGATCGATGCATGACACTCGGCACATTGGTCGATGACCGGCGCGATTCCAAGCTCGGCGAGAATGCGCCACGCGCCGGCGAGCGTCGCATCGGGCGCGCGTTCGGGCGCGGCCGATGCGAGCGCGTCGAGCGCGGTGGCGACCGCGTCGTACAATCCGGGATCCGCCGCGTCGCGCGCGAACCGCAGCGTGAGCTCGGCGATCGTCCCCGCACCCGCGAAGCGCGCGAGGTGCCCGGCGAGCTGCGGTCGCGCGCGCGTGACGTCGAAGCTGCTCAGTGTGTCGAGATCGCGGCCGGGCTTCGTTTGCAGCTCGGCCGTGCCCTCGGCGAACAGATCGAGCGCGCGGCCGAACCGCCGCTTCGACGCACGCGCCCCGCGCGCCAACACCGAGCGCACGCCGCCTACTCGCGTCACGAGCTTGAGAATGCGCGAGGACTCCAGGTAGTCGAACGCATGGAGGACGATCGCGTCGGTGACGAGCGGCGGGGCCATGGCATGAAAGCTAGCGCCCGGGCCGCGCGTCAGAACGTGAGGCGCGCCCCGGCGAGAATCGTGCGTCGAGGTGACAGAAAGTTGAACACCGATTGGTAGTTCACGTCGAAGAGATTCTCGACGTGCAGCGTGAACGCCGCATCGCGCAGCTCGGGCGCGTACGCCGCGAGTGGCAGCTCGGCGCCGAGATCCGTGCGCGTGTAGGCCGGATCGCGCACGGCGAGCGCGGGGAACGGTCTGAAGTCGCGGTCCGTCCGATCCCCCACGTGAATGAACCGCACGTCCAGGCTGCCACGCGCCGAGGCGAACGAGCCGCCGAGATTCCAGCTCGTCGTCGGCCGGCGAATCAGCTGCTCGTTCGCATGATAGAGTCCGCCGCTCGAGCTGTCGAAGCCGGCGGTCAGCACCTTGGTCTCCAGGTGCGTGAAGTTCGCATCGAACGCCAGGTGCCGTGTGGCCGTGACGTGCGCCTCGAGCTCGCGGCCGTCGGCGCGCGCGCGGGCCACGTTGCAGTAGCTCGCTCCGCACGCCGAGGTCGACCCCGTGTAGTCGATCATGTTCCTGAAGAGCTGGTTGAACTGCGTCAGTCCGACCGTGACGCGGTCGGCGATCAGCGACTGCTGCACACCGACCTCCCACGTGGCGGCGCGCTCCGGCGTGAGATTTGGATTTCCGGTCACGAAACCGGTCGAGAAGTTCTCCGTGAACGTCGGCTCCCGGAACGACGTGCCGACCGACGCGCGAAGGTGAGTACGGGCAAGGGGCGCCCAGCTCCCGCCGACGCGGTAGGTCCCGAACTTTCCAAATTTCTCATTGTCGTCGAGCCGCGATCCCGCGGTGAGCACGACCGATGCCGGCAGATTCGCGAGCAACTGGCCGTACGCGGCGCGATTGCGGCGCGATGCCTGGAAGATGCTCGTCGAGCTGAAGCTGCCGAATACACTCTGGCTCTCCGTGCGCTGGTCCTCCTGCTCGAGCTCCGCGCCGACCGTGACCGTGCTGGGCCCCAGCACGACGTCCGTCCGTGCATCCAGGCCGCGGCGGCGCACGTGGTCGAGCGACTCGTAGCCGCCGCTCGTGGAATCGTCCGGCGCGTCGTCGGTGCCGCCCGTCGTCTCATCGGACGTCAGCAGCAGCCGGCCGTCGATGCGCGGCGTGAAGAAGCGCGAGAGCTCGGCGGACAGCACCGTCCGATCCTGGCTCTGATGCGCGTTCGTGTCGACGACATCGCCGCCCCCGTCGGTGGGATAGCGAAAGAGCCCGTCGTTGTAGCGCAGCGAGACGCGCAGATCGGTGCGCGGATCGAGCGCCACGTGCGCGCCGCCGCTCAACACGGTATTGTGATCCGCGCTGTTGAAGGCGTAGATGCCGCGCGTGTCGTGCCGCGCGAGTCCGAGCGAGAAGTCGCCGCTGCCGAGCGCCCCGAGAATGGTACCGTCTTCGTCGGACGAGCCGTAGCTGCCGCCGCGCGCCGAGACGATCGCGTGCGTGGGACCCTGGCCGCGGCGCGTGAAGATCTGCACGACGCCGGTGACCGCATCGGCGCCGTACAACACGCTCGCCGGTCCGCGCACGATCTCGATGCGCTCGACGTTGTCCGTGGTGAGCGTCGAGAGATCGATCGCGCCGCCGGGATCGTTCACCGGCACGCCGTCGACGAGGACCTTCACGTACTTGGCCTCGCCGCCGCGCAGAAAGAGCGACGTCGTCGAGCCGAACGAGCCGTTGCGCGTGATCGTGATCCCCGGAAGGGTCGCGAGCGCGTCGGCGATGGAGGTGATGCCGCGCAGGCGCAGCGACTCGCCGGTGATCACCGAGACCGTCGCCGGCGAGGCGGCGGCGTCGATCGGCGTCCGTGTCGCCGTGACGACGACCGGCGCCACGCGGGCGGTGTCGGTCTGCTGCGCGGCGAGGGGTGCGCCGCCGGTCGCGGCCGCGAACGCCACGACTATTCCTTTTGATATTCTCATTTTCCTATTCCAGAATGATTATCTCGCCCTGAGCGGCACGAGCGTCGGCGCCCCGACGGCGGGGTCGCGTGTGACGACGAGCGGCCACTCGTACACTCGTTCCAACACCTCCGCGCGCATCACGGCGGCGGGCGCGCCCGCCGCCGCCACGTGGCCGTGATGGAGCAGCACCATCTCGTCGGCGAATCGCGCGACGAGGTTCAGTTGATGGCTCACCAGCAGCACCGCCTGGCCGCGCCGCGCCAAGCGGTGCAGCGACTCGAACACCCCCATCTCGTGGCCGATGTCGAGAAACGCCGTCGGCTCGTCGAGCACCAGCGCGTCGCCGCCCTGCGCCAGCGCGCGCGCGAGTCGCACGCGCTGCCATTCGCCGCCGGACAGCATGTCGACCCGCCGCTCGCGCAGATGCTCGATCCCCGCCTCCGTCATCGCCGCGTCGATGACCTCGCGATCCATGCGCGTCGCCGCGCGCCACAGACCGAGATGCGGGAATCGCCCGATGGCGACGTACTCCGAGACGGGGAGCGGGAACGCCAGCTCTTCGCGCTGCGAGACGACCGCCACGCGGCGCGCGAAGTCGCGGCGCTCCGTCGCCGGAGTCGCCGTGCCGTCCACCGAGATGGTTCCGCGCACGAGCGCCACGCGTCCGATCAGCGCGCGGACGAGCGTGCTCTTGCCGCTCCCATTCGGCCCGACCACCGCGGTGATCGCGCCCCGCCGCGCCTCGAGCGAAACGCCGCGCAGCGCGTCGGCCTCGCTCCGCGGATAGCGCACCACGACCTCGTCGAAGCGGATCACGTGAGCCGCCGCAGCTTCGTGAGCAGGAACGGCACGCCGATCAGCGCGGTCACCGCGCCGAGCGGCAGCTCGGCGGGCGGAAGCAGAATGCGGCCGAGAAGATCCGAGAGCACGACGAGCATTCCGCCGACCAGCGCGCTGCCGATGATCAACGCGCGATGCTGCCGCACGCCGATCGCGCGCACGATGTGGGGCACCACGAGCCCGACGAATCCCACGAGCCCGGCGGCGGCGACGGTCGCCGCCGCAACGAACGACGCGACGAGAAACACCAATCGAATGGCCGCGTCCACCGCGAGCCCGAGTCCCGCCGCGGCATCTTCGCCGAGCGCGAGCACGTCGATCCGCCGACCGAGCAGCACCAGAGCGCCGCCGCCGACCAGCATGTACGCCGCGAGCGCGCCGACGCGGCTCCACGTCGCGTCCGCCGCGGAGCCCATCATCCACCACATCGCGTCCTGCACCGTGTTCGCGGGCGCACGCGCGAGCAGCACCATGATCGCGGCGTTGGCAAACGCGCCGACGACCACGCCGGCCATGAGCAGTGTGCGCGGATCGCCGCGCGTTCCCCCGCCGGCGGCGTGGGCAACGAAGAACGCGATGACCACGGCGACGACGGCGCCGACGAACGCCGCGAGCGGCAGCAGCGACACCGCGAGGCCGAGCACCGTCGCGAGGACGGCGCCGACCGCCGCGCCGCCCGAGACGCCGAGCAGATACGGCTCCGCGAGCGGATTGCGCATCGTGCCCTGAAGCGCCGCGCCGGACATGCCCAGCCCCGCGCCGACGAGCAGCGCGAGCACGACGCGTGGCAAGCGCAGCGCGCGCACGATGTACACGGTCGTCGTGTCGCCGACACCGAACGCGCCGTGCCAGACGGCCGCGAGCGACAGATTGATCGTGCCGATCGCCACGCCGGCGACCATCACCACGATCAGGGAAAGCACGAGCACCGTCCAGCGCGTGACTGACACGATTACTTCACCGCGCCCGGATGAAAGAGATCGGCGAGCGACCGCGCCGCCGCGCCGAGCTCCACCGACGGCCGGCTGACGAGGTTTTCGTCGTACGCGAGCACGTGCCCGTTCCGCACGGCGGGAATGGCGCGCCATTGGGGGCTCGTGCGCAGCTTCTCGACGTCGCTCGCGCCCACGAGGATGTAGTCGGGATTCCGCCGCAGCACGTCTTCCAACGTGACCGTGAGCGACGGCACCGGCTGATCGGCGTACACGTTGCGCGCGCCGGCGATATCGAGGAGCTGGCTCACGAAGCTGCCGCCGCCGAGCACGATCACGGGTTTGTCCCACGTGGGCACGAGCACGGTCGGGTGGTGCAGCCGCGCGGTGGCCTGGCGCACGCGGTCGAGGGCGGCCATCACCGTGTCGACGACGCGGTCCGCGGCGGCCGAGTCGCCGGTGAGCCGGCCGAGGACGCGCGTATCGCGCGCGAATTGGGTGATACTATCGATCTTGAATGAGACTGTTGTAATACCCGCCTGCCGCAGCCGGTCGGCGGCCGCGCGATCGTCGGCGCTGGCGTAGAGCAGGACGAGGTCCGGATGGGCGCCGAGCACCGCCTCCACGCTCGGACGCAGCGCGTCGCCGAGGCTCGGTACCTTGGCCGCGGCGGCGGGAAAGGTGTCCCACTTCGACCGGCCGACGAGCCGCGGACCCGCGCCGATCGCGAACAGGATCTCGGTGGTCGTCGGGTTGAGCGAGACGATCCGCTCCGGCCGCCGCCCGAGTGGAATCGCGACGCCAAAGTCGTCGCGCATGGGCGCGCCCGCCTGCGCAGTCGCCCGTGCGGCGGCGCGCGACGTATCCGCGCGGCCGTCCGCCGGCCGGCTGCACGCGCCGGCCAAGACCAGTGGTCCGATCAGGACGATGAGAGAATGCTGATAACGCACAAACGGGCACCCTTCTCCCGGAGAAGGAATGCCCGCAACATCGAGGCGTGAACGCTCACGCTCGTGTCGCCACCAGTCCTCCCCCGAGGAGCTGAGAAATTCGTGGCGCGAACGTGGGTCGTCTCCTGGCTCCGGGCCCGCGTGGCTCGCCTTCCCGATCGTTCCCCGATCAGTGGCATCTCGAGCACGCGTCTAACTGCCCGTTACAGTGGCGGGGCCGCACCGGCATTGCACCGGTTTCCGTGTCCCGCGCTCGCATTCAGTTGTGGCCGCGAATCTACGTCGGCCGCCGCTCCTCGGCAAGCGCGTCGGCAAGATCGCGCTTGAGCGCCTCGCGCGCGGCCTCGTAGTCGGCGCGCGCTGCCGCGTCGGGCGACGGCTCGCGCTCGAACGCTTCATCCAGCGTCGCGAGCTCGCGCAAAAAGAATTGTGAACGCGGCTCGGTGGGTGTCGCGCGCACGGGCTGCACACCGCGCACGCGCCAGCGGGGCCGCCGCGCAGCGACGACGAGCGCGACCGCCATCGCCGCGAGCACCGCGAGCCCAACGCCGAGGTAGACCTTCTGTCGCCCCGGGCCGACGATGCGCGGCACCGAGATCTGGAGCACCGTCGACGGCGCGAGGTCCTGTCCGAGAAAGCGGCGAAACGTGCGCCCCTCCGCGCTCACCGGCGCGACTTCGCGCATCTTCGCCCCGCTCAGCTTCGCGGTCGGCTCCTGCACGAGCACTTCCATCACGCTCGTGCTTCGCTCCACCGGGATCTCGAGGGGAAACGCCTCCTGCGGAAGCTCATAAGTAAACGCGAATTGCCGGATGCCGGGGCTCAGCGGTGCGAACAGCCCCACCGTGGATCCACTCTGTCGCACCGCGCCCGGCGCGATGTCGCCGCTCGTATTGAGCTGAAAGGCGGCCGCCGACGCCGGTAGATGCGCGGTCCACACCGGTGTGACGCTGTCGCGCGCCACCGCGGTCACCGTGCTGTCGTTCTCGAGATCGAACACTTCCCCGACCGGACGGCGGCCGTTCGGCTGCGGCGCCCCGATCACCAGGTGCCGCCCGCCCACCTTGATCGCCACCGGGCCGCTCGTCGTGTCGAACACGGTGATCGTCGCGTCGTCGCCGGTGACCACGGGTGCGCGGAGCGGCGCGGTGAAGTACGCGATCCCGTCGTACGATGTCGATGCGAAGTAGATGGCCGCGCTGTCGCCGCTCACCGGATAGCGAATCGAGAACGCGCCGGTCGCGGTCGTGCGCGCGGAATCGACCGGGCCCTGTCGGTCCGGACCGACGCGGTGCACGATCACCCACTGATTCGCGATCGGCTGCTGGCCGGTGCGCGTGCCGAGCACCACCCGGCCGTCGATGCGATGCTGGCTCTGCGTCGAATCGCCGCGCTGCGTTCGCGGATCGATCACGGGTTGAATTTGCCGAAGTCCTCGGGGCGCAGGTGCTCGAGATAACGCTTGAGCTCCTCGGCGTTCAACTCCTGCGGATCGATGCCCGCCTGCGGGCGACCCACGGCCTCGTCGCTCGACTCGTCGTCGTCCTCCTCCTCGGCGACCACGAGCAGCGACTCCGCGGCGAAGATCGGCGCATCGAGCCGGAGCGCGATCGCGATCGCGTCCGATGGGCGTGAATCGATGCGCGCGACGGCGCCGTCGCGCTCGAGATGGAGCTCGCCGTAGTAGGTGTTGTTCTCGACGCGCGTGATCTGCACCCGGCGCAGCGCGGCGCCCATACCCAGGATGATGCTCTTGCACAGATCGTGAGTGAGCGGCCGCGCGCGTTTCACGTTGTGCATCTGCGCCACGATCGATTGCGCCTCGGGCTCTCCAATCCAGATCGGCAGCAGCCGCGGGCCGTCCTTCTCCTGAAGGATGATGACGTACGTCTGCGTGCCCGGATCCATGCCGAGGCGTGATACGACAACTTCAATCATGCTTCACCGGTCAGACCGCGCGGCGCGCGCGAGCGCGGCGGCGCGGTCGGTTCGCTCCCATGAGAACAACGTCATGCTCGACTTGCCCCGCCCCAACTTCTTTGGAGCGCGGCCGAAATGGCCGTACGCGGCGGTGGCCGAATAGATCGGCTTCCGCAGGTCGAGCGCGGCGATGATACCCCGTGGCGTGAGATCGAACACTTCGCGCACGGCGTTCATGATGTCGCGCTCGGGAACGACCGACGTGCCGAACGTATCGACCATGACGGAGACTGGTTCCGCGACACCGATCGCGTACGCCAATTGTACCTCGCAACGACGCGCGAGTTTCGCCGCGACGATGTTCTTGGCCACCCAGCGCGCCGCATAGCAGCCGGAACGATCCACTTTGGAGGGGTCTTTCCCGCTGAACGCGCCGCCGCCGTGCCGGCCCATGCCGCCGTACGTGTCGACGATGATCTTCCGGCCGGTCA
>Ga0068856_100006621_pt1 | contig 11351 bp, 8 predicted proteins | sample KBSCornC62_FD_66595 | JGI IMG/M metagenome (GOLD analysis project Ga0068856, IMG submission 66595) | Corn rhizosphere microbial communities from Kellogg Biological Station, Michigan, USA - KBS Corn C6-2 | ecosystem: Host-associated > Plants > Roots > Rhizosphere > Soil ... | reverse complement strand
TCGCGCAGCACGTCGTCGACCATGCGAGCGCGCTGCCATCCGGTCCGCTGGTGCCGGCCGGTCGCGCCGTCGACGGCGTGCGCATCGAGATCCACCGCGACGACGGAAGCCTCGCGGATGTCGAGGAGGTCGGCGAGATCGTCGTCGCGAGCCGCCACGTGAGCCCCGGCTACTGGCGACGTCCCGAGCTCGACCGGACGACGTTCGCGGACGTGGAAGGCGAGCCGGGCGTTCGCCGCTATCGCACGCGCGACCTCGGACGCCTCGACGCGGAAGGCCGCCTGCATTTCGTCGGGCGCAGCGGCAGCCGCGTCAAGATCCGCGGCTATTCCGTCGATCTCGCCGAAGTCGAAGCGACGCTCGCGACGTGCCCGCTCGTCGAGAAAGCGGCGGTCGTCGCCATCGACGAAGGATCGCAAGCGAACCCGACGCGCCTCGTCGCGTACGCGGTCGCGCGAAGCGACGCGGCGCGCGATCCGCAGAGCGTGCGCCGCCACGTCGCGGCGATGCTGCCGCTCTACATGCTGCCCGCGCGCATCCACTATCTCGATGCGCTGCCCCTGACGGCGACCGGGAAGGTGGACCGGAACGCGCTCGCGACGATGCGTCCGCTCGTGGCCGGCGCGCGCGAGCTCGAGGCGCCTCGCGACGACGTCGAGCGTGCGATCGCCGACATCTTCGCGGAGATGCTCGCGCTCGACACGGTCGGTCGCGACGACGATTTCTTCCTGCAAGGCGGCGATTCGCTGCTATCGGTCGAGCTCGAGTTTCGCGTCGCGGAGGCGTTCGGCGTGCGCGTCGGCAATTTCCACCGCGGCGCAACCGTCGCGTCGATCGCGGCTTGCGTGCGCGCGATCCGCGATGATCCGCAGCATGGTACGCGGTGCTTCCCAGTGCTCATTCCCCTCTGGACCCACGGGCGCGCGCCACCGCTCTTCCTCGTCCATGGACGCCACGGACAGGCGTTCGTGAGTCCGCATTTCATGCGGCTCCTCGGCGACGACCAGCCGGTGTGGGCGTTCCAGGCCCGCGGCCTCGACGGCGTGTCCGCTGCACATGTATCGGTCGACGACATGGCGGCCGACTACCTCGGCGAGTTGCGCAAGGTGCGCGCGCACGGCCCCTATTTCCTGGGCTCGCTTTGTGCGGGTGTTTACATCGTCGCATCGATCGCGCGCGCGCTCCGCGCAGCGGGAGAGGACGTGCTGCCGCTGTTGCTGCTCGATCCGCCGAACAGCGTGAGCCAGCCCGGTTACTGGCAGATCTCCGAGGATGAGTTCGTCGCGAAGATGCAGGCGCGCCACGCGCGCGGCACGACGGCAGGCCCGACGGAGGACCCCGTCTACATGCAGGCCGTCATCCGCACGACGGCCGCATTCGAGCAGGCGATCGCGAAGCATCGGCCGCTTCCGTACGATGGTGCGGTCTACGTGCTGTCGAGCCATCAGCGGATGCATCGCGACGACCCGCTCGCGCTGCGCCGGATCTTCACCGGGCGCTACAAGCGCTACGAGGTCGGCGAGACGCACGCGGCGGCGCTCGATCCCCGCAATCCGGTCTTCGCGAGCACGCTCAGGCGCTGTGTCGGCCTGATCCTCGACGCCGCGCGCTCGTGCGCTCCCGCGGCGAGCTGACTCCCGAATCGCGGGAGCCGGTGGCGAAAATCGTCGAAGGGGGCGCAGACGTGCAACGCGTGCAGTAGGAAACGACGATCTTCGCGACGCTGTTCATTTATGGCCCCAACAAGCAGCTTCCGTTCGTCAATTCGGACGCTTACCGACACGGTGCGGCGTGCGGGTCGTCAAGCAGATTCAGCGCGAAACGCTGCAGGCCATCGACTTCAGCGGCCCGTACACGGGTGTGCTGAGCCGTTCGACGTCGGGGGCGGCGTGTCCGATGTTCACCAGCACCGACTCGACGCCGGGAACGTGGCGCATCACCCAAGGTGGCACGACGGTGAGCAGCGACGCGACCGCCGACGGCGTAAGCTGCTCATACACCGGCGGCTATGTACAGGCAGGGCACGTCGGTGATGTCTCTGGCCGCTACACATGTGTGAACGGCGATGCGGGCACGCTCGACTTTTTGCGCCGCTGCGTGCTCGTCACCGACGCGCTATCGCGCCTCGCTTTGTGCCGCATACGTGAAGCTGTCGGCGAAGAATTCGCCTTCCGGCAGCTTTCGCAGCGTCGTGAAATCGCGTCGCGCCGCGTCGATCATCGCCGGCGCGCCGCACGCGTAGACCTGGTAGCCCGACAGGTCCTTGAAGTCGTCCATCACCGCCTGATGCACGAGCCCCGTGCGGCCCGGCCAGTCGTCATCGGCCGCGGGGTCGGACAAGACCGGGATGAACGTGAAGTTCGGATTCTGCTGCTGCCATTTGCCGGGCACCTGCGGCATGTAGAGGTCCCGCTTCGCGCGCGCTCCCCAGTACAGGACGATCTCGCGGGGAATCGCGTGATGAAGCATGTGCTCGATGATCGCCTTGATCGGCGCGAAGCCGGTGCCGCCGGCGACGAAGATCACGGGCTTGTCCGTCGTCTCGCGCAGATAGAACGTCCCGAGCGGGCCCTCGAAACGCAGGATCTCGCGGCCCTTGTACGTCGTGAACAGCGGATCGGTGAAAAAGCCACCCGGCGTGTGCCGGATGTGGAGCTCGAGCAACTCGTCGGCGTGCGGCGGCGTCGCGATCGAAAAGCTCCGGCGATGGCCGTCCTTGAGCAGGAAGTCGATGTACTGGCCCGCGAGGTATTGCAGCCGTTCGTTGACGGGCAGCTTCAGCTTGACGATCGCGACGTCGGGTGCGGGCCTCTCGATCGATTCGATCCGGCACGGCAGCCGCTTGATCTGGATGTCGCCGGCCTTGCGAACCTCGCGCACTTCGATGACGAGGTCGGTCCTCGGCTTCGCGACGCAAAACAGCGCGAGGCCCTTGCGCTTCTCGTCGTCGGTGAGCGTCGACGGCTGATGCGCGCCGAAGTCGACTTCGCCTTCCAGGATGCGTCCCTTGCACGTGCCGCAAGCGCCGTTGCGGCAGCCGTACGGGATCATCAGATCCGCGCGCATCGCGGACTGCAGAACCGTTTCGTCGTGCTCGCAGCCGAACGAATGCTCGCTCGGCCGTATGCTAATCTGCAGGGTCATGATGCAGCGGCTGTTGCTCGTGGGTTGCGGCGATATCGCATTGCGCGTCGCCGGCCTGTTGCGGCAGCGCGTGCGCCTCGTCGGCCTGACGCGCGATCGCGACGACGTGCGCAAGCTGCGCAGCCACGGCATCGTTCCGCTGGTCGGCGACCTCGACGACCGCCACTCGCTCGCGCGGCTCGATCTCGGTTGCTCCGCCGTGCTGCACTGCGCGCCGCCGCCCTCGCAGGGCCGCGACGATCCGCGCACGCGCAATCTTCTCGCGGCCCTTTCGGGCGCGCGGATTATACCGCGGCACTTCGTCTATCTTTCGACATCGGGGGTCTACGGCGATTGCGCCGGCGCGCGTGTTCTCGAAACGCGGCCGACACGCGCGGAAACGCCGCGCGCACGCCGACGCGCCGCGGCCGAGCGGCGGCTTCGTTCATGGGCGGGACGCAACCGCGTCGCGCTGTCGATCCTGCGCGTGGCCGGCATCTATGCACCGACGCGGCTGCCGCTCGAGCGACTGCGGCAGGGAACGCCGGCGCTCGTGGCCGACGAGGATGTCTACACGAACCACATCCATGCCGACGACCTCGCGCACGCGATCGTCGGGGCGCTCTATCACGGCCGCGCGAACCGCGCGTACAACGTTTGCGACGACAGTGAAATGAAAATGGGCGCGTGGTTCGACACGGTCGCCGACGCCTATCACCTGCCGCGCCCGCCGCGCGTATCGTGGGACGATGCCGAGCGGATGATCGCGCCGATGCTTCTCTCGTTCATGAGCGAGTCGCGCCGGCTCGGCAACGCCCGGATGAAGCGGGAGCTTCGCGTGCGGCTTCGCCATCCGACGCCCGACGCGATGCTCGCGCAATGCGCGCCGCGCGAGCTCAAGCGGCAACTCGCGTTGCCGATCGGCTGATGACGGCAACACCGGTTGCGCCGTCGACTGTGGGACGAAAGCTGACGCTCGTCGAGCGCCTCGACGCGTACGAGCGGCTGATGCGGCTCGACAAGCCGATCGGCACGCTGCTGCTGCTGTGGCCCACGCTTTCGGCGCTGTGGCTCGCGGCCGGCGGCGCACCGCGCATATCGCTCGTGCTGATTTTCGTCGTCGGCACGCTCGTCATCCGATCGGCGGGCTGCGCGATGAACGACTGGGCGGACCGCGATTTCGACGGCCGCGTCGCGCGCACCGCGAACCGCCCGCTCGCGCAGCGCGTCATCGCGCCGTGGGAGGCGCTGGTCGTCGCCGCCGTCGGCGCGCTCGTCGCCTTCGCGCTCGTGCTGTTCACGAACCGCGCGGCGATGCTGTGGTCGGTCCCGGCGCTCGCGATCGCGATCGTCTATCCGTTCGTCAAGCGCTTCTTCGCGATTCCGCAGGCGTTCCTCGGCATCGCGTTCTCGTTCGGCATCCCGATGGCGTACGCGGCCGTGCTGAACCACGTGCCGCCGATCGCGTGGTCGCTGCTCGGCGCCAACCTTTTCTGGGTCGTCGCCTACGACACCGAGTACGCGATGGTCGACCGCGGCGACGACGCGAAGATCGGCATCCGGACCTCCGCATTGACGTTCGGGCGCGCCGACGTGCTCGCCGTCGGCGCCTGCTACGCGATCTACCTTGCCGGCATGGTGGCGATCGGCCGCGTCTACGGGCTCGGACCCTTCTACGATGCGGGCCTCGTCATCGCGCTCGTCATCGCCGTTCACCATCTGTGGATCATTCGCCGTCGTGAACCGGCCGCGTGCTTCCGCGCGTTCCTCGGCAACCACTGGCTCGGCATGGTCGTGTTCCTCGGCATCGTGCTCGATTACGCGCTTCGGATGCACCGTTGGCCGCGCGTCTGGTGACGAAGGCGGGAGGAACGGCATCCGCGCCTCGCCGGCGCGGCCTGCCGCCCGTCATCGCGCCGGACGCGCGCGTGCTGATCCTCGGCAGCTTTCCCAGCGAAGCGTCGCTCGCCGCGCGCCAGTACTACGCGCATCCGCGCAATCATTTCTGGCCGATCCTCGGCGAGGTTCTCGGCGAGCCGCTGCAAGCCTTGCCGTACGCCGAGCGCCTCGCGCGCGTGAAGGCGCACCGCGTCGCGATCTGGGACACGATCGTTGAATGCGAGCGCAGCGGCAGCCTCGATGCGGCGATCCGCAACGCCGAGCGCGGCGAGATCCACCGCGTGCACCGGATCGCACGCGGGTTGCGTGCCGTGTGCTTCAACGGCAAGACCGCTGGCCGCGCGCAACCGGCGTGGGCCGAGGCCGGCTACGAAACGATCGTGATGCCGTCGACGAGCCCCGCGTACACGCGGCCGTTCCGCGAGAAGCTCGCGCAATGGCGCGCGCTGGCGCGGATGCTCGACGAGCGCTGACACGCTAGACTGGCGTCGGCCTCGTGGGAGGGGCGACCGATGACCGACGTGCAATCCGCCATGGTGATTCCGTTGCGCTCCGCGAACGCGGACGCGCACGCCGATCTCGTCGCGTTCCTGTTCACCGACATCGAAGGCTCGAGCCTCAAGTGGCTCAACCATCGCGCGGCGATGCAGGCTGCGCTGCGTGTCCACGACGAGATCCTGCGCCATGCAATCGCCGCGCACGGCGGCGAGGTCTTCAAGACCGGTGGCGACGCGTTCAACGCGGCATTCCGGCGACCATCCGATGCGGTCGGCGCCGCGATCGACGCGCAGCAGGCACTCGCGCGTGCCGCGTGGTCGGCGGTCGGGGGCCTGGCTGTCCGGATGGCGGTTCACGTGGGGACCGCGGAACGGCGCGAAGGCGATTATTTCGGGCCGGCTTTGAATCGCGTCGCACGCCTGTTGACCCTGGGTCACGGCGGCCAGGTGCTCGTCACCTCGTCGGCATCCGAGCTGATCGCCGCCGAGCGCGAAAATGTTCACGCGCTGCGGCTGCTAGGCACGCACACGCTCGACGACCCGCTGCAGCCGGTCGCCGTGTACCAGGTCGACGTTCCCGGTCTGCCGCACGAATTCGCACCGCTGCGCACCACCGAGAACCGGCCGACGAACCTCCCGCGTCAGCCGACGGCACTGATCGGCCGCGATGCCGAGCTCGACCACGTGGCCGCACTGCTGTCCGAGCGCCAGCTCGTCACGGTCACGGGCACGGGCGGGGTCGGCAAGACGCGCATCACGCTCGAGGCAGGCGCGAAACTTCTCGACCGTTTTCCCGATGGCGTCTGGCTCGTCGAGCTCGCCGCAATCTCGGACGCCTCGCTCGTTCCCGGTGCGGTGACGACGGCGCTCGGCATCGACACATCGTCCGCGAAGACGCCCCTGGAAGCGATGTTGTCGCGCCTGCGGCATCAGGACCTGCTGTTGCTGCTCGACAATTGCGAGCACGTGATCGAAGCCGCGGCGGGGATGGTCGAGGCGCTGATCGCGGTTGCGCCGAAAGTGCGCGTGCTGATCAGCTCGCAGGAACCGCTTGGCATCGCGGGCGAGCAGATCTTCCGGTTGCCGTCGCTCAGTGTGCCGAAGGAAGCACAGGTGCGTGCGGCCGAGGCGATGCGCTCGGGAGCGGTGCGGCTTTTCGTGGAGCGCGCGAAGGCGGCCGATCCGCGCTTCGCGCTCGACGAGCGCAACTCGTCCACGGTGGCGGCGATCTGCCGTCGTCTCGATGGCATCGCGCTCGCGATCGAGATGGCCGCGGCGCGCGCGCCGATGCTCGGCGTCGACAAGCTCGCGCAAAAGCTCGACGAGCGCTTCCGCGTGCTCACCGGCGGGCGGCGCACCGCACTGCCGAGGCAGCAGACGCTGCGCGCGACACTCGACTGGAGCTACGGTCTCCTCGGCGAACGCGAGCGGACGGTATTGCGCCGGCTCGCGATCTTCGCCGGCGGCTTCACGCTGGAAGGCGCCGGCAGCGTCGCCGGCGACGATGCGATCGACGAGTTCGAGGTGATCGACATCCTGTCGCACCTCGTCGCACGCTCGCTGGTCGTTGCCGACACCGACGAGAGTGGCGGCACGCGCTATCGATTGCTCGAGACGACGCGCGCGTACGCGCTGGAAAAGCTCGGCGAGGCGAACGAATCGGCGGCCATCGAGCGCCGGCACGCGATGTTCTTTCGCGACCTGTTCGACCGGGCATACGGCGACTGGTACACGCTGCCGGACGTCGACTGGTGCAACGCGTACCTTCCAGAGCGCGACAACCTGCGCAACGCGCTCGACTGGGCATTCGGCCCCCACGGCGAGCCTTCGATCGGCATCGAGATCGCCGGGACATCGCACCACGTGTGGTGGCAACTTTCGCTGATCGCCGAAGGACGCCAGCGAATGGAGGGGATGGCATCGCATGTCCACGAATCGGTGCCGCCAAAAGCGGCCGGCCGCTTCTGGCTTGCGTTCGGCCGCTTCTGGATGAATATCGCGCCGATACGCAGCAGCGAGGCGCGCGCGCGTGCGACGGCGCTCCTCCGACAAGCCAACCTTCCGATCGAGGTGGCGTACACGCTTCTCGCGTATGCGCGGACACTCCCCGGAGCGCCCGATTTCGAAGCCCAGGCGGAGCAGGCTCTCGCCGAGGCTTGGCCGCTCGTCGAGCGCACGAAGCTTCCCCGACTGCTGGGTTTGTACTTCGCGGCGCGCGGATACCGGCTCATCGCCTCCAATCCGGCGTTGGCGCGCGAGCAACTCGAGTGCGCGCTGAGCCATTGGCGCGCTGCCGGCGCCGAGGGTCAGATCCTCAACGATCTCGGGAATCTGGCCGATCTCACCTGGACCACCGGTGACCTGCAGCGTGCGGTAGCGAGCATGCGCGAGGCGCTCGCGCTCGTGCGCAGCTCGTCGTTATCGAATCGGCAGGTACTGGGTGTCATCCTGGGCAACCTCGCCGGTGCGCTCATCGAGCAGGGCGAAGTCGATGACGGTCTCGCCGCCATGCGCGAGGCGATTCCGCTGATCTGCGAATCCGGGACGTTTTTCCGTTTCGGCGACCATTTCTCGCTGCGGCTCGCGAAGGCCGGCTTCCCTCATCTCGCAGCGCGCCTGCTCGGATACACCGATGGCGAGCACGAACGGTTCAACGCGAGCCGGCAGCTGAACGAAGCACGCGCACGCGCGCGCCTGCTTTCGATGCTGAACGAGGCGATGGCGCCGGCGGATCTCGCGCAGCAATTGGCCGAAGGTGCGAAGCTCGCCGAAGACGAGGCGGTTCGGCTTGCACTGACCGAGTCCTGAAGCGCGCTGGAGTCGTCTGGATTGCGACCGCGCCGATCGCGCCGCGTCGATCAAAGTAAAGGAAATTGGCGATGGACCTCGGACTTCGCGATCGGATCGTCGTCGTCACCGGCGCGAGCAAGGGCATCGGCTTCGCGTGTGCGCAGGCGTTCGCATCCGAAGGCGCGCGCGTCGCGCTCGTGTCGCGCAGCCGCGTGAACCTCGATGCCGCGCTCGCGAAGATTCGCCACGTCGAGCACCCGCCGCACGCGTTCGTCGCCGATCTCGTCGATCCCGAGCAGGCGACGGCAATGGTCGACGACGTCGAAAAGACGCTCGGGCCGATCGAGATTCTCGTTAGCTCGGCCGGCGCGGCGAAGCGCTATCCGCCCGACGACCTCTCGCCGGCCGCGTGGCACGCCGCGATGGACGCGAAGTTCTTCAGCTACATCCACCCGATCGACGCCGTCGTCAAGCGAATGGCCGCGCGCGGACACGGCGCGATCGTCAACATCGTCGGCATGGGCGGCAAGGTCGCCAGTCCCGTGCATCTTCCCGGCGGCGCTGCGAATGCGGCGCTGATGCTCGCGACGGCGGGCCTCGCTGCCGCCTACGGGCCGAAGGGCGTGCGCGTCAACGCGATCAACCCGGGCGGCACGCTGACCGGCCGCGTGCAGGAAGGCTTGAGCGCGGAAGCGAAGATGACCGGACTCTCTCCCGACGAGCTGCTCGATCGCCAGCAGGCGCGCATTCCGCTGCGCCGGCTCGGCACGCCGGAAGAGATCGCGCAGGTTGCGCTGTTCCTCGCGTCGCCGCGCGCGAGCTATGTGACCGGCGCGATCGTGCCGATGGATGGCGGCGCAGGCGCGCTCATCTGACCGCTGGCATCAGCCGCCGGGCTTCTTGCCGACGACGCTGGATCCGGGGCGCACGAGGGATTTGCCGCATCGGGCTTGCCGACGTCGATGTTCGCGGCGCCACGATCCGCGCGCGGAGCGGCGATCGTCGCGACGAGGGCCCGAATCCGCCGGATGAAAGCGATTATCGAGACCATGAATCGGTCACGCCCCTCGGCTGCTCGCCAAGGTCGTGGCTTGCTAGACTCGCGCCGATGCCCGAAACGACCGCCTGCTGAGAACGCGCATGGCCTATCGCGACCTGCGCGATTTCCTCGCACAACTCGAAGCGGGCGGTGACCTTGCGCGCGTTGCCACGCCGGTCGACCCGAGGCTCGAAATGACGGCGCTTTGCGATCGTGCGCTGCGCGCGCACGGGCCGGCGCTCCTGTTCGAGCATCCCGGTGGCGAGCGACGAGGTCCGGACGGCAACGTCATTCCGGTCCTCGGCAACCTGTTCGGCACGCCGCAGCGCATCGCGAAGGCGATGGGCGCCGAACCTTCGAACTGGCGCCGGTCGCTTCGCGAGATCGGCGAGTTGATCGCCTTCCTGCGCGAGCCTTCGCCGCCGAAGAATCTCGTCGACGCATGGCGCACGACGCGGCCCGTGCTGATGAAGGTACTCGACATGACGCCGAAGCTCCGCACGGGGGCGCCGTGCCAGCAGGTCGTCTGGGAGGGCGACGACGTCGACCTGTCGCGCCTGCCGGTGCAGACGTGCTGGCCGGACGACGCCGGACCGTTGATCACGTGGGGCCTGACGGTGACGCGCGGGCCGCTCAAGAAGCGGCAGAATCTCGGCATCTATCGCCAGCAGGTGATCGCGCGCAACAAGGTGATCATGCGCTGGCTCGGCATGCGCGGTGGCGCGCTCGATTTCCGCGATCACGCGCTCGCGACGCCGGGCGTGCCGTTTCCGATCGCCGTTGCGCTCGGCGCCGATCCGGCGACGATTCTCGGGGCGGTCACGCCCGTCCCCGACACGCTGTCCGAGTACCAGTTCGCCGGGCTGCTGCGCGGCGGCCGCACCGAGATCGCGCGCTGCATCACGCACGAACTGGAGGTGCCGGCCAGCGCCGAGATCGTCCTCGAAGGCTTCATCGCGCCGGACGCCAACGATCCGTCGGGCTACGAAACGGCCCTCGAGGGCCCGTTCGGCGACCACACCGGTTACTACAACGAAGTCGAGCGCTTTCCGGTGTTCACGGTCGAGCGCATGTCGTTGCGGCCCGATCCGATCTACCACTCGACCTATACCGGCAAGCCGCCCGACGAGCCGGCGATGCTCGGCGTCGCGCTGAACGAGATCTTCGTGCCGCTGCTCGCGAAGCAGTTTCCCGAGATCGTCGACTTTTACCTGCCGCCCGAAGGCTGCAGCTATCGCCTTGCGGTCGTCGCGATGAGAAAGCAATACGCCGGACACGCGAAGCGCGTGATGTTCGGCGTCTGGAGCTATCTGCGCCAGTTCATGTACACGAAGATGATCGTCGTCGTCGACGACGACGTGGATATCCGCGACTGGCGCGACGTGATCTGGGCGATGACGACGCGCGTCGATCCGGCACGCGATACGCTCATCGTGCCGAGCACGCCGATCGACTACCTGGACTTCGCGTCCCCGGTCGCGGGCCTCGGCAGCAAGATCGGCATCGATGCGACGAACAAGTGGCCGGCGGAAACGTCGCGCGTCTGGGGACGGCCGATCGCGATGGATCCCGACGCCGATGCGCGCGTCGAGGCGATCTGGCAATCGATCGCCGCGCCGTGGCGCGCGCCGGCATCATAAAGCCCGGCTCGCGCCGAGCTGCCTGACGTTGCAACGAGTCTAGCGGCGGCTGGCCAGAAGCCCGAGCAGGAAACCCGCCGCGGCTGCCGCGCCGATCGCGATCCAGGGATTGTCGTGGACGTAGTCGTCGGTGACGCGCGCCGCGGCCTTCGCCCGGTCGAGCGCCTCGCCTTCGAGCTCCTGCAGCTTGAGCTTCGCCGCGAGCAACTTCGCCTCGACCTGCGCGCGCAGGTCCTTCGCGCGCTCGCCGGTCTCGTTGCCCGCGCGGCGCAGAAGATCCTCCGCTTCGGTCAGCATCACGGAAAAATCGTCGAGCAGCGATTCGCGGGACAGGTCCATCGTTGCCTCCTTCGTGGCCTCACG
>Ga0068856_100006619_pt1 | contig 11352 bp, 10 predicted proteins | sample KBSCornC62_FD_66595 | JGI IMG/M metagenome (GOLD analysis project Ga0068856, IMG submission 66595) | Corn rhizosphere microbial communities from Kellogg Biological Station, Michigan, USA - KBS Corn C6-2 | ecosystem: Host-associated > Plants > Roots > Rhizosphere > Soil ... | reverse complement strand
GCCGCGGTGGAGGTGTGGAAGGCGTCGCGGAGCTCAGGGATGAGCACGGCGAGCAGCCCGCCGCCGAACGGTCCCATGAACCCGCCCACGTAGAGCGGGAGCGCGTGAAAGCGCTGACGATCCACGCGGGCGATTATGGTCGGCGTCCGTGATCGGCCTGGAAGACGTGCAGAAAGCAGCGAAGCGGCTCGACGGTGTCGCGCATCGCACACCGGTGCTCCACTCGCACACACTCGACGAGCGCGTGGGGGCCCGCGTGCTGATCAAGGCCGAGTGCCTGCAGCGCACCGGCTCGTTCAAGTTCCGCGGCGCCTACAACAAGATCTCGTCGCTGTCCGACCAGGAACGAGCGCGCGGCGTGGCGGCGTTCTCGTCCGGCAACCACGCGCAGGCGGTGGCGCTGGCGGCGCGGCTGCTCGGCACGAGCGCGACGATCGTCATGCCCGAGGACGCACCGGTGCTCAAGCTCGACGCCACGCGCGGCTACGGCGCCGAGGTGGTCACCTACGACCGCTACACCGAGGACCGCGAGGCGATCGGCACGGCGCTGGCCGAGCAGCGCGGTCTGGCGCTGGTGCGGCCGTTCGACGATCCGCTGGTGATGGCCGGGCAGGGAACTGCGGCGCTCGAGCTGCTGGACGACGAGGGCGACCTGGATCTGTTCGTCGCGCCCGTGGGCGGCGGCGGCCTGATGGCCGGCTGCGCGACCGTGGTGGCGCCCGCAGCACGCGTCGTCGGTGTGGAGCCCGAGGCCGCCGACGACTACAAGCGCTCGCTCGAGGCGGGCCATCCGGTCGAGATTGAGGTGGACCGCTCGATCGCCGACGCGCTTCAGGTGCCGAGGCCCGGTGACCTGACGTTCGAGATCAACAGCAGGCTGCTCGAGGGCATCGCCACCGTGAGCGACCTGGAGCTGATCGAGGCCATGCGCTTCCTCTTCGAGCGCATGAAGCTCGTGGCCGAACCTGGCGGCGCCGCGGGAGTGGCCGCGCTGCTGGCAGGAAAGATCGAACTAAAGCCCGGGACGACCGTCGGTGTGATCGTGTCAGGCGGCAACATAGGCGCCAGCCGCTTCGCGGAGCTACTAGCCGCTGGCTGCTAGCAGCTAGCAGCTAGCAGCTAACAGCTAGGAGCTAGGAGCTAAGAGCTAAGCAGCCGCGGCCTGCTGCTCAACTTCCTCAATACTGCGCGGCCCCGGCCCCACGTACTTGGCGGTCGGGCGGATCAACCGGGCCTCGCGCTTCTGCTCGAGGATGTGCGCCGACCAGCCGGCCACGCGCGCGCAGGTGAACATCGGCGTGAAGAGATCCGGCGGCACGCCGGCGAAGTCGAGCACCACGGCCGACCAGAACTCCACGTTGGTGGCGAGCACGCGGTCCGGCTTACGCGCCTGGAGCTCGGCCAGCGCAGCCTCCTCGAGCGCCTCCGCCACCTCGGCGCGCGGGGCGCCCACTTCCTTGGAGGTGCGGCGCAGCACGCGGGCGCGCGGGTCCTCAGCGCGGTACACGCGGTGGCCGAAGCCCATCAGGCGCTCACCGCGGTCGAGCAGGTCCTTCACGTACTTCTCGGCGTCGCCCGACTTCTCAACGTCGTCGAGCATCTTGAGCACTCGCGACGGCGCGCCGCCGTGCAGCGGACCGGACAGTGCGCCCACCGCGGCGGACAGGCACGCGGCAACGTCGGCGCCGGTGGACGCGCATACTCGCGCGGTGAAGGTGGACGCGTTCATGCCGTGCTCGGCGGCGGAGATCCAGTAGGCGTCGATCGCCTTCACGTGATCCGGATCCGCCTCGCCGCGCCAGCGGATCAGGAAGCGCTCGGGGATGCTGGTGGCCTTGTCCACCTCGGCCTGCGGGATCGGAGGCTTGCCGGCGCCACGCGCGGACTGCGCGACGAAGGAGAGCGCCATCACCGAGGCACGCGCCAGGTCCTGGCGGGCCTGCTCGTCGCTGATGTCGATCAGCTCCCTGAGCCCCCACTCCGGAGAGAGCATCGCGAGCGCCGACTGCACGTCCACGCGCGGGTCGCCCGTGCGGATCGCGAGCGGGTGAGGCTCCGCGGGCGGGAGGCCGGGGTCGAAGGTGCCGTCCACGAGCAGGCCCCAGACCTTCTCGAAGCGGACCTGTCCCACCAGATCCTCGATGTTCACGCCGCGGTAGCGCAGCGCGCCGCCTGCCTTGTCGGGCTCGGCAATTTGCGTGGCGAAGGCGACTACGCCCTCGAGGCCGGACTGGACCTCGCTCGTCATATAGGCACTCCCTCGGACTCGAAATCTTCCGGACGTGAGGATATTCACTGTGCGGCTCTCCCCGGTCCGCGACCCTGAGCCGAACCGGCGCCGGAAGGGCGCCGGCAACCTCGACTCAGGAGGACTCGCATGGCCCAGATGGCCCTGGATGAAAGCCGTCTCGAACAGTTCCTCGGACTCATGGTCGGCGACATGAGCGCCGCGATGGGTTGCGTGATGACCCGCATCGGCGAGCGCACCGGCCTGTATCGCGCTCTGGCGGGAGCCGGCTGGCTCAGCTCGGAGCAGGTGGCGGAGCGTGCCGGCTGCGACGCGCGCTACGTGCGCGAGTGGCTCAGCAGCCAGGCCGCCGGCGGCTACGTGGAGTACGACACGGAAAGGGACCTGTTCCGGCTGCCGGATGAGCACGCCGTCGCGCTCGCGGACGAGAACAGCCCCTTCAACATGCTCGGCGCGTTCGACCTGTTCGCGTCTCTGTGGGCCGATGAGGACCGCTTCGTGGAAGCCTTCCGCACCGGAGAGGGCATCGGCTGGCACGAGCACGACCACCGGCTCTTCAGCGGAACGGAGCGCTTCTTCCGCCCCGGCTACCGGGCGCACCTGGTGGCCGAGTGGATCCCGGCGCTCGACGGCGTGGAGGCGAAGCTCAAGGCCGGCGCGAAGGTCGCGGACGTGGGCTGCGGCCACGGCGCCTCGACCGTGATCATGGCCGAGGCGTTCCCCAACTCCCAGTTCGTGGGCTACGACTACCACGGCGAGTCGATCGCGCGGGCGCGTCAGGTGGCGGCCGAGGCGGGCGTGGCGGAGCGCTGCACGTTCGAGGTCGCGAGCGCCCAGGACTTCCCCGGCACAGGCTTCGACCTGATCTGCAACTTCGACTGCCTGCACGACATGGGCGATCCCGTGGGAGCGGCCCGTCATGCGGGTTCGGCGCTGAGCCCCGGCGGCACCTACATGATCGTCGAGCCGCGGTCCGGCGATGCGCTGGCGGACAACCTCAACCCCGTGGGCCGGATGTTCTACGGCGCCTCGACGGTGATCTGCACGGCCAACGCGCTGTCGCAGGAGCCGCGCATGGCGCTCGGCGCGCAGGCCGGCGAGCCCGCGCTGCGCGGGGTGCTGCTGGACGCCGGCTTCTCCAACGTCCGCCGGGCGGCGGAGACGCCGTTCAACATGGTCCTAGAGGCACGCCTCTAGGACCGTTGGCAGTTGGCGGTTCGCAGTTGGCAGTGCTCAGCGCTTGACGCGTATGGCTGTCCGCATGCCTCGAGCCACGTGGCCTGGCTTTGTGCAGATCAGGCGGTACACGCCCTTTCTGCGCAAAGTCAGGCTGAGCGTGTAGTGCTCGTGCGCCTTGATGTCCGGCGTGACAGTGCTGCGGAAGCCGTGCGGTCCCACCACCTGGAGGTTGTGGGCGTCCTGGCCGAAGTTGGTGACGTTGAAGCGCACGCGGCCGGGCTTGACCCTGGTCCGGTAGCTCGAGATGCCCCACTCGCGCTCGGCCACGCCGACGGCCACTGAGCTCTTGTGTGCAACCGGCTGGTGGTGCCCGGCGCCGAACAGCGCGGTGGCGAGGGCCGCTATGGCGAACGCGGTCTTCACGACACCACCTGGAGCCGGCCGATCGCTCCGGCGTTGGGGATCACGGCGTCGGCGCCGGTGCCGAGCCACTGCTCGAGCAGCGAGGCGTAGACGCGGCGGAAGTCGACGGTCACCGCCAGGTTGTCCTCGGAGTCGAGCTTGTTCAGGTCCGGGTACTCGGACAGCACGCCGCCCCTGACGCGCGTGCCCTGCACCCAGGCCACGCCGCCCGCGCCGTGGTCGGTGCCGCCGGACTCGTTCTGCTGCGGGCGGCGGCCGAACTCGGACCAGACGAGCGTGAGCACGCGGTCGGCGATGCCGCGGTCCTCGAGGTCGGCCTGGAACGCGGCGAGCGAGGCGCTGACCTTGGACAGCCCGTCGCCCAGGTCGCCCGCCTGGTTGTCGTGGGTGTCGAAGTCGCCGTCCGACTCCACGGTGACCGCCCGGATGCCGAGCGGCAGCGACAGCAGGCCGGCCAGGGACTTGAGGCGGTCCGCCAGGTCTCCCTCGGGGTAGGCGACCGAGCTCGCCAGCGGGTCGTTGCCGGCCGAGTCCTTCACGTACGGGGCGAGAATGTCCGCCACGCTCTTGGCCTGGCGCGCGCCCGCGTATGCGGCGGCCGCGCCGGGCGAGTAGGGACGATTCGACGCGATCTGGGTCCAGGCCTCCATCGTGCGGTCGAAAGCGTCGCCCCACACGTCCGGTATCCAGAACTGGGCGTCGTCGGGCGAGGACACGGCGGCAACGGGCGTGGAGCTCGAGCGCAGCACCGGCGACAGTGCGGCGTCCATCGAGATGCCCTGGAGCGGATTGTCCTTCGAGCCCGCGTGGTCGAGCCAGCGGCCGAGCCAGCCGGTGGCCGACACGGGCGTGATCAGGCCGGTCTCCCAGAAGTGGCGTGAGTGGAAGTGCGAGAGGTCCGGGTTGGCGTAGTCGATGCCCGGCAGCAGGCCGATCTTGCCGGCGTCGAAGAGACCCTTCACGCCACCGTTCACGCCCTCGGTCAGATGAGGATTCACGCCGAGGCCCGTCGAGCCGAGCGCGGCTGGCGAGTCGATCTTGAGCCCGGGCCGGAGGTCCGCGTAGCGGCCGTACTGGCTGACCGGGACGATCGTGTCGAGCAGGTCGCAGCCGCCGGGCAGGAAAACCGTGACGAGGATCGGCGCGGCGGGCGCCGCCGCGGCCTCGGCCGTCGCCGCCTCGAGCATGCGCACGAGCGGCATCGCCTTCGCGGCGTAGATCGCGAGCCCGGCGCCGAGCCCGCGGCCGATCACCTGGCGGCGCGAAAGCTGCGTGTCGAGGAACGAGCGGCGGCGCGTCTCGCTGGTGGAATGGAAGTCGTCGCAGGCGTGGTGTGGGTTCGTCATCAGTGAAGTTGGGCGTCGGGTCCGGAGAGCAGGAGGTGGCGCAGCGCGCGCTGGCACATGTCCGAGCGCTGCTGCATCCGCGAGGTCTGGGTGGGCTTCACGTCCTCGAAGAAGCGCGGGATCAGCGCGTTCAGCGCGCCGGCAGTGGTGCTCGATATCCAGGGCCGGCCGGTCGCGGCGAGCGCGCGCTCCATGTGGTCGGCGGGAGAGAGCCCGACTGGAGTCGAGCCGTCCTCGACCTTGAGCGGGCCCTGGCGCACGAGCCAGTTGACCGCCGTGAAGCGGGCGCGCGTGGTGTTGGTGGAGATCCAGGCCGGACCCCAATCCCAGCCCGCCACCGACGGCGGATGGAAAGGGTACTGGCCCATCTCCTCGAGGATCCAGGACCAGGCGTCATCGTCGATGTAGCGCCCGGTCGAGCGCAGCGCGCCCGCGAGGAACACGAGCGGCGCCTTGACCATGTCCGGCCTGTCGAGGTCCGCGTAGAGCTTGGGGTGCGCCAGGATCGCGCCCACGAGCGGCTTGATCTGCAGCCTGTGGTGGCGGTAGAGGCGGACCAGCTTGGTGCGCGAGCGGTGATCGATCGGCTTCGTGATGAAGAAGCCCCAGAGCTTCTCGACCATGAACGGCGCGTGCGCGGGGTGGTGGGTGACGAGCCGGACCACGTCGTGCCAGTCGAAGCGGCCCCGCCTGTGGAAGATGCGCTTGACCCCGCGGTCGTGGTTCTCGCGCGAATAGTGGATGCCCTCGAAGTTGCCGCCCCGCGACCAGCGCGACTGGAAGCCGGTGAGCGCGCGAGCGGCCTCGCGGATGTCGTGCTCGTTGTAGCCGCGGCCGAGCGTGAACAGCTCCATCAACTCGCGCGCGTAGTTCTCGTTCGGCGCGCCCTTGTCCGAGTCGGCGAGCGACAGGAACAGCAACATCGCCGGGTCCGTCGTCACCGCCTTCAGCAGCGAGGGGAACGACCCGAGCGCGCGCCCGCGCAGCATCTTGTTCTGGCGCAGCATAAGCGGCGTCTGCTGGTCGCTCGTGGCGAAGTGGTCGTGCCAGAAGAGGGTCATCTTCTCCGCGAGCGGGCGCTGCGAGCGCACCATGCGATCGAGCCACCAGAGCACGTCGTGGCCCCACTCGTTGGTGGGATCGATGCCGTGGCCGTCGACCGTGGGGCTCGGTCCGATCATGTGCGGGCCGCGACCCCCGTTCAGCAGCCAGTGGAGCGTGGCCTTCTTGCCGCGCCTTGCCCACATCGCGGCCTCGTCAGGCCTCGCGCCAAATCCCGCGCGCCAGAACAGGCGGCGGACGTGCGCATCGGTCCACTGGCCGGAGGGTGGGGCCACAAAGGTTCAATCGGCAGCTCGGGCTGCGCCTTTAGGGCACCTTCATCAAGACCGGGGTGTGGGTGCCGATCACCGCGTGTATGAACGATTCCACTGCTTTTTCACGTCGTTGGCTGGGTGTCGGCTACTCCTCCGACAGCGATGCGCGCGCCGCGGGCGCTGCCGCTGCCGACAGCGCTCTGCGCGGGGCCGATCCCAAGCTGCTCATCGTCTTCTGCTCGGACGCCTATGACCTCGAGGCCCTGCTCGAGGGCATCAACGGGCGCTCCGGCGGCACACCTCTGATCGGATGCTCCACCGCGGGCCAGATCGCGCGCGAGGGTCACGGCGACGCCAGCGTCGTCGTCACCGCGCTTGGCGGCGAGGGCTTCTCGGTGCAGACCGCGAGCGCGGCCGACGCCTCTGAGCGCCTGCGCGAGGCCGGCGCCGAGGCGGCCGCCTGTGCGGCCGACGACGCCGATCGCCCCCACCGCGTGCTCGTGATGCTGAGCGATGCCCTGGGCGGCGACCAGCAGGAGGTCATCCGCGGCGCCTACGGCGTGCTCGGCGCGGGCGTGCCGCTCGTGGGCGGCTGCGCCGGTGACGAGTTCAAGATGCAGCGCACCTTCCAGCTCCACAACGACCGGGTGCACGAGAACTCGGTGGTGGCGGCGTCGCTGGCCTCCGACTCCCCGCTCGGCATCGGGGTCAGGCACGGCTGGGAGAAGCTCGGGGAGCCGGTGCTCGTCACGAGCAGCGGCGGCAACCGCGTGTACACGCTGGACGACCGCCCGGCGCTCGACGTCTACCTGGAGCGTCTCGGCGCGCCCGCCGAGGCCCACACCGATCCCGAGGCGTTTAACGCCTTCGCCATCACCCACCCGCTCGGCCTCAGCCGCCGCAGCTCCGAGGAGGGCGTGCGGCTCGTGGCCGGAGCCGACTTCGAGGAGCGCTCGCTGTCGATGATCGCCGAGGTTCCGCAGGGTGGCCTGGCGTGGTTCATGCAGGGCGACGACCAGACCGTCCTCAAGGCCACCGACGACGCCTGCGCCGCCGCGATCGAGGCGATCGGCGATAACCCGCTGGCGGGCGTGATCGCCTTCGACTGCGCCGCGCGTCGCGGTGTGCTCGGCGAGGGAATCGCCGACGAGATCGAGCGCGTGGCTTCCCACGCGGGCGATGCTCCCGTGGCCGGCTTCTACAGCTACGGCGAGATCGCTCGTGTGTCGGGGGTGAACGGGTTCCACAACCAGACGCTGGTCGTGCTGGCAGTCAGCTGACGATCTGTGCCTGGCCCAAGTGCAAACTGGTGGACTCAGCAGCTCGCTGAGTTCCTCTCGGTCGTGTCGTCCCTGGACGACGCGGCCGAGGCACGCCAGTGCGCGGTCGAGCGCGCCGCCGAGGCACTCGATGCCGAGCTGGGCGCGCTCGTAGCCCGCGGCCGCGTGCTGGCCTCGCTGGGCTTCCCGGCGGCCGGCGCGCCCGATGCCGAGCTGGTGCGCGTGGCCGAGGAGCGGCCGGACGAGGCGGAGCTCCCGGGGTTCGGCCACTGCCGGACCGCGGTGGCGCCGCTGGGCGACGGCGCGCTCCTGCTCGGCCGCGCGGGCGACGAGGGTTTCAGCCGCGAGGACGAGCATCTCCTGCGCGGCATGGCGCGGGTGCTCGAGCTGCTCTGGCGGGTGGAGCACCGGCGCAACCTGCTCGAGCAGCTCGGCGCGATCCAGGAGGCGATCTCCCGCAAGGCCGGCCTGGACGAGGTGTTCGAGACGATCGTGCAAGCCGCCGCGCGGCTGCTCGATGTCGAGATGGTCGCCATCCGCATGACGGACAGCGACGACCCGTCGCGCATGCGCACGCCGGCACAGATCGGTCACCCGCCCGAGTTGCTCGAGGCCCTGTCGTACGGGCCGGTGTTCGGCGCCTCCGCGGATGCCACGCGCGGGCAGGGAATCGTGGTGATCCACGACTATCCAAACGCGCCGCGGGCACGGCCCGAGGCGGTGGCCGACGGCGTGAGGGCCCTGATCGCGGCGCCGCTGCGCGAGCACGACCTCGTGATCGGCAGCCTCGTGATGGCCACGCGCGACCCGCGCCGTCGCTTCTCGGATGTGGACCAGGAGCTGGTTCAGGCGTTCACAGAGCACGCGAGCCTGGCGCTTGCGGCGGCCCGTACCGGCGAGACGATGCGCCAGGCGCTCACCGACCCCCTCACCGGGCTGGCCAACCGGGTGCTCTTCATGGATCGGCTCGACCTCGCGCTCGCGCGCGCGGCGAGGAAGGTGAGCTCGGTCAGCGTGGTCTTCATCGACCTCGATCGCTTCAAGCTCGTGAACGACACGCTCGGGCACGCGGCGGGCGACACCCTCCTCATCGGCGTGGCCGACCGGCTGCGCAGCTGCCTGCGCCGCGGCGAGACGGCGGCCCGCCTGGGCGGCGACGAGTTCGCCGTGCTGCTCGAGGACGCGCCGGACGAGGTGGCGGCGGCGCTCGTGGCCGAGCGCATCGCCACCGAGCTGCGGGAGCCGTTCATGCTGGACGGCCGCGAGGTGTTCACCACCGCGAGCATCGGCATCGCGGTGGGCACAGTCGAGGATGCGGACACGCTGCTGCGCCACGCGGACGTGGCGATGTACCGCGCGAAGGGCCGCGGCAAGGACCGCTACGAGATCTTCGAGCCCGAGATGCACGCCGAGGTGGTGGATCGCCTCGCGCTCGAGTCAGAACTGCGGCACGCCGTGACGCGCGACGAGCTCGAGCTGCACTTCCAGCCGGCCTTCAAGCTCAACTCGGGCGAGGTGCTGGGCGTGGAGGCGCTGGTGCGCTGGAACCACCCGGAGCGCGGGCAGCTGCCGCCGGGCATGTTCATCGCCCTGGCCGAGGAGAGCGGGCTGATCCTGCCCGTGGGCCGCTGGGTGCTGAACGAGGCCTGCCGCCATGCGTCGATGTGGCAGGAGCGCTTCCCCAACCTGCAGGTGGCCGTCAACCTCTCGGCCTGGCAGCTCGAGCAGCCCGACATCGTGGAGGAGGTGGCGAGCGTGATCGCGCGCTGGAACCTGCCGCCGCGCACGCTCGTGCTCGAGCTGACCGAGACGCTGCTCATGCACGACACCGAGACCACCATCGCCAAGCTCCACGCGCTCAAGGACCTCGACCTGCGGCTGGCCATCGACGACTTCGGCACCGGCTACTCGTCGCTCCAGTACCTCCAGCGCTTCCCGATCGACGTCCTCAAGATCCCCAAGCCGTTCGTGGACGAGCTGGTGGACGACGACAACCCCGGCGTGCTCGCGAGCATGATCCTCGACCTGTGCCACCGCCTCGGCCTCGGGACGGTGGCTGAGGGCATCGAGAGCGAGAAGCAGGCGAGCCGCCTGCGCGAGCTCGGCTGCCCCTGGGGCCAGGGCTTCCTCTACGCGAAGCCGATGCCGGTGGAGGACCTGATGGAGTTCCTCTCGCGGCCGGCCTCCGAGCGCCTGGCGCTCACACGGTGAAGTGGAAATACAGCGGCAGCACGAAGGTCGCCAGGAAGATCAGCGCGAGCCCTGAGGCGATCAGCGTCTTCGTCCGCGTCATGTGACCGAGCAGCGCGATCGCGAATCCCACCGCGAGCAGGATCAGGTAGCGCTTCGGGTCGGTTGCTGTGTCCTGGCTCGGCAGGGCCGGTAGGTCACCCAGGGGCAGCATCCGGCGAAAAGTATCCTTGCTCGGATGCCCGGCCACGCCAGCAGCGTTCAGGAGATGCGCGACTCCCTCGAGGGGGTCGGCTACCTGGCCGCGGAATCCACCGCTCTGGTCGCCTATCTGGCCTCCGAGCTGGGCAAGCCGGTGCTGGTCGAGGGGCCCGCGGGCGTGGGCAAGACCGAGCTGGCCAAGGCGCTGTCGCGCGCCACCGGCCGCAAGCTGATCCGGCTCCAGTGCTACGAGGGACTCGACGAAGCCAAGGCCCTCTACGAGTGGAACTACCGCAAGCAGCTCCTGCGCATCCAGACCGAGGCCGACGGCGCGGGCTGGCAGGACGTGCAGGACGACATCTTCGGCGAGGAGTTCCTGCTCACGCGGCCGCTGCTACAGGGCATCGCGTCCGATGAGCCGGTCGTGCTCCTGATCGACGAGATCGACAAGACCGACCAGGAATTCGAGGCGATGCTGCTGGAGGTCCTGTCGGACTTCCAGATCTCGATCCCCGAGCTGGGAGTGGTCGAGGCGAAGAGCATGCCGCTCGTGCTGCTCACCTCCAACAACTCGCGCGAGCTGACCGAGGCGCTCAAGCGCCGCTGCCTCTACCTATGGCTCGACTACCCGGACGTGGACCGCGAGCTCGAGATCGTGCGCCTGCACGCGCCCGACCTGGACGAGCAGGTTGCGCGCAAACTCGTGGAGGTCGTGCACATGGTGCGCGGCCTCGACCTGAAGAAGCCGCCGTCAATCGCCGAGTCGATCGACTGGGCGCGGGCGCTGATCCTGCTCGGCGCCGACGACGTGGACGCGTCCGTGCTCGAGCGGACGATGAGCATCATCGTCAAGCACCGCACCGATCTCGACGTGGTGGCCGAGCGGGTCGGGGTGAAGCTGCAAGATGGCCTCATCGGGCGGCAGCAGCAGACCGGGTAACCCCGCGCTGTACGGCGGGCTGCCGGATCCGGGACCGCCCGGGTTCGCGGCGCGGCTGCTCGAGTTCGCGGACGAGCTGCGGCGCGAGGGGATGGCCGTGGGCACGTCCGAGCTGCTCGACTCGTTCGAGGCGCTGTCGCGTCTCTCCTGGACCGAGCAGGAAGATTTCCGCGAGGCGCTGGCCGCCACGCTCGCCAAGTCGCAGGAGGACCGGCGCGTGTTCGAGCTC
>Ga0068856_100006611_pt1 | contig 11357 bp, 7 predicted proteins | sample KBSCornC62_FD_66595 | JGI IMG/M metagenome (GOLD analysis project Ga0068856, IMG submission 66595) | Corn rhizosphere microbial communities from Kellogg Biological Station, Michigan, USA - KBS Corn C6-2 | ecosystem: Host-associated > Plants > Roots > Rhizosphere > Soil ... | reverse complement strand
GGTGGCGCTGTGTTGACTTCAGAATTAGCGCCTTGAAGTTTCTGGCGTGCTTGCCGGGAATTGCCGGAGAGCATAAAAACTGAAGCTCGCAGTCGTACCAACTCTGGAAAGTCAATCCGAGCCATCCATCACTGCGGTTTGCCCGCAAAGGCGATTACTGGTCCGTACGAATCACGCGTGGATACCGAGCCTTAGTGAGCCAATGCCGGCCGCTCGTAGGACAGAAGCTCGCCAACCGGATACACGAAAGCTCTTCTGTCGGAGCGCGGCCGTCCTCGGCCGCCCCCGTCGAATAGAACCACCGCGGGCAGTCAACTTGCGAGTCTACTGCCGATGGTCCACGCGTTGGACGATTCCAACTCGGTAAGAAGAGGGTTCTATTGGACGGGGGCGGCCGAGGACGGACGCGCTCCGACAGAAGAGCTTTCGTGTATCCGGTCGGGGAACCTCTGTCCTATCAGCGGTCGATTTTTGGCTTCTCCTTGGACCGCTTGCCCGCTTCCCAATTACACCATTATCGTATCGTCGTGAATTCTGATTTCTACCAAAACACAATGCCACGACCTCATACCACTCTCTGGCTGGCGATTGTCATTGGCTGGACACTGATCGGCATTACCTTCACCTTGAACTACTATTTGTTTGCGGATCATTACGTCGCGATCTTCAAACAACAACCAAGCCTTTCGGAGATGTTGATTTGGGAGCTGCCTTACTGGTTTCTCTGGGCCGCACTGTCACCTCTGGTGTTTTGGTTAACGAAACGTTTTCCCCTTGAACGTGGCAGGCTCCTTACAAATTCACTGATTCACGTTTTTGGCTGTCTTTCTCTATCAATCATTCATCGCGTTGCCTACTTAATTGTGGGTTGGATCCTGCACGTCGCTGTATATCGACGACTCGCATCCATCTCTTCCGTGCTAAGCGTGTTTGTATTGTTCAACCTGCCGACGGGCTTTATGAGCTACGGCACTGTCCTGCTTATAGGCTACGTTATTGATTACTATCGGCGTCACCAGGACGAAGAACTTAAGATTTCGCGTCTGAAAACCGAACTGGCTCAGACGCAACTTCAGGTCACACAAGCGCAACTGCAGTCTCTCAAGATGCAGTTGCAACCGCACTTTCTTTTTAACACGCTGAATTCAATTTCGACGCTGCTGGATGAAGACGTCGATGCCGCGGATGAAATGATCGCGCGGCTGGGCGACTTTCTACGGCTCACGCTGGATAACTCCGGAGCTCAGGAAGTGACCTTACAAGAAGAACTGGAGTTCCTGCGTTGTTACCTTGCGATTGAGCAAGTTCGTTTTCGCGATCGGCTGACGGTAGAGATGAAAATCGATCCGGAAACACTCGAAGCGCTGGTGCCTAATTTAATCCTGCAGCCGATTGTTGAGAATGCGATCCGGCACGGCGTCATAGCATGTGTTGGCAAAGGACGCGTTGAGATTGAATCCAGCCAACAAAACGGTTCTCTGTGTTTGATGGTTACTGATAACGGACCCGGACTTCAAGGCAATTCTGGAAAACGTGGTCTGGGATTTAGTTTGACGAAGGAACGCCTGGAACGACTGTACAACGTGAAACAGCAGTTAGAACTGCATGATGTTCCCGAGGGTGGGTTGAAGGTGACGCTGAAGATTCCATTCAACCGAAATGGATCGAAATAGTGTGGACATCTCTGCGTGACCTCGGCGTTCTCTGCGTCTCTGCGGTTTTTTCGAGTGTTACATTTGATCGCAGCGCAGAGACGCAGAGAACGCCGAGTTAACGCAGAGATGATCGGACCATGATCTCGACCTCAAAAATTCGCGCACTCGTAGTGGATGACGAGCCGCTGGCCCGGCGGCGTATTCGCAAACTGCTGGCGCGTGATGTTGAGGTCGAAGTGATCGGTGATTGCGCAAACGGTTACGAAGCAATCGAGGCAATAAATCGCCAGGCGCCACATTTGGTTTTCCTCGACGTGCAGATGCCGGAAATCGACGGCTTTGCTGTACTCGAAGAGTTAGATCAAAGTGCAATGCCGTTCGTCATCTTTGTGACCGCTTACGACCAATACGCACTAAAAGCATTTGAAGTGTCGGCCGTCGATTATCTGCTGAAGCCGTTTGACAGAAAAAGATTTCAACAGGCTCTGCAACGCGCCAAGACGCGGTTAATTACAGAGCGAGAGAGGGGTTTAAACCAAGAAACACTCGCCCTACTCCAGGAATTGAAAGCGAGATCTCAATGTCTTGAGCGGCTGCTCATCAAGTCGGGCGGCCGAGCATTCTTTTTGAAGACTGATGAGATCGACTGGATTGGTGCCGAAGGCAAGTATGTTCGCATTCACGTTGGCAACGAATCTTATCTGTTTCGCGAAGGCATGACAGCCATCGAGAACCAACTCGATGCGCGAAAATTCATGCGTGTCCATCGATCGCACATCGTCAACATCGATCGTGTGAAAGAACTTCAACCATGGTTCAATCATGAATATCGAGTCGTGCTGCACGACGGCACGAAACTGGTCCTGAGCCGTAGCTGTCGTAAGAAGCTGACCGATCTGCTGGGCGAGCGCTTGTGACCCGAAGAAATCTAACCACCAAGACACGAAGACACAAAGACACCAGCAGTGAATTGTTTTAAGCATTTTGTGTCTTAGTGTCTTGGTGCCTTGGTGGTCAAATCTCTCCCAGGGTATAGATCCACGGCTGCCATTCGTTCCTCTCCATAACAACTCGTTCCCTCCAGCTATCTCTTCGTGTCAAAACCGTTCCGTGGTTCCAAAGCACCAACTAAAGTCCCACCAAACTTTTGGGAGGTGCTCATATGGCACAACTCTTCACCCGCAAACCGCTCGAACTTCTACTAAAGGAAATGGCCGGCGATCACCGTCTTCGTCGAGTACTCGGGCCCATTCAATTAACCAGTCTCGGTGTCGGTGCGATCATCGGCACCGGAATCTTTGTCTTAACCGGCGTCGCCGCACATGAACGAGCTGGTCCAGCAATGATTCTTTCGTTCGTCGTTGCTGGTTTTGCCTGCGCGCTCGCCGCCCTTTGCTATGCGGAATTCGCGTCTATGGCGCCGGTAGCCGGATCCGCCTACACATACGCTTACGCTACGCTCGGCGAACTGCTGGCATGGATCATCGGTTGGGACCTTGTGCTTGAGTACGCGGTCACAGCCGGTGCAGTAGCGCACGGCGCTTCGCACTACTTTCAGGATTTGATCGGGATCTTCAACCTCCATCTGCCTGACAACCTCACCGATGCGCCCTTCGACTACAACGCCGCGTTGGGAAGATTTGTCTCAACTGGACGATTTTTAGACTTGCCGGCAATGATCATCGTAAGTGCGGTCACCGTTGTTTTGGTTATCGGCATTCGCGAGAGCGCGAGTTTCAATACAGCGATGGTCATTCTGAAGGTCGCGATCGTGATCTTTGTGATTGCCGTTGGCGCTTTCTACATCAACACAGCCAACTGGCATCCGTTCGCTCCTTACGGTTACACCGGCATCAATTTCTTTGGCAACACTTTGTTCGGCCAGTCAGATAAAGGAGGACAGCCGCTGGGCATGCTAGCCGGCGCGGCGATCATTTTCTTCGCCTACATTGGTTTTGATTCCGTGTCCACGCATTCAGAAGAAGCTCGACGACCTGAGCGCGACGTGCCGATAGGCATCATCGCTTCACTACTGATTTGCACCACGCTCTACATGGGTGTTGGAGCGGTGCTCACCGGAATGGTTCCTTACAACACAATCGAAATCAACGCACCTGTTTCGGGAGCTTTCAAACAAGTGGGACTTACCTGGGCCCAACTTGTGATTTCAGCCGGCGCATTGATTGGGATTACGTCAGTCGTACTGGTGACGATGTTGAGTCAAGCGCGCATCCTGCTCGCCATGGCACGCGATGGTCTGTTGCCGACGAGCTTCTTTGGTGATGTGCATCCGAAGTTTAGAACGCCATGGAAATCGACAATCGTAACTGGCATTTTTGCAGCACTGTTGTCGTCGTTGTTGCCATTGAGACTGCTTTCGGATCTCGTGAACATCGGAACGTTGCTGGCGTTTGTAATCGTGTGCGCAGCGGTTCTGATCATGCGACGCACACACCCGGACGCCCCTCGTCCTTTTAGGGCGCCACTCGTGCCTTTAATTCCGATTGTCGGGATCCTGACGTGTCTGCTGCTTATGTTCTCGTTACCGCCTGAGAATTGGCTACGACTCGGTGGATGGCTGGTGATTGGCTTCGTAATTTATTTCGGGTACGGACGAAGACACAGTGTGATGTCACGTTACTTGAAGAAGGAGATTACTGAACACGGTGTCTCACCGGCCGGTGCACCGGTGGCTGAGAACTAGTTGGAAGGAAAAGCCGGCGACCGAAATACAAGTAAGGAAGGGTGGTTTACCCCCGCTGTTCCCCGACCATTTAGATCGACAACAGCGGGGGTAAACCACCCTTCCTTACTTGTTCCTTGGTTTGAGTCGCCTCCACCGATTACGCAGATTACACAGATTTTGTCTAAACGAGTTACGTCGCTCGCTCTCTTTGTTGAAATCTGCGTAATCTGTGTAATCTGCGGATAGATCTGAAAAAATTCCTCTCGCAATCTTTCCCAAATCTCTCTACTATTAGCCCGACTCATGAGCGTCGTCACTCTTGAATTCCTCCGTGCTGCCGCGCTCGGCGATATCAACCGCTTGCGCGCGCTTCTGGCCCAGGGCGTCGACATCAACAGCACCAACAAAGCTAACCAAACCGCTCTCATGCTGGCTGCGGCGTTTAAGCAAACAGAGATCGTGAAGTTCTTATTGACTGCAGGCGCCAACGTCAATTGCCATGACGAACTTGGGTTGACTGCTGCCGAGTGGGCCCAACAACACGCCGAGATCATTCAACTAATCAACTCCGCCGAACGTCTGCCTGCCTCTCTTCACGACCTGAACGCCAAACCAGTGGTCCAAACGAGCCTTCAAGAAAGGACCGATGGCGATTCCTCAAGTTCAGCAGAGTTGGGTAGTGTCATTCTTCGAGCGAACAAACGTTACGCACAAACTGTTTCTCCCGATTTAGTAGCTACCGCGGCTGCGAGAGCTCCAATCACTGCGGAGATTGAAATTGATGAAACCGTTGACTCACCGAAGCCCGCTCCCGCTGAATTGACAGAGGACACAGTTGCGCCTGCTGCCGGCTCTAAAACATCGGCTCCCACCGCAAGCGAAACACTCAAACCAGCTAGTCGAGTCGACATTGTTTTGCCGCAACCGCCTCATCCAGGATCTCCTGTTGTAAGGCAGTTATTTAGAGTGGGTATTGTTCTCTTCCTGCTTATCGCGGGTTTCGTGAGTTATCACCTCGCAACGCGAAAGGCGAACGTTGTTCGACTCGAACCGACTACTATTCCAGTCAGGGCTGCGCCAAAGCCTACGAAATCCGCCCCACTTGTTGGAGGCGACTTGGCAGGTGCCGAACTATACATCGCAGACGCGGAATATCCACCCGATGCAACGGTCGAAAGCGGTAATGTGACAGTAGGCGTTCAAGTAAGCAGGAAAGGAATTGTGGTATCTGCGAAAGCGGTTGACGGTGACGAAAGTTTGCGCTCCGCAGCTGAAAAAGCCGCCAAGGGTTCCGCGTTTACCCCTGACAAACTTCAAGATCGCGGCTCGCTTATTAAGGGAACGATCACTTACAACTTCCTAAAGACCAGCGATAGCGCTGCCCACCGTAACGAGTTTGGATTCAGTGATGAGACACCAACCGAGGTGGTTGCGACCGCAGGAGGACCACTCGTGGGTGCGGAACGCAAGCTGGAGATTCCACCCGTTCCGTCCAAGCTGCATGTTGGCAAAGTTGCTGTCACAGTTGTCGTGCGCGTTAGCAGAACGGGAAGAGTTCTTGGGTGGCGACCGCTCAATGCTGATTCACGCCTCCGTCCGTGGATGATCAAAGGCGCCCGCGCGTCAACATTCGATCCCACCAAACTTCCTGGGGAGGGGGACGTTGTGGGAACGATCACGTATCGGTTTCAGTAATGCGCGGTCGGTTATGAATAGGTCCAATAGGTCACATAGGTCCTATACTTCTGGGCCTGATCACTTCACGGTGTGCGGCTGCTGATTGGTTGAATCCCATGATCCCGCACCAGCTTATTGAAGCTTTCCACATCAGTTTTCATCACTTCATCAAACCGGCTCCGCACCGTCATCAACTGACCATGCAAAAGTGTCTGAACTTCACGCTGCTGATTCGTTGGTCCAAAATCTGAACCCGCCAGCCCACTTGCCAGATAGTTAATCTTGGTAAGAAGTTTCGGTGGCCAACGCACCGCATCCTGACCTTGCCCCGTCAACCTCCTTTGAATCAAGGCCTCTTCTATATCGGTTAGCTTTTTATCCAGCTCGTCAGCAGCAGTCTTGGTTGAAGCATCATCAGCACCAAGACCGGCAGTTAACTGATAAAGCTGCGCCCGCATGAACTCGAGCTGATTAACCATCTCAGACGCACTGTCGAGATCCTTTCTTAATGCCATTAGCATCTCCATCTGTGACGCAATTGTGCTTTCGGTACCTTCGGAATTCGGATCTTTCTTGACGATCAATGGCTGAGTGAACACCTGAGGACCAACTGACAACTTCACGGTGTAATTTCCTGGTGGCAACAACAATGACATACGCGGTGCACCTGGAGCCGTTCGAGTTCCGTCAGGCCCAACGCGGACTTCAGCCGCATAGGCTGGACTAGTTCTCATCCGAACTTCCCTTGTCGGTTCCCCTTCAAGATTCCAGTACACGCGATTGAATCCGACGTTCTTGGTCCCACTTAGCGTCCGTACTGTCTGCTTGTTTGCATCTTCGATCCTTATCTTTACTTCGCCAGAAGGTGCGGTCTTCAGGTAATAATTGATCGCTGCTCCATACGGTGGATTCTGGCCCGCAGAAGGATCATCGGACATTGTGACCGGCACAGTTCCCTGTCTAAAACGATATGTAGGATGAGGCGGAAACAGGTGAACTTCCGACGAACGAACCGCATCGGTCATCTGTTGCACTGGCGTTAGATCGTCGAGAATCCAAAATCCACGACCATAAGTACCAACTACCAGATCGTTGAAGTGTTGCTGGACCACCATCCAGTAAACAGGCGTGTGCGGTAGGTTTGCCTGTAACGGTTGCCAGTTCTCTCCATCATCAAAAGAAACGTAGAGACCGTTCTCGGTTCCTGCGTATAACAGGCCCGCGCGAGTTGGATCTTCACGAACACAATGCGCGTAGCTCAACATGCTTTTCGGAATTCCGCTCGTAATGAGCTTCCACGTCTTGCCATAGTCTTTGGTCTTGTAAATAAATGGATCGCGATTGTTGACCTGATGAAAATCGACAGTGATGTATGCAGCGCCGGCGTCATATCTTGACGCTTCGATGTTGCTGATGGTTCCCCATGGCGGCAGGTTCGGAATGTTCCTGGTAACGTTAGTCCAGTTCTTGCCTCCATCGCGCGTGATCTGCACGACACCATCGTTCGTGCCCGCCCAGATCAATCCCGCTTCCTTCGGCGATTCAGTGATCGCAAACACAACTCCCGCATATTCCACGCCAATGTTGTCGCCTGTTAGCCCGCCTGAAAATACCTGGCGGCTTTTATCATTTAGCGTGAGATCCGGACTGATCACTTGCCAACTCTGCCCGCCGTCCAAGGTCTGGTGGACGAACTGGCTGCCGACGTAAATCTTGTTGTGATCGTGCGGCGAGATCGTCAAGGGCATCGTCCAAACAAATCTGTACTTCAGATCAGCAGCGGTCGATCCATTGACTTGATCTGGCCAGACTTCGACGTTTCTCGCCTGGCCATTGCGCAAATCGTAACGCTCCACAATTCCACCGATGCTGCCTGAACCGGACGCGCTCGACCAGACAATGTTTGGGTCCTCCGGATCAGGTGTGGCCCAACCGCTTTCACCTCCGGCGACTGGATGCCACGAGCTTCGCGGAATAGAACCAGTCGTTCCGCCACCACCTGAGCGACTCGGTCCGCGATAGGATGGATCATCTTGTTCGTTACCATACACGTAATAAGGAATCCGATTATCAACAGTGACGTGGTACATCTGAGCGATCGGTAATTGGATGCGATACCACGTGCGACCACGCGTAGTTGAGATCGACACGCCTCCGTCGTTGGCTACCGCGATTCGATTCGCGTTTGTCGGATCGATCCACATGTCGTGATTGTCGCCACCGGGACTGCTTCCGAACGAGCCGGGTCGAATGTTTTCACCACCATCAATTGAGACACTGTAGGCCGCAGTCAGGTAGTAAGTTTCATTTTCATTATCAGGTGCGACGGCCATGCGGAAGTAATAGTGCGTGCGACCGCCAAGAGTTCTGTCATAACTGATGAGACGCCAATTCGCACCGCTATCTTCGCTGCGCCAGAGTTTTCCGCGATCAGTTTCCTGGCCGTTCAATGGGACACCATCGCCAGTTTCAATCAACGCGTAGACTCGATTCGGATTACTGCGCGCGATCGCGAGTGCGACCTTACCTATCTTGCGCGTGGGCAGACCATTGCCCGACAGGCGTTTCCACGTGGCACCACCGTCGGTTGATTTGAATAATCCGCTGCCGACACCTCCACTGTCCCGTCCCCAGGTATGAATCTCGATTGTCCACATGCCTGCGAACACAATCCGCGGATTCGATGGATCCATCGCAAGGTCGGAACAACCGCTGTTCTCATCAGTAAACAAAACTTTGTCCCAGGTCTTGCCGCCGTCAGTTGTTCGGTAGACACCTCGATCCTGTTGTGGCCCATACGCATGACCCAACGCGCCAATCAAGACGACATCGGGATTCTTTGGATCAATTACAATGCGACTGATGCGGCCCGTCTTCTCGAGCCCCATCAAAGTCCACGTCTTCCCCGCATCTGTTGATTTGTACACACCCTGCCCAACTGAGATGTGACTGCGAATCCACGGCTCGCCGGTCCCGGCCCAAACTATGTTCGGATCTGAAGGAGCAATTGCGAGAGCACCAATTGAGGAAACTGGCTGACTATCGAAGATTGGATCCCAATGCACTCCGGCATCGACAGTCTTCCAAATACCACCTGAAGCTGCACCAACATAGTAAGTATTCGAGTCACCCGGAATCCCTGCGACTGAAGTAAGTCGGTTACCAGTTGGGCCAATGAACCGAAATCGTAGATTTCCAAGGATGTCGCGGGAGCTTTCTTGCGCTTGGACATTTGACTGCAGCAGTAAAGCTACAGAGAGAAGGATCAAAAGCAGGGTGAGCTTCGGCTTCAACATGAGTTTCTCCTTTTTGATGTCCGACGAACTTTAGTTTGTCGTGCGTGAGTAGGAACAGTCTCGCTTCATTCAGCAAGCATGGAGTTCGACGACGACAAACTAAAGTTCGTCGGACAAAGGTGCAAATCAGCAATGAGATGGAACAACCTTGGAGCCGCGGGATTATATACGACATTCGCTCGATAAGGCCGACTTTGACGTGTTAGTATTCAGTCATGAGTAAGACAGAAATCCTCGATGAACTACCAACCCTCACAAAGGAGGAGCGGGACGAAATTCGCCGAAAACTCACGGAGATCGACGGCGAGTCTTGGTTTAAAGGTGACGAGGAGCTTTCGAGTGAAGAGAAAGCACTACTCGACTCTCGTCTGGCCGCGTATCTCAAAGATCCGGACATTGGCAGTTCATGGGAAGAGGTTGAAAGCCGGATTCTGGGCAGACAGTGATCTGATACGAGCAGCATCATTTATCATTTATCATTTGTCATTCGACATTTTTCAGTTGGTCATTGAAAGAAGTCTCGTACTGGCACAGCTCAATGACCAACTGAAAAATGTCAAATGACAAATGATAAATGACTTGGCACTACTTGCCTCCACTCGCAATGTTCTTATAAACAACTCCACCCTTCATCACAAACACCACCCGTCTCACAGCGGTGATATCGGTCAGCGGATTGCCGTCGAGCGCGATTATGTCGGCCTGCATTCCAGGCGCGATTGAACCAATCCGATCCCCCATCCGAAGCGCTTCAGCTCCAAGTGAATTCGCCGACACCATCGCGGTCATCGGATCTACGCCACCGTCGCGAACTCTATCAATGAACTCTTCAGCGTTGCGGCCGTGCGACCCAGCTACTGCATCCGTCCCAAACACGATCTTTAGTCCCGGAGTCTTGCTGGCCCTTTGCACTAAATCATGGTTCATGGGAAGAATCTTGATCATCGCTGCGAAACCCTCTTCAGTGTAACCGGGCGTGCCGAGGTATCGCTCTTTATTGAGCAGGTAGTTTTCGATAACCAGTCCAGCCTGCGGATCGAGATACGTACCGTTTTTCGCCAGCAACTTTAGATCGTCGTCTGTAGCCAACGTGCCATGTTCCACCTGAGTACAACCAGCTGTAGAGGCAGCGCGAACTGCTTCCTTGTACGCGTGAACAAGCGTGCGGAGTCCTTGTTTCTTCGCTTCGTCACACGCTGCATTGAGCTGCTCCTGCGACAATGTCATGCCGCCGCCCTGCCGGATGCTTTGCGAGGCGAAGATTTTGATCACGTCAGCGCCAGCTTGCTTTTGTTTCCTGATGAACGCGCGGATTTCCTCCGGAGTACCCGTTTGTTCACCTCGACCCATTAGAGGTTCCACAGCGGTTAATACTCGTGGTCCCACGAGCGCTCCACGTGCGATTGCATCACGCAATGGCAAGTCTGTCGGCGAGCCGACGCTCTGAATTGTCGTGAAACCCGCCATCAAAGTCGCCCATGCGTTGGCGGCAGAACGATACGCCGCCTCCGGTGTGGTTTCGCCCGCACCAACGTTCTTGCCGTCTTTGCCAAAACTCCAGGTGATGTGGGCGTGAGCATCAATCCAACCTGGCAACAATGTTAAGCCACGCAGGTCATAATCAATTGGGCCAGCTTTGGGATCGATAGCCACAATCTTGTCGCCTTCAACAACGATTCGGGTGTTTTTGAGTGTGTTTCCTTTCCCGTCAAGAATTGTGTCCGCACGGATAACAATTCGCTTCACGGGCAGACTTTGTGAATGAATTGCATTTACCATCGTGACGAGACATAGCAACACTGCGGGGTAGATGGAGGTTCGCATTTGTTCGCTCCGTGTATTAAGTGCGACCAGGCTGTTAGCCTGTCGTGGTTCCGTCGCGTACATTGTGACCAAAGCGTCGACAGGCTAACAGCCTGTCGTACTTAATCAGAGCTTCCTGAAACATATCGGACATTTGTTCTATCCAATCAGATAGATTGCTTATCTTGATGTCTACTCTAGTTCACTGCCTGATTTCCCCGTTTGCTTTTCGACTTCACG
>Ga0068856_100006610_pt1 | contig 11357 bp, 4 predicted proteins | sample KBSCornC62_FD_66595 | JGI IMG/M metagenome (GOLD analysis project Ga0068856, IMG submission 66595) | Corn rhizosphere microbial communities from Kellogg Biological Station, Michigan, USA - KBS Corn C6-2 | ecosystem: Host-associated > Plants > Roots > Rhizosphere > Soil ... | reverse complement strand
CTGGTTGGCCAGCAGTATGCAGCCGATGGTAAAACTCCGCTGCAGGATCCACAGGCAAACCTGCCGGTAATTTTTGATCCTAATGTGACTTCGCTTTCAGATGCTTCACCTGCCTTCCGTATGGCTGGTGCGCGTAATATCAAATATCATCCTGAAGCAGGCACAGCCGGTAACCAAAGCAACGACGGCGTAATTTTCCGTTTGGGTGATGCTTACCTAATGCTGGCAGAAGCCTCTTTACGTACCGGCGATGTTGCTACGGCCCTCACTGCGGTAAACAAAGTACGCGAGCGTGCAGGCGTTGCCGATTGGACCGCAGGAGATTTAACACTTCCTCACCTTTTGGATGAAAGAAGCCGTGAATTGACCTGGGAAGGCTGGAGAAGAAACGACTTGATCCGTTTTGAAGTAGCTGATAATCAGCCTTATTTCACAGGTCAGCGTACTCCTGCTAAAGCTGCTGATGGCGATCAGCATACTTTCATATTCCCAATACCGGCGCCAGAACTATTATCGAATCCTAACCTGCACCAAAATCCAGGTTATTAATAAATTAGATTGAGATTATTAGGAAGACAGAGCGACATTTATCGCTCTGTCTTTTATTTTTATTTTTGAACATGCGTCTCAATAACCTGCCCCTGTTATTCTTATTGGTTTTTGCATTAAGCTCGTGTCATAGCGATAATGAAATCGCCGACAAGGAAAATGCTCTTTTTCAATTACAACCCTCTACCGAGACAGGTATAATCTTTAATAATAAAGTCTCCGAAGACGGCGAGTTTAATGTGTTTAACTATCGCAATTTTTATAACGGCGCAGGTGTCGCTATTGGCGATGTAAACAATGACGGCAAGCCCGATATCTTTTTTACATCCAACCAGGGTGAGAATAAGCTGTACCTCAATAAGGGGAACTGGAAGTTTGAAGATGTGACAGCAAAAGCAGGGGTAAAGGGTTATCATCGCTGGCATACCGGTGTTACAATGGTAGATATCAATGGCGACGGCTGGCTTGATATTTATGTATGCAATAGCGGTGGCATAGCAGGTGCCGACCGGGCCAACGAACTCTACATCAATCAAAAAGACGGAACGTTTAAGGAAGAAGCCGAAAAATATGGGCTGGCTGACAAAGGGCTCTCAACCCAGGCCATATTTTTCGACTATGACCATGATGGCGACCTGGATTGTTTTGTATTGAATAATAGTTATCGCCCCATTGGCAGTTTTGGTTACGACAAGGATTTGCGCAATGTCCGTGATCCGCTTAATGGCGACCGTCTGTACCGGAACGATAATGGCAAATTTGTCGATGTAAGCGCCCAGGCCAATATTTACGGGAGCGAGATTGGTTTTGGTCTCGGTGTAACAGCCGGCGACCTTTTCAACACCGGCTGGGACGATATGTACGTGTCGAACGATTTCTTCGAACATGACTATTTATATCAAAATCAGCATAATGGAACTTTTAAGGAAATAAGCGAGAATGCAATCGGACACATGAGCCTATCGTCAATGGGATCGGACATGGCCGATATTAATAATGACGGTTTGCTCGACGTTTTTACAACTGATATGTTGCCGGAAGGTGACGCCCGTTTGAAAACGACAACCAAGTTTGACGAATTTGATGTCTATAATGCCAAGCTGAAAAATAGTTTTCATCACCAGTTTACAAAAAACTGTTTGCAACTAAATAACGGCGATGGCACCTTTAGCGAAATAGCTGATATGGCAGGCGTAAGCGCAACCGACTGGAGTTGGGGGGCACTAATCTTTGATTTTAATAATGACGGATGGAAGGATATTTTCGTAAGCAATGGCATAAGCCGCGATCTCACGAACCAGGATTTCCTGGCCTACTTTAGCAGTCAGGAGGTGATGAACGAAGTGAAAAGCGGGGGGTTCAAGTCAAAGAAATTTCTCGATCAAATGCCCAAAACGCCAATTACTAGTTATGGCTTTTTGAACGGGCGTAATCTCCAATTTAATAATGCCAGTGCTTCGCTCGGGTTTACTACTCCTTCATTTAGCAATGGTGCAGCTTATGGCGATTTGGACGGCGACGGCGACCTAGACCTGGTAGTTAACAACGAAAATGGGCAGGCCTTCATCTATCGGAATATGACTTCCGAAAGAACCCATGCACATTACCTCAAGGTGAATCTGAAAGGCGAAGGGATGAATACGTTTGGGATCGGCACCAAGGTTATCGTTTACGCAAACGGAACTCAGCAGTTACTTGAACAAATGCCGACAAGGGGTTTTGAAAGCTGTGTTGAGCCGGTTCTGAATTTCGGTTTAGGAGCAACGAAGAAAGTTGACAGCCTGAAGGTGATCTGGCCCAATATGAAGATGCAGGTATTGAAAAATGTAGGCAGCAATACCACCATCACGCTAAAACAAGCCGACGCAAACATCAAATATGTTCCGGCTGCAAGCGTAGCTAAACCATATTATCAGAACGTTACATCAACGCAGATCAAGGGGAATATTCGCCATAATGAAAACGACTATAAGGATTTTGACGAGCAGCGCCTTATCCCGAAAATGATATCAACGGAGGGACCCAAGCTGGCGGAAGCGGATATAAATGGCGATGGCCTGACCGACTTTTTCATGGGTGGTGCTATGGGCGATACCTCCAAACTGTTTATCCAGCAGCCCAACGGCACGTTTGTTCAGAAACGCGAGTTTGCTTTTGAACAGGACAAAAACAGTGAAAGTGTTGGCGCCTTGTTTTTTGATGCCGACCATGACGGTGATATGGATTTGCTGGTAGTTTCAGGCGGTAACCAGGAAAAGGAAGGATCTCTAAATATGCTGGCTCGTTTATATATCAATGATGGTAAAGGTAACTTCACCCGCAAATTTAACGGCTGGCCTCTGATCTCCATAAACGCTTCCTGTGTACGACTGAATGGTGATAACGGAGATATTTTTATTGGTAGTCGCAGCGTGCCGGGCTCATACGGCGTCTCTCCATCAAGCAAATTGTTGAGAAACGACGGGCACGGCAACTTTACTGATATTACTGCGTCAGTCGCGCCTGACTTGCAGAAACTGGGTATGATAACTGATGCACAATGGGTAGATATCGATGGTTCAGGTAAAAAATCGCTGGTTGTGGTGGGCGACTGGATGCCGGTGACCATCCTAAAATATGCAGGAGGGAAGCTTCAGAAAACAGGCATAATCGCCAACTCATCCGGCTGGTGGAACTGTTTGACCGTTGCCGATATCGATGGTGATGGTAAACCTGATTTAATTGCAGGTAATTCTGGTCTCAACTCGAAAGTCAAAGCGGATGTCAACCACCCTGCGAAATTGTATGTATCAGATTTTGATAATAATGGGCAGGTAGAATGTATTCCAGTATACTACAAATCAGACGGTAAGGCATATCCTTTTAATCTACATGATGATATTATTAAGCAACTGCCATACCTGAAGAAGAAGTTTTTACGCTACGATGCTTACGCGGGGAAAACAATTGATGAGATATTTACTTCAGAGGAGCTTGAAAAAGCCTCGGTTTTGACAGTTGACCAAACAGAGACTTGTGTTTTTTATAATGATGGCAAAGGTAATTTTACTATGAAGGCCTTACCTGTAAGGGTTCAGTTTTCGCCGGTATTCAGCATCCTTGTTACGGATATAAACAACGATGGTATCCCGGACCTGTTTTTGACCGGCAACTTTTATGGTCTGAAACCAGAAGTTGGCAGATACGATGCCAACTATGGTGTTTCATTACTTGGGCATCCGCACCGAAGCTTTGAATACATTCAGCCAACCATTAGTGGACTATTTGTGAGGGGCGAGGTGCGCGATGCAGCTACAGTTCAAACGAAAAATGGTCCTCTGATCATCGTAGCACGTAATAACGATGCGTTACAAATATTTGGTAAAGTTAAAACGTCGAAAAATTAAGACGGAGGTGAACCTGACTCGTATCAGCAATTGGTAGTTTGTTATCGAGATAGGTTTCAAAGGGTAAGATAGGCGTTTGCATTGCTCTGTCGCGAAAATACTGATAGAGTGCACTATAGGCTTTGATTTTGTTAGACAATTTCCCGGTATAGGTAGTAGTATAAAAATAACCGCCAGGAGGCATGGTCATAAACAGGAAGGGAGGCTGCGTCTGTATCTTTTTATCGACCGGAAGTCCTATTTTTAGTCTTACTGAGTCATTGCGCCCAGGCAGGAATTGGGCAATCAATGGTTGAACCTGGCGTAATTGCTTGCTGGCAGCGTATTGTTTTAGTGCGCTCAGTAATTGCCCGGCCTCATCGAATTGGCTTTTTGCGGGTACGGTCTTGGTCAAAACAACAATATTAGTGTCGGTTACGTGAACCTTCCGGATATTGAAGCCATAGTAAAGGTCGGGATTCTCCATAAAGCGTTTAATATCGCCAAGGTGAGTTTCGGGCAGGCTGTTGCCGCTAAATAGCCCGGAGAGATATTTTATGAAACTCTTTTTTTCTGAGACTACAACCTGTGCCTGATTTTGCTCTTTTTTTGGCGTCACCGTATAATTGTAAAATAGCTCACCATCGGCGTTCTTTTCATCTACATTAAAAGAGTAGCCGTCAATATTTGTCACCTGCAGGGTAAGTTCTTTGCAGGCAATAGAAAAAGTGTTGCCGGTGGCTTGGGTAGTAATTTTTGATGAATCAGACATCCATGTATCGCGAAGATCCGAGCGCCATTTTTTCCAGTTGTTTGCCCGGGCGAATTGCTCATAAGTATTAAAAAAAGTAGACTTGATAGTCAGGCTTTGCTGCAAGGTGACCGGTATAAAACAAGCGGCAATTAGGACAATGATAATAGTTGCGGCAATAAGTTTTTTCTTCATCAGGTATTATAAAAACACAACGAGTTCCGAAAGTAATAAAAAATCCGTTTTAGGGCAGATAAAGCAGGCTTTTTAGCTGTAAATACTTTGGTTATTCGTCAATATTCGATATTTTTAAAAACCAAATAAAGACCTGGATATTACACCAATGACATTCAATCGCACATATATAATTTGTATCCATCTGCCGTCGCGGATTAGCAATTCTGTCCTCAAATAGCCTTTATTAATCAGTATTTGATGGTTATATCTATAATGAGATCAGGCTTCCGTAGAATTGGCATTTATACAGTTTTTTTATTGCTGCTGATGCTATCTTTTTTTTGCTCGTCATGCCGCAAACGGGAATCAAATACTGCCGTGTTTGAGCTGCTTGATTCTGCGAAAACCGGTGTTACGTTCAACAATAAAATCAGCGACAGCGATCCGCCTGGCATATTGGACTACCTCTATTTCTATAACGGAGGAGGTGTTGCAATTGGCGATATCAATAATGATGGATTGCCCGATATTTTCTTTACTTCTAACAAAAAAGGTGGCAACAGATTGTACCTCAATAAAGGCAATTATCAGTTTGAGGATGTAACGCAAAAAGCCGGTGTTGCCGGCACTGCGGACTGGTGTACCGGCGTCACCATGGCCGATGTGAACAACGATGGCTACTTGGATATTTACGTTTGTGCGGTTTCGGGAAAGTTAAATCTCAAAGGTCACAACATGTTGTATATCAATAATCATGACGGCACCTTTACGGAACAATCAGCAGAATATGGCCTTGATTTTTCGGGGTTCTCCACCCAGGCAGTTTTCTTTGACTATAACCACGATGGCAAGTTGGATTGCTTCCTGCTGAATCAGTCAAACCACTCAGTAGATACTTATGGGGATACCTCCCTGCGCCGGAAAGTAAACAACCAGGCGGGCAGTAAACTATACCTCAATCAGAATGGGCATTTTACCGATGTTACCCTCAAATCGGGCATTTACAGTAGCGCCTTAGGGTATGGTTTGGGTGTTGCGGTCGGCGATCTGAACAATGACGGATGGGAAGATATTTACGTCGGAAACGACTTCCACGAAAACGACTATTACTACATCAATAACCACGACGGCACATTTACGGAATCAGGAGCGGAGCATTTTAACCACTACAGTCGCTTCAGCATGGGCAATGATATAGCCGATTTTAATAATGACGGGCAACTGGATGTCGTGACTGCCGATATGCTCCCCGGTGACGAAAAGATATTGAAAACTTATATGGGCGATGAGTCCTACGACCAGTACCAGTTTAAGATCGTCAACAACGGTTTTCAATATCAATATTCGCGAAACTGCCTGCAAAAAAACCTGGGCAACGGTGAAGCTTTCAGCGAGGTTGGCTTGATGGATGGCGTTTACGCTACTGATTGGAGCTGGAGTCCTTTATTAGCCGATTTTGATAATGATGGCATCAAGGATCTTTTCATTGCCAACGGCATCAAACGCCGGCCGACAGATATGGATTATGTAGCCTTCATATCCAACGTGAGCGTGCAGGGCATGCTTTCGCAGGGCCACCAGGCTGATTACACTGCGATCTCGAAAATGCCTGGCGGCGAGTCGCATAGTTATATTTTTAAAGGGACAAAAAGTGAAAAGTTTATTGACGAAAGTGCGCTTTGGGGAATAAGGGATGCCATGATTTCGAACGGTGCCGCCTATGCCGACCTGAACAATGACGGTAACTTGGATCTGGTGACCAACAACATGAACCACGCGGCTTGTATCTACAAAAACCTGTCGAAAAACAAGCACTACCTGAGCCTTAGATTTACTGGCAAACAGGATAATCGCTTTGGAATAGGAGCAAAGGCCTATCTTTTCCAGGGCAAACAGATGCAGTACGAGCAGTTAATGCTGACGCGCGGATTCCAATCGTCGATTGAGCCGAAATTACATTTCGGGCTGGGTGGTAATTCGAAAATTGATAGTTTGATCATTGTTTGGCCAAACCAAAGCTACCAGGTGATCAGGAACATGAAAGGGAACCAGCTATTAACGATCAACGAGAAGGATGCTTCGGGACATTTCGTTTATAATCAGTTCTTTCCACCAGCGAAACCTTCTTTTGAAGATATAACCGGTAACGTTCACGTCAACTGGTCGCACCAGGAGGATAAGTTCGTCGATTTTAATCAACAACCGCTTATTCCTCACATGCTTTCAACCGAGGGCCCCCGCATGGCCGTTGCCGATGTGAACCACGACGGGTTAGATGATTTTTATATCTGCGGATCAAAAGATCAGCCCGGTGCTTTGTTCACACAAAAATCTGATGGAACATTTGTTCAATCGTCCCAGCCAGATTTTCTCAAGGATGTTGGATGTGATGGCGTAGACGCTGTCTTTATCGACGTAAACAATGACGGCAATCCTGATTTGTATGTAGCAAGTGGCGGTAACGAATTGCAAGATGGTTCACCGGAACTCGCTGATCGCTTGTATATTAACGATGGTAAAGGTCATTTCAACAAATCGAAAGATATCCCGCAATTATTGACTAATAAATCGGCGGTGGCTGTTGCAGATGTGGATCATGATGGGTATGCCGATTTGTTTGTTGCCGGTGCCCCGGGAGGCTATGCCTTCGGAAAAATGCCGGAATCTTATTTGCTGATGAATGACAAGCATGGTCATTTTACCCAGGTTCAATTGCCGGAGGAATTGAAGCATGCGGGTATGATCCGTTCAGCGGCATTTGCCGATTTGGATGGCGATGGCTGGCCCGATCTTGTTGTAGCCGGTGAATGGATGCCGGTTAAAATATTCATGAACAAACATGGCAAGCTGGTACTGCAACATAACGGCGAATTGGACAAGCTATCCGGTTGGTGGCAACGGGTACAACTTGCCGATGTTGACGGCGATGGCAATGTTGATATTATCGCAGGTAATTACGGATGGAACTCAAAGCTAAAACCGACAGAGACTGACCCGATGAAATTATACCTCACAGATATCGATAAGAACGGTTCAATTGATCCTTTGATGACCTATAGTATCGATCAGAAAGACTATACTTTTTTAGGCAAGGGAGAACTGGAAAAACAAGTGCCGATCATCAAAAAGAAATACTTGTATTATCATGACTTCGCAGGCAAAACAGTCGATGAGATTTTTGGCGATTCGCTGAAAGATGTTAAGCCATTGGTTGCCAATTCCTTCGCATCCGGTGTTTTTTACAACAAGGGAAATGGTAAATTCCAGTTCAAAGCGTTCCCTTCATCGGCGCAGATGGCGCCTCTTTTGGGCTTTGCCAGTTTAACCGGAAAACAAAAAGGCATTTTAGCGGGTGGTAACTTTTGGGGCGTATTACCTTACGAGGGCAGGTATGATGCCGACTTTGGCGATGTATTGCTGGTAGATAAGGATGGGAGCTTTGCACAGCCCTCGCCGGTGTCATCGGGCTTTTTGTTGCGAGGCGAAGTGCGTGACATCAAAACCATAAAAACAGGAAAGGGCACTATCTATGCAGTTGGCTTTAACAACAACAGGATTAGATTTTTCAGGCAAATAAATAATTGATTATGAATAAATTGCGGATGGGATTGTGCGCGCTGGGCTTGTTGCTCAGCACCGCCGTATATGCCCAGGATCCCTGGGTGATTAAAGCCGATAAAATAGATCCGGCAAATTATTATGGGATAACTGTAGCCAATGGGATGATCGGAATTGTATCATCACCGGAGCCTTTTAAAGTGAAAAACGTTGTACTTGCCGGTGCTTACGACTTGTATGGCCGGGGAAGGGTGAGCAACTTTCTCAACAGTTTTAATTTGCTCAGCATGTACCTGGAAATTAACGGCCGGCGGGTTGATGCAAAGAACGTCAGCAATTTTAAGCAGGAGCTGGATATGCAGCATGCTGCTTTTACCACCACATTCGATTATGGTGATGAGGCATCAGTAAAATATACCTACTATTCATTAAGGCACCTGCCTTTCACGGTTTTAATGGACATTTCGATAACCGCCAAAAAGCCGATAAATATTACCGCTGCAAGCATCATGGAAGCGCCTGATGCATTGAAAGATGTGCAGAATTATTATAACGAAATCGACCGTCCGCATGTGACCATAAGCCTGCTAACATCGACAGCCAAGAGCCCAACCGGTAAGCTGCAATTATGCGCCTCAAACACATTTTTGTTCAATGAAACACATGGTCAGGAACCGCGTGTGATCCACGAAATGTGGGACAACAACATGCACCTGATGAAGTTTAGCAAGCAGATTGCCGCCGGGCAAACCTATCAGTATGCGGTTGCCGGCTCATCCATCACATCAGCACATGATGCCGACCCATTGAATCAGGCCGAGCGCCTTACTATGTTTGCCAAACTGGAGGGCCGCGATCGTTTGGTGCAATACCATTCCCAAGCTTGGGATGATCTTTGGAAGAGTGACATCAAAATTGAAGGCGACCCACAGGCACAGCAAGATGTGCATAGTATGTTGTACCACCTGTATTCATTTTCAAGGGCTGGTACAGCATACTCGCCGTCGCCAATGGGCCTATCCGGGCTGGGTTATAACGGCCACGTATTTTGGGATGCCGATTTGTGGATGTTTCCATCCGTGCTTGTACTGCACCCTGACATTGCCAAATCAATGGTCGAATACCGTTACCAGCGACTGGCAATGGCGCGGCAAAATGCCTTCGCTCATGGCTACAAAGGCGCCATGTTCCCCTGGGAAAGCGCTGATAGCGGAGTAGAGGAAACACCGGTTTGGGCATTGAGTGGTCCCTTCGAACACCATATTACAGCCGACGTGGCCTTGGCTGCATGGAAATATTACAGCGTAACGCAGGACAAACAATGGCTGCTTGAAAAAGGCTGGCCGATTCTATCAGCCACCGCCGATTTCTGGGCGAGCCGCGTTGAGCGCAATGGTCCAGGTCATTATGATATTAAGGACGTAGTAGCCGCCGATGAATGGGCGGAAAACGTAGATAACAACGCGTTTACGAACGCCGCTGCTAAAGCTAACTTACAATTTGCCACGGAAGCCGCCAAGGTACTTGGCCTTAAAGCTGATCCCGATTGGCAGGCAGTCGCCGATAATATCCCTATTCTGAAATTTCCTGATGGGGTAACCAGGGAGTTTGCCACTTACAACGGTGAAGGTATCAAACAGGCCGATGTGAACCTGCTTGCCTATCCCCTGAAAACAATAACCGACCCTGCCCAGGTAAAAAAGGACCTGGAATATTACGAAACCCGTGTGCCCAATGAAGGTACGCCGGCGATGACGCAGGGTATATTCGCTCTACTATATTCAAGATTGGGCAATGGTGAAAAAGCGTATCATTTTTTCAAAGATGCTTATGAGCCAAATCTTAATCCGCCTTTCAGAGTAATAGCCGAAACCAAGGGCGGTACGAACCCCTACTTTGCCACCGGTGCAGGCGGAATCATCCAAAGCATGCTGATGGGTTTTGGCGGATTGGACATCACCGACAAAGGTATTGTACAGGTTAAAAGTAAATTGCCACCGAACTGGAAATCATTGACCATTACCGGTGTCGGTCCCGAAAAGAAAACATATGTTGTTAAACAATAGTATTTTATGAAACGTTTTTATCTGATTGTTGCCGCTGCACTGCTGTTTTTTTCGTCCTGCAAAAAGAACGATTACAAAACCATTTTGCATGATCCAACCCTATATGCCCACACCGTTTTCGAACTGAACAATGTGGTTATGGGTAATAACTTTTCGCCGCCGGTAGCGTCGCGTAATTATGCTTACGCAAGTGTGGCCGGCTACGAGGTAATTGCCGCCGGATATCCTGACAAGTATAAATCCCTTGTAGGCCAGCTCAATGGATTTAAAAAAGTTGCCCAGCCAGAAAAAGGTAAGGAGATCGACTATGAATACGCATCCCTGATTGCGCTTTGCAAGGTGGGTGAGGCTGTAACTTTCCCGGAGGGCAGCATGAAGTACATGACAGACAGCTTGCACCAGATCGCTGTCGCTCACGGAATGCCTACTGATGTTATTACAAACTCGGAAAGCTACGCAATCGCGGTTTTTAAATCCGTCATGGCATGGAGCAAGAAGGACAATTATTTGCAAACACGCAGCATGTCTAAATTTGCCATCAAAGATTCTGCCGGCAGATGGGTGCCGACGCCGCCGGGCTACTTCGAAGCTGTGGAACCGCATTGGGGCGAGATAAGAACCATGGTGATGAGTAACGCAAACCAGTACATCGTGCCGCCTCCTCCTGCTTATGACATTACCGACAAAAACAGCAAATACTATAAAGAGGTCAAGATGTCCGAAGATGCAGGCGATCACCTTACCCCGGAACAAATTCACATGGCTGATTTTTGGGATGACAACCCGACAAAAATGAATGTCGCTGGTCACGTTATGTTCATCACTAAAAAGTTTTCACCTCCCGGGCACTGGCTCAGCGTGGTAGGTATTGTGGCCCAGCAGGTTAAAGCC
>Ga0068856_100006609_pt1 | contig 11360 bp, 7 predicted proteins | sample KBSCornC62_FD_66595 | JGI IMG/M metagenome (GOLD analysis project Ga0068856, IMG submission 66595) | Corn rhizosphere microbial communities from Kellogg Biological Station, Michigan, USA - KBS Corn C6-2 | ecosystem: Host-associated > Plants > Roots > Rhizosphere > Soil ... | reverse complement strand
CAGCACCCACGCGATGAACAGCGCCTGAAACGGTAGGCGCAGCTTCAGGGAGCGCGCCCCGCCCGGGATCTTCGGGTACTGCTCGGGGTGCTGGGCCATGTGCAGGTTGGCGGGGAAGATCGCGACGAGCGTCGCCACGAGCCACCACCGCGCCCGCGAGCGCGTGGCCGGCAGCATCAGCCCGAGCCCCCCGGCCGCCTCCGCCACGCCGCTCAGATAGACCAGCGCGTCGGGAGCCGGCAGGTACGGGGGCACGATCTGCCGGTACAGCCGCGGCTTGAGGAAGTGCATCGCCCCCGCGAGCACGAAGAACGGCCCACAGAGCCGGCGCGCCAGACCCATACGGTCGATCAGCAGCCGCCCGCCACCGCCGGCAGGATCGTGACCTCGGCGCCGTCCGATACCGGCGTCGCCAGACCGTCGAGGAAGCGGATGTCCTCACCGCCGACGTACACGTTGACAAAGCGGCGCAGGCCCTGCTCGTCGGCGATCCGCGCCTTGAGCTCGCCGAAGCGCTCGTACAGGGCGTCGAGGACGTCGGCGACGGTGGCGCCCTCGACTACGGCCACGGCCTCGCCGTCGGTGGCCGCACGGAGCTGGGTCGGGATCTTGACGTTGACTGGCATCGGGTTCTCTTCCTGACGGTTGTGGCTCGTGGACGAATTTCAGGCGGGCACGGGCAGGTGCGCCTGATGCGCCTGCTCGAACGATTCGGCGCTCGGGTCGATCTCCCACGCTTCGAACGTGCCGCGCGCGCATTCGAGCGTCTTCAGGCCCTCGCCTGTGATCACGGCCACGACACGCTCGGACGCGTCGATGTCGCCGCGCTCGGCGAGCTTGCGGAGCACCGCCGTGGTAACGCCCCCGGCCGTCTCGGTAAAGATGCCGGTCGTCTGCGCGAGCAGCTTGATTCCCTCGCGGATCTCATCGTCGGTGACCGCGTCGATCGAGCCGCCGGTGCGGCGCGCGAGGTCGAGCGCGTATGGGCCGTCGGCGGGGTTGCCGATCGCAAGCGACTTGGCGATCGTCTCGGGCTTCACCGGCCGGCAGTAGTCACGGCCCTCGGCAAACGCGCTGGCCACCGGGGAGCAGCCCTCGGCCTGGGCGCCGTTGAAGGTCGGCAGGCGGCCGTCCAGCAGCCCCACCTCGATCCACTCCTCGAAGCCGCGTGCGAGCTTGGTGAACAGCGAGCCCGACGCGATTGGCCCGACCACGCGGTCCGGCAGCTCGAACCCGAGCTGCTCGGCGATCTCGAACGCGAGCGTCTTTGATCCCTCGGCGTAGTAGGGGCGCATGTTGATGTTCACGAAGGCCCACTCGTGCTCACCGGCGAGCTCGGTGCAGAGGCGGTTGACGTCGTCGTAGTTTCCCTTCACCGCGACCATGTTGGTGCCGTAGATCCCGGTCGCGAGCACCTTCTGCTCCTCCAGGTCGGAGGGGATGAAGACGAACGACTCCAGTCCGGCGGCGGACGCATGCGCGGCCACGGCGTTGGCGAGGTTGCCCGTCGACGCGCACGCGATCGTCGTGAAACCGAGCTCCTGCGCACGGGCCAGCGCCACCGAGACGACGCGGTCCTTGAACGAATGCGTCGGGTTGGCGGCGTCGTTCTTGACCCACAGCTCGCCGATGCCGAGCTGCTCCGCGAGCCGATCGGCCCGCACCAGCGGCGTCCATCCGGCGCCGAGCGCCGAGTGCGGATGCTCGACCGGCAGGAAGTCTGCGTAGCGCCAGATCGAATACGGCCCGGCCTGGATGCGGCGCCGCAGCTCGGCCGCGTCGAGTCCGCCGCGATCCGCGTAGCGGACCTCCAGCGGGCCGAAGCACTGCTCGCACACGTAGCGCGCGTCGAGCGGGTACTCCGTCTTACATTCCTTGCATCTGAGTGCTTCTGGCGGCATATGAAAAACCTCCGCCGGGTGTCAGTGGTCGGAGGTGATGAACCGCCCTACCCACATCTCCCAGGCTTGTCGTTGGAGCCTGATGGATTTGGCACCGTGTCCTTGCGGCCGGTTGCCGGGGTTTCGTAGGGCCATTTCCCTCCACCCCTCTGGATGCGTACTGCTATGTGGCCTGCAGTATATGGAATCGGCGCGGATGTGATCGCCTTTAGCTCCCTCTCCGCCGCGGTCCCGCTGGACCGCGGCTTCCGACGAGCTCGCGCCTGTCTGAGAAACTCTTGACTGTGAGCGCCACCGACTTCGAGCCCAACCTGGACCTGATCGGCGTTCCCAGCGTCGACGAGCAGGAGCGCAAGCGCCTGCTGATGATCGTCAACCCCTACGCGACCACGGTCTCGAACCGCCTCAGGAACCTGGTGATCTCGGCGCTGCGTGGCACCTACGAGGTCGACGCCGTGGACACCGAGCGGCGCGATCACGCCACCGAGATCTGCCGCGAGGCCGCCCAGGAGGGGTATGACGCGATCGTCGCGTTCGGCGGCGACGGGACCGTCAACGAGGCCGCCAACGGCCTGGCCGGGACCGGCACACCGCTCACCTGCCTGCCGGGCGGGCGGGCGAACGTCTACTGCCGCATGCTCGGGATCCCCGCCGACGTCGTCGACGCGACCGAGCATCTGCTCGGGCTCGCGAGCGCCTGGCGCCCGCGCCAGGTCGACCTCGGCCGTGTCGGGCAGCGCTTCTTCCTGTTCTCGGCCGGCGTCGGCCTCGACGCCAGCGTCGTTCAGCGCGTCGACTCGCGCCCGCACCTCAAGGCTCGGCTCGGCGAGTACTACTACGCCTGGGTGGCCACCACCACCTTCGGACGCCGGTACCTGGTGAAGCCGCCGCGGATGGCCGCCGAGCTCGGCCCCCACGACGGCGCTGCCGAGGGCGAACGCGTCGAGGGCGTCACCGTCGTCATCCAGAACGCCTCGCCCTACACCTACTTCGGTGAGCGCGGCGTCGAGATGGCCGAGGGCGCGACCCTGCAGAGCGGTGACCTCGCCGGCCTGATCCTCAAGCGCACGAGCCCGCTCGACGTGCCCTCGATCGCCTGGCGCGCGCTCTCCCCCGGCGCGCGGGTAGCCGGGCACCGTCAGATCAAGCCCTTCGCGGCCGAGAAGCAGCTGCGGATCAGCTCCCTGGACGGGCGCAAGCTGCCGGTGCAGGTCGACGGTGACTTCATCGGCTGCGCGAGCGAGTACACGTTCTCGGTAGAGCCCGGAGCTCTGGCCGTCATCGCCTGACCCGACACGCGCCCCCGAGCCGGTTCATGCACCCGCCGGCGCGAGAACGATGTCGAAGCGGACGCTCGTCCAGCTGCGCTCGCCGAGTTCCCGGCCATCGGGGGTTGGCGTGCCCGGCGGGCGGCGCTCGAACTCGCGCACCAGCGACTCCCTGACCCCGAACACGGCGTCGCCGCCGCACCGCAGCTCCGCCCCGTCCACGAAGATGTGGGTGATCAGCGTCCGGCGCCCCGGAGCGCTGACCAGGAAGTGCAGGTGTGGGGCTCGCATCGGCGAGCGAGCGGTCGCCTCCAGCAGGCGGCCGACGGGCCCGTCGTGCGGGATCGGATACGGGACCGGCGTCAGCGCCCAGAACCGGAACTCGCCACGCTCGTCGGCCCGCAGCCGTCCGCGCGCGGCCGTGCGCTCTCCCTCGTGCTGCACGTCGTAGAGGCCGTCCTCATCGCATTCCCAGACCTCGAGCACGGCGCCCGGCAACGGCTCGCCCTCGGTGTCGCGGACGCTGCCCTGCACCCAGCAGGGCTCACCCGCCGCGCCGCCGGCGATGTCGCCGCCGAGCTCGACCTCGGGCGCGCCCGCGACGAAGAACGGTCCGAGCACGGTGGCCTCGGTCGCGTCGGCGTAGGCCTCGTTGTTCACCTGGATCGTCTGCATCGAGACGCCGAGCACGTCTGAGAGCAGCACGAACTCCTGGCGGCGGGCGTCGGTGATGTGACCGGCCGCGGTGAGAAAGTCGATCCCGGCGCGCCATTCCTCCTCGCTCAGCCGCGTCTCCCGCACGAATGCGTGCAGGTGCCTGCTGAGCGCCTCCATCAGTGATCGCAGGCGGGCGTCCGGGGTCGCGTGAAAGGACTCCACGACCGCCGCGACGAGTCCCTCCTCCCGGGCCTGCTGCCCCTGCTCCTGCATCTCTCCTCCCAACAAATTCCCGCACGCAGCGGTCAAAACGTGTCGCCGAGGGGGTCAACAGCAGCCCCTCAAAGCCTCCATTGATCATGACGCCCACACACGACGACTCGCTGACCGAGCGCGACGCCTCGGTCCTCGGCCCGCTGGCCGAGCACCGGATCCTGATCGTTCCCCAGGTCGCCGCACTGCTCGGTGTTGGCGAACGCGCCGCGCTCGCCCGCCTGAAGGCGCTGGAGCAGGCTCGCCTCACCCGCTTTCACACGATCTTCCGCGGGCTGCCGTGGGCCGTCTCGATCACGAGCCCGGGACTGCGCGCGCTCGGCTCGCCGCTGCAGGCGCCCAGACTCAACCTCAACGAGTACCGCCACGATGTCGGGGTCGGCTGGCTTTGGCTGGCAGCGCGCGCGGGCAGCTTCGGCGAGGCAGGCTCGATCACCACCGACCGGCGCATGCAGGCCGAGGACCTGACCGCCAGGGCCGCGGGCCGCTTGCCCCGCTGGGGCGTGGGCGTCGGGCTGCTCGGCGGCCACGGCCAGCCGCAACGCCACTATCCGGACCTCATGCTGGACCTGGCGAGCGGCCACCCCCTCGCGGTCGAGCTCGAGCTGACCGCAAAGAGCTCCGGTCGCATGACGCGGATCATGCGGGCCTACGCGAGCGACTCGGGCGTCGACCATGTGCTGTACGTGGCCGCGAATCGCTCGATCGCCACCCGCGTGCGCGAGTCGGCCCGCCGCGCCGGCATCCCCGAGCGCGTCCACGTCCAGCTGCTGGCGCCGGACGGCATCGTGGGCGCCCAGATCGGCCGGCTCCGCAGTGTCGGGCGTGCGCCCGCGACGGCACGCTCGCGCGAGGGCGCGGCGCGATGAGCTCCGATCCACCTCCGCCGCGAGGGCGCGGCGGCATGAGCACCGATCCACCTCCGCCGCGAGAGCTGCGCGCCCGCCGGCTGGCGCTGCCGATCCTGGCGTTCCTGGTCCTGATGACGATGTCCCCGGGCGCAGGACTGGGCCTGATGCTCGCGGCCCTGCTGGTCCGCGGCTTGGTGCGGTCGGTCGCGTATGTGCGCGCCCGCGACCGGGAGATCGCGGCCCGCGCCGCGGCCGGCCCCACGATCACGATCGGCCATGACGCCAACGGGCGACCCGTCCTGATCCCCGAGCGCACGCTCGCCGCCCACGGCCTGATCCTCGGCGCGACAGGAGCCGGTAAGTCGACCACGCTGCTGACCCTGCTCGGCGAGCAGATCCGCCGCGGGCGTCCGGTGGTCGCGATCGATCTGAAGGGCAGCCCGGCCTTCGCGCAGGAGCTGCGCGTCGCTGCCGAGGCGGCCGGTCGCCGCTTCATTCAGTGGACGCCGGACGGTCCGAGCCACTGGAACCCGCTGGCCGCCGGCAATGCGACCGAGCTCAAGGACAAGCTGCTCAGCACCGAGCGTTTCACCGAGCCGCACTACCGCCGCGCCGCCGAGCGCTACCTGCAGCTGGCGATCCAGGTCGCCCAGGAGACCGACCCGGACCGGCCGCTGACGCTCTCAAGGGTCGTGGAGTTGATGTCGCCGGAACGACTCGCGTCGGCGAGCCGCGCGGGATCGACGCCACGTGCCGAACACGTGCGCGAGTACGTCGGCTCACTGACCCCGGACCAGCACAGCGCCATCCGTGGCCTCGCCTCACGCCTGGCGGTGCTGAGCGAGTCGCACACCGGACCGCTGCTGGAGCCCGGCCCAGCGGAGCGCACGCTCGACCTGCGGCGCGCGCTCAGCGGCGGCGAGGTGGTGGTCTTCAGCCTCAACTCGAGCACCTACGGCAGCTTCGCCTCGATGCTCGGGACGCTGGCCGTGCAGGACCTGGTCTCCGCCACCGGGGCCCGACTCTCGCAGGGCGGCGAACGCGGCCTGGGCGCGGTCGTCGCGATCGACGAGTTCTCGGCACTGCAATCCGACAACGTCCTGTCGCTGCTCGCGCGCGGCCGCGAGGCGGGCGTCGGCGTGCTGCTCGCCACCCAGGAGCTCGCCGACCTCGATCGCGCCGGACGCGGGCTGCGCGACCAGATCCTCGGCAACACCGCCCTCAAGATCGCCCACCGCCAGGACGTCCCCGAATCGGCCGAGCGCGTCGCCCGACTCGCCGGCACCGCGCGCGTGTGGGAGCAGAGCTACCAGCGGCGGGCCGGAGCCGGAGCCCTGGCAGCAGCGCTGGGCGCGGGCGGCTCCGGCACGGGCCTCAGCACCAGCGCGCGACTGGTCGAGCGCTACCGCGTCGAGCCCGAGCGGGTGAGCACGATGCGCACGGGTGAGGCACTCGTCGTGATCAAGTCACCGCAGGCGAGCGCGCACGTGACCCGCATCCGCCGCCCGCCACCGGCCCCTGACATGGGGCGCTGAGCCATCGGCCGTCGAGCCGGCCCAAGCGTGCGGTTGTGAGGTACCTCGGGGGGAACCGACTGCAGCGGTCAAGCGTCGCGTCGAGCATGCGTGGACGAAAGAAGTAGAGGGTGCCGGCAGTACTTCTTCCATAGGGCGCCGATTTTCGGGCGGATTCGGACGAATTGCCGCTGGCCCGCGCAATTCTCTCAACCTGGCAGGCCGACCACGCGATCAGCCTGCAAGACTCTGCGGCCTCAGCCGGCAGCGCCGGGCGTGACGCGGTAGGCGTCGAAGACGTTGTCGATGTTGCGCAGTCGCGAGATCGCCTGGTCGAGCGTGCGGGTGTCTCCGACCTCGACCACGAACTGGTTGCGGATCATCGGGGGGTTGACGGTGCAACGCGCCTCGATGATGTTGATCCCGGCCTCGGCGAAGGTGCGTGACATGTCCTCGAGCAGGCGGTGGCGATCCCAGCCCTGAACCTCGATCTCCACCTGAAACGACGTCTCCGCGTCTCCATCCCACGAAACCGGCGTGAAGCGCTCGGGATCCTTGCGCAGCACCTCGGCGTTGGGGCAGTCCTCGCGGTGGATCGTGATCCCGCGACCGAGCGAGATGTAGCCGACGATCTCATCGCCGGGCACCGGATGGCAGCACTTGGCCATGCGCAGCATGACCTCGTCGATGCCGTCGACGGTGATCCCGTAGCGGTTCGAAGACGTGGTCGAGCGCGAGCGCCGGCGGCCCGCGGACATCAGGTCGGCGGCCGCCGTCTGCTGCGTCTCGGCTGCCTCACCCTCCTTGAGGCGCTGCATCACCTTGTTGATGACGGTCTGCGGGGAGATCTTGGCGGCGCCCAGCGCGATGTAGAAATCATCGCCCTTGCGGAAGCCCATCTCGCGGATCACCTCGGCCATCAGCGGGGAGCCGACGATCTTCTGCGACGGCAGACCCTGCTTACGCAGATGCTCCTGCAGAAGCTCGCGCCCGGCGTGCTCGGTGTCCTTGCGGCTCTCCGCCTTGTACCAGGCCTTGATCTTGTTGCGCGCACGGGTCGTCTTCACCAGTGACAGCCAGTCCCGTGAAGGACCGCGCTCACGCTTTGAGGTCAGGACCTCGACGATGTCCCCGGAGCGCAGCTGGTAGGACAGCGGCACGATCTTGCCGTTGACCTTGGCGCCCACGCAGCGGTGGCCGACGTCGGTGTGGACGTCGTAGGCGAAGTCCAGCGGCGTGGCACCGGCGGCCAGCGACTTGACCTCGCCCTTGGGCGTGAACACGAACACGTCGTCCTCGAACAGGTCGACCTTCAGCGTCTCCACGAACTCGCGCGGGTCGGACACATCCTTCTGCCAGTCCACCAGCGAGCGCAGCCACTTGAGCTTGCCCTCCGGATCGCGCAGCGCGGCGTCACCGCCGCCCCTGCCCGGGGCGCGCCCGGCGGGTGCCGAGCCCTCCTTGTACATCCAGTGCGCGGCGATGCCGAACTCGGCCAGGTCGTGCATCGCACGGGTGCGAATCTGGATCTCGAGCGGACGGCCCTCGGGCCCGATCACGGTCGTGTGCAGCGACTGGTACATGTTGAACTTGGGCATCGCGACGAAGTCCTTGAAGCGCCCCGGCAGGGGCTTCCACAGGGAGTGGATGACACCGACCGTGCCGTAGCAGTCCTTGACCGAGTCGACGATCACGCGCATCGCCGTGAGGTCGTAGATCTCGTTGAACTCACGACCCTTGTTGGTCATCTTCGAGTAGATCGAGTAGAAGTGCTTGGCGCGACCGGAGATCTCGGCCTGGATACCGACATCGAGGAGCTCCTTGGAGAGGTACTCGCCGGCGGCATTGACGTAGCGCTCGCGGTCATCGCGCTGCTGGGAGACGAGCGTCTTGATCTCCGTGTACTTGCGCGGATGAAGCGCCTGGAAGGCCAGGTCCTCGAGCTCCCACTTGATCGCGTGGATGCCGAGCCGGTGCGCGATCGGCGCGTAGATGTCGAGCGTCTCCCGCGCCTTGTCCATCTGCTTCTGCTTGGGCATCGCGTCGATCGTGCGCATGTTGTGCAGGCGATCTGCGAGCTTGATCAGGATGACCCGGATATCCGAGGCCATCGCCACCATCATCTTGCGGTAGTTCTCGGCCTGGGCCTCGTCGCGCGACTGGAAGGTCAGCTCGGTCAGCTTGGTGACGCCGTCCACCAGCCCGGCGATCTCATCACCGAAGCGCTGCCTGATGTCCTCGATCGAGGCCTGCGTGTCCTCGACGGTGTCGTGCAGAAGGGCCGCGCACAGGGTCTCGGTGTCGAGGCGCATTCCGGCGCAGATCTTCGCCACGCTGACCGGGTGCACGATGAACTCCTCGCCCGAGCGCCGGAACTGGTCGGCGTGGTGCTCGCAGGCGTAGACGAACGCCTCGCGCACGCGGTCGCGATCGACGGCGATCGCTGCCTCGTCGGCGTGCTCCTCAACGACCGCGAAGAGGTCGTGGAGGAGGCCCTGCTGGAACTCGCTCAGTGCCTCGACCGATGACCTAACCACCGCGGCCGAAGCCGTCGGAACGGCTTCCGCGGTGGGCACCGACTCGAGCGAGGCGGGGTCCCCGGCGAGCGCGGCGCCGCCCGAGGCGGCCGGGCCGTCAGACAGCATCGCGCCCTCGGTCAGCGTCGTGCCGTCACTCAGTGCGGCGGCATCTTTCGGCCCCGCGCCATCCTTCAGCGCCGCGGCGCCGGCGGACGCATCATTCCCAGCGGCGGCAGCAGCGGGCGTCCGAGCCTCGGGGCTCAGTTCGCTCGTCGTGGTTGTAGCGCGCTCAGGAATCGCTGGCCGTCCTCATGCAGTTTGGTGTAGGTCCCATACGCCGCTGAACGCTCCAGCTCGGTCGGCTGGGCGCTGGCGAGCGCCAGGGCCGGCAGATCCAGATCGAGGCTGATCAGCTCGAGCTCCGTGAATACCCTCAGCATGCGCCCGGCCAACCTTGCGGACCGGGCGTGCGATCCGTCGCCACGAAGCAGGTGCTCCAGCTCCTCACCGGCAACCCTCTCCCGCGCCCGCAGGGCTCGATAGAGGGTCACGAGCGAAGCACGGAGTCCGTACTCCAACTCATGTATCTGCTTGGCAAAGCGTAGCTCAGCCTCGCCCCAGGCCACGTGGGTGTAACCATTCCCCAGGTGCGTGATCCGCTCCTGCGTTCTTGATGCGGGTGGGTCCAGAACCACTATGTGCTGGTAATCGGCAACGATCTCCGGTTCTTCGAGCAGTGACTCGTGACTGATCAGTGCAAATCCACCGCGGCGAGTCGCGAGAGCTGCGCGTCGCCTCGGTGTATTTGCACAGATCACCAGGATCGGCTGATGCCGTCCGGAGGCAGCCTGGGCATCGGCGATCGTGGCCAATGGACTGCAGCCCCGCCGGTCGAGCAGCTCGCGCTCACCGAACTCGCCGGAAACCATCCCCGGCTGGGGCTCGTAATCGCCGAGCGACTCCAGCTCGAGGTCGTCCTCCAGGTCGCGGTCCAACTCCATCAGGACGCTGGTCAGGTAGTCGTCGGGCTCGCCGAGCACGTGGATCGGAGGCGGGTTGCAGGGAACGCCGTGCTGGAGGATCAGGCGCGGCTCGACGACTCCGTTCCAGACGTTGCGCTCGAGCTTGAAGCTGGCGTCCATCGGCTCGCCCTCTGCCCCGGCGATGCGGCCCTCGCAGCCGAAGGCCACGGCGTTGGCGCGGACACCGCCGGAGTTGACGTTGAAGCGCACGTGCTGGCCCGCCTCGCCCATCGTGCGCACGGCGTCGAAGGTCGCACCGGTCACATAAAGCCGGACCTCGGGGTTGCCATTGCCGAAGGGAGCCAGGCGCTCGAGCTCCTCGGCGAGCTCGAGCGACATGTCGGCGCCGGAGACGACCGCGTCGACGCGCTCGACCGGACTCAGCAGCTCGGGCGTAAGCAGCCGCTCGGCGTGCTGCTCGAAGGCGTCACGGAACGCGGGGATCTGCGCGGGCGCGACGCTCAGCCCCGCCGCGGCGCGGTGGCCGCCGAAGGTCAGCAGATGCTCGCCGGTCGCCTCCAGCGCGCCGAGCAGATCAAAGCCGGGGATGCTGCGGCCTGACCCATGCGCGGGCGCCAGCGGGTCGGAGGCATCGAGGGCGAGCATGATGGTCGGACGGTGGTGGCGCTCGACGATCTTGGAGGCCACGATCCCGATCACTCCTGCGTGCCAGCCGGGAGCGGCGAGCACGTAGGCGCTGCGCTCCCCCATCTCCTTGGCGATCGCGTCCGCCTCCCAGGTGATCTGCTGCTCGGTGGCGCGGCGCTCGGCGTTGACCGCGTCGAGTTCCCTGGCGATCTCCTCGGCGCGGGCTGCGTCGTCGGTCAGGAGCAGCTCGAGTCCCGCGTCGGCGCGCCGCATCCGCCCCGCGGCGTTGATGCGCGGGGCCAGCCGGAAGGCCAGGCAGGTCGCATCCAGTCCGCTCGGGTCGGTGCGGGATACACGCATCAGCGCCCGCATCCCCACCCGCCTGGTCCCCGCCATCTGGATCAGGCCCTCACGCACGATGCGTCGGTTCTCACCCTGCAACGGCATGAGGTCGGCGACCGTCGCGAGCGCCACCAGCTCCAGGTCCTCCGCGGCGGTCGGCGCGCCGAGCGCCTCCGCGAGCTTGTGCGCGACGGCGGTGCCGCACAGCTCGCTTGTCGGGTAGCGGCAGATTGCCGGGTGCACGAGCGGGCAGTCGGGCAGCTGGCCGTCGGCGCGCGGGGCGTGGTGATCTGTGATCACGACCTGGAGCCCCGCAGCCTTGGCCATCTGCACCTCCTCCACGGCCGTGATGCCGCAATCGACTGTCACGAGCAGCGCCGTGCCCGACTGGGCCAGGCGCTCGACCGTGCCGGCGGAGAGCCCGT
>Ga0068856_100006607_pt1 | contig 11364 bp, 8 predicted proteins | sample KBSCornC62_FD_66595 | JGI IMG/M metagenome (GOLD analysis project Ga0068856, IMG submission 66595) | Corn rhizosphere microbial communities from Kellogg Biological Station, Michigan, USA - KBS Corn C6-2 | ecosystem: Host-associated > Plants > Roots > Rhizosphere > Soil ... | reverse complement strand
CTCGCTGCGCCCGTACGCACCGGCCTGCACGAAATAGGTGAACGGGTCGGCGCCACCGGCGGTGGACAACGGGACGCGCGGCGGCGCGGGATCGCGCCCCATGGCGAGGTCGCGGGTCGCGTCGCGCGCCCCCGCCGCGGCGGCGGCCGAGGCACGCCCGGTCGGCGGTGCGGCCGCGACCGCCGAAGCACGCGGGGATACGGGCGCGGGCAACGGCGTCGGCGCGAGGGCCGGCGGGATCATCGGCGAGGCCGCACCCGGGGTCGCGGTCGCGGTTTGCGGCGCGCTCGCGGCCGGCAGCGGGTGCGCCGCCGACTTGCCCGCCAGCGCGGCGTTCGGATCCCAGTTGCGATTGCGCTCGGCCTCGGCCGCGTCCTGGATCGGCGAGTGCTGCGGCACCTTGTTGACGAACGGGTTGGGCGCCTTGGTCACGTACAGCGCCACGCCGAGCGCGAGCGCCAGTCCGGCGAGCAAGCCGATGATCAGGCCGATCGCGAAGCCGCCTCGCTGGCGGGCGGCGCGGGCGACGCGTGGGGTTGCGTTCATGGTGACGGCTCTCGCGTCATGCGTTCGGGGGCGCCCACGCCGATCAGCGCGAGCGCGTTGCGCAGCACCTGCCGCGTCGCCACCAGCAGGGCGAGGCGCGCGGCGGCGAGCACGGCATCGTCGACGAGCACGCGCTCGGCGGCATAGTAGCTGTGGAAGGCGGCCGCGAGATCGCGCAGGTAGAACGCGATGTCGTGCGGCGCATACGAAGCCGCAGCGGCGGCCACGACCGGCGGGTAGTCGGCCAGCAGCCGCATCAGCGCGGCCTCGGTCGGCGCAACCAGCCGCGCGAGGTCGGCGCCCCTCAGCACCCCGTCGGACGTGTCCAGCCCCGCGCGCTCGGCCTGCTCCAGCACCGAGCAGATCCGCGCGTGCGCGTACTGCACGTAGAACACCGGGTTCTCGTCGGTCTGCTTCAGGGCGAGGTCGACGTCGAACACGAACTCGGTGTCGGCCTTGCGGCTGACGAGAAAGAAGCGCACCGCATCCTTGCCGGTCCATTCGATCAGGTCGCGCAGCGTCACGTAGCTGCCCGAGCGCTTGGAGATCTTCACCTCCTCGCCGCCTCGCATCACCGTGACCATCTTGTGCAGCACGTAGGCGGGATAGCCCTGCGGCACCCCGGCCGACGCCGCCTGCACGCCGGCGCGCACCCGCGCGATCGTGCCGTGGTGGTCGCTGCCCTGGATGTTCAGCGCGTGGCGAAAGCCGCGCGCGTACTTGTCGAGGTGGTAGGCGACGTCGGGCACGAAATAGGTGTAGCGCGGCGTGCCCGGCGTGTCGGCGTCGACCGCCTCGATCGACGACTTGCGCATCACGCGGTCCTTGTCGTCTCCATAGTCGGTCGTCTTCAGCCAGAGCGCGCCTTCCTGCTCGTAGGTCTTCCCTGCTTCCACGAGTCGCCGCACCGTCGCCTCGACGTGGCCGTGCGTGTAGAGGCTCGACTCGAGGTAGTAGTGGTCGAAGCGCACGCCGAACGCCTTCAGGTCGAGGTCCTGCTCGTGGCGCAGCCAGGCGACGGCGAACTCGCGGATGCCGTCGACGTCGTCGGGGTCGCCCGAGGCGGTGGTGCGGCGGTCGTCGGCGGCGACGGTCTGCCTGGCGCGGAATGCATCGGCGATGTCGGCGATGTACTCGCCGTTGTACGCGGCAGCCGGCCAACCGGGGTCACCGGGCTTCAGCCCGTGCAGGCGCGCCTTGACCGAGTCGGTGAGGGCCTCGATCTGGGCGCCCGCGTCGTTGTAGTAGAACTCGCGCGTCACGCGCCAGCCCTGTGTCTCGAGCAGGTTGCAGATCGAGTCGCCGAGCGCGGCCTGGCGGCCATGGCCCACGTGCAGCGGCCCGGTCGGGTTCGCCGACACGAACTCGACGACGATGCGCGCGTCGGTCGCGGCGCGCCGACCATACGCGTCGGCCCGGGCGAGGATCTCGCCGACCACGGCCTGGCGTGCGGCGGGCTTCAGCCGCAAGTTGATGAAGCCCGGCCCGGCGACATCGATGGCCTCGACCCAGCGGCGCACCGCGTCCTGCTCGCGCAGCGCGGCGACGAGGCTTGCGGCGACGTCGCGTGGCGCGCGCCGCAGCGGCTTGGCGAGCTGCAGCGCCGCCGTCGAGGCGAGGTCGCCGAGCGCCGCCTGCTTCGGCGATTCGAAGGCCGGCGCGAGCGACGCTTCGGGGCTCACGGTGGAGATCGCGGCGCCCAGCGCATCGAGCAGCTCTTCTCGGGCTTGGATCATCGAGCCGATTCTAGGGACCCCCTGCCATGCCACGCGCTCGCCGGAACGTCGGAGTCGGGGCCGCGGCGTTCCCTCCGCCGGGTCGTCGGACGTTACCGAACGTGAACTGCTGCTCCGCTTTCGGACCCGATCGTGCGGGAGGCCGATGCGAGAATCGCCCACCTTCGCTCGCCGCCCGCCGCGCCCATGTCGCAGGTGATCCACCCGACCCTGGAACCCATCGCCGACGCCGCGCCGCTGCCGTCCACGATCGGCAAGTACCGGGTGCTCGGTCGACTCGGAGAGGGAGCGACCAGCGAGGTCTTCCTCGCGTACGACGACTTCCAGCAGCGCAACGTCGCGATCAAGCGGGTGCGCAGCACCGCTCTGACCGACGCGCAGGACGCGCACTATTCCGAGCGGTTCTTCGCCGCCGAGGCCGCACTCGTCGGACGCCTCCAGCACCCGAACGTGGTGCAGATCTTCGACGCGGTATCCGACCCGGCCGGGCCGTACCTCGTCATGGAGTACGTGCCCGGCAGCACCCTGCGGCCGTTCTGCCGCTCCGATCAGCTGCTGTCGCTCGAGCTCATCGTCGAGATCGGCTTCAAGTGCGCGATGGCGCTGGGCTACGTGTTCAGGCAGGGGCTCATCCACCGCGACGTGAAGCCGGCGAACCTCCTGACGGTGCTCAGCAACGGCACCATCACCGACGTCAAGATCACCGACTTCGGCAGCGTGCTGAACCTCGCCTCCGACGTCACGCAGATCTACCGCGTGGGCTCGCTCGCGTACATGTCGCCCGAGCAGCTCGACGGCGGCACCCTCGACTGCCGCGCCGACATGTATTCGCTCGGCGCGGTGCTCTACCACCTGATCGCCGGCCGGCCCACGTTCGACGGCCACGTGCAGTCGGCGATGATGCATCAGATCTATCACACGAAGCCCGTGGCGCTCACCGGCGTGCGCGCCGGCGTGAGCGCCGGGCTCGACGCGGTGATCCAGCGCGCGCTCGCGAAGACGCCCGCCGAACGGTACGCCGACTGGGACGAGTTCGCGCAGGCGCTCTCGAACCTCATCACCAGCCAGCAGGTGCCGCGCGGGCAGCTGCAGGGCGTGCTCGACTCCGAACGCTTCAATCTGCTGCGCTCGCTCGATTTCTTCGCCGAGTTCGGCGACGTCGAGCTGTGGGAGGTGGTGCACCGTGCGAAGTGGCAGCGCTTCGCGTTCGGCCATGCGCTGTACCGAAAGGGCGAGGAAGGCAGCACCTTCCACATCATCGCCCAGGGCATGGTCGAGGTGTTCCGCGACGGCAAGCGCGTGGCACAGCTCGGCTCGGGCACGTCGGTCGGCGAGATGGCGTATCTCGCGCCGAGCCCCGACCTGAAGAAGCACAGCACCGACGTGATCGTGACCGAGGCGGCGACCACGATCTCCTTCACCCCGGACACGCTGCTGCAGCTGTCGGCGAACTGCCGGCACATGTTCCACGACTCGTTCATCCGCGTGCTGGTTCGCCGCCTGCACGCGGCGCACGAGGCGCTCGCGCACCCCCGCCGGATCTTCTAGGGATCGGCGATACCGGTCGAGTCGCCAGCCGCTCCGGCGGGCGAGCACTCCCGTTTTCGGGGGATCGTGTCCACCGTCGGTTCTCCCCTGCGTTGGATAGCGCGGGTCGACACCATGGTGCGATCATTCATGCCGGCCGGAAGGCCCACCCGCCACCCCTACCTCCAGGAGAACGAACGATGAGACAGCTCCTCACCTCCCTCGTGTGCGCGGCCGCCTTCGCGGCCACCGGCGCCTACGCCGCAGATACCGCCGCGGGCACCATGAAGGCCAAGACCCCGCAGCAGCAGAAGATGGCGACCTGCAACGCCGACGCCGGCGACAAGAAGGGCGACGAGCGCAAGGCCTTCATGAAGACCTGCCTCTCCGCCAAGAGCGACGCCAAGATGACGCAGCAGGACAAGATGAAGTCCTGCAACAAGGACGCCGCCGGCAAGAAGGGCGACGAGCGCAAGGCCTTCATGAAGGACTGCCTGAGCAAGTAGCAGCTCCTGCCGCGCGCAAACGGCCCGCCTCGGCGGGCCGTTCTGCTGGTCCGTCGACAGCTGGCCGAAGGAACGACAATCACCCGATCGCCCGCGCCGCGGCTCAGTGCCGACATCCGACCATGCCACCGCCTCAAGCCGCCCCACGGGCCGTGCTGTTCGACGCCTACGGCACGCTGTTCGACGTCTACAGCGTCACCGCGCTCGCGCAATCGCTGTTCCCGGGGCACGGCGAGCGCCTCGCGCTGCTGTGGCGCGACAAGCAGATCGAGTACACGCGGCTCGTGTCGATGGCGGGCGAGCGGCGCACCTTTCGCGACCTCACGCGCGCCGGCCTGCGCTTCGCCGCCCGGCGGCTCGCGATCGACCTGAGCAACGAGGCCGAAGACCGCCTCATGGCCGAGTACCAGCGCCTGGCGCTGTTTCCGGAAAACCGCGGCGTGCTCGACGCCCTGAAGGCGCGCGGCGTGCGCGCGGGCATCCTCAGCAACGGCGACGTCGACATGCTCGCCGAGCTCGTGGCCAACACCGGACTCGCGGCGCTGCTGGACCCGGTGATCAGCGTGCAGCCGACCGGTCGCTTCAAGACCGACCCGGCGACCTACGCGCTCGGGCCTGCCGCGCTCGACTTGCCGACCGGTGACATCCTCTTCGTCTCCAGCAACGGCTGGGACGCGATCGGCGCCACCTGGCACGGCTACATCACGCTCTGGGTCAACCGCGCCGGCCTGCCGCTCGACCCGCTCGGCACCGCGCCGACCCGCGTGGGCAACAACCTCGAGAACGTGCTCGACTTCTTTCCGACTCGTCCCTGACCGACATGACACTGGACCTGCCTGCGGGCGTGCAGATCGACGCGCCCATCCTCCCCGGCTTCGAAACCATCCTGACCCGACCGGCGCTCGAGCTGGTGGCCGATCTGCACCGACGATTCGAGCCGCGCCGCCAGGCCCTGCTCGCGGCGCGTGCGGAGCGCGCGAAGCGCCTGGACGCGGGCGAGCGTCCCGACTTCCTGGCGGAGACCCGGGCCGTGCGCGAAGGCGACTGGACCATCGCACCGCTGCCGCCGGCGCTGCTGTGTCGCCGGGTCGAGATCACCGGTCCGGTCGACGCGAAGATGGTCATCAACGCGTTCAACTCGGGCGCCGATTCGTACATGACGGATTTCGAGGACAGCAACTCGCCGTCGTGGACCAACCAGATCCAGGGCCAGATCAACATCGGGAAGGCCATCCGACGCACGCTCAGCGTCGAGCAGCCGTCGCCGGCCGGCGGGAAGACCTACCGGCTGAACGACAAGGTCGCCGTGCTGCAGGTCCGCCCGCGCGGCTGGCACCTCGACGAGAAGCACGTGCTCGTCGACGGAAAGCGCATCCAGGGAGGTCTCTTCGACTTCGGTCTCTTCATGTTCCACAACGCCCAGGAGCTGCTCGCGCGCGGCGCCGGGCCGTATCTCTACCTGCCGAAGATCGAAGGGCATCTCGAAGCGCGGCTCTGGAACGACGTGTTCGTGCACACGCAGAACCTGCTCGGAGTGCCGCAGGGCACGATCAAGGCGACGGTGCTGATCGAGACCATCCTCGCCGCGTTCGAGATGGACGAGATCCTGTACGAGCTGCGCGAGCACTCCGCCGGTCTCAACGCCGGTCGCTGGGATTACATCTTCTCGTGCATCAAGAAGTTCAAGTCGGATCGCGAGTTCTGCCTGGCCGACCGCGCGAAGGTCACGATGACCGCACCGTTCATGCGCGCCTACGCGCTGCTGCTGCTCAAGATCTGCCACCGGCGGCGCGCACCGGCCATCGGCGGGATGAGCGCCCTGATCCCGATCAAGAACGACCCGGTGAAGAACGAGGCGGCCATGGCGGGCATCGTGGCCGACAAGCGTCGCGACGCGCTCGACGGCTACGACGGCGGCTGGATCGCGCATCCCGGGCTCGTCGAGCCGGCGATGAAGGAATTCGTGGCAGTGCTCGGCGACCGGCCGAACCAGATCGACAAGCAGCGCGACGACGTCGACGTGAGCGCCGCCGACCTGCTCGACTTCCGGCCCGAGGGCCCGATCACCGAGGCCGGCCTGCGGATGAACATCAACGTCGGCATCCACTACCTGGGAGCCTGGCTCGCGGGCAACGGCTGCGTGCCGATTCACAACCTGATGGAAGACGCGGCGACCGCCGAGATCAGCCGCAGCCAGGTCTGGCAATGGATCCGGACGCCCAAGGGCGTGCTCGACGACGGCCGGCGCATCACCCCCGAGCTCGTGAAGCAACTCGTGCCCGACGAGCTCGCGAAGATCAAGTCAGGCGGGTTCACCGGCAAGTTCGACCGCGCGGCCGAGATCTTCGTGCAGATGAGCACCCAGGAGCGCTTCGCCGAGTTCCTCACGTTGCCGCTTTACGAGGAAATCTGACCCGGACAGAATGCCACCCTTCGGGGCGACAGCAGGCAGAAAGCAATCACCGATCCAACCGCACGTATCAAGAGCCCGCTGGTCCGGGACGGCTCCGGGGTCTGGGTGCTGGCAGGTCACGAGCACTTCGCCTATTCGGACGGCGCCTCTTCCGAGAGGTATCTCGAGCAGGTGCTGCGCGGTGCCGCCGACCTCGGCAGCCGCTCGCGCGACCTCGACGCGCACATCCGCGACTGGCCCAGCGAGTACCACCTTTCGTCACGGCGCGCGCAATTGCTGGCCGGCTTCGCGTTCGACCGCAGCCTGCGCGTCCTCGAGGTCGGCTGCGGTTGCGGCGCGATCACCCGACACCTCGGCGAGTCGTTCGACGATGTCGTGGCCATCGAAGGCAGCCTGGCGCGCGCGCGCCTTGCCCGCTTGCGCTGCCGCGACCTCGACTCCGTGGCAGTGGTGTGCGCACCGTTCCAGGAGATCGCGTTCTCGGAGCCGTTCGACGTCATCTTCTGCATCGGGGTGTTCGAATACTCGGCATCGTTCGTCCCCGGCGACGAGCCCTATCGGGATGTGCTGCGCCACCTTTCCACGCTCCTCGCTCCCGGCGGTCGCGTGGTGCTCGCGATCGAGAACCAGTTCGGTCTCAAGTATTTCGGCGCTTCGGGCGAAGATCACGTCGGCATGCTCTGGGAAGGGATCGAGGGCTACCACCGGCAGCTCGGACGCGTGCGCACGTTCGGCCGCACCGAACTGGAAGCGCGGCTGAAGGCGTTCTTCCCGCACGTCGACTTCTATTACCCGTATCCCGACTACAAGGTCCCGGACTGCGTGCTGGCCGAGGCGTTTCTCGGCTCCGGACGCGCCGGCGAACTGGTCGGCCACCTGACGCCGCGCGACTACGACACCCCCCGCCAACCGCGGTGGAACTATGCGGCCGCGATCCTCGAGCTCGACCGCAACCGGATGCTGCCGTTCTTCAGCAACTCCTTCATCGTCCTGGCCGGCGATGCGCCGGCGGCGCGGGGAGTCTTCCCGCAACAGGGCATCGTCTTCTCGGCCAATCGCCGCCCCGCCTACGCGGTCAGCACGCGCATCGTGGGCGAGCCGTCAGGCTCGCTGCGGGTCGAGAAGCGGCGCATCGGCGGCGGAGCGGGGTCGCCGGACGCGAAGGTCCTGCTCATCGAGCACGACGCCGAATGGATCGACGCGCCGACGCTGCGCACCATCGTCAGCCTGCGCTTGCACAACGAGAGGCTGTCGCTGGCCGAGGTCGTGGAGCCGTGCCGCGCGTGGCTGGAAATGCTGCGATCGCAATCGACGGTGCGCGACGGCGTGGTCTGGGTTCCGGGGGAGCACGTCGACAGCATCTGGCGCAACGTCCAGCTCACCGCAGACGGCCTGCGGGTGATCGACCGCGAATGGGCCTGGAAGCAGCCGATCCCGCTCGGCGTGCTGGTGGTCCGCGCGATCCACTACTTCATCAAGCAGCTCGTCGAACAGGGGCCCCTTCCACGGCGCCTGCACGGGGCGAGCTGGAAAGCCTCGATCGACGCTGTGGCGCGCGCGCTGGGCGTCGAGCTGGCCCGTTCCGACTTCGAGGCCTTCATCGAGCTCGAGTCGCACTTCCACGCCGAAGTGCTGTGGTCCGAACGCGAGCAACTGGCGCGCGACATGCGACGGCAGATGTTCATGCTGACCTCCGGGACCTCGGCGTTTCGCCGGCGGTCGCTGCGCATCGTGCGCCGCTTGCGCAGCGCGTTCGGCCGGTTGCGGCGCGGTCTCGCGCGGAAGTTCGCGTAGCCCGGCGAACGGCTGCGCAGCGCGTCGCCCCCGCAAGCGTCGAGCGCGGCGATGGCCGATCCCCATCCGCATTCCCGCGCCGCGCTGGCCGAGCGCTACGGACGGCCGTACCGCTGGTGGGTCCTGCTCACGGTCATGATCGGGACGATGGCGTCGATCATGGCGTCGACGATCGTGAACGTCGCCGTGCCCGACATGAGCCGGCACTTCACGCTCGGGCAGGACCGGGCGCAGTGGCTGTCGGCCGGTTTCATGGCGGCGATGACGCTGTCGATGCTGACCACGCCCTGGCTGCTCGAGCGCTACGGCTATCGCCACACCTACGCCGGAGCCGTGCTGCTGCTGATGGCGGGCGGCGTGTGCGGGGGCTCGAGCCCGTGGTTTCCGCTCATCCTCGGCATGCGCGTGACCGAAGGGCTCGCCGCGGGCGTCCTGCAGCCGATTCCGGCAATCGTCATCCTGCATGCGTTCGGGCCCGGCGAGCAGGGCCGCGCGATGGGCATCTTCGGCTTCGGCGTGGTGCTCGCGCCGGCCATCGGCCCGAGCGTGGGCGGCGTGCTCGTCGAGTGGTGGGGCTGGCGCTCCATCTTCTTCGTGGTCGTGCCGTTCTGCCTGCTCGCGCTCTTCCTCGCGCGGCGCTACCTGCCGGTGGGAGCGCCGGGCGGCGCGGCCGTGAACCGTGCGGGTGCACGCATCGACCTGCCCGGGCTGGCGCTGATCGGCGTCGCCGTGCTGAGCCTGCTGAACGCGATGGTGTCGGTGCAGGCCGGCGATGCGGCGCTGGCCGGCGCACTGTTCGCGATCTGCGCGCTCGCGGTGGCGGCATTCGTCCCGCTGCAGCGTCAGCGTGCGCATCCGCTCATGCGCCTCGAGCTGTTCGGGCACCGGCCGTTCGCGATGGGCGGATGCGTCGCCTTCATTTACGGCATGGGCCTGTTCGGCTCCACCTACCTGGTGCCGGTGTTCATGCAGATCGCGCTCGGCTTGCCGCCGTCGCAGGCCGGTGCCGTGCTGCTTCCGGCCGGCATCGTGCTTGCGGTCACGATTCCGCTCGCCGGCCGTCTCGCCGATCGCTGGCCGGTGAACCGCATCATCGTGATCGGCCTCGCGCTGCTCGCCATGTCGTTCGGCCTGATGGTGTCGGTTCAGGCGGCGACGGCGCTCGGCATCATCGCGCTGTGGGCCGCGATCGGCCGTGTGGGACTCGGCTTCGTGCTCCCGTCGCTCAACCTCGGCGCCATGCGCGGCTTGCCGAACCACGCCATCTCGCACGGCTCGTCGACCATCAACTTCCTGCGCCAGCTCGGCGGCGCGGTCGGCATCAGCCTGGTCGGCAGCGTGCTCGAATGGCGGCTGCGCGCCGAGGGCGGCAGCCCGCTGCGTGCATGCCACGAGACGTTCGCGCTCGTCGGGGCGATCACCGCGCTTGCGATGATCGCGGCCTGGCGGATCGGCGCGCCGCCGACCGTGGCCGTCAATGCCCCGACCTGAGATGAACCTTCCGTTCGAGACCCTGCCTGCGGCCTGCGACGTGCTCGTGGCCGGGGCCGGCCCCGCCGGCAGTGCGGCTGCGGCCACGCTCGCGCGCGCCGGGCTCGACGTCGTGCTGGTCGACGCACAGCGGTTTCCGCGCGACAAGATCTGCGGCGACGGCCTGATCCCGGACGCGCACCATGCGATGCGCAGGCTCGGCGTGCTCGACGAGGTGATGCGTCTCGCGCAGCCGGTGCGCCACGTGGCCTGCATCGGCCCGCGCGGCGGGCGCATCGACGTGCCCGGCACGCTCGCCGTGCTGCCCCGCCGCACGCTCGACGACGTGCTGTGCCGCGCCGCAGCCGAGGCGGGCGCCCGCATGCACGCGCCGGCGCGGCTCACGGGCGTCGTCGAGCAAGGCGACGGCGCTGACGTGCGCGTGGTCGGCGCGCGTCTGGAGCACGCCGGCGCGGTGCGCGAGGTGCGCGCCGGCTGGGTCGTGCTCGCCACGGGCGCGGTGCCGCAAGCGCTGATCGCGGCGGGCATGTGCGAGCGGCGCACGCCGAGCGCGATCGCGCTGCGGGGGTACGTGAAGAACGACGCGATGGTCGGTCGCATCTCCGAACTCGAGGTGCTGTGGCACCCGCGTCTGAAGCCCGGCTACGGCTGGATCTTCCCGTGCCCGCACGGCCTGTTCAACATCGGCGTGGGCGTGATGCACAGCCATGCAAAGGGCCCCGCCGGCGCCAGCATGAAGGACGTGAACCTGCGCGCGTCGCTGCAGGCGTTCGCCGAGATCTACACGCCGGCGCGTGACCTGGTGCGGGGCGGCACCTGGGTGGGCGAGCCCAAGGGCGCCCCGCTGCGATGCTCGCTCGAAGGCGCGCGGCCCACGCGGCCGGGCCTGCTCGTGACCGGCGAGGCCGCCGGCAGTACCTATGCCTTCACCGGGGAAGGCATCGGCAAGGCGCTTGAGACCGGCATCCTCGCCGCGGAGTCGGTGCTCGAGGGTCGCCAGCGCGCGTCGAGCGATGCCGATGTGCGCCGGGCCTACGAGGCGCGCGTCCAGGCGCTCAAGCCGCGCTACGTCGTCTACGAGCGCGCCAACACGGTGAACGCGCACCCGTGGCTCGTCGACCTGCTGGCGTGGAGCGCACACCGCAGCAAGGCGCGGCTGAAGCGCATGAGCGGTGTGCTCGAGGAGACGCATACCCCCGGCAACCTCCTGAGCATGCGCAGCTGGGCGCGGCTGCTGTTCGAGCACGACTAAGCTCGGGCCGACCGCGCTTCCGGCGCGGACCGTCGCCATGTGCCAGCTGCTCGGCCTCAACGCGAACACGCCGACCGACGTGATGTTCAGCTTCACGGG
>Ga0068856_100006606_pt1 | contig 11364 bp, 6 predicted proteins | sample KBSCornC62_FD_66595 | JGI IMG/M metagenome (GOLD analysis project Ga0068856, IMG submission 66595) | Corn rhizosphere microbial communities from Kellogg Biological Station, Michigan, USA - KBS Corn C6-2 | ecosystem: Host-associated > Plants > Roots > Rhizosphere > Soil ... | reverse complement strand
CAACACGACCTATACGCCATCGCTCGATCTCGCGACGTACGACGACCGCAACCGCATGGCGACAGCCGCCGGCGGCGTCGAATTCAACTACAACGGCCGCGGCGAACGCGTGTTCAAGACGGGCACGCTGTTCACGTACGACGAAGGCGGGCATGTGACAGGGGAATACGCACCGGCGGGGGCGATGCGCGCGGAGTACATTTATCTCGACGGCGTGCCGGTGGGGTATGCCAGCGGCGGCACGCTGTACTACATCGAGACCGACCAGCTCGGCACCCCGCGTTCAGTCGTCAAGCCGGGAACGACGACAACGGGCGACGGCGTCGTGTGGAAGTGGGACTACTTCGCGGCCAATAGCGCGTTCGGTGAAAATGCGCCGAACGCGATGGGGGTGACCTTTAATCTGAGGTTTCCGGGGCAGTACTATGACTTGGAGACTGGGCTGAATTACAACTATTTTCGAGATTATGAGTCAGGGACGGGAAGGTACGTGGAAAGCGATCCCGAAGGGATGTTCGCGGGATCGAACCTGTACGCGTATGTACACTCGTCGCCTCTCATGACATCCGACGCTCTGGGTCTGTTCGCCCAGGGTGGTGAAGCAGGTCAAGCAATGGACACTCTCCTTGATCAAGGGTCCATTTGCATGGTTGTCGCGGCTGGTGCGCGACGACAGGCGGAGGAGCGAACAGCGGCCGGTGGCTTTCCGGGCAGGCACAACGGCCCCGCTGATGCCTTTCGGCACTGCGAGTGGTCATGCATCATGACCAAAGTAAAAGGGCCTGGCTGCGCAAGAGCTGTTGGTGAAATACACGAAGCGGCAAACAACTCTCAGCATCAACCGAAAAATGAATTTGTCATGGACTCCTACAACAATGAACGAGGACGCGAAGGCGGGTGTGTTTCCAAGAAGAGTTGCCATGAAACTTGCACGGATAAGCTGAGAAACTGTGAACTCCATGGCGTGGACGGGCAGCCCTTGTGTTTTCCTCCTAGGTGACCCCCCTATGAGCACACAGTGGACAGTGAAACCCATAGCTATAGCGATGCTGCTGTCCGGGTGTCAGCAGGAGGATCAATTGTCCGATCGGATACAACAGGCGCTGTCAGGACACGACCAAGTGGATCTCGCGACCACGATTCCCGGAGACTGGGTGCGCGTTTGCATCCTTGGACCCTATTCGGACAACGCGTCAGCATCGAAAGTGCTTGGCTTCGAATGGAATGTCGAGTCTCGCTCAAGCATAAAGAGTAATGAGGGTATCACCCTTCTGCTATTTGTGCGGGATAACGAAACCGTTGCAAGCACAGAGTATCCACGGCGTTTCGGTGACTTCTCGAATCTTTCCGGGCGCTGCTTTTCGAGAACTCGTGCCAGATTTGTGCAAGTGGACAAACCGAATACGGGCTGGCCGGGGCTATTTCCGCAGGATGAACCTTTGCCCTAGATGTGCGTCAGGCACAACTCTGGCCGCCGCCCGGCAGACTTGGCGCGCTGAACAGGATGCATGCACTGCTCTTCCAGTAGCGCGGCTGCTCGTAAGGAAAGACCCTGTCGCGAATAGGGTGAGTGCCCTCCAAGCTTCCGTCGTTTGTAAGGCTGGTGAGTCCCCGCAACGCCGCAATTCTCGACAAGTTCGGGGAAAGTCAGATTTGCGGCATCGTTCTTCGGATGATGTCAAATTGGAGGGCGCAGGCGTACCGTACTCACTTGGCGCAGGCACCCCACTGCCTCACTCTGACGCAACCCGACTGCTATTCTGCTCCCTTTCCGCCCAAGCCCTGCCATGCCCGCCCTTCGCATCACCACCAATCCATCCGAACTCGACCTCGACCTCATCCACACATTTCTGAGCACGTCGTCCACCTGGGCGCGCGGCATTCCGCGTGCGACGTTTGAGCGCGCGGTTAGCAATTCCCTATCTTTCGGCGGCTATCTCGGCAAATCGCAGATCGCGTTTGCGCGTGTGATTTCGGATTTCGCCACGTTCGCGAATCTGGTCGACGTGTTCGTGCTGCCGGAGTACCGCGGCCGCGGCTATTCCAAGGAGCTGCTGCGCGCGGTGCTGGCGCATCCGGATTTGCAGGGACTGCGGCGCTTCACGCTCGCGACCGGCGATGCGCATGGGCTGTATGCGCAATTCGGCTTCACCGCGCCGGTGAAGCCGCAGACCTTGATGGAGCGTTATTTTCCGGACATCTACGCTGGCGCTGGGACCTGAAACCCGACGCCAGTTCAGTATGGTGTACGAATACGAGGCCCCGACGCCCGTAGCGACAGGCGGACCACGTCACTGAATTTCCGCCTCAGCGCCCGATATCCCGCAACCGCTCCCCCGCCATCAGCTTGCGTTCGATCTGTTCCAGCGTCACGCCGCGCGTTTCCGGCACGAGCAGCCAAGTGAACAGGATGAACGAGAGATTGAGTCCGGCGTAGAGCCAGAACGTCTTGGCGTTGCCGATGCCGTTGAGCAGCGTCAGGAACGTGGCGCCGATCACCATGTTCGCGATCCAGTTGGTGAACGTGCTGCAGCCGATGCCGAAATCGCGGCCCTTGAGCGGCTGCACTTCGGAACACAGCGTCCACACCAGCGGGCCGGCCGACATCGCGAAGCCGACGATGAACAGCAGCAGCATGCCGACCGCGAGCTGCTGTTGGGCGTGCGATTCGATGCCGCCGTTCATCAGCGTGCCGACGACACCTAGGCCGAGCGCCATCACGGCGAAACCGGCGTACAGGATCGGCTTGCGTCCCCAGCGGTCGACGAAGCCGATCGCGATGAAGGTGGCGAGCACGTTGGTCAAACCCACCGCCGCTGTAAACCACATCTGCGCGGCCGTGTCGTAGCCCATGTCCTTGAAGATGCGCGGCGCGTAGTACATCACGACGTTGATGCCGGTGAACTGCTGCACCAGTTGCAGGCCGATGCCCAGCGCGACGGAGCGGCGGAAGTTTGCGTTCTGCAGGAACAGCTGCCAGCCGGCTTGCGGCGTGCGCAGGGATTCCTCGATTTCGGCCGCCTCGCGCGCCACGATCACGGCGTCGCCGCGTAGGCGCAGAAGCACCTGCTGCGCTTCCTCGCGCCGTCCACGCAGGATCAGCCAGCGCGGACTGTCCGGCAGCAACAACAGGCCGAACAGGAACGCGACGCCGGGCACGGCGATGATGCCGAGCATCCAGCGCCAGTTGCCGGAGTAGCTGAACGCGGTGTCGGACAGGAACGCGACGAAGATGCCGATCGTGATCATCAGCTGGTACATCGAGATCATCGCGCCGCGCGAGCGTTCGGCGCTGACTTCGGCCAGGTACAGCGGCGCGGTGAACGCCGCGAGTCCGATCGCGAGGCCGAGCACGAGACGCGCCGCGATCAGCGTGTTCGGCGACCAGGCGCCGGCGCACAGCACCGAGCCGAACACGAACAGCACCGCGCCGAGCAGCAGCGAGCGTTTGCGTCCCAGATGCGCCGACAGCCAACCGGCGACCGCCGCGCCGAGCGCGGCGCCGAACATCATCGAACTCACGATCCATTCGATCGTGTGGTCGTCGACCTTGAATTCGGCCTGGATGAATTGCACGGCGCCGGAAATCACACCGATGTCGAGCCCGAACATCAGGCCGGCGAGCGCGGCGAGCACGCAGGTGAGCAGGACGGTCGTGCGCTGCGGCGCTGCAGCGGACGCGATCGAAGCGGCGGCATTCATGAATCGTCTCTCCCTCGGACTTCCCAACAGTCTATGTTGCGGGTAGCAGGCGGTTCGCTGCCGCCACGCGCGCAAACCAACGCCCCGAATCCTTGATCGTGCGTCGCTGCGCGTTCTTGAAGTCCACATATACCAGACCGAAGCGCTGCGTGTAACCCTCGCCCCACTCGAAATTGTCGAGCAGGCTCCAGCAGTGGTAGGCGCGCACTGGAACGCCGGCGCGGATGGCGCGGCTGAGTTCGGCCAGGTGGCGCCGCAGCCAGACGATACGCTTGGCGTCGTGCACCTGGCCATCGGCGCCCGGCCGCGTGTTGTAGGCCGCGCCGTTCTCGGTGATTTCGAGCGGCAATTTGCCGATGTGCGCGGACATGGCGGTCAGGATGTCGTAGAAACCGGGCGGGTCGATGTCCCAGCCGTTGTCGGTTTTTTCGTCCGGACCGGCGGCCCAGTCTGCATACGTATTCAGTCCGGGCACGCCGTTGCCCTCTGGCGCGTCGCGCACGACCCACGGCGAGTAGTAATTGAGCCCGACGAAATCGAACGCAGCGCGCATGGCCGTCTCGTCGCCGTCGCGCCAGCCCAGCAGTTCGTGCAGCCGGTCCGCCGGCAGCGCGCCGTCCGGGTAGCGACCCTGCAGCGGCGGGTCAATGAACCAGTAGTTGAGGAACCGGTTCCAGCGCTCGGCAGCGGCGCGATCGGCGGCCGACGGCGTCTTCGGGTGCATCGGCGCGACGTCGATCACGCCGCCGACTTCGAGCTTCGCGTCGTGCGCCTTGAGCACGCGGTACGCCATGCCCTGCGCCAGGTTAACCGTGTGCGTGGCGCGCAGGAACGCGAGCGGATCGGTGCGCCCGGGGGCGTGTGTCCCATTCCAGTAGCCGACATGGGTAAAGGTTTTCGGCTCGTTGAAGATCACCCATTGCTTGATGCGATCGCCGAGCGCGTCGACCACGAGCCGGGTGTAGTCGGCCATGCGCTGCGCGGTATCGCGGTTCGGCCAGCCGCCGGCGTCTTCGAGCGTCTGCGGCAGGTCCCAATGGTACAGGGTCGGGAACGGCCGGATGCCCGCTTCGAGCACGGCGTCGGTCAAACGCTTGTAGTAGTCCAGGCCCTTGGGGTTCGCCGGCCCGCGGCCGTCCGGCTGCACGCGCGGCCAGGCGATCGAGAAGCGGTAGCTCTTGAGCCCCATCTCGCGCAGCAGCGCGATGTCTTCGGCATAGCGGTGATAGCTGTCGCAGGCGACGTCGCCGTTGGCGTCGCCCTTGATCTTGCCCGGCGTGTGCGCGAACCGGTCCCAAATCGACTCGCTGCGGCCGTCCACGTTCCACGCGCCTTCGACCTGGTACGCCGCGGTCGCCGCGCCCCACAGGAAACCGGGCGGAAATTCAGCCGCGGCGTCGGTGCCGTCGGCGCTTGTCGCGGCGGCGAGCGCGCCACGCCAGGGCAGCGCACCCGCGCCGGTCAGGATCGAAGCGAGGCGCAACAGCTCGCGTCGCCGCATAGGGAATCTCCGTGTGTTCTTGCTTGAGTTCGACACGCATCTCGCGTGCGAGGGAATAAAAAGTCGGGTCCGGCCGAGGAAGAGTGAAGCCGGACCCGAAACTCGGGCACTACGACATCAGAAATCCACCCCGAAGTTGACGCCGAACGTGCGCGGCGGCAGGTATTGCGAGGTGTAGATGAACTGCCCGTTGGAGAGTGCGGTACGGCCGGCGTTGGTGCGGACTTTCACGTCGCTGAAATTGTCGAGATAGACGCCGGTCCACCAGCGACCGCCCGGCGGCGTGTAGCGCATCGACAGATCGCCGCGGAAATACGACTTCTGCTTGTCGCCGTCGCCGAGATTGAACGTCGACAGCCAGCTCGAGGTTTCCCAATGTCCGCTGAAACGCGGCGCGAGCGACCCGCCGTTGGCGAGCTGGAACTTGTGTTCATAGACGAGCGTGGCGGAGAAATCCGGCGCATGCGCCAGATCGTTGCCGCTGATGTCCAGGCAGCTGCCGATGCCCGACGCGGGCGCGCACGACGGCAGGCCGCCGTAATCGTTGCTGCCCGCGTACAGCAGGGTGCCGAGTTTCTTCTGCGGGATCGCCGACAGCACCAGGTTCAAGCGGTCGGCGTCGCTCAGGATCGCCGCGACTTCCGATTCCACCCCGCTGACCTTCGTCGTGCCCTGCACGTTGGAGAAACCGAGGCCATGGCTGCCGTCGATGAACGTGATCGGCGCGGCGAGCTGGAAGTTCTTGAAGTCCTCGTGGTAGACGGCGCTGTTCCAGGTCAGGTGATGATCCAGGAACGTGAGCTTGATGCCGGCTTCGTAGTTGGTCAGCGTCTCGCTCTTGTACGGCACGCCGCCGTCCTGCAGACCACCCGATTTGTATCCCGTGGAAACGCTGCCGTAGACGAGCGCGTTTTCGGCCAGGTCCGCGTCCAGACGCACGACCCAGGTCGGCTTGCTTGCGCTGTACGTGCCGTCGTTCTTGGCGGTCACGCCGAAGCCGGTGTCGGGACCGGGGATGGTGCCGGTCGAAATCGGCACCTGCGGCACGGCCGAGTTGTACTGCCAGCCGTAGTTGCGGCCGCCGTCGTTTTCCTTCTTGTCGTGCGTGTAGCGCGCGCCGGCGGTGAGCCGCAGGCGATCGCTGATGTGCCACGTCGCCTGGCCGAAGCCCGCGTACGAGTTCACCGTTTCGGACGGCTGGATGAACGAACCCTGCCACGCCACCGTACCCTGCGACGTCCCGTTGAAAATCGGAATGTCGAAGCGGATCGAGTTGTCCTCTGCGGCGTAGTACAAGCCAAGGATCCAGTCGATCGTGTTGTCGCCGGTCGATTTCAGATCGAGTTCGTGGCTCTGGCTGCGGTAATGCGAATCGTTGGTGCGGTCTTCCTGGAACGTCGAGCCGGTGGCGAAACTGGTCGGCACCAGCGTGCCGCCGTCCTGGTCGTAGTCGCTCGAGCCCTGGTATTTGCTGAAGCCCGCGATGTAGCTCAGCATCATGCCGTCGTTGATCGCGTAATCCATGCGGCTGCGGAACGCATAGGAATCGCGGTCGAGGAACGGCGCGGTGTCAGCCAGCGTGGACCAGAAATCCTGCCCCGCGCGCGGGGTCTGCATCAGGTTCGCATTCGGCGTGCCGCGGTCGCGGAAATACTCGAACGACAGGTTCCAGCTGAACTGCTGGTTCGGCTGCCACAGCAGGCTGGCGCGCGCCGCGGTCTGGTCCTGCGCATTGTATTTGTCGCCGCGCGTGACGTAGATGTGCGGATCGATCGGCTTGAAGTTCGCGATGTCGCCGCCGCCCGCGACAAACGCCGCCTGCTGGCTCGCGATCGAGGGCAGCTGCGGATTCGGATTCTGGTAATCGACGTAGCCGTCGTGCTGCTCGTGCGCGATGGCGAGGCGCAAGGCGAGCGAGTCCGACAGCGGCAGGTTCATCGCCGCGCGGGTGCCGAGGTGGTTGTAGTCGCCGAATTCGAATTGCGCGTAGCCCGACTGGTCGCCGAGCGTCGGTTTCGCGGTCTGGAAGTTGACCGCACCGACGGTCGAGTTGCGACCCCACAGCGTGCCCTGTGGCCCGCGCAGCACTTCGACCGATTCCAGGTCGAGCAGCAGGCTCGCTGCCGCTTCCGCGCGCGGCGTGTACACGCCGTCGACGAACAGCGCGACTTCCGGATCGGCGTATTCGGTCTTCGCGCTGTCATTGCCGATGCCGCGCAAGGTCAGCGTGACGACGTCGTGGTCGCCTTCGGCCGTGGCGGCGAAGCTCGGCACCAGGTGCGTGATGTCCTGCACGGTCATCACACGCTCCTTGTCGAGCGTGTCCGGCGTGATCGCGGTGACCGCCACCGGCGTCTTTTGCAGCGGCGTCTCGCGCTTGGTCGCAGTGACCTGGATCGTGTCGAGCGCGGTCACGTCGCGGTTCGGACGGTTCGGATCGGGGCCCGAAGTGGCATCGTCCGCGAAAGCGGTGCCCGTCGCGAGCACGGCGGCAATCGCGCTGTAGAGCGCGGCATAGCGGTATTTCATTTGTCCCTCCCGTGAGTGCGGTGCCCGACCGCCGGCTGCGTTGGCCGTTTGGTTCGGTGCCAGCATAGGATTACGCCGAATTGACAGCGTTGTCAATACGGAAATGACAACGCTGCCAATTTGGCGCTACCCTTAGCTGGCGCTGCAAGGAAACCGGGAGATGGGAATTGGGCGTCGAGAAGAGAAGCGGTAGCGGGAAGGCGGCAAGCAGACGCACCGCGCCACTCACCTCTCCCGCTGGCGGGAGAGGTGGCGCCGCAGGCGCGGGTGAGGGTGGCGTCCAACGCTGCCGCAATTCACAGCGCGCGTGCTTGCGGACGCGCCACCCTCACCCTGCCCTCTCCCGCCTGCGAGAGGGGCGGAATAGCGCGTGTGCGCCGCGGCAGCTTTCACGGCGGTTCGTCGTTGCCCGCCGGATAAAGGAATCCTCATGAGCCACAAACCCGTGCGCAACATCCTGATCGTCGGCGGCGGCACCGCCGGCTGGCTGACCGCGTGCTATCTGGCGCGCACGCTGAATGCGGCGTCGCCCGACGGCATCGCGGTCACGCTGGTCGAATCCGCCGAGATCGGCATCGTCGGCGTCGGCGAAGGCACGTTCCCGTCGCTGCGCGGTACGCTCGCGGCGATCGGCCTGGACGAAACGCAGTTCGTGCGCGGCGCGCACGCGACCTTCAAGCAAGGCATCCGTTTCGTCGACTGGGTACGCCCGCGCGGAACGCCGGGCAACGCGCACTATTTCCACCCGTTCAGCCTGCCGAGCCAGCGCGGCGACGGCCCGGAGTTGCTGCCGTACTGGCTGCTCGGCCTGGCCGGCGACGTGCCGTTCGCGGCAGCCGCCACGCTGCAGGCGCAGGTGATCGAGGCGAAACGCGCGCCCAAGCGCGGCGACGAGCCGGCGTATCAGGGCCGCCTGAACTACGCCTACCATTTCGACGCCGCGCGTTTTGCGAACGTACTCGCGCAGCACGGCCGCACGCTCGGCGTACGCCACGTGATCGCGACCGTGGACGAGGTGCAGCGCGACGAGCGCGGCATTTCCGCGGTGCGCACGCGCGAAGCCGGCACGCTCGCCGCGGATCTCTACATCGACTGCAGCGGCTTCCGCGCCGCATTGATCGGCGGCGCGCTCGGCGCGCGCTGGCAAAGTGCGCAGGACACGCTGTTCGTCGACCGCGCCGTGGCGCTGCAGGTGCCCTACCCGCGCGCCGACGCGCCGGTCGCGTCGTGCACGATTTCCACCGCGCACGAAGCCGGCTGGACCTGGGACATCGGCTTGCGCGAACGCCGCGGCATCGGCTACGTGTACTCCTCGCGCCACAGCGACGACGCGCGCGCCGAGCAGGTGCTGCGCGACTACATCGGCCCCGCGGCGGCGGGACTCACTCCGCGCCTGCTGAAATTCGAAGCCGGCCATCGGGCGACGCAATGGGTCGGCAACTGCGTCGCGGTGGGACTCGCGGCCGGTTTCGTCGAGCCGCTCGAATCCACCGGCATCGGCCTGATCGAAATGGCCGCCTACCTGGTCGCGCACCTGCTGCCCGCCGACGGCGCAATGGAACGCACCGCGGCGCTGTACAACCGCCTGATGGACGAGCGTTTCCGCCGCATCTACGATTTCATCAAGCTGCACTATGCCTTGAGCCAGCGCGCGGATTCCGCCTTCTGGCGCGACAACACCGACCTCGCCAGCGTGCCGGATTCGCTGCAGGCACGCCTGGAAACCTGGCGCTGCCGCCCGCCGCACCGGCTCGATTTCGTCACCGACACGGAGATGTTCCTGCCCGCGAGCTGGCAGTACATCCTGTATGGCATGGAATTCCGCACCGACCTCGGCGCACTGCGCGGCGCCTACCGCGAACGCGAGCGCGCGCAGGCCGAATTCGCGATGCTGCGGCAGGTCGCGCCGCACGCGGTGCAGGACCTTCCCGACCACCGCGCGCTGCTCGACCGCCTCTGCGGCAGTGGCCTGGGTGCCGATCCCGCCGCGCCGGCGCTCGCGACCGTTTGACTGCGCCCCATGACAACGCTATCAATACGATCCGACATGCCGCGCCCGGAAAGCCGCTGATGCCAGCCCGTATCGAAGACGTCGCGAAACACGCCGGCGTCTCCATGAAAACCGTCTCGCGCGTGTTCAACAACGAACCGAACGTGCGCGAGCGCATGCGGCTGCGCGTCGAAGCGGCGGCGAAAGCGCTCAACTACCGGCCGAACCCGTCCGCGCGCAGCCTCGCCGGCAACCGTTCGTACCTCATTTCGCTGGTCTACGACGACCCGGCCGCGGGCTCTGCGTACGTGATGGAGATCATCGTCGGCATGCTCGCCGCGTGCGAAGCGGCGCGCTACAGCGCCATGCTGCGGCCGCTCGACTTCGCCAACCCGGGTCACGTGCAGGCGGTCGAGGATGCGATCGCACAGCACCGGCTGGACGGGCTGATCCTGGTGCCGCCGTTCGCGGACGATCTGAAACTGCTGCGCCGACTGGACGAACTCGGCGTGCGCTACTCGACCGTGTCGGCGAAGGCAAATATTGGACATGATCGAATCGGTACGATCCTCGACGAACGCTGCGCCGCCGCACAGATGGTCGAGCACTTGATCGCACTGGGTCATCGCCGCATCGGCCACGTGGCCGGTCCGCTGCCGCACGGCGGACGCGCGTGGCGCCTGTCGGGCTACCGCGACGCGCTGCGCCGCGCCGGCATCGCATTCGATCCGGCGCTGGTCTACGACGGCGGCTTCTCGTTCGAATCCGGCATCGCCGGTGCGCGCATCCTGCTGGATCTGCCGGATCCGCCGACCGCGATTTTCGCCGCCAACGACGACAGCGCCTGCGGCGTGATGCACGAGGCGTTCGAACGCGGGTTGCGCATCCCGGACGATCTCTCCGTGATCGGCTTCGACGACACGCCGACCGCGCGCCAGATCTGGCCGAGCCTCACCACCGTGCGCCAGCCCTGCCGCGAAATGGGCCGCATCGCGGCCGAGCAGTTGCTCGCCGCGATCCGCGACCCCGGCGCCGGACAGCTGGTGCATGTGCCATATGAATTGAAACTGCGCCGCTCGACTGGCCCCGCGCCACGCGCGGCACAGCGGGCGCGCAAGCGGGCCTAAGCGCTGATCGTCCCCGGGAAAATCCGCTCGTCATCCCGGCGAAAGCCGGGATTCCAGCGTCTCCTTCGACGCCCAAAGCCGCTGGATTCCGGCGTTCGCCGGAATGACGAGAAAATGTAGGGGCTCGATTCATCGAGCCCGCGCAGCACCGCTAGCGCGTGAGCGGGCCCGAGCGCTGATCGTCCCGGGGAAATCCCGCTCGTCATCCCGGCGAACGCCGGGATCCAGCGCCTCTCTCGACGCCCCAAAACCGGTGGATTCCGGCGTTCGCCGGAATGACGAGAGAATGTAGGGGCTCGATTCATCGGGCCCGCGCAGCACCGCGAGCGCGTAAGCGGGCCTGTGCGCTGATCGTCCGCGGGGAAAACCCGTTCGTCATCCCGGCGAAAGCCGGGATCCAGCGCCTCTTTCGGCGCCCAAAGTCACTGGATTCCGGCTTTCGCCGGAATGACCAGAAAACGTAGGGGCTCGATTCATCGAGCCCGCCTTTTGACCCTAAACGAACGAAGGGCTCA
>Ga0068856_100006605_pt1 | contig 11365 bp, 10 predicted proteins | sample KBSCornC62_FD_66595 | JGI IMG/M metagenome (GOLD analysis project Ga0068856, IMG submission 66595) | Corn rhizosphere microbial communities from Kellogg Biological Station, Michigan, USA - KBS Corn C6-2 | ecosystem: Host-associated > Plants > Roots > Rhizosphere > Soil ... | reverse complement strand
TGTTAAATGAAGACAATGCCCAAATATTACTGCTGTTTGATGAAATACTGTCCCGTGGTTTTGACGGGGCGCATTTTATATCCGGGCTGTCCGAACACTTCCGCAACCTGCTGGTAAGTAAAGATCAATCCACTTTAAAATTGCTCGAGGTTAGCGAGGGGATCAAAGCCAAATACCTGCAGCAATCGCAGGCGTCAACCGTATCGTTTTTGCTCTCGGCGCTTAACATTGCCAACCAGTGCGACCTGAGTTATAAGCTGAGCAAGAACCAGCGTTTGCAGGTGGAACTGGCCCTGCTCAAAATGTGCAATTTGCCATCGGTTTTCAATCTCGCTTCAATGCCCGTTACCGACGGGCAGCTAAAAAAAAAACCTGATACCACTGGCGTAAAGCCCGAAAATACAGCCAACCCCGCCGAGCAAGTGTCGATAGCGAGCGATCCTGCGGGAACATATCAAACCAGCAAGCCGCAGCCTGTTGTTGACCCGCCGGTCAAAAATGAGAAACCGGAAATTGTTGCTGAAAGACCCAAACTTTTTATCCCGAATTCAAACGCAGTTGCCACGTCCATAAAGATACCCTCGCTGAAGGAGGTTGGCAAGACTAAGGAGCTACTGGCTGAAGGGGAAGACCCCTATATTAAGGGCGATGCAAAAGACGATTATACAGGCGAGCAGTTTTTAAAGTGCTGGAGCGATTTTGCCGCAAAGCTAAAAGCCGAAGGTAAAAAGAATGCACTTACCATTTTCATCTCTAATCCGCCCAAACTCACCGGGCCGGAAAGCTACGAGATCATTGTTGAAAACAAGGTGCAGGAAAATATATTCAGGGACGAACGCCCCGCGCTGTTAAACTTTCTGCGGATGACGTTGAGGAATTTCAATATTGAAGTAAGCGCCCGCATTGACGAAAAGGCGGTGGTTAAACGCCCTTATACCGCCGCCGAAAAATTTCAGCACATGGCAGCGAAGAACCCGGCCATGGTTGATCTGAAAAATAAGTTCAATTTGGATTTCGATTGAGAAGAAAGTCCATAGTCGACGGTCGATAGTCCATGGTAGTGCCCCGATTCATCGTCTGTGGACTATCGGCCATGGTCTATGGACTAAAAACTACACTGCCAAATTCAACACAAGCACCCCAGCCAGTCCAACTACCGAAACAATAGATTCCATCATTGACCATGACCGGATGGTATCCTTTATCGACAAATTAAAATATTCCTTAAACAGCCAGAAGCCGCCGTCGTTCACATGCGAAAATGCCAGGCTGCCGGCGCCAATGGAAAGCACCATTAAGTTGGGGTTGATACTATGATCATGCAGTACCATTGATGAAAGGATACCGGCGGCGGTTAAACCTGCCACGGTTGCCGACCCCAGGCTGATGCGGATAATGGCCGCGATAAGCCAGCCCAAAACCAATGGCTGCAGGTTAAAGCTTTGGAATAGGTCGGTTATTTGTTTGTTGATGCCGCTGTCGGTCAATACCTGCTTAAATGCGCCGGAGCCGGCGATGATCAGCAGGATGAGCGAGATATCCTTAACCGCGTCGCCGTAAATATTACCCAGGTTTTTCATATCCTGGCCCTGCTTAATGCCCAGCGTAAATGTTGCCACGATGAGCGAGATGACCATCACCACCGGCGCGTCGCCTATAAAGGCAATTACCTTGTGCGCGGATCCTGTTGAATGATCGATATTAAGGTAAACGGTGGTTGCCATTAACAGGATTACCGGGAGCAAAGCGGTAAAAAAACTGGTCGCTGCTCCGGGAAGGTTTTCTGCAGGTATTTCTTTGGCGATAAATGTTTCCAGCGGCTGCGATTTTATTTTTTTCAGCGTGAGGGCATATACAGGGCCGGCCAGGATAACGGCAGGAATAGCCACAATAAAACCATAGATGAGGGTGGTCCCCATGTTGGCATGGAATATAGCGACCAAAGCCGACGGAGAAGGGTGGGGCGGCAAAAAGCCATGCGTAACGGATAACGCGGCCAGCATTGGCAAGCCGATGTACACGGCGGGCAGCTTATATTTATAGGTAACCGAAAAAATTAGCGGCACTACCAGTACGAAGCCCGTGTTATAAAACAAAGGTATGCCGATAATAAACCCCACGATCAGCAGGGCCCATTGGATATGATTAACCCCAAATGCATTCACCAGCACATCCGCAATTTTTTGAGCCGCGCCGCTCTCGGCAACCAGTTTTCCCAGCATCGCGCCGAGGCAAATAATAATAGTTATGGACCCTAAAGTATCACCAAGGCCTTTTTGCACCGAAGCGGTAATTTTATCTAAAGGGATGCCCAACAGCAGGCCAGCCGTTATGGAAACGATAAGGAACGCCAGGAAAGGGTTTACTTTAGCCCAGCTCACTAGAATTACAAGCAGGATGATGCAGAAAAGGATAGTTAATAAGGCCATTATTGGTGATCAATTGGGTTAGCTGTCAAATATAGGTTCCCGGCCGGTATTTTAACATTAACGAAGTTAACTTTTTAAGTTTGACTTGATTATTTTGCTTTGATAGCTTTGCGTCAAAATATTTGTGTTAAAAATTAGTCTTTGAACTTAGAATTTTAACCCATGGACATAACTGATTACCGCAGGCCTGCCGAAATTTGTATTTTTAGCCGATGAAAACATCCAGGGCTAAAACTTCTTCCGCGAACAGGAAGCCGGCTTCGCGAAAATCAAACGGTATTTTCAAAGGCGGCATTCTAAAATTGATATTCCGCGTTGTCAAACTGCTGTTTATCGTTTTCGTGGTGGGAAGTGTGTTTTTTGTGCTGCTTTATAAATTTGTTAATCCTCCGGTTACTTTTTTGATGATCCAGCGTGGGTTTGAGCGCAGGGCGGCGGGAAAGGAATGGAAGATAGACAAACAATGGGTAGATTTTGACAATATTGCCGATCCCATGAAGCGCGCCGCTGTGGCGGCCGAGGACCAAACCTTCCTCGAAAATCATGGCTTTGATTTTAAAGCGATTGAAGCCGCTATTGATAAAAACGCCCATAGCCACAAATTACAGGGGGGCAGCACCATTTCGCAGCAAACCGCCAAAAATATTTTCCTGTGGCCGGGCCGTTCTTACATACGCAAAGGCTTTGAAGCATGGTTTACCCTGCTGATAGAAACCTTTTGGAGTAAAAAACGCATCATGGAAGTTTATTTAAACGACATTGAAATGGGCGACGGCATTTACGGCGTGGAAGCAGCATCGCAGGCCTATTTCCACAAGTCAGCCAGCCAGCTTAACAATTACCAGGCTGCCGCCATAGCTTCTATCTGGCCTAATCCTTTGAAATGGTCGCCCACCAACCCCAGTGACTATGTGAGGCACCGGCAATATTTGATCAGAAAAAATATCAGGAGATTGGGGCCGCTGGATTTCTAACCCCGTGTTTAAAGTCAAAAGTCTTTAGCGGGGAGTCCAAAGTCTGATTCTTTTTTTGACTTAAGACCAGACTTCGAACTTAAGACTTCTATCGCTCTATCCAAACCTCCACGTTCGCATTTTTCTGCCCCGCTTCCGAAAACGGCACCATGATTACTTTCTGCAGTATGTTATTTACTTTCATGTCGAGGTAAAAAGCTTCTTTCCAATTCCAGTCGGCGGGCAATGCGGTATTTGCATCAGTGAGGGGGGCGCTGATTTTTGTAAAAACCACGTTGCCCAACGAAGCCATGTCTTTATTTAGCCCCTGGTCTATCGCCAGCACCTGCGGCCCTCTTTTTATTGCAAAAGCATTTGGGTACGATATTCCGCCAGGGATCACCTGCACCGGCATGTCGAAGGTTATTTCAACTTTGTCGCCGGCATTCCACTTTCTTTCAATGGATAGGAATTGATGACTGACGCCGGGGTAAGTTTTGCCGCCGACCTTTATCACGAAATTTTCAGACCACCGCGGCACCCGGAAATTAAGTTTAAAGATCTTGGATCGTGAAGGATTTACCGTAAGATCAACTTTACCTGTCAATGGAAATTTAGTAACCGATTTTACTGTCAGACTGATAGTTGAATGATCAGCGGTAGTTATACTTTCCGTGGCTTCACCGTTTTCATACATCAGGACGGTGAACACCTTGTTTATTGTGCCGCCCAGCATTTCAGGGATCAGCGAGATACCCCTCGGCACACTCGAGAGGCAGCAGGAGTAACCCTGGTCGCAACGATAAGGTTTGGCGCCCTGCAGGGCGGTATAATAGCTCACGCAGCCGGTTTGTGGGTTTTCGGCAGCCAGCAGGTGGTTGTAAATGGAGCGTTCGAGTTCTTCTGCATATTTTTGATCGCCAGTAATTTGAAGCAACTGCAGGTTAAACTGTATCCAGGTTACGGTAACACAGCCCTCGCCCATATCATTGTCATTGCCGGCTTTTAAGTCGCCCGTTGGTTTAAATATTTCGTGATCGCTCTCGGTACCGGTTATATACATGCGGTGCTGCGTTATATCCGCCCAGGCGGTTTGCAAAAGCTCCAGGTATTTTGCTTCGCCGGTGAGTTTGTAGTATTTCAGTATCCCCAAAAAGCAGGATAACATTTCATAGGCCTTGGCATCGCCAACCTTGGTGACATCCCCGTATCTTTCCAGTTGACCAATGATCTTTGGGCCTTGCTTACTTTCGTAGGCACGCAGAATGTATTTACAAAAATCCAGGTATCTTTTATTGCCGGTGTAACGGTAAAGATCCACCATCGGCTCCAGGATGCTGCCGGGCGCCAGTCCGTTATGCTCACCCGCCGTCATCAGGTCCCGTTTACCGGGCTCATCGCCAAAAGTGCCGCAGATCAGGTCGGTCGCCTTTTCAGCCGTTTCCAGCGCCGGTTTGTAGCCTGTGACTGAATAATAATTGAGGAGGCCGATAATGGCATATTTATGCGCCCATACATCCCATTCGGTCCAGCGGTCTTTCAACAGGTAAGTCCCTAAATAACCATCCGGCATCTGGCAGGCAACGTATTTGCGCACCATATCATCCATCAGGTGTTTTATCCGTTCGTCATGGCTATAGGCATATGTTTTTGATGCCGAAAACAGGAATTTTCCTACGTGCTCGCCTATCCATGTTTGTGCGCCGGGCCTTTTTTTAAACCCGGAGAGCAAGATGCCGGAATCAATTTTTAACAATCGCTTTTCGAGGTTTACATTCAGTCGGTATCCCAACAGGCCGCCTATATTTTGATAATAGGCAGGAGTGTACTTATCAGATACTTTATTGGGGAGTATCGGGCCGTATATTTTGATTTTATCGATGCTGATTGCCTGCAAGGCAACCAGGCAAAGGCAAATGGATAGTAACAGCGGTTTTTTCATGGTAAATTATGTGGTTGTTTCCTCTTCTTGCTTATAGCGATGGGATTTCAAACCCATTGCTATGGCCCATGGCTGGGAGGATATATATTTTCAATCTTTAATCTCACTCCTAAGCGGCGCTGATGCCTGTGCACCCATTTTAGTTACTGATAATGCGGCAGCCGTACTAGCAAAGATGACAGCATTTTCTATATTCCTTCCTTCCGATATTGCAACTGCCAGCGCGCCGTTAAACACATCGCCTGCTGCGGTGGTATCAACCGCTTCCACGACGGGCGCAGGCACCCAGTCAAAATGATTGGCATGAAAAACCAGCGCGCCGTTTGCACCTAACGTAATGATAACCGTTTCAACGCCCTTTTCGGCAAGCAACTCTGCTGCAGTCTGCGCACTTTCCTTGTCCGCGATTTTTATGCCCGTCAGCATTTCCGCCTCGGTTTCGTTTGGGGTGATAATGCTTACGGTGCTCAATAATTCGTCCGAAAGCCCACAGGCGGGGGCCGGGTTTAGTACCAGCTTGATATTGTTTTGTGCAGCAATATTGGCGACGTATTCAACCGTTTCTATCGGTATCTCCAGCTGCATTAGTATCAGCGATGCGTTTTTTATCTTCTGATCTGCCTTATGCAGGTCGCCGGGCAGTAAATGGGCATTCGCGCCGGAGGCCACCACGATGCAATTTTCGGCTTTATCATCAACCGTGATCAGCGCAACCCCCGAAGGGTTTACAGGGTCGGTGATGATATATGACGTATCAATTCCTTCCTGCTCAAATAACTCGACGGCTTGCCTGCCAAAAATATCATCGCCAATTTTGGCAATAAAAACAACGTCGGCACCCAGCCTTGCCGCCGCAACGGCCTGGTTTGCCCCTTTACCACCGGCGTTCATCAAAAAAGTTCCGCCCAAAATGGTTTCCCCGGGTGCGGGTAAACGGGCTGACTTAACTACCATGTCAGTGTTTGAGCTTCCTATGACGAGGATATATGGTTTCATGTTGATTCAGTTAACAGTGTAAAAAGCCATAAATTTTCAATATCGAATAAAGAATACTGAATATCGAACGTCGAAGTTCACTTCATTATTGAACATTCCTTGTTTGATATTCGACATTAATCGATCTACTCGCTACGCCCCTGCATACACCAGCAACCCCAAACCTACCACATAAAGCAACAGCATAAAATTAAGTATCGTATGGGTGTTTTTTGGCGCCGCCCGAAACTCTTTCCAAATAAATATCCCCCACAAAGCAGCAATCACCGTGGCGCCCTGGCCCAGACCGTAGGAAATGGCAGGCCCGGCTTTCCCTGATGCAATAATGCTGAACGACATCCCCAAACACCATATTGAACCGCCAAGTATGCCGGTAATGTGATTTTTTGCACTTCCTTTAAAATAGACTCCAAATGCCACAGGTGTCCCGGCAAAAGGCTTTTTCATGAGCAAGGTGTTGAAAACGAAATTGCTCAGCAAAATGCCCGCGCTAAAGATAACCACGGCAGTATAAGGGCTTAGCTTGCCTGCCTCGGGCACGTTGAAATCGGTAAACATGCTCCCGGCTACGTATTTGTAAAAGAAACCCATTAACACACCGGCAATTATAGCAAGCCAGAGTCCCTTTGATGATGTTTTTTTAGCCGACGATTGCATTTTTCGATAGGCGTAGGCATTCAATAGTATCGCTATAACGATGAGTACCACGCCACCGCATAGCAAAGCTTTGTCGCCAACAGGATTTACGATATAATTTACGATCACGCCGATCACCAGCGCCAAACCTATACCCACCGGGAATGCGACCGCCATGCCGGCGATGGAAATTGCCGCCACCAGCAAAATATTCGCCGCATTAAACACGATGCCGCCAATAAGTGCGGAGCCGATGTTTTTACCATCCGCCTGGCTGATATCCGTCAAAAACGGGCGGCCGCCTGGTCCGTTGCTGCCGAGGGTAAAAGCCAGGATGAGCGAAAAAAGTAATATACCCAGCACATAATCCCAGTAAAACAATTCGAAACGCCAGGTTCCGGCGGCTAACTTTTGCGTGTTGGCCCAGGAGCCCCAGCACAGCATAGTGATAATACAGAAGATAACCGCTGTAGGGTAGTTTTCGATAATGAACATGGCGATAAATGGGTTTAATTGGAGCTGAAAGTTATGAAATTCCGGGTAGAAATATGAAACTTCTATTGGCAGGTAGCGACTCAGTTTGAATTTTTATTTTTTTTTAAAAAAAATAGAATAAAGACGCCGATTATTATGATGATAAGGGGCATTAAATAGGATCCTAATCCGATTCTTCCTGAATCCCCTTCTATTTCAGGGTCATTCAATTCCCGTAAAAAAACAAATAAAAGAACGCCAATAATAATAAAAAATACACCAGCAATAACTCCAAATACTGTCCAAGACTTCATATTACATTATTCTTTTAGCCAAGCCGTTTCTTGATAGTTTTTTGCTTTGATACAAAAGCAACTTGTTGGGCGGGTTAAATGTATGAATAAGTTGGTTTTAATCGATCCGCATTTCCCATGCCGCAAAATATTTTTTCCAATTTATTTGGAAATCAGAAAATTTATGTTCTACCTTTGTAGTGTACTATTATACTAATACACTATGATAGAGATTAAAGGTTTAAGTTTCAGGTATCGCGGCAAATCCCTGCTGTTTAAGGACCTTGATTTGAAATTAAACAAGGGCCACATCTATGGCCTATTGGGTAAAAACGGGGCAGGGAAATCGTCCCTGTTAAAAAACATGACCGGGCTGGCATTTCCAGAAAAAGGCGGTTGCCTCATTAACGGGATCAGCGTAGCCGGCCGGCCAGTGGCTGTGCTGGAGGATATTTACTTTATCCCCGAAGAGATATTCGTCCCTTCACTTACACCTGGCAAATTTGTATCCAACACCGCCGGATTTTACCCAAAATTCAGCAAAAGCGATTTCTATCATTATTTAAAAATGCTGGATGTAGATTTGGATGCTTCCATGGATAAGTTATCCTACGGGCAGCAAAAAAAGGCTATGATCGCCTTTGGCCTGGCAACCAATACCAGTCTGCTGATCATGGACGAACCTACTAATGGACTGGATATTCCATCGAAAGTGCAGTTCCGCAAACTGATCGCTTCGGTGCTGACCGAAGACCGCTGCATGGTGATCTCGACCCACCAGGTCCGCGACCTGGACAGCCTGATTGATACCGTACTGGTATTGCATGACCGCGAAATCGTGGTGAACAATTCGGTTGATGATATTACCGAAAAGGTAACATTTGGGGTTTTTAGCAATACCGAAGGTTTGGCAGTTATTTACGAGGAAGAGGGCATGAGGGGAAAAAATGCCATCGTTAAAAATAATACCGGCAAATACAGCAAAATAGACCTGGAATTATTTTTTAACGCCGTTACCGGCGATGTTAAAACACTGATTGATACCCTTAAAGCAAGTTAAAATGAACAGCATATTTAATTCAAAACGATTTGGTATGTTATTTATAAAACATACCACCGAACACTATAAAGCCTACCTGATGTCGTGGGCCGTATTGACAGGGGTAATGGTGCTGGGCGGCGGCTTTTTAGTTTACATGATTGAAGCTCCCATGGATACAGGCCTGCAGACCGCTTTATTCGGCGCGATATTTTTTTTGGCCGGTACTATGTTTACCAGCACCATTTTTGCCGATTATGGCGACAACAAAAAGGCCGCCGCTTTACTTACACTGCCCGCAACAACTTTCGAGAAATTTTTAGTTGGCTGGCTGTTTTCGTACTTGATTTTTGCCATTGTATTTACTGCTACATTTTACGCCATTTTGGCGATATTGCTAAGCGTGCAACATATCCCCAATATGCACCACGAGGTAATTAACGTTTTTGACGGGCAGCTGGTGGTGGTATTTGTGCTGTTTACATTCCTGCATTCCATTGCAATTTTGGGTTCTATCTTTTTCAAAAAGCTCCATTTTATAAAAACGGCATTTTGCTTTTTTATATCGGTGAGCGTTGCAACGCTGGCTAATACCGCATTCCTTGAAATGCTTTTCGGCCGGCGCCTCCGCGCATCCGTGCCTTTTGCGAATGTTGATTTCAGGGACGATACCGGGTTTAACCGGGTAACCGGCACCTATACAACCGAACTACTGGTGACCGCTTTGCTGCTATTGGTAGCAATAATTTTTTGGGTAACAACCTATTACAAGTTAAAGGAGAAACAGGTTTAATTAGCGGACGCATTTGATTATGGAATTTAAAGACAATGAAGCCATATACCTGCAAATAGCAGCATACGTGTGCGATAATATTTTAATGGATAAATGGCCCGCCGAGCAAAAAATACCTTCGGTAAGGGACCTCGCCGTAGAACTTGAAGTTAACCCCAATACAGTTATGCGATCATACGAATTTTTGCAAAACCAGGAGATTATTTACAATAAACGGGGCCTTGGCTTGTTTGTTTCGCCCAACGGCTATACGCAGGTAAAGCAACTGCGGAAGGAAAGTTTCCTGCAGCAAAACCTGCCCGAACTATTCAAGAATATTTATTTGCTGGATATATCAATGAACGAGATACTGGAAAGGTATGAAGACTTTAAAGCGGCAAACTACGGATTAACCTCAACGAATAAAAACAATGAAGACAAGTAATAAACTTTTGTTTACCGCAACAATCCTGGTATGTATATCCCTGGTTTTTTACGACCTGAATATGCAGGCCTCGTTTTTAAAAGGGGATTACAAGAACCCGTATAAAGACTTTATCAGTTTAAATTTTAAGAACTTTAAAACGATAGATCTTCGCTCCGAGACGGTGGCCAATATACTGGTTACACAGGGTCCGTTTAGTGTCAGGATCAGTCCCGATGGTGATAGCTTTGTTAAAGTAAGTCAAAACGCCGACACGCTTCACATCGCGGCCGCTTTTGTGAATGACTGGTTCGAAACCCGCAGTCCCGTTGTATTGGTGATATCGTGCCCCAATCTGGCGCGGCTGATCACCGACTCGCGGTATATGGCCGGCGACCGGGTGGTTATTGATTCGGCTGCGGGCGAAGATTTCAAATGGCGTACAACCACTGTGAGCGGGTTTAAGCAGGACTCGCTTTACATCAGCGCACAGCACGGCTGTACACTCATGCTTAAGAACAACGACATCAAATCGTTAAATGCAACAATAGGCATGGGGAACGGCTGCCGTTCAAACCTTACCATTTTGGGCGACAACCACTTTGCTGCAGCCAACTTAAATATACTCAATAAAAGTCAGCTTAGGTTATATAAGGCCAATATAACCAGGTTGAATTACAAGTTAGCCGATAGCGCCAGGCTAATAGTGTACGGCGGCGCCGACAGTATTTTAAAAAAATAAATTAAACCGAAAGCAAAATGAAATTAGTAATAGACAACCTCTCCAAAACATACGCAAACGGCGTGGCGGCACTAAAGGATGTATCGCTAACCCTCACCAATGGCATGTTCGGCTTGCTGGGGCCAAACGGCGCAGGGAAATCGTCCCTGATGCGCACCATCGCCACCTTGCAGGAAGCCGATAAAGGCAGCATTTTTTTAGATGACCTGGATGTACTAAAAAACAAAACGGAAGTGCGTCAATTGCTCGGCTATCTGCCCCAGGAATTTGGGGTTTATCCCAAAATTTCGGCAGAACGGATGCTGGATCACATTGCCCAGTTGAAAGGCGTTGGCAATAAAGGCGAGCGGGAGGACCTGGTGTTAAGTCTGCTGGAAAACGTAAACCTCTCAAAAGACCGCAAGAAACACCTGGGCACGTTTTCGGGCGGGATGAAACAGCGATTCGGCATAGCGCAGGCCCTCATCGGCAACCCGAAACTGATCATCGTGGATGAACCAACCGCCGGCCTCGACCCTGCAGAAAGAAACCGCTTTTATAACCTGCTGAGCCAGCTGGGTGAAAATACCATTGTGATACTATCCACCCATATTGTGGAAGATGTGAGCACCCTTTGCTCAAACTTTGCAATTATTTGCCAGGGCGAGGTGTTATACGCCGGCGAC
>Ga0068856_100006604_pt1 | contig 11368 bp, 11 predicted proteins | sample KBSCornC62_FD_66595 | JGI IMG/M metagenome (GOLD analysis project Ga0068856, IMG submission 66595) | Corn rhizosphere microbial communities from Kellogg Biological Station, Michigan, USA - KBS Corn C6-2 | ecosystem: Host-associated > Plants > Roots > Rhizosphere > Soil ... | reverse complement strand
GGCCTGCTTCAGCTCGTTGCCGATCTGGTAGGTCAGGGTGCCGCTCTTGGAGACGACGCCGATCGGGCCGGGGTCGAAGAACTGGGCCGGGATGATGCCCACGTTGGCCTTGCCGGGCGAGAGGACGCCGGGGCAGTTGGGGCCGATCAGCCGCACGCCCGCCTCCTTCGCCTTCCAGTAGGTGGAGAGCATGTCGAGGACCGGGATCCCCTCGGTGATCGCGATCACCGTCTCGACGCCGGAGTCGATCGCCTCGTCGATCGCCGCGGCGGCGAAGCGCGCGGGTACGAAGATCATCGAAGTGTTGGCGCCTGCCTCGTCGACGGCCTCCTTGATCGTGTCGAAGACCGGGGTGCCCTCGACGTCCTGGCCGCCCTTGCCGGGCGTGACGCCGGCGACGAGGTCGGTCCCGTAGGCCTTGTTGCGGAGCCCGTGGAAGGAGCCCTCGCGGCCGGTCAGGCCGGAGACGGCGAGCTTCGTGCCTTCATCGATGATGATGCTCATGCGGCGCTCCCGGCGAGCTCGACGACGCGGCGCGCCGCGTCCAGCATCGTCTTCTCCTGATGCAGGTTCGGCAGGTCGGCCTCGGCGAGGATCTTCAGCCCCTCCTCAGAGTTGGTGCCGTCGAGGCGGACGACCAGCGGCATGCCAAGGTCGATCTGCTGCGAAGCGGTGACGATCCCGTTGGCGATCTCGTCGCAGCGGGTGATGCCGCCGAAGATGTTGAAGAGGATCGCGGTGACCTTCTGGTCGCTCTTGATCACTTCCAGCGCGTTGACGATCGCCTCGGCTTTAGAGCCGCCGCCGGCGTCGAGGAAATTGGCGGGCGCGCCGCCGGCCTGAGCGACGACGTCCAGCGTCGACATGCAGAGCCCGGCGCCGTTGGCGAGGATGCCGACGTTGCCGTCCAGTTTCACGTAAGTGAGGCCCTTTTCCTTTGCCATCTGCTCCTGCGGGTCGTCGACGGTGTCGGCGATCTCGGCCAGGTCCTGGTGGCGGAAGAGCGAGTTGCCGTCGATCGTCACCTTGGCGTCGAGCGCGATGACGTCCCGGCCGTCGGTGACGATCAGCGGGTTGACCTCGATCAGGGTCGCGTCCTCCTCGCGCGCCACCTCGGCCAGCTTCACCAGCGCCTCGGCCGCCTCGTCGAGCGCGTCCTCGGCGAGGCCAGCGTCGGCGACGATCGTGCGGGCGTCGGCGGCAGTGAACTCGCGGGTCGGGTCGATGTGGCGTTTGACCAGCGCGTCGGGGTCCTCGGCGGCCACCGCCTCGATGTCCATCCCGCCTTTGGCGGAGACCATCGCCAGCAGCTTCTTCTCGCCGCGGTCGAGGATGACCGAGGCGTAGTACTCCTCGGCGATGTCTGAGCCGCCCTCGATCCAGACCTGGTCGACGCGGAAGGGCCCCTCGCCGTGCGGGCCGACGATGTCCATGCCGAGGATCGCGTCGGCGTGGGCGCGCGCCTCCTCGGTGTTCTGGGCGATCTTGATCCCGCCGGCCTTGCCGCGACCGCCGATCAGGACCTGCGCCTTGATCGCGCACGGGTAGCCGATCCGCTCGGCCGCGGCGACGGCCTCGTCGACGGTGTCGGCCACCTCGCCACTCGGCACGGGGATGCCGTGCTTGGCGAACAGCTGCTTGCCCTGGTACTCGAGAAGGTCCATGTCTAAGGAGGTGCGCTGCCGGGGCGCGGCGCGGAACCCTATCCGAATGACATAATGCCGCGCTCGCTCATGGCCCTCCCCAGTCTCAAAAACATCAAATGGGTGACCACCGACTGCTACGGCACCCTCATCGACTGGGAGAAAGGCATCATCGAGGCCTGCAAGAAAGAGGCGGCCAAAGACGGCTTCAGCTTCGAGGAGGGGCCCTTCCTGGAGCGGTTCATGGAAGTACAGGCCGAAATCATGGCCGGGTCCTACGAGCTCTACGCCGAGGTGCTGCGGCGGACGATCGTCAAAGTCGCGGGTGAGATCGGCTGGGAAGTCGAGCCCTCGCGGGCCCAGTTCCTGCCCAACAGCGTTGCCTACTGGCTGCCGTTTCGCGAGGCCAACGCGGCGATGGACCGGCTCGGCAAGAAGTACGAGATCGGGATCGTCTCCAACATCGACGACAAACTGTTGGGGATCTCGCGCCGCCACCTGCGGACCGAACTCGACCTTGTCGTCACCGCCCAGCAGGTCCGCAGCTACAAGCCCGATCCCGTCCACTTCAAAGAGACCGCGCGGCGCATCGGCGGCAAGAAAGGCTGGCTCCACATCGGCTCGAACTACACGACCGACATCGCGCCGGTGCTGAAAATGAACGTGCCGGTGATCTGGGTCAATCGCCACGGCGAGAAACTGGAAGGCCGGAAAGCCCCCAGCGCGACGGTAAAAAACTTTCGCGAAGCAGTTAAAAAGCTCGGCGCGTCCTGAGCGTCTTCTAGCTTTCACGGCGCAACTCAGGCGTGAGGCGCCGGTTACGGGGTAGATCGCCCCGACGCTTTCCTCTATGCAGATGCTTCGAGCACAAGCCAGTCCGTCGCGCGTGCTGCGCGCGCGGCTTGCCACTGCGGCGGCGCTGCTGGTGCTGCTCACCGGCCTCGTCTTCGCCAACGCGCAGAAGGCCGGCGCCGCCACGGCCTCCGCCTTCCCGCCCGAACACCCGAACTTCGTCGTCATCCAGACCGATGACGAGACGCTCGACCAGCTCTACACGGTCTTCAACGCCGGCGGCATCGACGTCCCGGCGATGCCGAACACGCTCTCGATGATCGCCGGACGCGGCATCACCTTCAACCGCTACTACGTCTCCTACCCCCTCTGCTGCCCCTCGCGGGTCAGCCTGATGACCGGCCGCTACGCGCACAACTCCAACGTCCGCGGCAACGTGCAGCCGAACGGGGGCTACCTCGGCTTCAAGTCCCGCGGCGCCTTCACCCACAACATCGCGACCTGGCTGCAGGGGGCCGGCTACCGGACGATCCACATCGGCAAGTTCTTGAACGGCTACGGCGACGAACCGTACGACAACGGCACCGACGTGCCGCCCGGCTGGAGCGCCTGGCACACGGTCGAGAACGCCGACACCCACCACTACTTCTACGGCTACTCGCTGAACGACAACGGCACGATCGACGGGCCCTTCGGCGACTCCGGCAGCTGGGACACGCGCGAATACGGCGAACGCGACTACTTCGGCTGTCCGACCACGACGATCGAAGACAAACCCTGCCTCTACGAGACCGACGTGCTGACCCGGATCGCCTGGGAAGAGCTGAACGGAACCTCGCCCGAACAGCCTTTCTACCTGCAGCTCGACTACACCGCCCCGCACGGCGACTTCCGCCGCCCGGCCGGGCCCGAGCCCGCCCCGCGCCACTACACGCTCTTCGACGGCGCCCCCTTCCCCCACGACCGCGAAGAAGGGTTCAACGAGGGCAACGTCAACGACAAGCCGCGCTTCATCCGCGAAGCGCCCTACCTGTCGCTGAACGACATCCATACCTACCGCGTCTACTACCAGAAGGCACTGGCCTCGCTGCGGGCGATCGACGACGGGGTGAAAGTGATCCTCGACACCCTCGGGTCCCAGCACCGGCTCAGCAACACCTACGTCATCTTCACCTCCGACAACGGCTTCTTCTACGGCGAGCACCGGCTCACCGGCGGCAAGTTCCTCGCCTACGAGCCGGCGACCCACCTGCCACTGCTGATCCGGGGCCCGGGGATCAAACCCGGCACCGCCACCGGCGAGCTGGCCGGGAACATCGACATCACCCCGACGATCCTCGAACTCGCCAACGTCACCCCGGACAAGAGCATCGACGGCACCTCGCTGGTGCCCTTCTTCCGCGATCCCAGCCTGCGCACCCGCCGGCCCTTCCTCTTCGAGTCCTTCGTCCAGACCGACGACGTCGAAGCCAACGGGGAACCTACCGCGCAGCGGGCGGTCAAAGAGGTGAGCGCGCGCCGGAGTGGCGGCGAAGCCAAGGCCTCGATCATCGCCCCGCCGAAGGACTACGAGGGAATCCGCCTCGGCCCCTACAAGTACATCGAGTGGCCCGATGGCGAGAAGGAGCTCTACGACATCAACAAAGACCCGAACGAGCTCAACAACATCGTCCGGGTCCCCAACTACTTCCCGATCCGCGCCTTTCTCCATGCGCAGCTGATTCGCCTCGAGGCCTGCGTCGGCCGCAGCTGTCGCGAAACCGCCCCGCCCTTCCCGCTGACCAAGCGGGAGCAGCAGAAGGTGAGCAAGGAACGGCGCGAAGAAGAACGGCGCAAAGAACGCGAACGCGAAGAAAAGCGCCACCACAAACGCCAGCCCTGATCCGGGCGGTGCGCTTTATGCCCGCCTGGCGGGCAAAGGGCGCACTACTTGATGACTGCGAGGGTGTCGCCGCTGCTAACTGCGGTCCCCTCGGAGATCGGGAGCTCCTCCACCTTGCCGGAGCGGTGAGCGTTGATCTCGTTCTCCATCTTCATCGCCTCAATCACGCAGATCAGGTCGCCCTCTGAGACCTCGGCGCCCTGCTCGACGGCGACCTTGAAGACGGTCCCCTGGAGGGGGGCGATCAGGGCCTCGCTCGAGGCGCTGCTGCCACCGCCGCCTTTGCGCTCTCGTTTCGGCGGCTGTCGTTGCCCGGGGCCGCCTGCGGCCGGTGCAGCGGCGCCGCCGCCCGCGGGGGCCTCGCCGATCACCTTGACGTCGAAGAGCTTGCCGGAGACCTCGACCTTGTAGTCGCGGCTCACGACCTCGCCGCCGTCCTCGCTGGGCTCGGGCGGGGTGGTGTCCTCGGGAGCGGTGGTCTTCAGCCACTCCTTGTCTTCCATCAGGTCGCGGCAGGTCTCCCCGCGCGCCCACTGCTCGGTGGCGAGGATCTTCTTGTGGAAGGGGATCAGGGTGGTGAGGCCACCGGTGTCGTATTCGTCGAGCGCCCGCAGCATGCGACGGGTGGCGTGCTCGCGGTCGACGTCCCAGACGATCAGCTTGGCCACCATTGGGTCGTACATCGGCGTCACCTCGCCGCCAGCCTCCACTCCGGAGTCGACGCGGACGCCGGGGCCCGAAGGCTCGTGGTAGGAGTTGCCGATCGGCCCGGGGGCCGGGGCGTAGTTCTTGTGCGCGGCCTCGGCGTTGATCCGGCACTCGATCGACCAGCCGCGCAGCTCGACGTCCTCCTGGGAGATCGAGAGCGGCTCGCCGGCGGCGACGAGGATCTGCTCGCGGACGATGTCAACGCCGGTGACCATCTCGGTCACGCAGTGCTCGACCTGGACCCGGGTGTTCATCTCGAGGAAGAAGTACTCGTCGCCGACCTGCATGCCCTCGATCGTGCCGGCGCCGCGGTAGCCGACCGCCTCGGCCGCGTCGGTGGCGATTTTGCCGATCCGCTCGCGCATCTCCTCGTCGACGTGCGGGCCCGGCGCCTCCTCGACCACCTTCTGGTGGCGGCGCTGCAACGAGCAGTCGCGCTCGCCGAGGTGGATCACGTTGCCGTGCGAGTCGGCCAGCACCTGGACCTCGACGTGGCGCGGGTCCTCGAGGTAGCGCTCGACGTAGACGCGCGGGTCGGAGAAGAACTTCTCGCCTTCGCGGGAGGAGCCCTCATAGGCCTCCTGCAGGTCATCCGGCGTCATCGCGACGCGGAAGCCCTTGCCGCCGCCGCCGCCCGCCGCCTTGCAGGCAACCGGGTAGCCGGCTTCGTCGGCCTGGCGTTTCGCGTCCTCGAGGTCCTCGGCGACCTCGGTGGAGCCGGGAACGATCGGGACGCCCGCCTTCTCCATGATCTCCCGGGCGCGGGTCTTCGAGCCCATCGCTTCGATCGCCTCCGGCGGCGGGCCGATCCAGGTGATCCCGGCCTCGGCGCAAGCGCGCGCCATCTCGGCGTTCTCGGCGAGGAAGCCGTAGCCGGGATGGATCCCTTCGGCGCCCGCGTCCTTCGCGGTCTCGATGATCTTCGGGATGTTCAGGTAACTCTCAGCCGGGACCGCGGGGCCGATCAAATAAGCCTCATCAGCCTCGCGCACATGCGGCGCGTCGCGGTCAATCTCCGAGTAGACGGCGACCGAGACGATGCCCATCTCCTTGAGCGTGCGGGCAACGCGGATGGCGATCTCGCCGCGGTTGGCGATGAGGACTTTCTGGAACACGGACGCGGCAGTCTATTTATGACGGCGGCAGAGGTGCATGCTGCCCAACTCGAAGCCTCTAATCCCGTTTGTAGCGACTCGCTTCGTACTCCTCCACCCACGCGGTCGAGCTGCGCCAGGTCCCGTCGGCCGCCTTGGCCGCCTTCAGCCTTCCGCGGGTGGCGGCCACTCGGAGCGCGTTGGCCGACAGCCTCTCGGTCGCCAGGACCGGCAGCGGCACGAGCCGGGCCGGACCCGCGATCGCGGGAACGACGAATTTGTGGAGGTTGTCGAGGATCGCCCGCGCCAGGAACTCGCCGAGCGGCCCGAGATCCCCCTGGTCGGCCCGTCGAAGCGCGTTTAGGTAGCGAGTTCGTTCGCCTTTGTAAATGATCGCCGGGGGGTAGCCGAGGCGGACGAGAAGAAGGTTGAGGACGAGCCGCCCGGCACGACCGTTGCCGTCGAGGAACGGATGGACCTGCTCGAACCGCACATGCAGGTCGGCTAGCGCCTCGGGGAAGTCGACGTCGGCGACCTTCCTCAAGGCCTGTGCATCGGCGACCCAGTCGCGGATCAGAACGGGGACCTGCGTCCAGTCCGGCGGCTGCATCCCTCCTGGAAACGGCTCGATGTCGTGCTCTCGGAACGAGCCCGGACGCTCCTTGGCGGTCGCCTGCGGATGCGGCGCCACCTCCCAGACAGGCGTCATCGCCAGCGAATGCACCTCCCGAACCTCGGCCAGGGTGAGCAACTTGCCACCCGTCCAGTCGCCCGGCCGGATCCCCTGCCCGTAGACCCAGGCGGCAGCGTCGGCATAGCCGCGCACCTCGAGGTATTCGCTCAGCTCCTTGTTGCCGACCGCTCGTCCCTCGTTGAGAAGCTGCTCGACCTGTTTCAGAACGAGGGTGTTGCCCTCGATCGCCGTCGAGTGATGCGCCTCCTCGAGCCAGATGCCGCGCCAGATCCCGTCTGCCTCGTCGGGAGAGGGAAGCCCGCCTAGGCGCTCCCGCAGTTCGCCGATCTGGACCTTCAGCCGCTCGTAAACAGCCTCTCGGGGAGGTCGGCCGCGTCGCGACGGAACTGATTTGTTTGGGTGAGTCACATATTTAATGTACCGAACAAATTCCAAATTTGTGCGGTTGAGGCAAAACTAATTGTTCCGAACAACAATCGCGAAGGCGTCCGGCAGCTAGTCTGCCCGCCGATGCTGATCGAGCTGCAGAGTCATTCGACGGTCTCCGACGGACAGTTGCCACCCACAGGGGTGGTTGAAAAGGCCGCTGAGGCCGGGGTGACGACCCTCGCACTGACCGACCATGACGCGGTCGCCGGAGTGCCTGAGGCTGCTGAGGCCGCGGAGCAGTTGGGGATCGAGTTGGTGCCGGCTATTGAGATGTCCTGCGTGCATCGGTATGCGGAAGACCTGCATGTGTGCGGGTACTGGGTTGATCTGGAGAAGATTGGGCCGGCTTGCGATCGGGCTCAGCAGGAGCGACGGGCTCGGGCTGGGGAGATCGTTGACAACTTGCGGCGCGAGGGGTTCGACCTGACGCTCGAGGACGCGATCCGCGAGGCTGGCGCCGCAGACTCGATCGGGCGGCCGCACATCGCCAGGGCCGCCGGAGCGACCGGCGATCTCGGGCCATTCTTCGAGGAGTACTTGGTGCCCGGCGCCAAGGCCTTCGTCCCCCGCCGCTGGCCGACCGCCGAGGAGGCGGTGGAGACGATCCGCGAGGCTAGTGGAGTCGCCGTCGTCGCCCACCCCTACTGGGACGTCAAGGACCCGGCCCAGGTCGAGGACCTGATCCGCTCGCTGAAGCCAGACGGGATCGAGGCCTACTACCCCAGCCACACCAAAGAGCAGACCGAGCACCTGCTCCAGCTCTGCGATGAGCTCAGCCTCGTCCCCACCGCCAGCTCCGACTACCACGGCCCCACCCACAAGACCTTCGCCAAGTTCGCCGCCTACGACACCTACGGCCTTGGCGAGCCGCAGGTGCCGGCTAGGCCCTGACCCGATCGCGCACCCAGCGGATGAACTCCGCCAGCCCCACATCGCCGGCTTCGACCCGCTTGAGGAAATCGTCGACGTCCTCGGACTCCTCGTCCTGGTCGGACCAGTGGCGTTCGCTCAGCACCAGCATTTCCCGCATGCACTCATAGCCGACAGCTCGGTTACCCCACCGAAACGGCTTGCTGCGGATCATGTTGAAGGCGCAGATCGCCGCCTGCTCGACCGGGTCGGGAAACAGGTAGGCCCCGCAGACCCGGGCGAACGGCGACGCCAGCGCCCACTCGGCGCGGAAGGGGCAGACCGCCCGCTCCAGTTCGTCGTAGGCGATCCCCAGCCTCGCCTCGGCGATCAAGAGCAGCTCTTTGAAGCTCAAGCGATTCTGCATGCGTCAACCCGCCTACAAGCATATATGCCCTATAGATACCGGAAACGGTTCCTATGCGCACCGGAAACCGTTGACAGACAAAATGTTACCGTCTTCCGTACGATCGCCAGCTGTACTAATGGCGACCAAAGTCCTGAGCCTGCGCCTTCCCGAGGAGATCGCGACGGAAATCACCGCCGTCGCGCGCGCCAACGGCGTCTCGGTCTCCAAGGCGATCCGCTATGCCGTCGAGGACTACGTCGCCGCCCAGCGGGCCGATAAAGCCTTCAAATCCAGGTTGAAAAAACGTCTCGAGGAAGACCGCGAGCTGCTCGAACGCCTGGCGGAATGAAAGAGGGGCCCGGAGGCCCCCTCTCACAACGCTTGGACTGCGCTGGCGACTACGCCGCCGCGGCCTCCTTGGCGGGGATCAGGTCCCGCTCTTCGAGGTAGGTCAGCAGCTTCTCCGCCGACTCCTCGGGGGTCTCGTTTTCGGTGTCGCAGACGAACTCCGGACGCTCCGGCTCCTCGTAGGGATCGGAGACGCCGGTGAATTCTTTGATCTCGCCTTTGAAGGCTTTCTCGTAGAGCCCCTTGACGTCGCGCTCGGCGCAGGTCTCGACCGAGGCTTTGACGAAGACCTCGATGAAGCGGTCGCCCATCAGCTCGCGGGCTTCGTCGCGGATCTCCTTGTAGGGGGAGATCGCGGCGGTGATCACCGGCACGCCGTTGCGGCTAAGCAGGTCGGCGACGAAGGCGATCCGCCGCACGTTGGTGTCGCGGTCCTCCTTCGAGAAGCCGAGGCCCTTCGAGAGGTTTTCGCGGACGATGTCGCCGTCGAGGATCTCCAGCTTCGAGCCGCGCTCGCGCAGGTGCCCCTCGAGGAGCCGGGAAATCGTCGTCTTGCCGGCCCCGGAGAGCCCGGTGAACCAGAGGGTGAAGCCCTTCTCACCAGCCATGCTGTGTCAGTCCTCCTTGTAAGCGTCGATCAGGATGTCGGCGACCTCGTCGCGCGAGAACTCGTGCGGCGGCCTTTCGCCGTTGCCGAGCATTTCGCGGACCTTGGTCCCGGAAAGGAACAGGCGTGCGTCAGCGTCGTGAGGACAGGTCTTGTTCGAAGCCAGGCCCTCGCACTCGTTGCACCAGAAGGTGTGCTCGAACATCAGCGGCTCGATCCCGAGCTCCTCGATGTCGATCGTGTCGAAGATCTTCTGCGCGTCGTAGGTGCCGTAGTAGTCGCCGGCACCGGCGTGGTCACGCCCGACGATGAAGTGCGTGGCGCCGTAGTTGCGACGGACGATCGCGTGGAGGACGGCCTCCCGCGGGCCGGCGTAGTGCATCTTCGCCGGCTTGACGCCCAGGACGACCCGGTCCTCCGGGTAGTAGTTCTCCATCAGCACCTCGTAGCAGCGCATCCGCACCTCGGCGGGGATGTCACCGGCCTTGGTCTTGCCGATCAGCGGGTGGATGAAGAGGCCGTCGCAGGTCTCCAGCGCGGCCTTGGTCAGGTACTCGTGGGCGCGGTGGATCGGGTTGCGGGTCTGGAAGGCGACGATCTTCTTCCAGCCGCGCTCCTCGAAGTCGGCCTTGTGCTCGGCCGGGGTCTTGTAACGACGCATGAAGGCCTCGTCGTGGTCGGGCAGGGCGTCGACCTCGATCGGGCCGGCGAGCATGCGGTTGCCCTCCTCGTAGATCGCGGCGACGCCCGGGTGGGCCTCGTCGGTGGTGCCGTAGACCTGCTCGGCCTCGCGCTTGACGTCGCGCTCCCAGATCTCCTCGACGGTGAGACGACCGAGCTTCTTGCCTTCATCGGAGGAGAGCTCGATGACGTCGCCGAGCTCGCACTCGAGATCGCTCGCCAGGGTGATCGGGATCGGCCAGTAATCGCCGTTGACGGTCCGCATCTCGCTGCAGACGCGCTCCCAGTCGGCGGAGCCCTGGAAGCCGGTCAGCGGCGCGAAGCCGCCGTTGCCGATCATCTCGAAGTCCGCGGTATGGCGCTCGGAAAGGGTCAGGGACAACTCAGCCATCGTCTCGCTCATCTCACCTTGGGGGTTGGGGAAAGGGTCTAAAGGGTATGGGCGGCTTGCCGGGGGCCGCTAGTTGATCCCGCACTCGGTCTTTGCCAGGCCCGTCCAGCGGCCTGCGCGCAGATCCCCACCCGGTTCGACCGGCTGGGTGCAGTGGGTGCATCCGATCGACGGGTAGCCGCGATCGTGAAGCGGGTTGTACGGGAGGTGGTGCTCACGGATGTAGTTCCAAACGTCGCGCTCGGTCCAGTCCGCGAGCGGGTTCAGCTTCCAGAGGTTGAAGCGCTTGTCCCAGCCGAACTTCGGCGTTGCGGAACGGCTGCTGGAGTCTGCCCGGCGGACGCCGGCGACCCAGCAGTCTACGGAAGATAGGGCGCGGCGCATCGGCTCGACCTTGCGGATGCCGCAGCAGGCGTCCGGGTCGCGCTTCCAGAGCTCGTCGCCGTGCTCGGCGGCCTGCTCCTCGAGGGTCAGGTTGTGGAAGCGGTCGAACTCGACCCCGAGCGCCTCGGCGAGGCGGTCGCGGGTCTCGTAGCTCTCCTCGAAGAGGACGTCGGTGTCGAGGTAGAAGAAGCGCGCCTCGGGGTTGACGGTGCTGGCCAGGTGTGCGGTCACCGAGCTCGTTTTCTGGAACGAGCAGGCGATGTAGTGGCGCTCGCCGAAGTTCTCGAACATCCACTCCATCGCCTCCTGCGCCGTGCTCTGCTCGAGCTCGGCGGCGATCGCCTCGTGGTCGAGGTCGGCGGGTGTGGGGACGGTGCCGGACAGGGTGACGGGAGGTGGTTTCATCACTGGCGCTCGGCGCGAGCTAGATCGCGCACTCTCCCTCGCCGCGCACGAC
>Ga0068856_100006602_pt1 | contig 11370 bp, 9 predicted proteins | sample KBSCornC62_FD_66595 | JGI IMG/M metagenome (GOLD analysis project Ga0068856, IMG submission 66595) | Corn rhizosphere microbial communities from Kellogg Biological Station, Michigan, USA - KBS Corn C6-2 | ecosystem: Host-associated > Plants > Roots > Rhizosphere > Soil ... | reverse complement strand
AAGCCGCTGACGCCTTGGGAAGATCCCGAGAGTTTCGTTTCGGACTACGGCTGGCTTTCTAGTACAGTCCAATTCTTCAATTGAGGATCAGTGGACACTGAAATGAGTTTCGGTACGTGTAAGCAGATCGCCCGCAAAGAGCGTCAGCTGTCGATCACGCGTCAGCCCTCTGCGCGCTTGCCTGCTTACAAGGACTTGCGGGCGAGATTAATAAAAAGAGTCACCGAAGACCACACCGGCGACAATCGATCGCGAATAATATATAGGGATGATCCTCGCCGAAGTGCATGCACGTAGGCGACGTGTTATGCGAGTCCGGCTGCTTGCGCTATCCAAAACAATGCTGCCACGATAACGACGCCTCCAATCGCACGCGCCACGCGTTCACCCGCCGGTGCGAGACGTTCGGCAGTGATGGCGGCCGTCACGACAGCCATCGCGCGCAGATCCATGACACCGATGACCAGGAGGATTGCGGTCAAGCCGGCGCAGCAGTAGCTGCAATGGAAGCCGAGGCGCACGCCGTATCGCCAGGCCGTTCCGGCATTAGCTGATAACGTACTGCCGAACCATTTGCCGGAGCAAGGCGCCTCTCTGCAGCAGGCAAGCTGACGCGCCTTCCATGCGGTGAACTGGAGCGCGCCGGCGATCAGCACGACCGCACAGACCGCGATCGGGACGGCGCGCGCCAGTGTTGGCTGCCGCATCTCCGCCTCCGCCAGCGCAACACCCAACGGAAAAGCAACCATTCCGAACGCGGTCCAGACGAAAAAGTAGCCCACCCCGACTAGCGCGGTCAGCAGGTCGAGGCGCGTCGTATTTATCCCGGCAAGTGCCTGGCGATAACGCCACAACGTCGGGATCAGGGATGGCAGCATCATCGCCCCCATCATCACGACCCACATGAGGAGGAACGACGCCGCGGCGCACGTCCAGGTCTGTCCGGGCATCCGCATCCACGCCATCGACATCGTCCAGCCGCCCGGCATTGGCATATCTCCCATTGACGACATGGATCCGCACCAGGCGATCGTCACGGCCGCGCTGGCGGCGAAGACTAGCGCAGAGACGCCGAAGAAGGCTCGCTCGGAAGTCATATATGTGGTCTCCAATCCCGCAAGTTACATCACGGCCACACGCGTTCGCTCAGCGCTTGTCGTATTCGTCGTGGCGGCGCCACCAAACCCCCGGCTCGTTCCGTCCCTTAGGAGCGCGGTCGAGCCACTGGTACATCCCCCAAAGACCGTCCAGTCCACGTGCGTAAGTGGAATAGGTGTGATAGACGACGCCGTTTTCGAGAACGAATGCGCTCATGCCCGGCCTCTCACGATGAAACGTGGGCGTGTCGGTTCCGCACATGGCTGCGCACGTCGCCTCGGCCTGCTCGCCGCCACCGGCCTGCTCGGGTCGCCAATGAAACGCCGCCTCGCGCCGATAGTTGTATTCGACGCCCCCATTGCGCTGCTGTTCCTCGGTGAACCCGACGCTGAAATCGAAATTGAAATCGCCGAACGACGATGCCCAAGGGAACCTCCACCCCAACCGCCGCTTGTACGCTTGCAGCTTCTGAAGCGGCGCTCGCGATACCGCCCAGAGCATCACGTCATGGTTGGCCAGGTGTACGGCGAACCCATTGAACCCATCCGCGATGGACGAGCAGGAGGGACACCCGGCGGTGTAGTCGGGACCGAACATAAAGTGATAGACGAGGAGCTGCGAGCGCCCTCTAAAAAGGTCGGCCAGCGAAGCGCTCCCTTCGTCGGTCTCCAATCGATACTCCTTGTCGATTCGAACCCACGGTAGTTCCTGCCGCAGCCGCGCCAGCTCGTCACTGCGCCGTGTGAGTTCCTTCTCGGCGTCGAGCAGCTCGAGCCGCGCTGCGAGCCACTGTTCGCGTGTTCCGGTTTTATGTTTCGTCATTGTGCTCATGAGATAAATTTAGTGCCGGACAGCGAAGGGGTGGGAGTGACAAGTGTGTCGGGATTCGAAGCGCACAGGCTGCGACTTGAGCGGCCGTTGTGGGCGTTAGAAAGCCGCACAGGCCCTCACTTGGGCCGTTGTGCGCGTTAGAAGTTAGATCATGGACTCACTAATCACGTCCGCCGCGCGTGCGCTCGCCTCGGGTGATCCCCTCGGCGCATTGAAGCGCGTCGCCTTGCGCGACGACGCGCCCGCGCTCGCGCTTCGAGGCATCGCGATGGCGCAGCTCGGCGATCTCGTACGAGCGAAGGCTCTGCTGCGAAGCGCCGCGCGTGCCTTCGGTCCGAACGAAGCCGTGGCCCGCGCAAGGTGTGTCGTTGCCGAGGCAGAGATTGCGCTCGCCTCGCGTGACCTGGGATGGCCCGCGAAGGCGCTTGACGCGGCGCGGGTGACGCTCGAAAAACACGGCGATCGGTTGAACGCCGCACATGCGCGCTATCTCGAGGTTCGGCGCCTCCTGCTGATAGGGCGCCTTGACGAAGCGGAACGGATGCTCGCCGATCTTGACCCTTCACCTTTCCGGCCCGCGTTGAGAGCCGCCCACGAGTTGGTGGTAGCGGGAATCGCGATGCGGCGCCTCCAGACAAAAGCGGCGTGCGCCGCGCTCGCTCGGGCCGGGCGTGCGGCGTGCCAAGCACACATCCCGGCGCTGGCGGCAGAAGTCGAAAACGCATCGCGCGGCCTGAATACGCCGGCGGCCCGCCTGATTGCGAGCGGCGCGGAGCGGCTTCTGCTGCTCGAAGAGGTCGAAGCGTTGCTGGCCTCGAAAGCGCTCGTCGTGGACGCGTGCCGTTATGTCGTGCGTGACGCACGCACGGCCATTTCGTTCGCAAGACGTCCGGTGTTGTTTGCACTCGCCCGAGCGCTGGGCGAAGCCTGGCCCGGAGACGTGCCGAGGGACCTTCTGCTTGCAAAGGCATTCGGAGCGAAGCTCGCCGATGAGTCGCATCGCGCGCGCTTGCGAGTCGAAATCGGGCGGCTTCGCAGGGCGCTTTGGACGCTGGCCGGTATCAGCGCGACCAAACAAGGATTTGCGCTTAGGCCGCGCTGCGCGCGCAAGGTCGTTGTGCTGGCGTGGCCGGTCGATGAGGAGCATGCCGCGGTGCTTGCTTTTCTCGCCGACGGTGAGTCGTGGTCGAGCTCAGCCCTGGCGCTTGCACTGGGAACTAGCCAGCGCACCGTGCAGCGCGCGCTCGACTCACTTGCGGCAGCAGGGAAGGTGCAGTCGTTTGGCCGCGCACGATCTCGTCGATGGATGACCCCGCCCGTGCCGGGATTCACAACGGCCTTGTTACTCCCCACTGCTCTGCCGATTGATTAAGATGAGCGCATGGGTCGTTCCACTCATACCCAGACGCGAAGCGTCACAGCAACCGCCGAGATCGTCCGTGAGTATGGACCCTTTCCGGGTAGCGGCCATGTACACGGTGTCGCGTATGACGGTCAGCACGTCTGGTTTGCCGCCGGAGATGCGCTGAACGCCTTCGATCCCGCGAGTGGAGAGACGGTCCGCTCGATCGATGTCGCCGCGCGCGCGGGAACCGCCTTCGACGGGCAGCATCTGTTTCAGCTCGCCGAAAATCGCATCCAGAAAATCGATCCGAAGACAGGTCGTGTGCTCGCCACGATCCCCGCACCCGGCGGCGGCGGTGACTCGGGACTCGCGTGGGCCGAAGGGACGCTCTGGGTCGGGCAGTATCGCGATCGAAAGATCCATCAAGTCGATCACGAAACGGGGGCAATTCTTCGCACCATCGAGTCAAACCGCTTCGTTACCGGTGTTACCTGGATTGACGGAGAGCTGTGGCACGGCACCTGGGAAGGTGACGAGAGTGATTTGAGGCGAGTCGATCCGCAAACCGGAGAGGTCCTGGAGACGCTGGAGATGCCGCCCGGAGTAAACGTTTCAGGGCTCGAATCCGATGGCCGCGATCGGTTCTTCTGCGGCGGAGGAAAAACAGGGAAGATCAGAGTGGTTCGGCGGCCTCGCCGAGGCGCTGCGAGGGACAGCGAACGCGGGGCCATGCGCCCGGACTGACGCCAAACCTCGGATTGGCGGACCAGAGTCACTTCACTCGAGTTTCACGGCTAATGACCTCGTTCCCGGTACATTCGCTTGTTCGCTTTATGAATGGCTTTCCACTTTTGCTTCTCGGCGCGCTGGGCTCCCGCATCCGCTTCCAGCGCGTGATGGCGCGCCTCGCGCTGCAGCTTCGCATAACTCACCCATCGATCCGTAGAAATCCTGCCCGCCGCCAGCGCTTGCCGCACCGCGCACCCCGGCTCTTGCTCATGCCGGCAATCGGCAAAGCGGCATTGCTCGGCCAGCGCAGCGATTTCGGGAAATCCCAAATCGAGTGATGCCTCGCTGGCCAACAATCCCAGCTGCCGCATCCCCGGTGTGTCGATCAGCCACGCCCCGCCGGGCAGCGCCATCAGCATGCGCGCCGTTGTGGTGTGGCGTCCTCGCGAGTCGTGCTCGCGAACTTCCTGTGTGGTGAGCGTGCGTCCCGTGAGAGCATTGGCAATGGTCGACTTTCCCGCACCGGAGGAACCGAGTAGCACCATTGTTATATCGGGCTGCAGCCAGCGTCGCAGTGGCTCCACGGAACGCGATGCGCTTATCGCAACCACGTCCGCTTGGCCTGCAATGGATCGCACAGCATCTACTGCTGTCTTCACATCCAAGCAGATATCCGTTTTGTTGAGCGCCACCACCGGCTGCGCTCCACTCTCCCAGGCCAGCACCAGATAACGCTCAATGCGCCGCAAGTTGAAGTCGCCATCCAGCCCGCAAACCACGAAACAGAAATCGATGTTGGTCGCCACGCATTGCGATGCGCCTATCCGTCCGGCCGCTCTCCGGACAAAAGCCGTCCTCCGCGCCTCCACTGCTTCGATTAAGCTGAGCTCAGCGGCCGGGCGCACCCACACCCAATCACCCACGGCCGGCAGTTCGCCGTAGGCCCGCAGAGTGCCTGATGGTAACGCCGCGCTTTCCCCGCCGCCGTCCAGCAACACCCGATACTCTTCGTTCGCGCCGAATGACACTCGGCCGCGGATAAGTTCCGACTTAGACATTTTGTTCGCTCCATATTCAAAGGACTTGAATACACGGCTCCCGCCCAGCCGCTGGACGGCAGGATCATTAGATCAGCGCTCCTGCGAAGCGCGCGGGTTAGCGAACAATAGTGGCCAAATCTCAGGCTATCAAAGCGACGTCGAACTGTTCCTCATGGTCTTGGCTCCTTTACTTTCCACAGAATTTGGCGAAACATGCCGAGCCAGGTTTCCACGTCATTGGCCGGTATGCCCAAACGCCGGATCAGCCGCCGCAGTTTTAGCTCGCTCGATCGCGAAACGCATTCGTTGATGTAGCCGGAGCGCGCGAGCACATCCGAGAGCAACTCCGTGAGGCGCTCGAGATCTGCCGCCGCGGCGTTTGCAGGCACCGGAAACCGGTGCGCCGCTTCCTGTTCTTCACGGCGCAGCTCATACAAACAAATCGCCACCGCCTGGCCGAGATTCATCGACGCGTGCTCTTCGCGCGTCGGAATGCGCATGAGCCAATGACAATGGCTCATGTCCTCGTTCGACAGGCCGAATTTTTCGGAGCCGAAGAGCAGCGCTGCCGGCCCGTTGGCGAGATGCTCCCGGAGCAGGCTGCCTCCCGCCTCCAGCCGATGGAGAGGAACGTGCAGATCGCGCCGGCCGCCCGCGGTCGTGCCGGTTACCAGCGTGCAATCGACCACCGCTTCGGCTACGCTTTCGAAAACCTTAGCTTGCTCGAGAATGTAGCCGGCGCGCACGGCCGAACGCGCTTCCCGAAAAGCAACGGCATAAGGAGTAACCAACCGCAGATGCGTGCAGCCGAAATTGCTCATCGCGCGCGCTGCTGCGCCGATGTTCAACGGATTGCGGGGCGATACGAGCACCACCCGCAGAGAATCGAGCACTACTGCTCCAGGTAGGTGTAGCCTTGCAGCCCTTCCTCGTAAAACTTCAGCAGCCGTCCCGCTTCTTCATAGCCCACGCGCTGCTCGCGCACTGCTAATTCCACGTCTTTGCGGAACTGATCGAGCAGCGCTCCGGAGTTGTATTGCACGTACGCCAAGACTTCACGCACCGTATCGCCCTGCACGACGGTTTCGAGCACTACGTCGCCGTGGTCGTCAAGGCTCACATGGACCGCATTCGTGTCGCCAAACAGGTTGTGCAAGTCGCCCAGAATTTCCTGGTATGCGCCCAGCAGGAATGCGCCAAGTATGTAGCTGCCGTTATTGAAGGGATGCAGCGCGAGTGTCTTCTTGACATCGCGCCGGTCGATAAACTGATCGACTTTGCCGTCCGAATCGCACGAAATATCGCCCAGCACGGCCGAGCGCGTGGGCTTTTCATCCAGCCGGTGAATCGGCATGATCGGGAAAAGCTGCTTGACCGCCCAACTGTCGGGCATGCTCTGAAACAGTGAGAAATTGCAGAAGTAGGTATCGGAGAGCAGGGCATCGAGCCCTTCGAGTTCTTCGGGAAAGTAGTCGAGATCCTTCGCGATTCGCAGGATTTTGCGGCAGATCGCCCAATAGAAATTCTCAGCCAGGCTGCGCTGCTCCAGCGAAAGATAACCCAGGCTGAACAAATTCAGCGCCGAATCGAGCGCCTGCTGCGCATCATGATATGCCTCAAGCAAGTTCTTTTTAGTAATCGTGCGGTGGGTTTCAAAAAGATCCACCAGCGCCTGCTCGGAGTCTTCCGGAATGCTTCCCGGTAAATCTTCCTCGCCGAATCCGCTGACGCCGAGAACGTTAAAAACCAGCAGGCTGTGATACGCCGCCACTGCGCGGCCGCTTTCGGTGATGATCGTCGGATGCGGAACTTCGGCTTCATCGCAAATGTTCTGGATATGGTAGACAATGTCACGCGCGTATTCTTCGAGCGTGTAATTCACGCTCGATTCGAAATCGGTCTGCGATCCGTCATAATCGATGCCGAGCCCACCGCCCACGTCCATATAGCAAAGCCCAGTGCCGGCGCGCTTAAGATCCACATACACGCGCGCCGCTTCGATGACCGCCGCTTTGATCTGGCGAATATTGGTGATTTGGCTTCCCAGATGAAAGTGCAGCAGCTTCAGGCTGCCTTCCATCCCGCGTTGCTTTAGAAAATCGACCGCCTTGAGAGCTTCGCTTACCGTGAGTCCGAATTTCGATCGGTAGCCGCCGGAAGATTTCCAGCGTCCCGAGCCGCGGCTCGCCAGCTTCACGCGCAAGCCGATGTTAGGCTTAACGCCGACCTTCTCGGCGTGCTTGGCAATCAGTTCCAATTCCGTGAATTTCTCGACGACGGGAGTAATCTGGCGGCCGATCTTTTGCGCCAGCATCACCATTTCGATGTACTCGTCGTCTTTGAAGCCATTACAGATGATGGGCGTGAGATTGTCGGCGATGGCAAGCACCGCGAGCAGCTCGGGTTTCGAGCCGGCTTCCAAACCGAACCGGTAAGCGCGGCCGAAGTGAAATACTTCCTCTACCACCTGGCGCTGCTGGTTGACTTTGATCGGATACACGCAGCAGTAGCCGCCCTGGTAGCCGTGCTCCCGCATCGACGTGTCGAACGCCTGATGCATTTCTTCCAGCCGATGGCGGATGATGTCGGCAAAGCGGATCAGAATGGGGAGCGATATGCCCCGCCATTCGAGCGTGTCCACCAACTGTTTCAGATCGATACTGCGATTGGGGTCCTTGGTCGGATGAACGAACAGGTTGCCGTTCTGCCCGACGGAAAAAAATCCTTTGCCCCAGCTTGCAACATCGTACAGCTCTGCGGCATCGGTAGTAGTCCAACGGTCGGCGGGCTCACGTACTTGGGCCGCGACGACGGTAGTTCTGGTGCTCAGCTCAATTCTCCTCGATCAACTCTAACGTTACTACGGGTTTAAGGCAATTGCCTAGAACTTGCAGAACTTCTTGCAGCGGGTTTTCCCGCCGGCAGCTTAAAGCTATCCCCGGATTGGGTCGATAGAAAGTCAGAGCGCGTACTTTAGATGGTTGCCGGGTCCATACATCCGATTGAAACGCTGCCGGCCATCGACCGGGCTCATCTGCTGGCCCCCAAAGCATGCATACCTGAGCCGAATCTCGGCCGCGGCGACATTCTGCTGGTCGATTCGTCTGCCCATCGGAAACGAAGCATGCGGCAGTGTCTCGAAGGCTTCGACAATCGTGTGATCGAGGTGGGGACCACATCGGAGGCCGTAGTTGCGATTTTGACCGGCCATGTGGACTTGGTCCTTATTAACGCGCAGGTGCCGGAAGTAAGGGCCGCTGATTTCTGTAGGGCTATCCGCAAGGCGCCCGCAACGCAATTTCTTCCTGTTTTTGTGGTCTCCTCCTCGGACGATCCGGAGATCGAAGTGCGGGCGATGGAGGCCGGCGCCAGCGACTTTCTGACAACTCCTTTTCGCACGCCGACGTTCCGCGCGCGCGTGCAGGCCAGCCTCCGCTATAAGGCCATGATCGATTCGCTCGATGACTCGGAGACCATCCTGTTCTCACTCGCCAAATCGGTAGAAGACCGGGATCCCGATCTGAGCCATCACTGCCAGCGGCTGGCGCTAATGGGCGCCTCTCTGGGAGAGGCATTGAAACTTTCTTCCGAAGATATTTTGGCGCTGCAGCGCGGCGGCTATCTGCACGATATCGGCAAGATCTCGATTCCGGACAGAATTCTCTTCAAAGCGGGACCGCTCACGAAGGAAGAATGGGACATCATGAAATCCCATCCGGAACGCGGCGAGCGCATCTGTGGCAATTTGCGCTCCCTCGCTTCCGTGCTTCCGATCATTCGCAGCCACCACGAACGTTGGGACGGCTCCGGCTATCCGGACGGTCTGGCGGGTCGGGATATTCCGCTTCTGGCGCAAGTCATGCAAATGGCCGATATCTATGATGCGCTGACTACGGCGCGACCGTACAAGCGCGCCTTTACCGCCGAAGAAGCCCTCCGCATCATGTGGGAGGAAACCACAAAGGGTTGGCGCGATCCGGAGTTGATGAAGGTGTTCGCCGATCTGCTGCCCACCTTCCGGACCTTTGATCCACACGATCTTTCGCGCGTTTCTCTGCAGGCTCTCGCTTCTTCTATCGAATCGTTCCGCTGCAGCCCGCTGGTCTCTCTCGCGAGCTGACTATAATCGCTGTGCGGGAGCGGTTTTCTGACAAAATTACAGGCGCTCAATGAGCAAATTATCCACTGTTTCCTCTGTCCTCGCCTGGTCGCGCATCGCGAAGAAATCGGCCGCGTCCAACGGCGCGCCTATCGCGGCGAATCCTATTGGAGTCGGCCCGTTCCCGGTTTCGGGGATCCGAATGCGCGGCTTCTCATCGTCGGCCTCGCCCCGGGAGCGCACGGCGCGAATCGAACTGGCCGCATGTTCACGGGCGACCGCTCCGGTGAATTTCTCTATCGCGCGCTCTGGGAAGCCGGTTTCGCCAATCAACCCACGAGCCTGAGCCGCGACGATGGGTTACTACTAACCGACGCCTATATCACTGCGCCGGTGCGCTGCGTGCCGCCCGATAATAAGCCGTCGCTTGAAGAAATCCTCACCTGCCGCCCCTACCTAGTCCGTGAGCTCGCCCTGCTGAAACGCGTGAAAGTGGTTGTGGCGCTGGGGAGCATTGGGCTTAATGCGTATTTAAGTGTTCTAAAAGACAGCGGCGCGCTGAAATCGCGAGCCGCCTTCCGCTTTGGCCACGGGTTGGTGCACAAAACCCACGAAGGCGGTCCCCTCGTACTGATTTCTTATCATCCAAGCCAACAGAACACCTCTACCGGACGTCTAACGGCAACGATGCTGCGCGACATTTTCATCGAAGCGCGGCGGCTGTTGGAAACAGAGCCGCGCGCGTAAGCAAGCGGCCTCGGGAGATGGACGATGCTCGAAACAATTCTGCAAGACTTGCGCTACGGAGCCAGGCAATTGAAGCAAAGTCCTGGGTTTACTCTCGCAGCGGTGTTATCGCTTGCGTTAGGAATCGGCGCGAACGCGGCGATTTTCCAGCTTGTGAATGCAATCCGGCTGACCCTGCTGCCGGTCGAGAATCCGAAAGAACTGGTCTCGATTTATTTCGACAAAGATAAGGGACGCGCGGGCTGGTGGTCGAGCCGCAGCGCGAATTTTACCTACGCCCAGTGGGAGCAGATTCAGCAGCGCCAGCAGGCGTTCACGGGCCTGATCGCCTGGAGCGCGACGCGTTTCAATCTGGTCAACGGAGGAGAACCGCGTTATGCCGAAGGTCTCTATGTAAACGGCGATTTTTTTCGCGTACTGGGCGTAAAGGCAGCACTCGGCCGCACGTTTACTGTGCAGGATGATAGCCCGGCCTGTCCCGCCGGAGCGGTGGTGAGCCATGCGTTCTGGGAGCGCGAGCTGGCGGGCGATCCCGCCGCGCTGGGGCGTTCGCTGAGCCTAAGTGGACATTCCGTTCCGGTGATCGGCGTCACACCGGCATCGTTTTTCGGTGTGGAAGTGGGGAACCGCTATGACGTGGCCATTCCGCTTTGTGCCGACCGGATGATGGCCGAAGATCAAAACGGTCGGATTCCGAACGCGGCCGCCTGGTGGCTGTCAATAATGGGACGGCTCAAACCGGGATGGACGGAAGAGCGCGCGACCGCGCATCTGCACACTCTTTCGCCTCGCATCATGCAAGCGACACTGCCACCCACCTACAAGCCCGATTTGGCGAAACGCTATCTGACGAACCAATTAGGCGCAAAAGAAGCGGGCACCGGTATTTCGGGTTTGCGCCGGCAGTATGAGCGGCCGCTGTGGCTGCTGATGGCGACCACCGGATTGGTCCTGTTGATCGCCTGCGCGAATTTGGCGAATCTGCTCCTGGCTCGCGCCAGTGCCCGGGAGACGGAAATCGCGGTGCGGCTTGCGGTTGGCGCTTCGCGCTGGCGGCTGATTCGCCAACTTCTGGCCGAAAGCTTGCTGCTTGCTTCAGCAGGCGCGGTCTTCGGCGGTGTTCTCGCGTTCGTGTTGAGCCGGGCGTTGGTAGCGTTTATCGGCACGAGCAACAATCCGGTGTTTATCGGCCTTGCGCCGGACTGGCGCGCGCTGGGCTTCACCGGTGTGCTCGCCATATTGACTTGCCTGCTATTTGGGCTCCTGCCGGCGCTTCGGGCAACTTATTTGTCACCGGTAGCGGCCATGCGCGCCGGAGGCCGCAGCGTAACTGCGGGACGAGAGCGCTTCAGCTTGCGCCGTGCGTTAGTCGCTACGCAAGTGGCGCTATCGCTGGTTCTCCTGGTGGGCGCTCTATTGTTCGTGCGCAGCCTGCACAATCTGCTCACTGCCGATCCCGGTTTCCGGAGCGAAGGTGTCAT
>Ga0068856_100006598_pt1 | contig 11374 bp, 8 predicted proteins | sample KBSCornC62_FD_66595 | JGI IMG/M metagenome (GOLD analysis project Ga0068856, IMG submission 66595) | Corn rhizosphere microbial communities from Kellogg Biological Station, Michigan, USA - KBS Corn C6-2 | ecosystem: Host-associated > Plants > Roots > Rhizosphere > Soil ... | reverse complement strand
CGTATGCATCATCCACGGCGGTTGGTGGGACGAAGGCCAGCCGTCGCGTTCCGGCGGTTGACCTGGAGACACTTGCATCCGCCGCGTCAGACGCGATACACCGGACGCGACAAGAGAGCATTTCTGGACGCATTCGTCGCGTTGCGGGGAACGGTAAGCGAACTCACGCAGCGGCAGGAGCATGGCCCGCCACTCCGGGTGGGACGACGGTCGCCTCGTTGTCTTTCATGTCACGGTCGTGATGTTCGAGATCGACGCACTGACCCGTTAGCGTGGCACGTTCACACAAGTCGAGTAACTAATGCGGTTCACATTGAACTATCGTGCCCCCGCTTAAGGCAAACGGCGCGCACGCGAAAAGATGAATCTGCGCCCGCGGCTACGCTTGCATGGCCTCGCCGCGATCTCAGTCCTTCGGCGATCTGGGTCATTGCGGCGGCCATTAATTGTTATTAATCACGCTTTGCGCCTCTTTTCGGTACGATGCCAATGGACTTAATCTGTCGTCATGGAACAGGCCGGTTCGAACGGAAGTGAGAGCACCTACCGCTGCGGCGCGATCGAAATCGACGCGATGCAGCGCACCGTCTCGATCGACGGCACGCTCGCAAAGATCGGTGGGCGCGCATTCGACGTCTTGCTGACTCTCGTCGAACGCCGCCATCGCGTGGTGGCGAAACGTGAACTGATGGAATTGGTGTGGCCCAAGCTCGTCGTCGAGGAAGGCAACCTGCTCGTGCACATCGTCACGCTACGCAAGTTGCTTGGGCCGCGTGCGATTGCGACAATTCCCGGTCGCGGCTATCGCTTCGTGATGCCGGTCGACGCCGTGGTTGGCGCACGGAACGAATCGGCGTCGCCACTCGTCGGCAATCTGCCGGCATGGCGGCCGCTGATCGGTCGAAAAGAGGATTTGGAGGCCGTCGATCCACTATTGCGCGAACACGCTGTCGTAACGATTGTCGGTGCGGGCGGCATCGGCAAGACACGACTTGCGCTGGCAGCCGCCGCAACCGCTCCACTCGAATTGCCCGACGGACGCTGGTGTGTGGACCTGGCGCCCGTCATCGAAGGAGGACAAATTTCAACGAGCATCGCGGGCGATCTCGGAATGCAACTCGGATCCGGGCGATCACCCAGCGAAGCGCTCGCAATGGCACTGGCGAACAAGAGTTTGCTGTTGCTATTGGACAACTGCGAGCATCTAGCCGACGACATCGTTCCGCTGATCGACGTTCTCCGCGCCCGGGCGCCGAACGTACGCGTCCTCATCACGTCGCAGGAATCGCTCAAGTGCCGCGACGAGCATGTCTATCGCCTAGGGCCGCTCGCGGTACCGTCGAGCGCGCAACTCGAGGATGCGACACAGTTTGGCGCCGTAGCGCTGTTCATGGAATGCGCGCACGCGGTCGACTACCAGTTTCGCCTTGCGAGCGACAACGTCGACAAAGTGATCGAGATCTGCCGTCGATTGGACGGCATCCCGCTTGCGATCGAGCTCGCAGCCGCACGCGTGCCATTGCTCGGCGTCCATGGCCTCCACGCGAGGCTCAACGAGATGTTCAACGTGCTGACCGGCGGCACGCGCATGAAGCTGCGGCGGCATCAAACGCTGCGAGCCGCGCTCGAATGGAGCTACGGACTGCTGTCCCGCGACGAGCAGCTCGCATTCCGGCGGCTCGGCGTTTTTGCGGGAGGCTTCACGCTCGAGCTTGCGCAAGCGGTGGTTAGCGATGAAAGCATCGATCAATGGCAAGTGCTCGATCTGCTCGGTCATCTCATTGACAAGTCGCTAATCATCGCTGAGGGCGATGCCGAGCCTCGCTATCGTTTGCTGGAAACTACCCGCGCGTTTGCGCTCGAGCAGCTCGCCGCGGTGAAGGAGTCGCAAGCCATGCTGCGGCGCCATGCAGAAGCGATATGCGATCTGATGGCGACGATCGATTCAACGTTCTGGAATCGTTCGCCCGCCGAACATAGCAAACACAGCGCCGCCGTGCGCGAAGTCGGGAACCTGCGCGCAGCATTCGATTGGGCGATCAACTCCGAAGACGAGCGCGCTCTTGCGTACGCGCTATTGGGCAAATCGTGGCCCGTGTGGATGCTGAACGCGCTGACCGCCGAAGGTATCGCGCGCATGGCACAGCTATGGCCACCTCCATCGGATCTGCCGGCGAACATCGATGCCGACTTCTGCTTGGCTTTCTCGCGACTCAACAAGGACGCCCCGCGAGAGGAACACTGGGAAGCGGCGCGTCGAGCCGAAGCACTGTATCGGCAAATCGGCGATGCCGATCGGCTCGGTCATGTGTTGTTGGGCGTCGCGACGATTGCGGCGACGAGAGACGACATACCGGCAGCCGAACGAGCGCTGCGCGAAGCCGAGACACTCATTACCACTACTGCGCCGCTGCGCAAACAAGCCGCCCTCGCCGGTACGCAAGGCACTTATGAGATTCGACGCGGCGCGCCGCAATGCGCAGTGGTGGCGTTTCAGCGACAACTGGAGTTGTACCGTTCGGCCGCGGACTTGCTGGGTGAGAAGGTTGCGCTCGGGAATGTCGGCACCGCGCAGCTCGCCGCCGACGACATGGATGCGGCGGTGGAATCGTTGCGGAAATCGGTCGACGGTCTGCGTGCGATCAACGCGCCCTATGGGCTCGACTTCCGGCTCAACACGCTCGTGGCCGCTTTGGCATGGCGCAGTGACGGATTCGACATCGTCCCGCTCGCGCGTGATGCGTTCGAGCATCATCGACCGCTTGGAGCAACGTCGACGCCGTTGCTGGCCGTTGCCCTTCAGCACGCGCGGCGGCACGGTGTGGAGCGAGCGGTGATGCTCGTCGGCTACGCGCGTAGTAAGCTTCCGGTCCCCGAGTCTTCGACGTTAATTGCGCTTCCTCTGCAGCAATGCGTGCGCGATCTCGCAGCGTTAAAGCATACGGCAACGACGATCGATGCGTGGTTGCGCGCTGGCGAATCCCTGACCGAGGAACAGGCGGCCGCGATCGCATTCGACGATGCGCCGGTACATGGGCTCGGGACTCGCAATTAAGAACGTGCCACCGCGTCGAGCAGCGCCGCCAACTGCTTTCCGCGAGACTGCGACGATTGCTCTATGCGGGTTTTTCAGTTGTCTGCATCGGCGCATCCGAAGGCGCGTTGGCACAGGCTTATCCCGTCAAGCCAATCCGGCTCATCGTTCCTTTCGCGGCGGGCAGCACGGCGGACATCGCAGCGCGCTACACGGCGGAGCGGTTGTCGAATGCATTGGGGCAGCCGATCGTCGTCGAAAACAAAGCTGGTGCCGGTGGCACGATCGCGACCGCCGCGCTGGCACGCGCGGCGCCTGATGGCTACACGATCGGCGTTGCGACGCAGGGCACACTGGTCTTCGACCGCGCCATTTTCGCGAAGCCAGGCTACAACTCGCTGAAAGACTTCGCACCGATCGCGTTGCTCGGCCGGGCCCCCGATGTCATGGTCGTGCATCCTCGCAACGTCGCTTCATCGCCGAACGAGATCGTTGTGGCCGCAAAGTCGAAGTCGGGCACGCTGACGTTCGCGTCGGGCGGCAATGGAACGAGTCATCATCTCGCCGGAGTCTTGTTTCGTCACATCACGGGGATCGACATCGTCCATGTACCGTATAAGAGTGCAGAGCACGCCGTGCTCGCCGTCATGACGGACGAGGTCACTATGGGATTCTTTAACATCCCGCTGGTGCTCGGTCAGATCAAGGACGGCAAGCTCAAGGCGCTCGGCGTCACGAGTCTGCAACGTTCGTCGCTGTTGCCGGACGTGCCAACGCTCGACGAGCAAGGTATCAACGGCTATGAGATGAATACGTGGGGAGGCTACATCGCTCCCGCCGGAACGCCTGCGGCAATCGTATCAAAACTCAATCAAGAGATGAACAAGATCTTCGAGAGCGCAGAGACAAAACAAAAGCTCGGATCCCTCGGTTTCGATCTGTCCGCCCCGTTGACGCCTGATGCGTTTCGACAACTCATCGCCGACGATTTGGCGCGTTGGGTACCGCTCGTGAAAGCTTCCGGTGCGAAGACGGATTGATTACGGGATGTAATTCAATGTTTCTGGAAGGGGTCCGACGATTGGCATCTCGAATAGGTCGGTCGGGACAGGCTGACTCGTCGCGGTGCCATCGGATTGGAAAAATAAGCCGATCCAATCCTGTGCGTTCCGCGCGACCGTTTTCAGAAGCGGATCCATACTGAGCACTTGGACGAGGAACGCGTGCGGCTCCTTCGGGAAGCCCGGATCTTGTGCGACCGCCAAGTCCGTACGGAAATAGATCGTGCGATCGGCGAGATTCCCGGCGCGAAGCAACAGCGTCGTGCCCGGATTGACGGCAGTACGATCACCCTTGGCAAACAAATACATCACCGACTTGGCAGGCATTCCCGGGAATAGCGCGAGCCGCACGTACCGCGACCATAACGCAGGCGAAAGACCTGATTCGGAAACCATCTCCGAGAACTCGAGCGCCTGTTGGATTTCGAGCGCGCCCGGAACCTCGTTGATCACGATAGGCTTATCCCGGAGCGGCTTGTTCTCGTTGAAGTAGGGAGAAGATGCGACCGGCACGCCGTCGATCGAGGTCAGGCCATACGCCTCGTTGAGCAGTGATGGTATGCGCTTCTGCAGCGCGTCGCCGATCTCGTTCCGGCGCATGACCTGCCAGCGCAGGTGCTCGGGGATCACGCCGGTCGTGAACGCAAGGACGCCTGCACGGATACTTGGCTCAAGCGGCAGCAGCAGCGTGCCCAGCATCGATCCCTGAGACAAACCGACAAAATAAATCCGTGATTGATCGATGTCCGCAGCGCCATTGCCGTCGACGTCCATGCCGATTTCGATGACGCGAATGAGCTGCATGAAGTCGATGATCGTTTGGCGGAACGCGTCGCGCTCCCTGATCGTCCACGCGCGCTTTCCTCCGGCGCGATCCCCTTCGATCGTAATGGGGGGATTGAGCTTGATGTTGCCGATGTTGTTGTCTCCGTCCTGATCGACACCACGCCCCGCGTCGGGGAACGTGATCGACGTGACGTCGGTCTTGTTGATTCGCAGCTGCGTGAGCGGCCCAAAGCCTTGGCCGACGTGATTGATGGCGATCGTGGCGAGCCCATGTTCCGCGAACTTTGCCGCCCAGGACACCGAGGGCGAATGTTTGTTTGTCGAGCTGCCGCCGGACAGGATGACGATCGGCCAGCCGTTCGGAGGCTTGGGGCCGGCGGGCAAAAAGAGCGTGAAGTAGACGGTGTTCACCTGCTGCAACGGCGGCGCCGACAGCGTGCCCGCATCCGGAATGTATTGGTCCGGGTGCACCATGTAATCGGGAGACTGGTACCGGCCGTACGCGATCGTGCCGACCACGCCCGGCACGATGTCGAGCGGCGCAAGGTTGATCGCCTGCGACGATAAGACTGTCGGACTGACCTGGGTGTGGCGTAGCCATGTCGCGCTCGCGACCTGCGTCTTTGCGAACACGGTGCGCTCGCCGTTCGGACCCAGTTTAAAGTCGGCTGCCGGAGGGTGGCTCGCGACGATCGAGTCGCGGATGAGCTCCATCACGGACGTAATGCTCTGCGTGGTGAAGGCGCTCGCGGCGACGATATCGCTGTGCACAAGCCCCTGAGCTCGCGCGACATCGAAGATTTCCCTGAGGCGCGTCTGGTACCACACGGGTGCGTTATGCGCATTCATCGATTCGAAATTGCTTGTCGCCTTCACCGCCTTGCCCGACGTGTCACGGACGCCGTTGGTGACGATCACCGCATACCGGTGATACTGGTCGAGTACTTTGTCGGACTCGGCATGGAGTGTGTGCGTCGGCGGATCCCAGATCGGCTGGTTGATCCCGATTCGCTTGCCATCCGCGAGATCAAGTACAAAGACGGTGTCGCTATTCAATGTCGTCGGATCGACGTCGCCTGTGAACGGGATCGAAATCCGCGGCTGGAGCCCCCAGCCGTCGAGCATGTTGACCATTTCCAGATCGTCACAGTCCGTTGGACGAACCGCGCAGTCCGGCAACGGGTAATTGATCCGTCGTCCGGTCATCTGCGTCGCGTCCTCGACCGTGAAAATGTCGGACGGAAAGGGGCCGCCTTGCGGACGACTGAGATCGAACGACGCGTAGATACGGTTCGCGCCGGTGTAATCGAGGTTCTGAGCCGCAGCACTTCGACTCGACACGTTCACTGCTCCGTGCACTGCGAATAACGTGATAATGGCTAAAACGCCGCGCCCGGACATAGTCTCCTCCGCACACATCGTCACAAGTGTCCTGTGTAGATGGATCGTCCCCCGCGGGGCCGTCCGCGTCATTGGCACAACGATTAATTTTTGTTAATCGTGCCGCCGCGGACTTTCCGCGCGATTCCAAACGATTTGATGTGACGCCATGATCGATGCGAGCCGACGACCGAGACCCGCCGCTGTGATGCCAGCATCAGCTACTGCACAGCGCACATTACGACCCCGTTCACACCGTAGCCCTCCGCGAGATAGCCGGCAGCACGCATCTCCGCCTTGATCGCTACGCTCGTCGTATAACGGTGATTCGAATCCGGGCGCTGGTTCCATAGCCGGTACACGGGAATCGTTCCGCCGGGACAAGCGCCCGTCGCCTTGTCGGGCTGGTCGATCTGGAATGCGTTGTCGTTTTCCAGTTCCCAGGGCCCGCAACATCCGCGGCGCACGCTGTAGCATTCCGCTGCGTCAGCCGAGAAGAAGTGGGAGTCGACGCCGAGAGGAAAAACTCCAAAATCGGTTTCAATGAAGGGGGGGCTGTAGTAGCGGCACACCGGGTCGACGGAACCATCGGGCCTGCTGCCTTTGGCGTACGCCTTAAACGATTCGCCAGTGCGCACCCAACCCGAATGGACGCCGGTGTCGAGCGCCTGTTTTTCCGTGGCGTCGGCGGTGATGAAGTAGTGACGCAGGCCCAGATGGTAGAACTCGTCGACCTGGACGATGACGATCGGCGGTGGCACTGCCGTAAGCGCCAGCGAGCCGGCGATGATCGAGCGGCCGCGCGGCGGTACCAAGGACGGAAAATATTCTTTTGACGACGAGGTGTCGAGCGATACCGTAGCGTTGCTACCGTCCAGCGCCGCAAGCGGCGCGATCTGCAGTTGCCGCATCTCCAAATTCAGTCCGGTCACGCCCACCGAGGCGGACAAGACGAGCGTTGGCGTCACTGCCCCCGCACCCTGGGAGACGGACATCGAGGAATTGCTGGGAACGTAGGTGAAGGCCGGGAGGAAATTGGCGGGGGGAACGTGCACATTCCAGTTCGCGATGGTCCGCGTGGCATCATCGTAGCTGAAGTACCCACTCCCGACCGCCGGTCCATCGTCGAACCGCACGCCGGTAAGCGTCCAGAATCGCGGTGCCGCGGCAACGTGAAACGAAGCGACAAGAGCCGTAAACAAGAATCCGAAGCGAAAAAATGGAAGGAGCATGCCCCGCGCTCCTAATAATCCCACGGTGACCACGGCGCCACGCAAAACGCCACGCCGTCAGGCCCGTAGCCTTCTGAAACGTACCCCTGCGCGACCATCGCGTCTCGAACGTTCTTGTCTGTCGTGTAGCGGTGATTGGAATCCGCGCGTCGGTTCCATAGGCGATATACGGGCATTTGGAAGCTCGCCTCACAAGTACCTGTGTCGGCGTTGGCAGACCACACATAAAACGCGGCGGCCGTTTCCAACTCGAAATCAGGAAAGCGCCTGCCGACCTCGTCGCATTCTTCTGTTGACGCAGAAAAGAAATGCGAATCGCCAAGAGGCGGCGGGATGTAATAGCGGCACACCGGCTGGTGGCCCATGAAGTAGAGCGAAACGTCCGGATTCGACCCGACGTGAAAGCCTTTGCCCGTAAGTTTCCAGCCTGGGAATCGCTCGCTTTCCAACGCGTCGATGTCAGGCGCCGACGCCGTGTAAAAATAATGGTCGAGCGATGCGTTGTAATACTCGCGCACCCATGCCGGCGTAGCAACGATAGTGCTGGAAGTGCATACCGCGGAATTGCTGCAATTGGGCGGCAACACTGCCCGTGTAGCGCTCAAATCGCGATTGAGCGCGTGTTCCCCGTCGGTCGGCAGGCTTGAATAAGTCATCTGATCGACGCCGGCAAAATCGATCGAGCCGCCATCGGTGGCGAGGAAGCGCGCTGGAAGGAGGAAGTCAGGGGAATTCGCAAATACGGGTCCGTATGCCCCAACGAACGCCCACCAGGTCGCCACGACGACGAGACAGATGCGCCGTTTGATCGGTCGGCAAATCGCTCGGAAACACAAACTGCTTGGTGACTCCGTTGTGGATGCTCGTGAGCGTCATGCCTGCGAAATGATGCTGACCGTTCAGACCTTGTGTCTCGGTTAATTGAATGAATTGCGTCGAACCATCGAGATTCGAATAGATCTGCGAGATCCTGAACGACGGCGGATCCGCTATCGACGCGAAGCTCGCGAGAGCGGTCCAGAGCGCTACGACCAATCGCGCCAATGCGGGTGAGTTCGACATGGGGAAAATTTTGATCGATGCGTGACTGCTTCTCACTGCCTCGAATAAATTCAGTGGGAACGGCGCGTGAGGGAGAAACCAAGCGTGGCGCTACTCCCGTAGCCTGCAACGTCAGAAGGACACTGAATCAGTATTCCCATATCGACCCCCAGTAGCACATGACGACACCTTCGTTCACGTAACCGCGCTGGACCATCTCGTCGCGGATGCGTTCGCTGTCCGTGTAGCGGTGATTGGAGTCCGGCCGCTGGTTCCATAGTCGATACACCGGCACGGATAAGAATTCGCGATCATCGGGCGGCGGGCACGTGCCAGTCGCTGGATCGGGCACCTTGATGAAGAATGCCGCTGGGCTTTCGAGTGTGAAATTCGGGAATCGAGTGCGGACCGCCTCGCATTCGTCCATAGATGCCGAGAAAAAATGCGAGTCGCCGTCACTCGGCGGGATATAGAAACGGCACACCGGATGGTCGCGTTCTGAAAGCGGACGAGGATAGACCCGAATCGCGTTCATAGTCCGCGTCCATCCCGCAAGGCGGCCGCTGTCCAATGCGTCAATGTCGGGGGCCGACGCTGTGATGAAGTAGTGATCGAGCGCGGCGTTGTAATACTCGATCGCACTGGCGTCGTCGCGCGCGAACTTTTGCCGCCCTTCGCATGGCAGCCGCCGGATTTGGCAACGATTATTCGCGGGAACCGTCGCATCGGCGACGCTTCCATCGCGGTAAAGCGCCTTCGCGCCATCGCTGGGCAGCGTTTCGTATGTAACCTGATCGACTCCCGCAAAGTCTAGTGCGCCGCCGTCGGTCGGTATGAATCGTGCCGGCAGCTCCGGAAAGTCGGAGTCATAGCCGTTGTACGTTATGGTCGGCGGCTGGGTATCGAAGGTAATGGTCGGCAGTCCTGGCAAGTACAGCGAATTTCCGACGCTCACGATGATCGACACATGCGCGGTCCGATCCGTTGGAAGGTCGCTGGGAATCGTGAAGCGTTTGACAATGCCGTTGTGCGTGCTTGTCAGCGCGAGTCCCGCGAGTCGATGCTGCCCGTCCAAGCCGGCGCTCTCCATGAGTTCGACGAACTGGATGCTGCCCGTTATATCGGAGAAGACCTGCGCAATTCGAAACGTCGATGACTGCGCTGCGGCCAACGTAGCGAACAGCGCCGTCGATATCAGGATCAACCCGGGCATCAAAGTCGACACCATTGTGTTCCCCTGATCTCCTGATGCTGTTTCGAACAATGTGCGCTATGTGCGACCGATGATCCGCTGACGGCCCGATTCGCGTCATTGCCCAACGATTAATTGTTATTAATCGCGTCGGCGGGCCACTTTCCGAAACGCGAGCAACCGGCTAATCTCTGGACAGGCGCGGTGCGAGCGCATCCGATGCCAGGTATCGAAGCGGCGCGATCGAGATAGATGCGATGCAGCGAAGCGTTTTCGACGACGTGCCTGCCAAGGTCGGTGCGGCGCATTCGATGTGCTGCTTACGTTCATCCAGACGACATGGCAACGAGCCTGCGAGCGCGTTGGCGTTAAGGACGCTCATTTTCACGATCTGCGGGCAAAGGCCCTGAGCGATGCGCAGCGACGTGGAGTAGCGCTGACGAATTTGCAAAACGCTGTCGGACACAGTTCCGTGACGGCGACCGAAGGCCAGCTTCGAGGCGGCGAGATCAAGGTCTCCGCGCTCGTTCTGACACTTCCGGGGCTGCTAACTCTACAGCGCCGAACTCATCCGATACCACGGACAAACCGGCGGCAAGCAGCGCGAACCATTAGAAAGAGGAACCGGCATCGCGAAATAAATCAGTGGCTTGCGCAGCGCGTGACACTGCATGGGGTGCAGGGGGCCGGAGGTTCAAATTCTCTCGCCCCGACCAAATTCAATAAGTTAGACGCGCCCCTCGCCGCACGTGGCTAAGAAAATCGCGATTGGCTAGGAACACGCGTGCCGTCGCCAGCTCTCGTGGTTGAAAATCAAAAAACCGCGACTACTTAGGGTTGCCCTAGCGGGATTTATGAGCACCCAAGGCGAGTTCTATGTTCCAAACGACGACATCCTTGCGGGCTTGGGCGCATGCAGGTCTTACACAGCCATTTGGATCACGCGTTGCGCTTGGCGATCAAGCGAATGCTCGGTATTTCAATTGACGATCCCGGCTACTGGAATGAGACGCGGGGCATGGCCGCGTCGTTACGAGAGCGTGCCCGAGAGCTGATCACACAGAGGTACGGCCGAGTGCTGCAGCGTCGGTGCGGGGCTCTCCACAACCGCGAGACATTCCTTCTGGTCCTTCAGCACGTGGCTCAAGAACAACGGATTCAAGCCATGGAACTTGACTTCTTATGGCTCGAAAATCAAAGAGCGGTTCAGACGAGGTCGCAATGGCCCCGGTGTTGTCTATTGGGGATTCACCCTCAAGGATCCGCCGTTACAGCAGGTCGACGGTCTATAAATGCAGGGTTGTGTAGAGTTAGTGCCAATTTCACAATCTTCTTCATAGTCATTTCTCATGAAGGAGGTTATGGAAAAGGGGCAAAACTCTACACACCCTACATCGCTCGGGCTGCGAAGCATTGCCACATGGTCCCTCAATGCCGCCCGCGTCGAGACCTTGCACCCAGTTGCGCTACCTCGTACCCAGTACGAAGCACAGCCTTACTCGCCTCATTGGGCTTCATAGTGCGAACGGCTTCGTACGGTACCCAGGAGCGAGGCAGTTGCGAGGGACCGGGTCCCTTGTACGAAGAACGAAGTACCGAGACAAAGCACGGACTATCAAGACGAAGGACGAAATACTAGGTACTGAGC
>Ga0068856_100006597_pt1 | contig 11375 bp, 7 predicted proteins | sample KBSCornC62_FD_66595 | JGI IMG/M metagenome (GOLD analysis project Ga0068856, IMG submission 66595) | Corn rhizosphere microbial communities from Kellogg Biological Station, Michigan, USA - KBS Corn C6-2 | ecosystem: Host-associated > Plants > Roots > Rhizosphere > Soil ... | reverse complement strand
CTTTCCACCCAAACGTTACCACCCATCAGTTTCACCAGGCGTTCGCTAATAATGAGGCCAAGGCCGGTACCTCCATATTTACGGGTTGTGGATGAATCCACCTGTGAAAATGCTTTAAAGAGCGTCGATAATTTATCTTCAGGAATACCTATACCGGTATCTTTCACACTGAAAGATATTTCTATCTGGTCGTTTGAAATATTTTGAGACAGCCAAACTTTGATAAATACCTCGCCTTTGGCCGTAAACTTGATGGCGTTGTTGATGAGGTTGATGATTACCTGTTTCAGACGCAAACTATCGCCCATGACGAACCTTGGCAGGTTGAAATCAACCTGGTAAATGAGATCGAGATGCTGTTCGGCCGCTTTTTGCGAGAACATATCCATAATCTCCTCAACGCTTTGGCGCAAATCGAAATCTTCCTCTTCGATATCCATCTTACCTGATTCGATCTTCGAAAAGTCCAGGATATCGTTAATCACGTTCATCAGGCTATCGCCGCAATTAACAATGGTTTCGGCATACTCCCGCTGTTCAGGCGTCAGGTTGGTTTCTGCAAGCAACGAAGCCATGCCAATAACGCCATTCATTGGTGTGCGTATTTCGTGGCTCATCGTAGCCAGGAAGATACTTTTTGCTTCGTTGGCCTTATCGGCCTCCTGGCGTGCTTTATATTCCTGGTTTTTCTGATCCTGCAACTCCTCCGACTGCGACTGCAACTCTTCGTTCAGCGCCTGTAATTCTTCAGATTGTGACAGCAATTCTTCGTTAACAGCCTGCAACTCTTCCGACTGCGATTGCAGTTCCTCATTCATCGACTGCAGGTTTTCAGATTGTTCCTGCAATACGTCGGCCTGGTGCGTAATAGTTGCTGTGCGTTCTTTTACCTGGCGCTCCAGTTTAGCTTTTTGCTGCATGATAGCGTGCACACGGTAGCGATAAACACCATAGATGCTACCCACAATAAATAACGCGGCAAGCGACTCGAACCACCAGGTTAGCCAGAATGGCGGCACAATGGTTACCTTAAGACTCAATATTCTGGGCGACCACTTACCTTCGCCGTTTTGGCTCTTTACCTTAAAGGTATAATCGCCCGGCGGAATGTTAGTGTATACGGCGGTATTCTTGTCGTCAACGTAATTCCAGCTCTTATCGAAGCCTTCGAGTATATAGGCATATTTCTTTTTGTTGGGCGATGCAAAATCAAGGGATGCATATTCAAATGACAGCACCGATTGATCATGCGACAACCGGATAGATTTAGTTTCGGAAATGTCTTCTTTCAATGGTGACGGATCATCTTCGCCTCTGGAAGCCGTTACGTCTTTGTTAAATAACTGGAACCTGGTAAGCACCAGCGTCGGGTCATATGGATTTTCTGCAACCTGATCGGGGAAGAATGAGTTGAAGCCATTAACGCCTCCAAAGTAAAATGCCCCGGTGCGACTTTTTAAAGCACAATGTTGTTTGAACTCATCAGCCTGCAAACCATTTTCTGTAGTGAAATTCCTGAACTTCTTTGTTGCCGGATCAAACATCGACATCCCATTATTGGTACCTATCCACATGTGGCCCTTATCGTCCTCCATGACCGACTCGGTGTAATCATTCGGAAGGCCGTCCTGTTTCTTGTAAACGGTAAAATGATGAGTGCCCGGATCAAAAATATTTAAACCACCAAGCGTACAAACCCATAGGCGGCCCATATGATCCTGATACACATCGAGCGCGTTGTTATTGCTGATACTATTCTTGTTGTCGTCGTGTTTATAACTGGTACAGGTATAAGTTTTCGTATCAAAAAAGCACAAACCGGCATCATCAGTAGCCATCCACAGATTTCCGTTTTTATCGGCTATCATGGCATTGATCCGGTTGCAACCCAGGCTTTTGGGGTTAGACGGATCATTTTTAAAAGCAGTGAAGGTATTTGTTTTGGGATCGTAAAGATCTAAACCATCGCCAAAAGTACCGAGCCATATTCTTTTATCGGGAATTTGAACCACAGCATATACGTTATCTCCGCTCAGGCTTTTGGGATTTGCCGGGTCATGTTTAAACGTTTTGAATATACGTGTTTTGGGATCCATCACACTTACGCCATTGGCCCAGGTGCCTATCCACAAATTTTTCTGATCATCCTGGCTAATGTTAAGGATGTTATCTCCTGAAATGCTCTTTTTATCGGCTTCGCTATGTTTAAATGTTGTAAAGGTTCCTTTTTTTAGATTGAACAGATCCATCCCACCACCATCAGTGCCGATCCAGATATTATAGTTATCGTCCTCGAACATGGTAAGAACCAGGTTATTGGAGAGACTGATAGGCAAAGAGTTATGGGTATAGTGCGCAAATTCCGCCGAATTTTTCTTGTAGAGATCGACTCCGCCGCCATAGGTGCCTATCCACATGTTACCATGTCTGTCTTTCCTGATAATGTCAACCGAATTGCCGCTCAGGCTGGTGTTATCTACATCGTCGTGAACATAGCTGAAGAATTGCTCCCAGGCGTCAGAATAAATGCTCAGGCCACCGTTTTCAGTGCCGATCCAAAGATTATGATTGTCATCTTCGGCGATACTCTGAACGCTGTTATGAATCAGCGAATTGCTATTCTTCGAGTCATGAAAGAAATGCTTAAACGCACCTGTTTTACGATCGAGCAGATTTAAGCCGGCTTCCTGGGTACCCACCCAGATATGATTTTCACTATCCTCAAATATTGCAGTAACCTTATCGCCCGACAGTGATGTTTTGATTCTACTATCGTGTTTGTAGGAGGTAAAATTGCCGGTTTTCGCGTCGTACATGCACAGTCCATCATCAACCGTTCCTATCCACATGTTGTTCTCAGCATCCTTATAGATGGTCATAACCGAGTTATCGCTGAGACTCTTAGGATTATTTTTATCGTGTGTATAATGACGGAAAATAGCTGTTTTGGGATCAAAAACACTTATACCGTCGTGCTGGGTACCCACCCATATCCTTCCGTATCCGTCAACAGCGAGCCTGCTTATGAAGTTGCTGGCCAGGCTATTTACATTTTTATTATCGTGCAGGTAGCGATGAAAACGGTCGGCTTTTCTATCGTATTTGCACAAACCACTTCCGCCTGTTGATACCCATATGTTGCCGTCTTTATCTTCAACAATATCTTGTATATAGTTATTGGATACCGTGGTTGTGTCCTTAACATCATTGCGAAACACGCGGAATTTATAGCCGTCATAACGGTTCAAGCCGTCTGCAGTACCAATCCAGATAAAGCCGCGGCTATCCTGGATGATACAGCTAGGGTCCAGTTCAGACAATCCGTTGGTGGTACTAAGGTGCGTAAAATGCAGTTGCTGGTTTTGGGCAAAAGAAAAGAAGGGAACGGCTATCAACAGAACAACAAACACACATTTCAGGCCCCTTGGTCCCACAAAGCTCATTAAATTAGCAGATTTAACCATTGCTTAAATAAAGTTCTAATAATCAGGGGTTAACAGAATTAGCCGTTATCTATCTTTATACGAAGGCAAACGAAGCAGGGTTATACGGTGTTAATATTTTTTTAACCCGGACTAATGTAAAACTGACATTAATAGTCAGCCAAAACCATTAAAATTGCGGAAAGATGAGTGATCGCAAGGACATAGCCGACAAACAGGATATCCGCCTGCTGGTACAGAGTTTCTATCGTAAAGTGATTGACGATGATGTTATCGGCGAAATCTTTAGGGATGTACTTGTTTTTAGGTGGGATACGCATATTCCTATCATGGTCAACTTTTGGGAGTCGGTACTTTTAGGCAGTGCCACCTATAAGGGCAATACGATGCGGGTCCACATCGACCTGGATAAAAAACACCGCCTCCAACCGGAGCATTTTGAGCGCTGGAAAAAGCTTTTCTTCGAAACACTCGATGAGCACTTTGAGGGCAATGTAACCTCAGAAGCAAAGAAAAAAGTGGAGTTGATGGAGGTGCTGATGCAAACTAAGATCGCCCAAAGCCACAATCCAAATTTCATTCAGTAATATTTTCAGGTAATACTACTTATCATACTTCCGTGAAAACACGGTTGTATCCTATTGTTTATTAAGTTAACTTTAAGTAAAATACTGATAGACAACTTTTTGACCAATCGCAAGGTTTATGCCAAAGCTATTTAACAGTAAGCAGGCGGGCATTATTATCACGATAGTAATATTGATATTTCTCGGTGCGAGCTACTTTTTCATTTATGTCCCAGAGAATGAAAAAACCGTACAGGAAAGACGTTTCAGAACATTACAGAACATTGACAGCAATATCCATTTTAAGATTGATAACAGTACCTTATTGATCAATAACCTGCTCTACACCAATAAAACGGACAACAAGGGGCTAAAAATATTTGTCAATAAATACAACGACTCCCTCGAAAAATACTACAAAAATAAAGTCGATTATAAGCTCCTGGCCAGCGAATCGCCCGGGGCCGGCCATTCAATGGCAAAGCTTACACGGGCCTTTGTTGACTCGCTCGTAGACGACCAGATTGTAGTGGATGCTCCAGACAACCGACTGACTATTTATGTGAGCTATACTTCCCGGAAAGCCGCCGGCCAGCCAAAAATTGGGATTCAATTTAATATCGACCAGTTTGTAAGGCCGCTATTGCCTGGTGATGTTTTTGATAACTATATCGTGTTTGACGATACGGGCAAGATATATGAAACGTTCAGATCCGGACTCAACTACAATATCAGGGATTCGCTGCTGGCAACCAGCAAGGGACTGAGCGTTCCGGGTTTGCATGATATCAGGATTGGCGGCACAGATTATAAAGTGTTCGCCCAGCCGGTAAACGTGCTTGATCAAAAATGGATAGTTGCCGGCCTGGTAACCTCAAAAAACTATCAAAAAGAAAAAAATCAGTTGCCGGTATGGATCGTGCTGTTGCTACTAACAGCGGCTATTGGAATAGTTGTTTGCATACCATGGGTCAAATTGTATCACATGGGTGGCAAGGATAAACTGACAGTCAGAGACGGCATCGCGACGGTACTGGTCTCAATGATACTGATGTCGCTATTATGTTTTGTGTTTTTTAAATACAATTTCCGGTTCCTCATCCTCCGGGAAAAACCGCCAACTGACCCAAAGGAGGTATTGGCTAATAATATTGCGACAGCATTTGAAAACGAGCTTCACAATGCTTATAACGTGCTGAGTTATTGCGATTCCGTTTATGCGAAACGCTATCCCAATATTACGAGCACTTCGCATGATTTAGGCCGTGATCCGGCCGGAGATTCGATTCTGAAAAACACCGGTTATACAATTGACGTTCACCAGGTTTTTTGGGTGGATATGAATGATGGTCGCGAGATGTACAACTGGGCCACCGATGTGAACATCCCCAAAGGCACTGATGTGAGCACACGCGATTATTTTATCAATATCAAAAATGATCATCCCAACCATGCTCAGGGTCGCGATACTTTTTATGTAAGTCAGAATGTATCCAAAGCCACAGGAGTATTTACCACAGCTATCGCCAAAAAATCTATTGCAAAAAGCACTTTGGTTGGCATGGCGCTTACCATGCAAAGCATGGATACGGTAGTGCTTCCCGATGGATACCAATTTGCATTAATTGATGAAAACGGACAAGTGCGTTACCATTCACGATCGCAATTTAATCTTAATCAAAACCTCAAAGCCGAATTATCGGACAGCAGCGCTTTAATAAGTAGTCTTGAGGCCAAATCAAACAATACTTTTCAAACCGATTACTTTGGCAGGCGCTACAACATCAAGATAAGGCCGCTTTCTCATCTGCCCTACTATATCACGATACTTGAGGATCTTGAATACAACGACGCACGCGATATGGAGGCCTACGCATTTACATTGTCCATGCTGTTGTGTCTGCTTGTTTTTCTCATTGTTGAGGTAAGCATCATTTTCCTGGCGTCATCAAGGCAATCATTTTTTAAGAAACAATTTTTCGAGACATCATGGATAGGCCCCAGGATCAGCTCGCATGGACAATATAACCTGGCCATTCTTACTAACCTATTCATTATTGGGATGATGTCTTTCTATTTCGGCGCCACATTTACTCAAAACGCCGTGCTTATTAAGAGCTCATTCCTGGAGTACATATTTATCATCCTTTTTTCCATCATTCTTACTTCGCTGTCGCTTAATGCCCTGTTCTACAGGCGATATAAACTGGAAAACTGCTACAAACACAAGTATAAGCTCCGGGCAATTGCCAGTTCGGCCGCACTTATTCTATTCATAGATATCGTAGCTGCCAATGCACTCGATCTGAAGAATAAATCAATTTTCGCCTCACATTTCGCCCATTTATTATATTACGAACTCATAGCTACCAGCTTTTGCCTGGTCGCAGTATATTACTATCCCCGGCTGCAGCCAACGCTAGCTGGATTTAACAAAATATGGCAGATCAACTGGAGTTATACCAATAGCTTTGCTATGGTGGCCACTACCCGGCTCATCATTACCAGCGGCATCCCCGTAGCTTTCTTTTTTATGTATTCGTACGATTATGAGCAAAACCTGGACAACCGCTACCGGCAATATCATTTCGCCAGAGATTTTGTAACCTCCCAGGATGTGTCAGCGAATACACCGACTAAAGATTTACTACAGAAGGGTTCGGATTACACCGCAGGGGTTTATTTTGACGGCGTATCCGTGCAAAATATTGCAGTTCAGGAAAATCCTAAGGCGCTGGACCAGATCAAGCAAAAATACCGGTATCGTTTTGAGGATTCACTTTCGGCAATGATACTAAGTGCATTTCGTTTTCATATCAACGCCATCGAGACTAAAAACAACCTGATGAATTTTCCTACTATCGGCGAAGAAACATTTTTCAATAAGCTAACCAGGGAAAAAAGCAACGACAGTATTTCGGCGGTAACCTATTACCGGCTGAATCCCACAAGATATTTAGTGATCAATTCGAGTAACAACGACTATCAAGCGCCAAACTGGCTTTTGCTGTTCCCGGCAATCCTCATTTTCTATTTTATTATACATCATGTTATCAGGAAGTTGTTCGCGCTTAACCTGCCGGTTGAAAAAGGGTGGAAAGAGATTAACGAAGGGTTGCTTACCAACAACGAGTTAAACAAATTGCTTCTGATAGTGGGATCGCCAGGTTCAGGCAAATTATCAAACCTTAAGGAAACACTTAAAAAACACGTGCTGCTTAGTAATAATGGGCAGCGCCTTGTGTCTGACGATCCGCTAAAATCCAATGTATTCGTCGCGGATATGATCCTCATCCCGGCCGGCTCCTCCGCTTGCGGCAATGATGCCGACGATTCCTTATGGAAGCAATGTGTGGAGGAAGCATTGAAAGACAAGTATTCACTGGTGATAATAAATCATCTTGAATACAATATGAAGGATGGTAAAACGAATAATATGAAGCTCGACCTGCTCGAAAAGTTAATGACTAATGGGAAGAGCAAAATCATGATCGTTTCTACCGTTCACCCTGTATCGTTCCTCGACTCGTACAACCAACAAATCAAGCAGGCTAACAAGGCAGAGTCAACAGATGATAAGAGCGCCGACCCGAAACCCGAAAACGAGCTTGAACGATGGATGGTACTGTTCGGGCATTTTCGCATCATTATTGAGCCACTGGAAGACACCCATATCCATAGTGAACTGCCGGTAATTAAAGAGACCCAGTATTCGCATTTTCTGAACAAGATGCAAGACATAATCCCACCAAATATTGCAGATAAAGCCGACAAGATCGGGCCGGAGAGCGATTCGGTGATATTTAAACTACAGCTTACTTCGCAGTATTTTTACACCTACATATGGCAATCGCTTACAATGGAAGAGAAATTTCTTTTATATGACCTGGCAGAAGACGGCCTGGTTAACTCCTATGATGCTTATAATTTAAGCATCCTGATATCAAAAAAGCTGGTGATCATTTCCGACGGGACATTAATGCTATTCAATAAGGGTTTCCGGAATTTTATACTAACGGCGATTGGCCAAACCGAAGCCAACCGTATCAAGTCCCACGTAAAAGCTGATGGCAACTGGGACGGCCTCAAAACTCCACTGATGCTCGTCATGTTGGCCATCCTGGCGTTCCTGTTTGCCTCACAGCAGGAAGCCTATTCACGGATAATAACTTATATTACTGCTTTTGGCGCAGGTATACCCGCCATACTCAAAGTATTCTCTTTGTTCGGAAGCTCATCGCAAAAGGCTGGATAAACCGCAACAATCCCCGTGAACTGGCTTCTCTATAAGTAATCCGGTTGTTGTTGTAAGCCGTCCGCTAGACAGCGAATGGCTTTTTTTATTGTACTACAGCCGCGTTCTTGTTGTACTTATTGCGGTAATCAACCGGGGGCATGCCCGTTATTTTTTTGAATACATCTCTGAATGCTTTGATATCAGTATAACCAACATCATACATCACTTCGTAAATGGTTTTCTTATTACTTTCGAAGCTTTTTTTCGCGGCCTCAATCTTAACGCGCTGGATATATTCAACAACTGTATTGTGCGTCGATTTTTTGAAGCGCCGTTCGAAGGTGCGCCGAACAACATTGAATCTGTCAGAAAGCTCGTCGACCGTTATTTTCTGCTGAAAATTATTTTCGATGTATTCCTGTGCGTTTTTAACCACTTCGTCTTCATGATCTTTTTGCCCGCGGAAGATCGAAAACGGCGACTGCTCTGTGCGGCCCATATCCACCACAAAATATTTGGCGGCCAGAATGGCCATTTCGCGGTTAGTATATTTCTCTACAAGGTATAGCAACAGGTTCCAATAGGACGTTGCACCACCGCTTGAGTATACGTGGTTTTCCTCCGTGATCACTTTCTCATCAACCAGGTTAACCTCCGGGAACATGGACCTGAACTGGTTGGCAAAAAACCAATGCGTCGAACATTTTTTTCCATTAAGCAGCCCTGTTGATGCCAGCAAAAATGCGCCCAGGCAGAGGCTGGCCACTTCGGCGCCATTGTTATACTGATCGATGATCCAGGGAATCATGTCCTCGTTCATCTTAATGCCCGCGTTTAAATCGCCGAAAAGCGGTGGCACTATTACCAGGTCAGTTTTTTTAACTTCATCCAGCAACAGGTCCGTATGGATGGAAAATGCGCCTCCGTTAAGTTTTACCTCGCGGGAGCGGCCTACCAGTTGCACATTGAATAACGGCGGTTTATCCGCATTCTGCAAAAACATATTTACTGCTGTAAACATATAGCGCGGGTCGGCAATGCCCTGCAACACGGCGCTTTCGGGTACCAGGATCGAAACTGTTTTCATATAACAAATTTAGGCCGGGCTTCTGTCGCAATCAACCCTTAAGAATGTCGTATCCGCGCGTTTTTCGGCGCTGATATTGGTACTAATTTGCATCAATCAAACAGCTAAACAAAATTTATTATGAAAAACGAGTTATCGGCTGAAATAGCAGGCACCAGGGACGTTCTTATAAATGTATTGAACAGCTTTAATGAAGAAAATATTAACGAGGTGCCATTTGAAGGCAGCTGGACCGGCGGGCAGGTTGCCGAGCATGTTCTCAAATCAGCATCTGGTGTATTGGCAGCTTTGGAAGGCGATACAAAACTGGCGGATCGCGACCCGGAACAAAACGTGGCGCAGCTGCGCGAGCTGTTTTTGAATTTCGACATTAAATTTAAATCACCTGATTTCATTATTCCATCAGATGAACCTAAGGATAAAGATTTCCTGATCAAAGCCCTGAGCACGACTTTTGACGGCATTGAAAAAAGCGCCGCTAGTGATGACCTTACTTTGATCTGTACCACGTTCGAGATGCCCGTGATGGGGTATCTGAGCCGGTCGGAATTTATCAATTTCACCTCCGTTCATACACAACGCCATATCCGACAGCTTAGTAACATACTCGATCATTTTGCAAAAACACATGACAACGCTCAATCCATACATTTACTTTAACGGTAACTGCCGGGAGGCGATGATCTTTTATCAACAGTGTCTTGGTGGTCAGTTGAATATGCAAACGGTAGCCGGATCAGCGCTTGAGGACAGGTGCCCGGTTGCAATGCAGCGCAAAATAATTCATGCTACGTTGCTCAGCGGCGCTATATTCATTATGGGATCTGATATGTGCGATGCGGCCGGAGTAGTGCCGGGGAACACGATCGCCATTTCGTTAAATTGCAGCAGCGAGCAGGAGATCAACACCCTGTATGAGCGGTTTTCGGAGGGCGGTAAAGTGGTCGATCCGCTAAAGACCCAGTTTTGGGGTGGGATGTTTGGCCTGGTTGAGGATAAATTCGGGGTGAGATGGATGTTTAACTACGACAAAAACGAACTCAATTAGAATATTATCAATAACTTGTTTCAATAACCAATTAAAAACTCAATACAATGGCAACCGTAAATCCATATTTAAACTTCCAGGATAATACCGAGGAAGCTTTCAATTTCTACAAATCAGTGTTCGGCACAGAATTTAGCGCCGTAGTGCGTTTTAAAGACTCGCCTATAGCCGGCAATGTAGCCGAGGCCGATAAAGACAAGATCATGCACATAGCACTCCCTATTGGCAACGGCAACCTGTTGATGGCAACCGATATGCTCAAATCCATGGGCCAGGAGCTAAAGACCGGCAATAATTTTGCCCTGTCCATCAGCCCCGAAACTGAAGAAGAAGCCTTAAGGTTTTTCAATGGCCTTTCGGAAGGCGGAACTGTCGAGGCGCCGTTTAAGAAAGAATTTTGGGGTGGCTATTTCGGCATGCTCCTGGATAAATTCGGCGTTCGCTGGATGATCAACTATCAGCCTGCAAGCTAAGAACGGAGGATGTGATGACTACAAAAACTATCAAAATACTTTGCTGGGTATTATTAGGGCTGTTCTGCCTCTTCCATGTATTCGATGCTATTGGCGGACTCAGCATGGCACAAGCCGGAATCGACGCCATGCATGCCATGGGCTACCCGGTTTACCTGATGCCGTTCCTTGCTGTTTTGAAATTGTTGGGGATCGCTGCATTACTGCAAAACAAATTCACAAGAATTAAAGAATGGGCATTTGCTGGCTTTTCGTTTACGCTGATTGGGGCCTCGGTATCGCACATGTGTACCGACCGCAATCCGCTGTTTGTTGTTCTGCCAATTGTTTTCCTCGCCATCTTATTCGTGGTTTATTCTTGCTGGAGGAAGTTGAACCAGGTACAAACCCGGACAGCATAACATCCCGCCGTTAGTGACAAAATAAAAGAGCGATGGGTATGCCCCATCGCTCTTTTATTTTCCTTTTTTATCGTCCGCCTTCTTCGGTGCTTCATCCAGGTTTAATGTATAGGATGACTC
>Ga0068856_100006596_pt1 | contig 11375 bp, 11 predicted proteins | sample KBSCornC62_FD_66595 | JGI IMG/M metagenome (GOLD analysis project Ga0068856, IMG submission 66595) | Corn rhizosphere microbial communities from Kellogg Biological Station, Michigan, USA - KBS Corn C6-2 | ecosystem: Host-associated > Plants > Roots > Rhizosphere > Soil ... | reverse complement strand
TCAAACTCCGTCGGGCGCTGACTCCGTCACGCGCTCAGGACTCCGTCGGGCGCTCAGGCCGGGTCGTCGGTCGACGGCCGGAGCTGCTCCTCCGCGGTCTCCAGCGCCCGGCGCGCGTCGATCATGGCACGCAGGGCGACCCGTTGGGCCTCGCGGGCGGCGGCGAGGTCCTGCTCGGCGGCCACCTTCTCCCGGCGCAGGTTCATCCGCTGCTGCTCGAGCCACTCCTGCCGGTCCCTGACCGCCTCCATGGCCGCTTCGGCCTCGGCGAGGTCGTGCTCGCGCTGCCAGTGGACCGACGCGGCGTTCGCGAGGTCGGCCTCGGCCCGGCGCAGGCTCTCGCTCGCATCCGCGGGTCTCCCGTGCTGCGGCGGCGCACTCTGCCACAGCACGGGGGGTGCCGACGCCCGTCCGTTGGGCCGGTCGCCGGCCTCGGTCTTCTCGCGCCGCCGCTGGAGCTCGTCGTCGACCGGCCACATCCGCCACTCGGTCGGCTCTTCCCGGGCGGGACCCGGGCCCGGTGGCGGCGACGGCGCCGACGACCCCCCGGCCGACTCCACCTGGGGCAGCGGCCCGAACCCGGCGTGGGACATGGGTCGTACCAGGTGGCCCGACATCACGGCCGCGGCGGCCGCCAGGTCGACCAGGCCGGCGTGCAGCGTCTCCGCGACCTCGGACAGCGCCGCATCGGTGGGGCGTACGCCGGCCTCGGCGGCGTGCCGGCGGGCCCAGTCGAGCAGTTCGGCGACCAGGTCCTCGCGCTGGGCCGGCAGCCGCCGCAGCTGGTCGCTGTCGAGCTGCGTCTGTGCCTGGCGCAGCTCCCGGCCCAGCGCGAACAGCTGCTGCATGCGCGCGCGCTCGTAGCGGGTGAGCGCGTTGATCAGCCACGCGCTCAGCGTCGGCCGACGCAGCGCCTGGAGCTCACTCGCCAGCTCGCGGTGCCCGGCCGCGCGGGCCTGGCGCACCACCTGGTCCCGGGCGGCGACGAACCGAGCCGGCGGCACGAGGTAGAGCTCGGCGGCGATCTCGTCGGTCTCGGACAAACGCATCCGCACCATGATGCCCGGAGCGCGCGGAGTCGCACAGGTTTCATACGACCTGTCGTCGCCCGTGATGACGCCAGGACGCGCCCGAGGGACACTATGTGACAGAACCCGCAGGTAGAACGGGCCGCGACAAGGGCACCGTCGACTTCCCCCGGAGGGGACATGCAGACCGTCTGGAAGGGCGTGATCTCATTCGGGCTCGTCTCGATCCCGGTCCAGCTGTTCGCCGCGACCGAGGAGCACGGCGTGTCCTTCCGCCAGATCCACGCCTCCGACGGAGGACAGATCCGCTACCGGCGGGTCTGCACTCTCGACGGCGAGGAGGTCCCGTACGACGACATCGTCAGGGGCTACGAGCTGCCCGACGGCAGGGTCGTCGTCCTGACCGACGAGGACTTCGCGGGACTACCGCTCGCCTCGAGCCGCGCGATCGAGGTGCTCGGCTTCGCCGACGCCGACACCGTCGACCCGGTCCGGCTCTCCCGCAGCTACTACTGCGAGCCGACCGGATCCGGCGCCAACGCGTACGTGCTGCTCCGCGACGCCCTCCAGGGCACCGGCAAGGTCGCCCTGGTCAAGGTGGCGCTGCGCACCCGCGAGACGCCGGCCGTGCTGCACCCCCGCGACGGGGTCCTCGTCCTGCACCTCCTGCTGTGGCCGGACGAGGTCCGCAAGCCGCGCTTCCGCTTCCTACAGGACGACATCACGCCGCGCCCCCGCGAGCTGCAGGCGGCCGAGGCGTATATCCACACGCTGGCCGGCACCCTCGACACCCACGACATGGTCGACCGCTACCAGGCGGCGCTCAAGGAACTGGTCGAGGCCAAGGTGGCCGGCCGCCAGCTCGAGCAACCGCCCGCCGCGGTCCCCGCCGACGCCGACAACCTCATGGAGGCGCTGCGGCGCAGCGTCGAGCAGGCCAAGCAGGACCGCGGCACGGCCACCGCGCCGGCCAGGAGGCCGGCGCGCAAGCGCCCGGCGAAGCAGGCGCCGGCTGGCCAGGCCACGACCAAGTCCGCGGCGTCGCCGCAACCGACCCCGGCCAGGAAGACCACCGCAACCAAGAGGAGCCCGGCCAGGAAGACCGCGGCCAAGAAGAGCACCAAGGGCGGTTAGGACCGGGTTACGACCAACGGGGGAACGCCTCGGCCGCCCAGGTGTGCCCGCCGGCGCGGCCGGCGTGGATCCCGCTCGGAGAACAGTTCCGAAGGAGGGTCAGGAGCCTTCCCGACCGCGTACGCTCGGCAGGTCCGCGCGGGTCCGGTCGCCCCCTCGGAATCCTCCCCCGATCACGACGGACCTGGAGACGCGCGGTGAAGTTCGGCGTGGAATCCGAAGTGGACGGCTCGGTCACGACCCTGGTCGTGTCGGGCGATGTGGACATCCAGACGTCGCCCCGTCTGCGGAACCGGATCGAGGAAGCCCTCGCGCCGGACCGGCATCTGATCATCGACCTCACGCGCGTGGACTTCATGGACTCGACCGGCCTCGGCGTCCTCGTGGCCGGCCTCAACCGGGCCAAGCAGATCGGCGCGTCCCTGTCGCTGGTGTGCGACGGAGTGAGGGTGCTCAAGCTCTTCGAGATGACGGGCCTGACGGAGACCTTCGCCATCCACGCCACGCGCGGTCAGGCCATCGCGGCGACCAGGGAGTGACGCCGGCCGCCGGCCGCCGGGCGACGACGCTCGGCTGCCGGTTGGCATGGCTCGGCCGGTCTGGGGAACAGCCAAGGGGAAGGCCCCCGACCGCGGAGACCCATATGTCGCTGTTCTCGCGCCGCAAAGACGATCCGGCGACCCGGGAGCCGGAGGACTTCTCCGGCGACCCGGACATCAAGGACCGCCCGGACGACGAGCCGCTCGCGCCGGACGACCCGCGCAAACCCGCGTCCCCCACCGACCTCCGCCGGCGGACCTGGCTCCAGATCGCCCGGCGGGCGCTCACCGAGTTCAAGGAGGACAACATCACCGACTGGTCGGCCGCGCTGACCTACTACTCGGTGCTGTCGATCTTCCCGGGCGTGATCGTCTTCGTCGCGCTGCTCGGCCTGTTCGGCCAGGGCGCGGCCACGGTCGACAAGCTGATCAGCATCGTGGGCGAGATCGGCGTGCCGCAGAGCGCGTTGGACAGCCTGCGCGGACCGATCGAGCAGGTGGTCAACCAGCAGAGCGGCAAGGCGGGGCTCGCGCTGGTGCTCGGTATCGCCGGCGCGCTGTGGTCGGCCTCCGGCTACATCGGCGCGTTCATGCGGGCCATGAACGGGATCTACGAGGTGCGGGAGGGCCGCAAGTTCTACATCCTGCGGCCGCTGCAGATCCTCGTCACAGTGGTCTGCGTGCTCCTGCTCACCGCGATCACGCTGGCGCTGGTCACCAGCGGCAGCGTCGCCAAAGCGGTCGGCGACGCTCTCGGCGTCGGCGAGGCGGCGCTGACGGCGTGGAACATCGCGAAGTGGCCGGTGATCGTGATCATCGTCAGCGTGATGATCGCCGGGCTCTACCACGTCGCGCCCAACGTGAAGCAGCCCAGGTTCCGGTGGTTCACCCTCGGCAGCTTCCTGGCGCTGGTTCTCTGGGTCATCGCCAGTGCTGCGTTCGGCTTCTACGTAGCCAACTTCGGCTCGTACAACAAGACGTACGGATCGCTCGGCGCGGTGATCAGCTTCCTGGTCTGGATGTGGATCACCAACAACGTGCTCCTGTTCGGCGCCGAGGTGAACGCCGAGGTCGAGCGCGGCCGGGAGCTCCAGGCCGGCCAGCCGGCCGAAGAGGAGATCCAACTCCCGCCGCGCCGGGCCCGCGACCGCTGAGCCAGCGCAGCGGGCGGCGGCCCGCGGAGTCAGCTGACGCGGCGATAGCGGATGTGGGTGGCCAGCGGTGAGTGAAGCACCTCGGCGGGCTCGAAGGCGAAGGACTCAACCCCGTCGAAGATGCGCTCGCCCGAACCGAGCAGGACGGGCGCGATGTCGAGGGTGAGCTCGTCGATCACGCCGGCGGTCAACGCCTGTCGGACGGTCGAGGCCCCGCCGGCGATGTCCACCCCGTTGTCCCCGGCGGCCTCACACGCCGCGGAGTAGGCCGCGTCGAAGCCCTCGGTGACGAAGTGGAAGGTCGTCCCCCCGTCCATCTGGATCGGATCATGGCGGTGATGGGTCAGCACGAACACCGGCGCGTGATACGGCGGTTCGGGGCCCCACCAGCCCGACCAGTCTTCGTCCCAGTCCCCGCGGATCGGGCCGAACATGTTCCGCCCCATCACGTACGCACCCCTGGGGCGCATGAGCCACTCGCTCGTGATCTTGTCGGCGTCGTTGGCCCGCGGGTCGCCGATGTGCCAGCCGTGCAGCTCCAGCCCCCGCTTGCCCAGGGGGTCCTCGCGGCTCTGATCCGGCCCGGCGACGAAGCCGTCCAGTGAGATCGACATGTGGCAGGTGGTGTCCGACACCATGAGCCCCCAAGTGGCTGCGACTTTTGCAAGCGGACGTCCGGACGATAGCGGGGAGCCCGGCTATGTACGGTGACGCATGACTTCCGTGCGGGCGAACGGCATCGAGCTCGGCGTCGAGACCTTCGGCCGCGATGACGATCCGCTCGTGCTGCTGGCCGGGGGGACCACGATGCTGTCGTGGCCCGACTCGTTGTGTGAGCGGCTCGCGGCGGGTGGCCGGCGGGTGGTCCGCTACGACCTGCGCGACTGCGGAGCGTCGACGACCCTCGACCCGGAGGCGCCGGCGTACCGTCTGCGCGATCTCGGCGCCGACGCCGCGGCTCTGGTCGGGGCGCTCGGTGCCCCGACGGCACACCTCGGCGGTGTCGGGGTCGGTGGGATGGTCGCGCAGGTTGCCGCGCTCGATCATCCCGAGGCGTTCTCGGCGCTGACGCTGGTGAGCACCCGGCCGGTCGCGCCCGGCCCGGTCGATGCCGACCTGCCGGACCACGACGCGGCGACCATGAAGGCGCTGTTCTCGCGCCCGATGCCCGACTGGACCGACCGAGATGCTGTCGCCGCATTCGCCGCCGACGGCGCCGAGTTGCTGGGCAACGACCCGAAGCAGGCGCGCGCGACCGCGGCACGGATCTGGGACCGGACGCCGTCGAGCGAACCCTCGGTGCAGCAGGCGAACCAGCTCGGAACAGTGTTCGCCAGACTCGACTGTGCGCCGCGGTGGCGTGAGCACCTCGGCGAGCTGATGCTGCCGGCGCTCGTCGTGCACGGCCGCGCCGACCCGTTCTTCCCGGTCGGCAACGGCGAGGCGCTCGCCGCCGCGATCCCCACCGCCCGGCTGCTCGTCCTCGACGACATGGGCACCGCCCTGCGGGATGCCGCGGCCGACGAGGTCGCCGCCGCGATGCTCGCCCTCTGAATCCTCCGCCGTCACTCCGGCAAAACCCTGGAGCCGCGATGCAAGCCGCGCGGCCTCTCAACCCCCGAATCAGGTCTTCAGCACGGCCTGGGTCTGGGTCGTCTTGGTCACCAGCTTTCCGACGCCGTCGCGCAGTTCGGTCTCCACCACGATGAGCGTGCGCCCGGAGTGCAGTGGCGTCGCCAGCGCGCTCACCGTGCCCTCCCGTACGGCGCCGAGAAGGTTGGTCTTCGACTCCACGGTCGTGGTGCCTCGTGCGCCCTCGGGAAGGCTGAGGTACGCGCACACCGCCCCGGCGGTGTCGGCCAGGCTCATCAGCGCACCCCCGTGCAGCACGCCGGCCGCCGTACAGAGCCTGGCCTGCCAGTCGAGCTCCAACCGCACGCAGGCCGGATCGGCGGCGACCACCCGGATGCCGAGCTCGCCCGCGAAGGGCACCAGGCGGTGAAGGTGCTCGGTGTCGAATCCGGTCATCGGCGCGATCCTCCCTCATCCGCGATGGAAGGGTGCGGCGCCCGGGCCCCGGGCCGGTCCGCGCGGGCCTCAGGCGTGCTCGGAGAGCCGGGCGCGCTGGGGTTCGACCGTCTGTGCCGGGTCCTCGGCCGACTGCCGACCGGCCTGCATGACCGCGAAGCGCCGGAGCAGTCCTCCGGCCAGCAGGGCGAGCCCGGCGCCGGCGGCAGCGGGGCGGTTCCGCCCGCCGAACGCGGCGCCGACCGCGGTCCCGGCCACCGTCAGCGCCGTCGCCGCTCGCCCGCTCCGTCCCGCCCGGCCCTCCCGGTACGCCGCCGCGGCCAGGCCGACCCGCCGCTCCAGCAGCCGGGTCGCGGCGACTTCGGCCACCGCGGAGGCCACGGCCAGCCGGCGGGCCGGCACCGTCTCGGCGGGGTCGGCGGCGAGCAGCCCGAGCCCGGCGGCGGTGCTGGCCGCGCTGGCGGCGAACAGGTACGGCATCTCCCGGTGGCCCTCGTGCCAGGCCGGGACCGCGGTGTCGGAGACGAGCACCCCGGTGTAGGTGGACACCACCGAGCCGAGCACGGCCGCGGCCAGCCCGGCCGGCCGAGCGGTGGACAGCAGGCGCCGGCCGGCCGCGCCCTTCCGCCACCGGTCCGGCAGCATCTCGGCCGCGGCCGCCGCGCCCGCCATCGGGGCGTACGCGGTGAGCAGCCAGCTGCCGGTGTTCATCGGCGAGCTGGGCTTCGCCACCCGGAGCATGTTCAGCGCCCGCCGCGGCCTCCCGAGGTCGTGCACGAGCCCCGTCATTCCCAGGGCCAGGGCGGCCGCCGAGCCGACCCGGCAGGCCCGGCGCAGCGTCGGCCGGTCGGTGAGGTCGGCCACGGCGCCGAGCACCGAGGAGCTGCCGGCCAGCCCGCCGCAGAACAGGTAGCCGCCGATGTCGAGGGTCTTCCACACCGGCGCCTTGATCACCGGTCGCCCGTAGTACGACCGGAACTCGGCGTCCGGCACCACCGGCTTCTCGCCGCGCTTGCCCGGCCGCCCACCCGCGTTGCCGATCAGCGCGTCCCGGCCGGGTGTCGCGTTGCGGATGCCGGACCGGGTTACCTCGACGTCGCTCACCGCTGGCTCACCTTCCGTCGAACCTCCCGCCGAAGCTTGCGCCGATCGCCGACGCCGCGACGCCGGCGAGGATCGCGCCGGCGGCGACCAGCGCGTGCCGCCACATCGAGGGCAGGTCGCGGGTGGTCACCTTGGGGTCGGGCGGGAAGCCGTACACCTCCGGCTCGTCCAGCAGCAGGAAGAACGCTCCCGTGCCGCCGACGCCGTCGTCCGGGTCCTCGCCGTACAGCCGGGCCGACGAGACCCCGGCGTCGCGCAGCTGATCGACTCGCAGCTGTGCCCGCTCCCGCAGCTCGTCCAGCGGACCGAACTGGATGGACTCGGTCGGGCACGCCTTCGCGCAGGCCGGCTCCAGCCCGTCGCCCAGCCGGTCGTAGCACAGCGTGCACTTCCACACCCGGCCGTCGTCCTCGCGCTTGTCGATCACCCCGTATGGGCAGGCGGGCACGCAGTACCCGCAGCCGTTGCAGATGTCCTCCTGGACGACGACCGTGCCGAACTCGGTCCGGAACAGCGCGCCGGTCGGGCACACGTCAAGGCACGCGGCGTGCGTGCAGTGCTTGCACACGTCCGAGGCCATCAGCCAGCGGAACTCCGAGCCTCGTTCGGCGGCGCCGTCCTGCGCGCCGGGCCGGCCGAACGACGGCATGCCGAGATCGACCGTGGTCGACCGCGGCAGCGGCGGCGAGGTGACCCCGGGCTCCTGGTGCCCGAGCGACCGTTTCTGCTCGACGAACTCGACGTGCCGCCAGGTGTTGGCGGACAGCTGCCTGGTGTTGTCGTACGACATCGCCGACAGCGGCAGGATGTCGTCGGGCACGAGGTTCCACTCCTTGCAGGCCACCTCGCAGGCCTTGCAGCCGATGCAGATCGAGGTGTCGGTGAAGAACCCGACCCGCTCGGGGTGCCCGGCCCAGCCCACCTGGCCGGCCGGGTCCGGCGTGGTCGACCCGTCCACGACCATCAGGAACTCCCCTCATCCTGCGGCTGATCGGGCACCGGCACGGTCGCGGCGGCGGTGCCGGTCTCGGCGGTGATGCCGGCCCGGGCCTGGTAGTCCTCGACGAGCCGGAGCCGGGCCGGGCCGCGCGGACGGCGACCGGGCCTGATGTCGCAGGTGATCACCTTGCTCTCCTGGATGTGCACGTTCGGGTCGAGCACCACCGGCAGCAGGTCGTTCGCCGAGTCGCCGGTCACCAGGCCGTTCGCGCCGAAGTGGTAGGGCAGGCCGATCTGGTGCAGGACGCGGCCCTGCACCCACAGCGGGGCGACCCGCTCGGTCACCAGCACCCGGGCCTCGATCGCCGACCGGGCCGTCACGATCGTCGCCCAGTCGCCGTGCGTCAGCCCTCGCTCGGCCGCCAGTTCCGGCGCGACCTCGCAGAACGGTTCCGGCTGCAGCTCGGCCAGGTACGGCACGGTCCGGCTCATCCCGCCCGCGGTGTGGTGCTCGGTGACCCGGTAGGTCGTCAGGACGTACGGGAACACGCCGGCGCCCTGCTCCTCGCCGCTGGGCTGGTAGCGGTTGTCCCGGTGCTCGTACACCTGCCGGGCCGGGTTGCTCTGCTGGCCGTACAGGAGGTTCGGGAGCGGGGACTCGGCCGGCTCGTAGTGGGTCGGCAGCGGACCGTCGGAGAGCCCGGCCGGCGCGAACAGCCAGGCACGGCCGTCGCCCTGCATGATGAACGGCTCCGCGCCGCGGATCGCCTCGCCGGCCCGCGCTCCCTCCGGCGGCTGGTAGTCCGGCGGCTTGTCCACCTTGAAGTCGGGCACGTCGTGCCCGGTCCACTTGCCTGCTTCGGCGTCCCACCAGACGTACGCCTTGCGCTCGCTCCACGGGTTGCCGTCCGGGTCGGCGGAGGCCCGGTTGTAGAGCAGCCGCCGGTTCGCCGGCCACGCCCATCCCCAGTCCGGCGCCACCCAGGACTGCTCCCCGCCGGGCTTGCGCCGCGCCGGCTGGTTGACGCCGTCCTTGCGGCAGCCGCAGTAGATCCAGCAGCCGCAGGTGGTCGAGCCGTCGTCGGACAGCTCGGTGTAGGTCGAGAGCGGGTTGCCCTCGGCGTCCCATCCGTTGATCTCGGCGAGCACGGCGTCGGCGTCCGGCTCCCCGATCGCGTCCCGGGTGGGGTAGTCCCAGGTCAGGTCGAGCACGGGCCGGTCCATCTCGTCGGTCGACCCGGCCAGCTTGGCCCGGATCCGGCGACCGAGATGGAAGGTGAACCACAGGTCGCTGCGGGCGTCCCGGGGCGGCTGCACCGCCTGGTGGTGCCACTGCAGCAGGCGCTGGGTGTTGGTGAAGCTGCCGGACTTCTCGGTGTGCGCGGCGGCCGGGAAGAAGAACACCTCGGTGTCGATGTCCTCGGTGCGCAACTCCTCCGACTCGATCTCCGGTCCGTTCTGCCAGAAGGTCGCGCTCTCGGTCAGCCCGAAGTCGCGTACGACCAGCCAGTCCAGGTTGGCCATACCCAGTCGCTGCAGCCGGCCGTTGGCGGAGCCGACGGCCGGGTTCTCCCCCATCAGGAAGTAGCCCTTGACCTTGCCCTCGATCTGGTCGAGCACGGTCTGGTACGAGCCGTGGTCACCGGTCAGCCGGGGCAGGTAGTCGAAGCAGTAGTCGTTGTCCGCGGTGGCCGCCCCGCCCCACCAGGCCTTGAGCAGGCTCACCGTGTAGGCGCGCATCTCGCCCCAGTAGCCCTTCTCGGCCGCGTCGGCGGCCACGAACCCGTCGAGGTCCTGGTGCAGGTGGGCGTGCGGCATCGGGATGTAGCCGGGCAGGATGTTGAACAGCGTCGGGATGTCGGTGGAGCCCTGGATGCTGGCGTGGCCGCGCAGGGCCAGGATCCCGCCACCGGGCCGGCCGATGTTGCCGAGCAACGCCTGCAGGATCGCGGCCGTACGGATGTACTGGACGCCCACGGTGTGCTGGGTCCAGCCCACCGAGTAGATCCAGGCCGTCGTCCGGTCCCGGCCGGAGTTCTCCGCGACCGCGCGGGCCACCCGGTCGAACAGCTCCGCCGGCACGCCGCAGACCCGCTCGACCAGCTCCGGGGTGTAGCGGGCGAAGTGCCGCTTCAGCACCTGGTACACGCAGCGCGGGTGTTGCAGGGTCGGGTCCAGCCGGGGCTGGCCGCTGACCGGGGCGCCGTGGCTGCCGGCCCGGTCCGGCGCCAGCGACCGCCGCTCGTGGTGCGACCGGTCCCGGCTCGCGCCGGCCGCCGGTCCGGTGTCCCGCTCGCCGGCCGCCGAGGCCACGTCCGCGTCCTCGTACTGCCAGGAGGCCGGGTCGTAGTGCCGGCTCTCCGGCTGGAACCCGGAGAACAGGCCGTCGAGATCCTCGGTGTCGCGGAAGTCCTCGGACAGGATCGTTGGCGCGTTGGTGTAGGCGACCACGTACTCCCGGAAGTCGAGCTCGTTGCTCAGCACGTAGTTGACCAGCCCGCCGAGGAACGCGATGTCCGTACCGGGCCTGATCGGGACGTGCATGTCCGACACCGCCGAGGTCCGGGTGAACCGCGGGTCGACGTGGATCACCGTCGCGCCGCGGGCCTTGGCCTCCATCACCCAGCCGAACCCGACCGGATGGCACTCGGCCATGTTGGAGCCCTCGATGACGATGCAGTCGGCGTTGGCCATGTCCTGCTGGAAGGTGGTGGCGCCGCCGCGCCCGAACGAGGTTCCCAGACCGGGAACCGTCGAAGAGTGTCAAATACGCGCCTGGTTCTCGATCTGCACCGCGCCGAGCGACGTGAACAGCTTCTTGATGAGGTAGTTCTCCTCGTTGTCCAGCGTCGCACCGCCGAGGCTGGCGAAGCCCATCGTGCGCCTGGTGCGGACGCCGTCCAGCTCCCACTGCCAGCCGGCCCGGCGAGCCTCGATGACCCGGTCGGCGACCATGTCCATCGCCGTGTCGAGGTCGAGGTCCTCCCACTGGGTGCTGCCCGGGCGCCGGTAGCGCACCGTGGTCACCCGCAGTGGGTTCGTCACGAGCTGCTTGCTCGCCGCGCCCTTCGGGCAGAGCCGGCCGCGGCTGATCGGCGAGTCCGGGTCGCCCTCGATCTGGGTGACCTTGCCGTCCTTGACGTAGACGTTCTGGCCGCAGCCCACCGCGCAGTACGGACAGATCGACTTGACGACCTTGTCCGCGCGGCTGGTCCGCGCCCGCAGGTCGCCGGTCCGGGCGGACTGCGCCGCCGGTCCGAGACCGCGGCTATCCGCGCCTGTGACCTGCCGCAGGACCGGCCATGGCAGCCCTCTGACCACTCCGCCCTCCTGAGACTCCTCCGGAGACCATCCCGAGACCGGACACTCCGGTCTGCCTCCATGAGCGGCGGACCAAACCCCTGACCGGCACCGAATTCGCTGTCCGGTGCCCGGCGACTCCGGCACGC
>Ga0068856_100006594_pt1 | contig 11376 bp, 9 predicted proteins | sample KBSCornC62_FD_66595 | JGI IMG/M metagenome (GOLD analysis project Ga0068856, IMG submission 66595) | Corn rhizosphere microbial communities from Kellogg Biological Station, Michigan, USA - KBS Corn C6-2 | ecosystem: Host-associated > Plants > Roots > Rhizosphere > Soil ... | reverse complement strand
CAGGGTTGTTTTTACCCGGCTGTAGTGGCGGTTTATTTCAGCGCCAAACCCGATGAAGTAGATAAAGAGATTCGGGCGCAGCTTGACCGCGCGCTGGCTATGGGCTTTAAACCGACGCACCTCGATTCGCACATGGGCACCTTGTTTTCGAAACCGGCCTTCCTCGAAAAATACCTCCAGCTAGGCATCGAAAAACAGATACCCGTTATGTTCCCCGGTGGCGATGATTTGTTTTACCGCGCCGAAGCAAAAGCAGCAACCATGGTCCAATTGAAACAACAAGGCAAATACGTCGAAGGTATGAACATTCCCGAGCCTGCCGAACTGACCAAAGCCAAGGACATCGGTACGATGCTGTGGCAAAACGGCCTGCCTGTGCTGGATGACCTCCATAACTCAAGCTACGACTGGCAAATGCCCGACATCGACCATAAAACCGATGCCGAAATTCAAAAATGGTATACCGATCATTATATCGAAAGTATTGGCAGGTTGAGCCCAGGCCTCACCATGGTCATCATGCACTGCACTAATCCATCTTCGACGTTCAAATACATCTGCAATGAGAGCCAAAAACGTAAAGGCGATATGATGGCTATGCTGGATCCGAGGCTGAAAGCGTTTTTAACTAAAAACGGTTACATCCTTACTACCTGGCGGGAAGTGATGGAGCGGAGGAAAAAAGTTGGCCCCGATACGAAAAATTAAGGTTACCAAGGGAAATTCGTTCTTTCGCGGTCTGTGTCCCCAAAGACTGCCAAACGAATTTCGTCCAACATCCGGCAGTCTGTGAAGACACAGCCTGCGGTGAGTGGCGTCCTTGCAATCATCATCCAAAGTTTCATTACCATATAATCTTGTCAATCTCTTAAATTAGCGTAATCGTGTTCAACCAATTATGAAACAAGTCATCCATCAATTCGTCAATAGCCATAAGCTTGGCGTAGTTTCTTCGATCAGTGCGGAGGGCAAACCAGAATCAGCTTTAGTGGGCATAGCAGTATCAGATCAGTTGGAGATTATATTCGATACGGTAAATTCATCAAGAAAATACGCCAATATTCTCCAAAATCCATCGGTTTCAGTTGTAATAGGGTGGGATGATGAGGTTACGGTTCAATACGAAGGCGAAGCGGAAATTTTATCCGAAGACGCGGCAGGCGATCACTACCGCGAAATTTATTATGCAACCTGGCCCGATGGCAGGGAGCGCACCGCAAATTGGCCCGGTTTGGTTCATATTAAAATCAGTCCCCGCTGGATACGTTACAGCAATTTTAATGAGCCGGTGACGATCAAAGAAATGAAATTTTGAATTCCACCTGTTGTAGCATTAAGCGGCTGGCACTCGTAAGGATAAAAAAACCGGAAGAAATCAAAAATCACGGATAGTTTAACTTAACCATGCAAATAGCCTGGTATCCGCGTTATTAGTGTAAGTTTGACAAAACCTTTAATTATGAGAATTTTTTACATCGCATTTTTTGCATTGATCGTTACTATCAGCGTTTCGTCCTGTGTGAAAAACACAATCACTCCAATAAATAACAACAACAATAGCACCCAGGCAGATACAAGTACAACGCTTATCGGCAACACGGCTCTGGTGGGTAACTGGAATATTGTGAGCGATACCATATCCTACAATGGCTCCAATACCATGTATCACGGTGTCGCAACTGATCATTATATCTTTAGCAAATATGGCAATTTGTATATCAATGAAGGCTTAAACCATTTTATTGATACGGCCGTTTATGCTGTTAACACGCTCAAGTATCAGGTAGCCTGGCAAACTTTATATACCAGCATTAACGGAGTTGCCAGCCGGGTTCAGTCCTATTCGGCGCCTTACACAATTACTTCACTGGATACCGCGTCAATGGTACTGACTGCAGATGTGCAATCCGCCAGCGGGCCGCTGTACGAGAAAATCGTGTTTAAGAAAGTGAAGTAATTATTTGATTTTTATCAATTTATCGATTTTAGGTAGATTCAAAACCTGCCCGACAGCTCGTATTGTCAAAAAACTGACAAATGCGTCAGTTTTGTAAAATATTAACTATGAGGTTAGTTGTTTTTATCTACCTTCGAATGGGCCAAGTCTAAGCCTTATCTCTTAGAGGGCCTATACCCCTATGGTTGCCTCTATTGATATCTCTTCAACACCAGGGTATTTGTTGTTTATCTAAGATCGACCACTTCAACGCCGGGATGCGTCTTTTTGTCGAACGTAAAAATGTTTTCGGGTAATTTCGGGTTCGGCGTTAGCGTATTGATCGTATAAGTATAACGGCTGCCATTTTTGTCGAATATCTCCGCACTGTGTATCAATTTCTTCGCCTTGTCTATCGATAATCTCACCTTAAAAAAGGGCTTTTTAGCATCCTCGGGACTCAGATCAATAACCTGGTACGTTTTTCCATTAACAGTTTCCTCGCCGTTGTAAACGTATTTATAGCCATGCTCATATACTGCGAATATCTGCGCCGGGTTCAAGTTGTCCTCGCTGTGGTCCACATCATTTAATTCGGCTTCTTTGTCTTTCACTGCGTAGGTCCACTGGCTTTTACCATCGCTGATGATCTCCTGGGCTACAGCTGTTTTATTGGTTGGGTCGTAAATCGTCACTTTAAACTTATTGAGCTTAGGCTGCGTAACCAGTGTGCCCGACTGAGTGTCCTTGATCTTCGCCATCGGATCATCCAGCAGGAAGGTAAAATCAGCCTTGATCATACTATATGATTTGTATTTCTGGCTCACAGCGTTCAATATCTTTTTAGCTTCAACATCTTTTTGAGCGAAGGCAAAATTTATTGCAGATGATAAGATCAGGGAGGCAACTAATATTTTTTTCATTACTGATATTTTGTTTTTGTCCATAGTCGACGGACCATGGTCCATAGTTTCCTTAGTAAGCCATGGACTATCGACTATGGTCTATGGACATTGTTACGATTTTCTATTGAGACAGAATTACTAATCAAATTGTTTTTTGGATAGCTTCCAGGTGTCTCTCCAGGCTGTACTCGTCAGAAAATAATACTTCGCGGGCTTTACTGCCCTCAAAAGGTCCGACAATTCCGGCGGCCTCTAACTGATCGATAATACGTCCCGCACGATTATAACCCAGCTTCAGTTTACGCTGAATGAGCGAAGTTGAGCCTTGCTGATGAATAACCACCAGGCGGGCCGCCTCTTCAAACATCGCATCGCGGTCCTCAGGATCGAATTCTTTGGCGCTGCTGGTTTCGCCTTCACCAACGTATTCAGGCAGCAAAAGGGCAGTAGGGTAACCGCGTTGATTACCGATAAAATCGGATATTTTTTCTACCTCAGGCGTATCCACAAAGGCGCACTGCAAACGGATCAGATCGCTGCCTGTAGATAACAGCATATCACCGCGACCAATCAGCTGATCGGCCCCACCGGCATCCAGGATGGTACGGGAGTCAATTTTGGACAGTACCCGGAATGCCAGCCTCGACGGGAAGTTGGCCTTAATGGTACCTGTAATGATATTTACTGATGGACGTTGTGTGGCGATAACCAGGTGGATACCAACCGCACGGGCCAGCTGCGCCAGTCGTGCTATTGGCATTTCAACTTCTTTGCCGGCGGTCATCATCAGGTCGGCAAACTCGTCCACCACCAGTACGATAAAGGGCAGGTAACGATGCTTTTCCGGATCACTGATCTTGCGGTTGATGAACTTGTGGTTATATTCTTTCAGGTTACGTACACCGGCATCTTTCAGCAGGTCGTAGCGCTGGTCCATCTCGATACAAAGGGAATTGAGCGTGTTCACCACCTTTTTGGTGTCGGTGATAATAGCGTCAGCTTCATCAGGTAGCTTAGCTAAAAAGTGTCTTTCTATCTTGCGGAACAAGGTCAATTCCACCTTCTTGGGGTCGACCAGCACGAATTTCAATTCAGCAGGGTGACGCTTATACAGCAGCGAAACCAGGATCGCGTTTATACCAACCGATTTACCCTGGCCAGTGGCACCAGCAACCAGTAAGTGAGGCATTTTGGCCAGGTCGGCGATAAAGACTTCGTTAGATATGGTTTTACCTAAAGCGATCGGCAGGTCCATCGTCGTGTTCTGGAACTTTTCGGTAGCTAGTATGGAACGCATGGAAACCATCTCAGGATGCTGATTAGGCACCTCGATACCAATAGTACCCTTGCCCGGCATAGGGGCTATGATACGGATGCCGAGTGCTGCCAACGATAGCGCTATATCATCCTCCAGGTTTTTGATCTTGGAGATACGCACGCCTGGCGCCGGAATGATTTCGTAAAGCGTTACCGTAGGGCCAATGGTCGCTTTGATCTTATCGATCTCGATATTGTAGTGATTCAGCGTCTCTACAATCTTGTTTTTATTGGCCTCAAGCTCCTCCGAATTAACGGTGATCTTATTGGAGCCATAGTTTTCGAGCAGATCAAGTGTAGGATATTTATAGGAAGCCAGGTCGAGTTTCGGGTCAAAGGTGCCGAATTGCTCTACCAGGTTTTTGGCTTTGTCATCATCATCCTTTTCAATGTTCAGCACATTGGTTGGGCGCGTGGTATCGATGGTAAGCGGAATTTCGTCCTCCATCTCAGGCTCATGTGATGCTGTGGCATCCGGTTTTAATACAACCGGTTCATGGAAAACAGGTTCTGGTTTTACCTGGGCAAGTGGTTCCTCTGCAACCAATTCCTCTTTCTTGACCCGGTTACCATTGCGCGGCCATTCGATAGGTTTGGATGGATATTCGTCCTCAATCTCAACCGGTTCAGGCGCTACGGTATCTACAACATCCGGGTTCAGTTTTTTGGCACGAAGGCGTGGTATCCTGAAGTCGATATTGTAGGCGATGATCAGTACTGTCAGCGCAGCAAATACCAATAGTCCGAGTGTGCCGGTCTGGCCAATCTGTGCATCGAGCAGCTTATTGCTCCAGAAACCAAAATTGCCTTCCAGGAAATGCGGCGTATCACTTACAAACCCGTGGAAGAAGCCAAGCGTAACAGAAATGAAAACGATAAGAAATATGGAATATGCAATGCTCCGGCCGATTGGGTACAACCGCACTTTGAACAGTAAACGATAACCGATAACAAAGAAAACGAATACAAAGATGAACGACGCAACGCCGAACCACTCGTAAATGAAAAGGTTAGACGTGTAAGCCCCAACCTTGCCGAGCCAGTTTTGCACCACGGGCGCCGAATCTGTTGCATCCGAAATTTCTTTCAGTGTCTTTTTAATAGCCAGGTTGCTGATGCCGCCGTTGGCCGCATTGATATAGCTCTGATCTTCCTTCCAGGTAAAGAGGTAGGAGGTGAAAGCCACCAAAAAGAATAGGGACATGATCAGCAAAAAGAGCCCAAAGATTTTTACCGCACGGTCATTCTGAAAGTTGAACCGCGGCGTAAGATCTCTTTTTTGCCTGGATGATTTTTCCTTTTCGTTTTTTGACGAGGATTTGTCGGACTTGTTATCGTCCTTTAAGTTATTTGTTTTAAACTGGTTCCCTTTGATCGGCATCCTTACATAAACGCGTTTAAACGCATCCGTAAAGTTAGAGAAATTATTTGTGATGCCGATTAGTGATTTGTTAACTTGTTAACGGTGGTTGGTCCGAAAGTCGGCATAAGTCCGAAAATCATCTACTGTCCCCGCGGGGTCTCTCGCAGAGGACCCTGCGGCACCGTGATCATCTTTCGGACTTACGCGGACATCCGGACTCCGGCCACCAAAGGGTCGGAATTATCCACAATTGTCAAGTTATTAACCTCTCGGCCCTTAACCCAATTTTTTTAGTAATATTGAAGCTATGAGTATAGAACTGTTGGAGGAATACATCGCATCCGGCGACCTGGCCGGCATTGGTACCCTTTTGCAGCAAAATCCTGAACTGGCAAAAACGAAGACATCACATAATGTGTCGCCGCTCATGCTTTCGTGCTACTACAAGAAGCCGGAGGTTACTGCGTTGTTGCTGAAATACACCGATAACCTTAACCTTTTTGAGGCTTGTGCAGCTGGTAAATTTGATGTGGTAGCGCACTTGTTATACTCACATCCTGATGCAGTAAATGAATATGCCGAAGACGGTTTCACGCCGCTTGGATTGGCATGTTATTTCGGGCAATTTGAGGTGGCCAGGTACCTGGTACTCAAGGGCGCCCAGGTAAATCTGCCATCCAACAACGGCTTTAATGTGTTCCCGATACATTCAGCAACGGCAGGCAACTATACTGACATCACCCGGATGCTTATTGATAATGGCGCCAATGTAAACGTAAAACAACAGGCCGGTGCAACTCCACTGCACACAGCCGCTCAAAACGGTAATCTCGATATCCTTATCTTGCTCCTGGAACATGGCGCCGAGACCAACGCTCGCATGGAAGGCGGCAAAATGCCTGCGGATCTCGCCCGCGAAAAAGGCTTTAAGGAAATAGCTGATATATTGGAATAGTTACGATTTCGAATTTCGGAATTCCAATTTCGAATTTACTTTAGAGTTCTTCCAAAACTAAAGATGCTTGTGCCTAACAATAAGCACTTTGCAAGCTCCGTTATGTATGCTCAAATTAAACCGTTATCAAATGATCAGGAGGATCTCTCTTTACTGCTTTTTGGTGCTCATTAGCAGTTCCTGCGTAAGGCATCACATTAACAAACCCAAACTCGACAGTTTATTAACATTGATCGAAAGTAAAAATAAGGCTATGGGCGGCCTGGCAATTTCGGTGAATGGCGGAGTTGTATATTCGAGGTACATCGGTTACCGCTCTGTGAACGACGATCTAAAAATAGCACCCGACAGTCATACTTTATATAAGGTTGGCTCTATAACCAAGATGTTTACTGCGACCATGATCTTTCAGCTTATTGAGGAAGGTAAGCTGAAATTGACTGATCGGTTGGCCAACTGGTTCCCTCAGTTGGCGAATGCGCAAAAGATAACCATCGGTAATATGCTCGATCACCGGAGCGGATTGCATAATTTCACCAGCGATACCATCTACTGGCGCTACCTGACCAGGCCGCATACGGAAGCGGAAATGACTGCCATGTTTGCAAAGCAAAAATCTGATTTTGAACCCGATGAAAAGGCCGAATATAGCAACACCAACTTTGTTTTATTAGGCTATATCATTGAGAAGATCACAAAAAAAGCATATTCCGAGAATCTGAAAGATCGTATAACTTCTAAAATCGGCTTGAATGACACCTATTATGGTGCCGGTGCTACACCCCGGCCAAATGAAGCTCGGGCATACGCCTTTGCCGTAAAATGGACATCGATGCCGGAAACCGATATGTCCATACCAGCGGGTGCAGGAGCAATTTTATCTACGCCAACCGATTTGACGAAATTTATCGAAGCCATGTTTGCGGGTAAACTGATCAGCATGGATCATTTGAACCTGATGAAAACGATGAATGAGAACTATGGCATGGCTATGTTTGAAATGGATTTCGACGGTAAAAAGGGATATGGGCATACCGGTGGCATGGATTGCTTCAGGTCGATACTCACTTATTTCCCGGATGAAAAACTAGCCATCGCATATTGCTCGAACGGTGGCGCATACTCGATTGATAAGGTTAGAGACGCTGCGCTTAATATTTATTTTAATAAACCTTTTACATTCCCCGAATTTAAAACTACCCGGCTAAAACCTGAAGTCCTTGACAAATACCTCGGCGTGTATTCAAGTAAGGAACTACCTTTTAAGACCACCATTACAAGAGAAAATACTACCCTGATAGCACAGGGAACCGGGCAGCCACAGTTTGCGCTTGTGCCGGTAGCGCAGGATAGGTTTGTTATTGATGAAACTGGCACCATATTGGATTTTGAACCGTCGAAAAATCGATTTGTGTTGGAGCAGGGTGATGCTGAGGCGTATTTTACCAAAGATAAATAACGGTTGCCTGGTATTGCGATACCAAATAATATTGGGGTATTTATTTTTATTATAATTGCTAACTTTATTTGGAAAATCCATGCTACCCCGATGACCGGCGACGATATTGTTCTCTTAGGCGATAAACACGTTGGCGAACCTTATGCTCTTGGCGCACGCGTCGCCAAGGATAATGCTGATTACAAAGGTCCCTGGGATTGCACCGAATTTGTCAGCTGGCTCTACTACCAGGTTTTCGGCATTTTGTACGGGTGCGATAACAACCAGGGCAATCCACATACTTACGAAACTTATAGCGGCTCCTGGGCTCGCGACGCTCATACTTTGGGGCAAATTATTACGGTAGAAGAAGCCAAAGCAACCCCCGGCGCTGCTATTTTACGTTTTGCCGGCAGCGGCGAAGTGGGGCATATTGCTATTTCGGATGGCAATGGAGGAACTGTTGAAGCGCACGGACGTACTGATGGCATAACCAATTCGGTTGTTGACGGACGACGCTGGGATATGGGTATCCTGGTTCCCGGCGTTACTTACAAATCCAATCAAATTATCCCTTACAATCCGCCTACGATGGTCATCTATCGACTGACCCATCCTAACATGGTCTCGCCGGATGTAGGCAAAATACAAACTGCTTTAACCCGCAAGGGATTCGATACCGAAGCTGTCGACAATATCTTTGGCGAGCTCACTTTCAGAGCCGTAAAGCTGTTCCAGGATTCGGTGGGCTTAAACCCCGATGGAGAGGTGAGCGCGCTTACTGCGGCTGCTTTGGGGGTGAATTTTAGATAAATTGTCTGAATCGGAATTTACAGAATTTGAAAAATAACAGAATTAAACCGAGCAAGTTTGAAATTCTGCAAATTCGTTAATTCTGTAAATTCTGATTCAGACAAAAGTTAAAAGCCACCATGCCTTTGCGGCTTCACCGGCTCAGGCCATTTAGTTGGTTCGCCTGTTTTGCGGTCGGCGGGCAATACACTTTTATCACGTGAAGTAGTTACCGGGTCCTCGCAGGCTTCGTAGGCCAGGATGGCAGCTAATATGGCGTTCTTTTGTACTTCGTCAAACACGATCTTGTCATAGGTATCGCGATTGGTATGCCAGGTATAAACGCCGTAGTCCCAGCTCAAAGAACCGAGCGAGAATGCAGGTGCGCCAGCAGCTACAAATGATGCAAAATCCGACCCACCACGCCCGGGCGCTCCCGGAAATGTAGTTTTTATGCTGTCGCGGATATTGGAAGGCGCATGTGACAGCCAGCGGCTAAGATAATCATAAGCGTTCAGGAAGCCTTGTCCCGACATGTTCACAACCCTGCCGGTGCCATTATCCTGGTTAAATACGGCTTGTACGTTTTTTACAATTTCAGGGTGATCCTCAACGAAAGCACGCGAACCATTTAAGCCTTCCTCTTCGCTGCCCCAATCGCCGATAATGATGGTCCTTTTCGGGTTAGGATATACTTTTTTGAGAATGCGGATAGCCTCCATCATCGTTAACGTGCCGGTGCCGTTGTCTGTCGCTCCCGTGCCGCCGTCCCATGAATCAAAGTGAGCAGATAGGACCACATATTCATCAGGCTTTTCAGTTCCTTTAATCTCGCCAATCACATTGAAGGCTGGCATCGGGCCCAGTTCCTTCGACTCGGTATGCACGGCGATCACCGGTTTTACCCCAGATTCGATCAGCCTGAAAAGTAGCGTGTAATCTTCAAGCCCGATATCAACCGTTGGCACTTTTTTGGTATTGGCGCTAAATATTTTATCCACACCAAAACCCGCCGACCATGTGCAGCTCACAATGCCCACAGCGCCTGCCTCTTCAAGCGCATGAGGTAATGTACCCGAAACGACGCCCATGGTATAACCGGTTTTGCGGATGCGCTCGCGCCAGGCAGCGGTTGCCTTGGTGCGTTCGTCCTTCATTTTGTCAAACTCTTCTTTGGTGCCGTAGTCGCGCCAGTTCTCATCCGAGCGACCTGTCGGTTGATTCATGCTGATCATCACAAATTTGCCTTTGACAGCGGGAAGCCAGGCTTTAAATGCGTTGCTATCCGCCAGGTCCGGCAGGATGATCACTTCTGCGGTCACGGTTTTTTTGCCGGTGCCAGGGCTCCAGGCCAGCTGCGTACCCTCCAGTGTTTTTACCCGCGGCGAAACCATATCGATGTGTGATATACCGCGTTCCCAGCCGCGCCACTCGCCCCATTTTTCGAGATGCGCGTCAATACCCCAGCTTTTGTATTTGGCTACGGCCCAGTCGCCTGCTTGCTGCATCTGCGGCGTACCCACCAGCCGCGGACCTATGCCGTCGAACAACTCATGCGCCATCGGCTGCAACTGCGAATTATCGGTTTCTTCTTTAATGATTTGATCGACAACCGGGTCCTTGCTTTGTTGTGCGAAGGTTGGAATAGCGTAAGCTGTCGTCAATACAAGGCATAATGACGCAGCGCGAAAGGGTAGGGTAGTAATCTTCATGCATCTAAATTAGAAAATATGCTGAAGATTACTTAGTGTATTGAGATTGTTACAGATGCTGTTAACTGGTGATTGGTTAACCAGTTAGCTGGCTGTTAGTTAAAAAGAGGAATTAGCAACCGCAGGCTACTAATTCCTCTTTTCGTTAGGGTTTTAGCTTAAGCGTGCGCCGGTTGTTTCTCTTTGGCTTTGTCAAATATCTTTTCCATGATATCCGGTGCCTTTTCAACCAAAGCCTCAATGCCCCTTGAGTGCCTGGTAGAGATAAACTGGATATTGTCGCCATTTACTGCTAAAAAACCTACGGGTCCAAGGCCTATACCTGCCGCGCCCATGGCGCCAAAACCTTCGCCTTCGCCGGTATTTTTATTGTTGCCTTTTCCTTTGCCTTCACCGGCACCGCTGCCTAGTCCCAGACCGACTGATATAACCGGTACACATATAAACGGGCCCAGTTGGAATTGCTGACCGATAACAGTTTCTGTCTTTGCTTCCGTGCGGAGAAACTCGGTTAGTTTGCCGAGCATTTCATCTAAGTTTTCCATGTTCGTGTTTTTAATGATGAATAAATAAAAGCCCTTGACACCCGGGCCAGGTTATTTTTGATTTCAAGAATGAGCTGATTTCTCCCGGAAAAATTCACCGATATGTTTTGACCACTCAAAATGCTCACAGTATAAACTGCGGGATATAAAATGCCGTTAAAAGCTGGATTACCAGTGTCGGCAGTCAAGTAAAAACGTTTTACTTTAAAGGTTTTTAATACAGCCAGTATTGTTGCGAATGATATAGGTTTTCTTTTGACCGGCTTTTTATTTTCGGGTGGTTTTGATGTGGGTTTAGGCTTAGCTTTACGGGCAAGAAGATCGAATCGTTTTTGCCACCAGGCGACTTCCAGATCTATCCAAATACCATCGCCTGTTATTAATAGTGCTGCGCTGGCAAGCCTGTGAAACCT
>Ga0068856_100006593_pt1 | contig 11378 bp, 13 predicted proteins | sample KBSCornC62_FD_66595 | JGI IMG/M metagenome (GOLD analysis project Ga0068856, IMG submission 66595) | Corn rhizosphere microbial communities from Kellogg Biological Station, Michigan, USA - KBS Corn C6-2 | ecosystem: Host-associated > Plants > Roots > Rhizosphere > Soil ... | reverse complement strand
GGGCCTGGGCCGAGGCCAACCTGCGCGATCCCGGTGCGCGCGTCACGCCCACGATCGGGCCGGAGATGCTCGCGATCGCCCGCGACCTGGTGCGCCGCGGGCTCGACGACTCGACGCTCGAGGCCTTCCGTGCCGGTCAGAACATCGTCTGGCGGCGCTGGATGGGCATCGCCTTCGCGCTGACCGACGATCCCGCCGAGCTGGCCGAGCTGCTCGATCACACCGCCGCCTCCATCTTCGCGTTCGTCGACAGCACGCTCGCGGTGATCTCCGAGCAGATGCAGCGGGAGCGCGAGGAGCTCAAGCGCGGCACCCACGCGATGCGCTTTGAGACCGTCTCGCTGATCATCGATGGCGCCCCGATCGCGCGCGATCGCGCCTCCGGAATGCTCGGCTACGAGCTGTCCCGGCGCCACACGGGCGCGATCATCTGGGGCGATCAGGCCAGCGAGGATCACAGCCAGCTCGACCGCGCCGCCGAGGCTCTGGCTCAGGCGAGCGGCGCCCGGCGCCCGTTCACCGTCGTGGCGAGCGCCTCGACCCTGTGGGTGTGGGTGCCCGGCAACCAGGGCCCTGACCTCGAACTGCTGAAGCGCCTGATCGCCGACCTGCCTGGCGTGCGGATCGCGGTCGGCCCCACCGCCGAGGGCATCGATGGCTTCCGCTCCAGCCACCTCGCCGCCACGGCGACGCAGCGGCTGATGGTGCGCGTCGCCTCCGAGGTGCGCGTGGCGTCCTACGACGCGGTCGAGATCGTCGCGCTCGTGACCGCCGATGAGACGCGCTCGGGCGAGTTCGTCACGCGCACCCTGGGGGCGCTCGAGACCGCCGCCCCGGCGCTGCGTGAAACCGTGCGAACCTACCTGCGAATGCAATCAAACGCGACGCGCGCCGCCGACGCGCTCTTCACGCATCGCAACACGGTCCTGACGCGGCTCGGCCGCGCCGAGCGACTGCTCCCGCGACCGCTCGAGGAGAACAGCCTGGCGGTGGCGGTGGCGCTCGAGGTGGTGCACTGGCGTGAGTAGGTTTCTTTCGAGGTTGGGACAGGTCCCGCTGGACCTGTCCCGGGAGGTCCCGCTGGACCTCCCCCCACAGGTCCCGCTGGACCTGTCCCGGCGGGTCCCGCTGGACCTCCCCCCACACATCCCGCAGGAGCCACCCGCGATCCCCGGCGTGAGACGTTCACGGGTGCACGCGCGCGGCGTCGACTTTCACGTGACCGAGGCAGGTCCCGTGGACGGTGTCCCGGTGCTGGCGCTGCACGGCTGGCCCCAGCATCACTACGCGTGGCGAGACCTGCTGGCCGATCCGCCGGCCGGCCTGCGGATCATCGCCCCCGACCTGCCGGGCTACGGCTGGTCCGGCGCGCCGCCGCACCGCTGGGAGAAGGAGGAGGTCGTCTCCGACGTGCTGGCGCTGCTCGACGAGCTCGGTGTCGGGCGCATGGTCCTGGTCGGCCACGATTGGGGAGGCTGGATCGGCCACCTGCTCGTGCTGCGCGCGCCGGAGCGCGTCAGCGCCTTCATGCCGCTCAACATCATCCACCCGTGGCAGAAGCCGACCTCCATGCTTCCGCACCTCTGGCGCTTCTACTACCAGCCGCTTGTCGGCTTCTTCGGCGAACGGCTGCAGCGCGACACCGAGTTCGTCTACCGCGCGATCCGCGGCAGCCTCTTTGATCCAGAGCGCGTGCCGCGTGAGGACGTGCGCTGGTTCAGTGAACGCTTCCGCGACCCGGTCTGCGCGCGGGCCGGGCGCGACACCTACAGAACCTTCCTGACCCGGGAGCTCCCCGCGGGCGTCCGCCATCCCGAGACGCGCCGCTCGGCGGTGCCCACGCGCGCGGTCTTCGGCGTCAGCGACGCCGCGCTGCACTGGTCGCTGGCCTCGGCCTCGACGGCGCGCGCCGAGGACTACACGCTCGAGCTGATCCCCGATTGCGGGCACTTCATCGCCGACGAGCTGCCGGGGCTCGTGCGCGAGCGTCTGGTGGCCCTCACGCAGGCGTTCCCACCCGCCTGAGCGAGCGGCCGTGTAACGGTCTCACGCGAGCACGGACAAACGCACCAGAACGTCAAACGATCTGGAGGCATACATGTTCGCTTATAGGAAGGTCGGCGTCGCCACCGCGACCGCGGCCGCCGCGCTGATGGTCACCGCTGCCACGGCAGGCGCTCACCAGCGCTCGCACGATCTCGCTCACGCGCAGAACAGCCGGGCCGTCTTTGTGCAGACCGACGACCTGAGCGGCAACACGATCGCCGTCTATGACCGCAACGCAGACGGCACGCTCACCGCGGCCGGCACCTATGCGACCGGCGGCAACGGCGGCCAGCTGACCGGCTCGGTGGTGGACCACCTCGCCTCGCAGGACTCACTGACCTATGACGCCGCGGGCGGCGAGCTGCTCGCCGTCAACGCCGGCAGCAACACCGTCTCGGTCTTCGGGGTCGACGGCGACCGCCTGCACCTGCGCCAGGTGATCGACTCCGGTGGCACGTTCCCCTCCAGCATCGCCGCTCACGGCAACCTCGTCGAGGTGCTGAACAGCACCGGCGGCGGGTCGATCCAGGGATTCCGGCTGATCGGCGGCGAGCTCGTGCCGATCCCGGGGTCCAGCCGCTCCCTCGGGCTCAACGCTGCGGCGACGCCGCAGTTCGTCAACACTCCCGGCGACATCGCCTTCAGCGCCGACGGTCGGCAGCTGCTGGTCACGACCAAGGCCAACGCCAATACGATCGACGTGTTCGCGATCGGAGGCTCCGGTGAGGTGTCCGCGTCGCCCGTCGTCAACAGCGAGCCTGGAGCGGTTCCGTTCGCTCTGGCCCTGCAGGGCACTGATCAGGTGGATGTCGGCGAGGCGGGCACCAACTCCGTAGCCAGCTTCGAATTGGGCGCCGATGGCACTCTCACCCCCCTGTCGTCGCTGGCCACGGGCCAGAAGGCGACCTGCTGGCTGGTGGCCGACGGCTCCGCGCTGTTCGCCGGCAACGCCGGCAGCGGCACCGAGAGCTCGGTGCTGTCGGACGCGTCCGGCAACCTCTCGCTGGCGGCCACCACCGCCACGGATGCGGGCACCGTTGACGCCACGACCACGCCGGACGGGCGCTACCTCTACGTGCAGACTGGCAAGAACGGGATCGTCGACGAGTTCGCCGTCGGTTCCGCCGGCTCGCTCACCGAGATCGGCAGTGTCACGGTCCCCAACGCCGCAGGCGGAGAGGGAATCGCAACGTCCTGAGGAAGGTGTATCAACGGGGTTGCCGGGTGGGTGGGAGTCCATCCGGCGGCCCCCGTTGTGCCCAGTCCATGTCATTCCACGCGCCACGCCTACGCTGGTCCCGCGGTCGCCGCGAAGCGACCGATGCGGATGTGCACCTGCTCATGCGTCTGCGTGAGGGCGACGAGGATGCCTTCGTCACGCTTGTCTCCAAGCACCATGATCCAATGCTGCGCCTTGCCAGAACATTCGTTCACAGCCATGCGGTCGCCGAAGAGGTCGTCCAGGACACCTGGGTCGGGGTGCTGCGCGGGATCGACCGCTTCGAGGGCCGCTCCTCGCTCCGCACCTGGCTGCTGGCGATCCTCGTCAACCGCGCACGCACCGCCGGCACGCGTGAGGCACGCAGCATCGCCGCCTCTGACTCGGACAGCTTCGTCGCCGCCGTCGACGCCTCGCGCTTCGACAGCTCTGGCGCCTGGAGCTCGCCGCCCGAGCAGTGGGTCGAGGATCTGGAGGATCGCATCGGCGCCAGGGCCCTGCGTGAGCAGATCCTGGCAGCGCTCGTGGACATGCCCGAGCGCCAGCGCGCGGTGGTCATGCTTCGCGACGTCGACGGTCTGCGCAGCGAGGAGGTGTGCCAGGTGCTGGACCTGAGCGCCGCCAACGAACGGGTGCTGCTGCACCGCGGTCGCAGCCGTCTGCGGCAGGCCCTGGAGGACACGGTCGAGGCGGTGGGCGCATGAGACTGCTGCAGCCCGCGGAGATCCCGTGCCAGGAGGTGGTCGAGCTGATCAGCGACTACCTGGAGGGCGCGCTGCCCGCGCGCGAGCGCCGGCGGCTCGAGCATCACCTCGCCGGTTGCCCGCACTGCAGCGCCTATCTCGCGCAGATGCGAGAGACCCTCAGGCTGACGGGCCGCCTGGTGCCCGAGGATCTCTCACCTGAGATGCAGCGTGAGTTTGCCGACGTCTACCGCCGCTGGCGCGCGGAGAGCTGACGGGCCGACGCCCCCCCTATTGGTGGGGGCAGACCGACAGCACCTGCGGTCGCCTGATGCGCTCGAAGGCCCTGGCAGTGTCGGAGAACGCTCGCGTGTCCTTCTCGACCTGGGTGCCGTTGAGCGCACTTGCCGGCTGCTGGCCGCCTGCGACCTGGCTGATCAGCATCACGTCCGCCGCCACCTGCTTGGCCGTCACCGTCCAGCGCTCCAGATCGCTCAGCTGCACCTTGGTCGGCGCCAGCGTCAGCTGGCAGCGGCCGACGAAGTCTCGCGCCAGAACCTGCTTACGCAGCGTGACCTGAGAGCCGTAGATCGCCTTCACGGCACGGCTGATCACCGCGTACTCCGGCTGCAGGCAGGCGAACAGCTTGAGGTCGGTCGGGCTCAGGGTCCCGGTCGTGGTCGTGGTCGTGCCGGTACCGGTTGTGGTGGTGCCCGTGGTGGTGGTGCCGGTTGTGGTGCCTGTGGTGGTGTCGGTTGTGGTGGTGCCCGTGGCGGTGGTGGTTGTGGTGGTGCCCGTGGGAGTCGTCGTCGTGGTGGTGCCGGTCGAGAGCGCCGAGCACCGCGCCGCGTCCGAGTAGAAGCCGAGCAGGGACTGATCGACGCCGACCCCGGTTTCGCAGTTGGTGCGGATGGCCTGCATCAGCAGCGTCGACCGTCCGACCTGGTGGCATACCGCGTAGAAGTCGTTCCACGTCAGGTGCTTGCTGTGCTTGAGCTTCTTGAACGCCGCCTGCTGCGCGAGCAACTGCGTGTACTCGGTGGCTGTCAGCGTCCCCTTGGGACCTGGGGCGGCGGCGACCGCCGGCACCGTGGCCGCCACCGCGACGGCCGTGGCCGCGGCAGCTGCGAGGGCGATGCGTACGGATCGAATCATTTGGCTGCCTATCTATTCGTGAGGACAGACAGACAGCTTCGGCTGCCCGTGCTCGTCCAGGACCGCGGATGCGGAGGTTTCGAACTGCCTGACATCGTTCTCAATCGTCGCCTGGTTGAAATCGCTGGAGGGCGCCTTGCCCTCGGTCACCCTGATCAGCAGGCCGACGTCGGCCGCCAGCCGCGCCGTCGAGGAGGCAAGGCGCCTGGCCCTGCCGAGATCGGCAGGAGCCGGTGCGAGCGCTGCAAGACACGCACCAGCGAACCCGCGCGCCAGCGCCGAGTTGCGCGCCCCGATCGCTCCCCGGTCGAATCCCCGGGAGTAGCGGGCGAGCGCCCGGTAACGCGGCCCCATGCAGACCAGCAGCCGGATCACGGCAGCGTCAGCGGGGGAGATGGTCGTCCCAGTGGTGGTGGACGTCCCGGTGGTCGGGGAGGTGATCGTCCCCGTCGTTGAGGTCGAGGTCGGGGTTGTGGTCGTGCCGGTCGTGGTCGTGATCCGGGCGCTGCATTGACGCTCCTGCCGCGGGAAGTGCGCGAGCGAGTCGAGCAGGGCGAGGCTCCGCAGGCAGTTGGCGCGCTGCGCGCGCAGCAGTGCGGTGGCGGCGCCGAACTCGTGGCAGGCGGCGCGCGCCCTGACCCAGTTGATCGACCTGGCGCCGACCGAGCGGTTGAGCGCGGCCATACCCGTCGAGAGTTGCCTGTACTCGGCGCTCGTGAGGGTGCCCCTGGGTGCCGCTGCTCCGGCAGCGGCGGACACACAGATCGCGACCGCGCTGCAGGCGGCGGCCAGGCTGATGACAGCTCTGATTGATTTCGCCACTACGTCGAGCGTAGGTCATCCGCGGCGGGATTCAGGGCTCGGGCGTGCGAGCGTGACGAATTCTTACGCGGCCTGGCGTCCGCCGGAGACGCTGCGGGAACGTGGCGGCCCAGCGGGGCCGCCACGCAACCCAAATGACTAGATATCTGCTTCGACAAGGCTCGCGTACGCGGCCTCGCCCGGGATGTTCGGGTGGAAGGATTCCTGCACCGGAATCGTGTCGTTGTTGAGCCACGGTGAGGCGGAGCACAGCTCGTGGCTCGCGAAGCTTGTGCGGGGATCGACGAACGTGAAGCTGTGGGCGGCCGCCACGCTCGCGATCACGCCGTCGAGCAGGTCGGCGGTCTGGTTGAGCGACTTCTCGTGGGAGGAGGTCAGCAGGTTGAATCCGCAGGTGGTGCCGCTGGCCGTGAACAGGTGCGGATACGCGACCACCAGCACCCTCGCGTTGGGCGCAGCGGCGCGAATGTCCGAGTAGGTCGTGTTGAGCGCCGCCGGCAGCGAGTTCTGGATGTAGCTGTCGGCGTTGTTGATCGAGCTCTGGCAGGTGAAGTAGAAGAGCGCGCAGTTCTCCATCACGCTCGTGAAGCCGGCGTCGTTGCCACCGACCTGAATCGTGACCAGCGTGGTCGAGGCGTTCAGGGAGCCGAGCTGGCTGGAGATCACGGTCGAGGTTGTGGCGCCGCTGCAGGCGGCGAACGTCAGCGAATATCCGTCCTTTGCCGCCACCAGCGGCGGGTAGGAGTACGGGCTCGTGTAGCAGCTGGTGTTGTAGTAGACGCCCGTCCCGTCCCCTGAGGCATAGGAGTCGCCGAGCGCGACGTATGACGGGGCCGCGGCGGCAGCGGAGGCACCGCCGAGCACTAGGCAAACGCCGGCCAGCACGCCGGTGAGTGAAAGTCGTCGGTACATCTCTCCTCCTCGACTCGTGGGTGGTGGGGATAGTCCTACCGGGACCGTCAGAGCCGGTCAAGCAGCTGCTGGAGCGCGCTCCGCTCGGCGGGTGCGAGCAGTCCGTCCTCCATGCGATGGATGTCGCTCTGCACCGCGCGAACCCGCTCGCTTCCTTCCGCCGTGAGCGTGACGGTGCGAGCGCGCCGGTCCTCGGCGGCCTGTGCGCGCTCGATCAGCCCGCGCCGCTCGAGGCCGTCGAGCAGTGCGATCAGGCGCGTCTTGTCGTAGTGGATCGCCTGCGCGAGCTGCACCTGCGTCTCCGCGGGTGCCGCACGCAGCCGCAGCAGCACCGAGTACTCCCACATCGTGAGTCCGTGCCGCTCGAGCAGCGGCTGCTCGAGCGCGATCAAGCGGCGTGTGATCCGGGCGAACTGAGAGCCGAGGTCCTCGCGTGGCGGCACTTGACGGATGATAAGCGGCTGCAGATAATACGCATATGCGTACGATCTTGAAGCGCGCAGAGATGAGATCGGTGGGGATCGCGGCGGCCCCGACGATCGTGCATGGCTACCTGGCGGACGCGGCACACCTGCCGGAATGGGCACCGGGCTTTGCCCCTCGGGTGCGGCCGAGCGGCGCCCGTTGGGTGGTTGCTCGCGGCGACGTCGAGTTCGAGCTCGAGGTGGTGGCCGAGCCGCGAGCCGGGACGGTCGACTTCCTCGCGGCCGCTGATCACGCGCGCGGTCTGTACGCGCGCGTGTTGCCGAATGGCGAGGGCAGCGAGCTCGTCTTCGCGATCATGTTCGCGCCGGATACGCCCGAGGACGTCGTCGCGGCGCAGATGCTCACGCTGGAGACGGAACTCGGCGCAGTGCGGGACGCCTGCGAGTAGCGGTGCCGTTGCTGCGGCTCGCGCCGCAGTCGTACGCGTGCGCGACCATCCGGGCGAGCTTGGGTTGGGTCGCGACGGCGGCGCCGGCTCCGGTTCTGGCGGGCGACTGGGTGAGTGAGCGGATGTATCCGGCGATCACCCCATCGGCCGCGCGCAGCGCGGTGGGGCGGGTGCCGGCCGGGGCGCGAAGGTCGTTCGTGATGGTGGACATGGGGCCTCCTCGTGTCGGGGGTCCGCCTGCCACAGATGTGGAGGCTGCCTCCGGAAATATAGCGGAGGCAGCCTCCACTTGCAAAAGGTTGCCTAAAAAGCTGTCCGACGCGGTTCCCGCGCGACACAGAGGCGTTCGTGCCGTGCCGTCAGGCGACCATCCGCGAGCGGGCGCGCTGGTCGTCGAGTTCGAGCACGAACCACACCGCCTTGCCGCCGCGGGGCAGGCGACTGCCGCGCACCCCCCAGGAGCTGGAGAGCATCTCCACGAGCGCGAGTCCGCGACCCGAGACGGCATCCGTGTCCACGTGCTGGACGTGCGGCGTTCCGGCTCCGCGATCTGAGACCGAGATGCGGATCCTGTGCCGGTCACCGGAGATGCTGACCTCGAAGTCCGAATTCGTGTGGCGCACGCAGTTGCCGGCCAATTCCGAGACCAGCAGCTCGACGGTGTCCAGATGCTCGGGCGCGTAGTCTGAGAGCTGTTGAACGGCGAACTTTCGCGCCGCCCTCACCGCCTGCGGCTCGTTCCGGAACTTGCGGTGACTCGTCATGACGGATTCAGCCTCTTGGTCAGCCCCATCGCCTGGATCGCTCTCAGGATCATCGGCGGCGCGTTGCGGATCTCGATCCTCGGGACGCGCTGACTCCAGCTCACCCACAGCGCGATGCCCGAGGTGTCGGCGAAGCTGAGCTCCGAGATATCGACCACGAGCTTGTCGGTGACCGCCGCGACGGTCTCCTCGAGGGAGACGCGAAGCTCGTCGGCGGTCGCGAGATCGAGTTCACCGGCGAGCCTCAGCTCGAAGCTGCCATGTCCAATCTCGGTGATTGTGTGGCTCATCAACGGTCCGTCGCCGTCACCCATTGCACACCTGCGATCGCTGTGTCATCCACCGACTCCGGGCCCCTCGAGTGCTCGAGAATCTGGGCCATCATCTGTTCAAGATCACCGGATGCTTGCACGGCGGCCTGCCGTAATCGCTCCAGGCCATCGTCGAGGCTCTCACCATGGCGCTCGATCAGGCCATCCGTGAAACCGAACAGGCACGCTCCATCCGGGACCGCAAAGCTGCTCGACACATACGTGCAGTCGGTGTCGACGCCGATCGGGAGTCCCACCTCGGTCTGCAGGAACTCCGCCCTGCCGTCGTGCACCAGCAGCGGCGGTAGGTGGCCGGCGCTGGTCACGTCCATGCGCATGTCCTGCAGGTCGATGAGCACGCAGAGCACCGTCGCGAGCTGCCCCTGCTCCCGCAGCGAGCGCAGCGCCGAGAGGGTCGGGAGGAAGTCCTCGGGCGGGTCGACCTGAGCCGCGTACTGGATCGCCGAGCGCACTGAGGCCATCGCAGTTGCCGCGCGGATGCCGCGACCCGACACGTCGCCGACGACCAGCAGGAGCCGGCGGGGGCTCAGCCTCAGCATGTCGTACCAGTCCCCGCCGACGTCGATCCCGGGCGCGCCGGCGTCGTAGAGGCCAGCGAGTCGAAGGCCCTCGATCTTCGGCAGCTCGTCGGGCAGCAGCGCTCGCTGCAGGCTCTGCGCGATCGCGTGCTGCTCGGCAAACAGCCGCCGGTTCTCGGCCGCCAGGGTCTGTGCACGGCTACCGCCCCAGATCAGCCGGAACGTCAGCACGCTCGCCCCGATCGTGAGCAGCACGCCGACGATCGCGATCACCCACGGCATCGCCTCGGGCAACGGGCCACCCAGCGGTTGCCTGGCGCTGATCACAACGGTGATGGCGTTGCTGCCAAACGGCACCACGGCCGTGGCGCGCGGGCCCGGGAGCGGCAGGTGCTTGACGGTGCTGGCCAGCAGCCTCGATGCAACGGCACGGTGCCCGATGTAGGCCGCAACGTTGATGTTCGAATACGCCGGGCTGGCCGGCAGGCGTGTGAACGTGCTCCCGGAGAGGGCCTGCTCGGCCTCGACAAGGAACTGTCCGGGCCGTGAGCCCGCAAAGACATATGCGATGCGACGCTCTCCGCCACCCAGCAGGCCGCGCACGGTGAGCATGCTCTGGCCGCTGTGACGGTGCTCGGCCACCCGCAGGATCGGGAGCACGCCGCCGCGCTCCTCGGGCAGCTCTGGGGGGCCGCCGACGACCACGACCGGCCCCTGGTCGAGATGACCCACGCGCCAGACCGACATCGAGACGAATTGGCTCCTGGGCGGTCCCACGTAGGTGTCGGCGAATTGAGTGACCTTCGCCGGATCTGCACCGGTGATGTCAGCCAGCGCCACGGCGCCGCTCAGGGGCGTCTCGATGTCGGGAAGCACGCTCGTGTACGCCGATGCCACCTCCCTACTGCGGAGCTTCAGCAGGTGTTGCTCATTGGACGAGGCCAGATGGGCCGAGACCAGTGCCAGGCCGGAGGTGACGAGCACCCCGACGACTATGACCACCCAGACCCAGCCGTAGGACCACCGCACGAACCAGAGGCGCCTGGCCGCAGCGCCGTTGGCACGCCCGGCCGGCGCGCTACCAGGCTGAAGCTCGTCGGTTCCACCCTCCACGAGGTCGCGATCATCTCACGTTTGGGCCGGATCACAGAGGATTGGCAGTCCGGCTGCGTCGCGGCCGCGCGGTGGGTGGCGACGGCTCTCCACGGCCAGCCCGCATGCGCTCGGCGCGCCGGGCCGCCTGCGGCTGGCATGCTTGGGAGGATGAGAGCGTGCGATCACGGGGCAGCGTCGGCATGAGTCGCCGCGGGCTGCTTATGTTCGCCTCGCTGTGCGTGATCTGGGGGATCCCCTACCTGCTCATCCGCGTTGCCGTCAGGGAGCTCTCGCCCGCATTCCTGGTCTTCGGGCGCTGCGTCGTCGGCGCGGCGCTGCTTCTGCCGCTCGCCGCACGGCGGGGAGAGCTGCGCGTACTGCTGCCCCACTGGCGGCCGGTGCTGCTGTTCACCGTCGTGGAGATCGGGATCCCCTGGCTGCTGCTGTCGCGTGCGGAGCAGCGGCTGAGCAGCTCCCTGACCGGCCTGCTGATCGCAGCGGTGCCGCTGGTCGCAGCCGGAGCCAGCGCAGCCATGGGAAGCCGCCATCGGCTCGAGGGCCGCAGCTGGGTGGGGCTGCTCGTCGGCCTCCTGGGCGTGGCGGCCCTGGTCGGGCTCGACTTCGGCCGGGTGGGGGTCGTGCCGCTGCTCGAGGTTCTGGTCGTGGTGGTCGGGTACACGACCGGTCCGATCGTGCTGTCGCGCAGCCTCTCCGACCTGCCGTCGCTGGGTGTGATCGCCTCGTCGCTGACGGTCGCGGCCGTGGCCTACGCGCCGGTGGCGGCGTTTGAGATTCCGGGACACATGCGGCTCGACGTCGTCGGCTCGGTTCTGGGGCTCGGGCTCGTCTGCACCGCGATCGCCTTTGTGATCTTCTTTGCGTTGATCGCCGAAATCGGGCCGGTGCGGGCCACGGTGATCACCTACGTCAACCCGGCGGTCGCCGCCGTGCTCGGCGT
>Ga0068856_100006591_pt1 | contig 11379 bp, 6 predicted proteins | sample KBSCornC62_FD_66595 | JGI IMG/M metagenome (GOLD analysis project Ga0068856, IMG submission 66595) | Corn rhizosphere microbial communities from Kellogg Biological Station, Michigan, USA - KBS Corn C6-2 | ecosystem: Host-associated > Plants > Roots > Rhizosphere > Soil ... | reverse complement strand
TGCGGAATCCTGTTTCTCGACCGCACCTACCGACACTACTCGCAACGGAAGAACCTGTCGCCGTTGGAGAAGAATCAGCTCACCTATCATTCCCTGTCGAAGGCTTATGGACTGGCCGGATTCAGGCTGGGAGTCGTGGTGGGTCCCAAGCACGAGATCGGCGAGCTGCGAAAGTTGGGAGGCTACTGTGCATTGGGCACCGTATCGTTGGCGCTGATCGAAAGCGCCCTCAAGAACGATGCTTTCTTCATGGAACGCGCCTGCGCCGACGTGAAGGAAAGGAACCGGGTGTTTCGAGAGCTCGAAGCCATCGGCATCGGTATCAGAAACACGGAAACGAACTTTCTCCTGATCAAGACAAAGGGTCGTCCCTATCAGGAACGACTTCACGAGGAAAACATACTGGTCAAGGATGCCGGGCCGCTCGGGTTGCCGGACCATCTACGAGTTTCCATCGGCCTCGAGAGCCAGAACGATCGGCTGATATCCGCCTTCGCAAGGATTCACAAGGCGTTCGAAGCCGGGAACCACGTGCGTGAGCCCCGACTGGAGAGTCTTGCAATTTGAACTGTGTATCTGATCCCGGAGCAACTGCGGCGAAGCCGCGAGGAGCACGCAGGTGGCTCCGCGCAACGGCAAGAGCCGCGAGACCGTGCAGAGCTCGGTCGGCGATCTGCAGATTGAGCGTGTCCCGTTGGGTGCGCTCGAATGAAATGCAGTTGCACAGTTCATTTGACAGGCCCCGAGTGGGGTCCGCCTACCAATCAATACTGCAACAATTCTGAGGTGCACAAAGATGATCGCGAGTGATTTCGAATCGAAGCTGGTCGAGGGAATCCAGCCCATCCGACAGTTCGTCCTGGCAAGCAGCATCCACCATCTCTTCTCGAGCGGAATCTACGATGTACTGCGCTCTGGGAAATCCTGCGTTAATGGAATCTCCGACGAGATCGGGCTCGACAAGGCGCGGGCCTACGGATTCCTGATGTATCTCGTCAACGAGAACATCCTGGTCCAGGAAGATGAGCTGTTCGACCTGAGCGAAAGGGGCAAGGATCTGGAGCAGTTTCGAGCCTGGTACACGATGCTCGTCGGCGGCTACGGTGGCACCTTTCTCGAGATCGGCGACAAATTGAAGTCCGGCTCCGGCGTGGCTCGAAGAGAGATCGTCAGTGTTGGCGTGGGTAGTTGTGGAATCAGCCACTACGACGCTTTTCCGCTCACCAAGAAGTTGATTCAAAAAATGAGTTCTCCTCCCGCGACCATCTGCGACATGGGCTGCGGCAATGGCATGTACCTCGTCGAGTTCTGTGAATACTTTGCCGGCATCAAGACCATCGGCATCGAACCCAATCAAAGCAGCTGCGTGGTCGCCCGGGAATACATTGCATCCCGCAACATGAGTGATCGAGTGGAGATCATTTGTGCGGACGCGGCGGAGTGGGTCACGCGGCCTTCCGAGACCAAGCCCGACCTGTTTATCCTCGGTTTCGTGTTGCACGAAATCATGGGACAGCGCGGCAGGGCAGAGGTGGTCCGTTTTCTGTCGACCATTCGCAAGAGCTGCCCGAAATCGGCCATCGCAGTGATCGAGGTCGACGATCAGATCGCGACACCCGGCGTCATGCAGCACGGCCTCGCCAAGGCCTACTACAATCCGTACTACCTCCTGCACTACTTCACGAACCAGAAACTGCTGACCCCGAGCGAATGGGAAAGCATCTTTCACGATGCGGGATACGCGGTCACCGCAAAGGACACCACCAGCCCGAAAGTCGACTCGACAGGCCTGGAAGTGGGGTATTTGTTGACGGCCTGAGTTTCGCTGTTGCGTTGATTTGCGCCCCGTAGGCATTTGCCCGGTGCGCTGCGCTGCATCTTTCGAAAGAGACTTTTAGCCATGCACGGACGGTCTAGTCCGCTGGGCTCGGGCGTAAGGCGCTCATGGAAATGTTTGCCTGTTGCTTCAGCCATACGCCCGCGGCGGCCGGATCGCGACTGATGTCCTTGCCGGTCGCCGCCGTCAGCGCGCTGAGCAACGTTGCGGGATCTTTGAGAAAAGGATGACTCGAATCCACGAGAATTTGATGCACCAATTCACTGTCAGGAGCCGGGATGGTGCGCGCGACCAACACACGCGCGACCATGGCGTAGGCTGTCGCGTAAGCCGAGGTGGAATATTCATCGTTAGCCGCTTCGAAGTTACCGCGGAGGACACGAAGGCCGTCCTGAACGTTCTTCAGGGTCGTCATGTCCCGCAGTACGATCGCAAAGGATTGGGCTAAGCGCCCCTTAAGTTCGAAATTGGAGCTATGCTCCATCATGTTCTGAAGTTTGTCGGCCGCTTTGAGTCTGATGTTCTCGTCGTTGCTCGCCGCGGATAGGATCGCAAACACCAGGATGTATTCGCCGGCGGCGTCGTTCACCAACAGACTCTCGGCGAATTGGCGCTCTCGGTCCAATAGCGCCGTGTCGCCTGCGCTGATCGCAACATCTGCGCAGTGGTCCGCCAGGAAACCGTTTTTGCCGGGAAATTTTACTTCGGCTCCTTGCCACTGTTGTAACAGGAATTTGGCGACGGCCGCGCGCTCAGTCATTGGCAGACGGACAGCGAGTCGAGCATCGAGATCGGCCGTCAATTCATAGTCCGCATCATCTTTGTCCGCAGCGAAATCGGCGGCGAACGACTCCGTTTCGGCCCTGATCGCAGCCTGGTCGGACAGCTTCTCCGCCAAATAACTATACGCAAGTGAAACTTTGCGCAACGTCATCGGATGGTTGTCGGAAATGATTTGGTGCAGTGCGTGCAATTCGGATGCTACGAATCCCTGATCACCGATGCTGCCAACCAATGACGCGTAGCCTCGTATCAGTTCGTCACGAACAGATTCCGGCATTGGACTGGGCGATTCGTCCTTGAGATCGCCACGCAATGCGCCAGCGGCCTTGACAATCTCATTGCGTCCTCCAATCTTCTCGAGGGCGCCGACGTAGGCAACGCGGATTGCATCCGGCGAAAATGCCGAAGAGTGGTCAAGGTCCGACTGGAGCTGCGTGAACGCAGCGTGGACGTCCTGATCGCTCTTCAACTTACGGAACAGGTCCATGTACAGTGCAGCGTGAGGCGCGCGCGACCACCCTGGCTGAGCGAACTTGTTGCCGATGACCTGCATTGCAGCAAGCGTGTCCTCTTTCGCAGAAAAGCGTGCCGCGAGCTTCGCGTACGCTTCGAGAACCTCCGTGTAGTGATTCTCGCCATCGAGCAGTAATTTCAGGTCACCCAGGGCCTGCCGCCGTTGGTTATCGTCTTCCAATTTGGAGGCGACTGCTGCCGCCGCCTGTGCCCAGGTTGGCGCTGCGAGCGGGCTGCCCCGGACCTGTGCGAAGTCGGCCGAGAGCGCCTGCCATTCCGTCGTGAGCGTTGCTTGATCGTCGATAAGTCCAACCGCGGCGACGTAGGCTTCCACGAGACCCTGCGGTTGGAAATCGAAGCGCTGCGCGCCGAAGTGCTGCTCGACCAAGAGTCGGCGGAGCGCTTTTGCCTGTGCGATGTACTTCGCCTGATCCGTTGCGCGTACCATCACGTTGCCGAATCGCAACGCAGAAGCATTGGGCACCTCCCCCGGCAATGCATACAAAATCGTTGCCGCGGTTTGGCACTCGTGCGAGATGAGACCATCACGCATGACGTCGAGGGCTTCGTCGATGCGCCGCGGCTCAAATCCGGCATGCGCAGCGCCCCAGGCCGTCGCCGATGCACGCTGTACCAGATGAGGATCGGCCTCGATGCGATCGTACACGCGTTGCCGGAGGTTTTCGGGGGCACGCCAAACCTTGAGCACCGCGTCTGCTTCGCCGGCTACGCCGAACGCATCGATGATGGCGACGGCTTCGCCCGTCAGCGCTTCGTCGCGCTGCCTGACAAAGTAGATCAGCGCGACACTGCCGAAAACAGCCAGCAGAAGGGCGGGCTTGATAGCGCTCAGCCAGAAATACTTGCGTTGTCCGCGAATCGTTACGTGACGCCGTACCGATTCCCACAGCAGACGTGAGAATTTCTGCGGCGGGAGCAGGGCTGCCCAACGCGCCGACCAGCCCGCACCAACTTGGTTGAAGCGAGCGGCAGCGTCTTCGAGTTCGGCCTGCCAGATATCTGCGCGCTTCGCTTCGGCGACGACGGCGCGGGCGAGGTAATCGTGGTCCAGCCGCCACGCTGAAGCAGCCCCGGCTGCACTGCGGAGCACTTCATCGCGAATCAGCGAGCCGACGACTGCATCGATCTGCTCCTTTTCGCCGACTGTTCGAAGCTCCGTCTCTAGCACCTGCTGCGACTTCGGCGCCTGCGTCGGACTGCCGTGCAGCACGAAAGTGGCGAGCAGCTTTCGCACCAACGCTTTTGATTGCGGCGTGCCTCCGATCTTTCCGGCGGCGCGATCGACCGCGCGTGCCACGAACAATACCTCGACACCGCGCATGCCGCCGGCACTGTCATAGGCCTTGACCGTCAGTGCGGGCAGTTGGCGTAGCCCGAGCAGCACGGTGCGAACCTGTTGCATCAGAATGGCGCCATTTGCGGCAAAATCGCGCCGCAGACGGCTTTTGAGCTCGTTCCAGCCCTGCTGGGGGTTCGACACGACTGGCGGGTTGGCCTGGGGTGGCGCAACGCTCTCGAGAACCGCGTCGATGTAGTCGGCATCGATCGGCCAGAGCGTGCGGCCTTTTACCTGATCGTTGAAGAAACGCACGCTGACCAAACCAGCCGCGGCATCCGACCGTGTAACGACCAAGAGGTGCAGCTGGTTGTCGTCTATGCCCTGTTTGACGACGGCCCAGAACGCGTTTTTTTGCGCCAGGGCCGATGCATCGATCCAATTTCCTTCCTTGTCGATGAAATCGCCACGATGCTGCAGCTGATAGTCGTCAAATTGATCGACGATCAACAGTGCCTGTCGATGCAACTTTTCGAACGCAGCCTTCAAGCGCGCAGCAAGATCGTCGGCAAGGTCTTTGACGGGGCGGGCGAGGTCGGGCGACGGCCAGGCGAGGCCCGACACCTGATCCGGGGGTATCGCTCTATGCAGCGCGTCGAGTGCACTGGCCAGAGGTCCCGCGACCCAGTTTTCGCCCCAATTACGGATCAGGCAGGGCAACAGGGATTTCTCGTTCGACAGCGTGATCAGAAGCCCGGCACTAACCAACGCCGACTTCCCGCAGCCCGATTCGCCGTCGAGCAACACGATGCGAGAGCGCTTGACCTCATCGCACAGCTGATTCAAATCGTCCTTGCGTCCGATCAGCGAGTCGGGTGTGCTGGCCTCGACATTGAACTTCTCCAAACGCGCAATCTTGCTGGCATTCGCATAGCTTCGGTAACCGACAGCAAACCAGCCGACGATGATAGCGAGCACCGCGCCGAGTGCGATATAGCTTGCATAGGATGGCAACCCGATGCGCTGCATAAGATCGCCAGCAGTCTTGCTGCTCAGTGTTGCGATCGTGCCCAGCGACGTCGCGATCGAAATGACGGTCTTAAGTGTGCCGTCGGTCGTCTCGATCCATTTCCCAAATTGCCCTTTGGAATCGTCTGAACTCATCGCTCCTATCCCCGCGATACCCGTTGTCCGGCGAGCTTTGTCTTGGCCAGTGTCTGCCGTGCTAATGGCATACACCGGCTATATTCATGCGTTCAGTGGAGATTCCCGCACTTCACGGCAACGGCGCCCAACGCGTCGTCGCCAGCGCAGAGCCGTCGGCAAGATCGGGCCGCGCGATATCCGTGAGTACACAGCTGACGCAATCCTTGTCCAAGGTGAAGCACTTGATCTTCTTCGCGACAACCGGGTCGAGCATTGCCGCATAGCAGATGACGTGATGATTGCCACCCGGGAGGTCGCGGATTTGCGCGCTGGCGACGATTTGGTCGGGCATGGTGGGTGTGGGTTGGCCGGCGGCGATGATCTTTATCGTTTCGTTCAGGGGCGAAAACACGGGTGGGACGGTCGGCACCAGGTCCTTCTCGTAGACCACGCTGACCGAATTGACGCCGGCTTTTGAAAGCTTGTCGGCGAATTCCGGGTCGCCGGGATGGGGACTCGCGAAGACATAGTTGTTGACGGCGCCGATTTTTCCGCTGACCGCGACGTCGTAGGCGAGATAGCTGCAGACCGCGGCGCCGAGGCTATGACCGGTGATCGTCACCGTCGCATGGCTCGCAAGCTTTCCGTCTGCAGTCTGCAGCGCGGTGACACGCCGAATGATTCCGTCCGAGGCGCTGAGCGGCGACGCCAGCCCGGATTTGCCCATTGTCAGCTTTTGATAGATGCCGAAGAAGCCGTCGGGCACCAAGCCGGCGCCGCTCGGGTGCACCTTGGCGTCTCCGCCTTTGTGGCTGATCTGCGCGGCGAGTTTTGCCTTCAGGTTGTGAATGAGATCGGGTGCGGCGGCAAAGTTCTGTACCCACTCGGCACTGCTTTCGGTGCCGCGGATCGCGACCAGATAGTGGTCGGTCTCGACGGCATGTCGGAACAGGGCGCCGAAATACGTCGTATCGTCCGTGCCGAGCAGCCAATGCTTGATGTCGCCCGCGACATTCGCGGCGACGGTCGTGCGCAGCCAGTCGACAAACGTCCAGTCCGAAGCGAAGCGGACGTCGCCGGACGGGTCTGCGGAACTGCTGAGATACATGTCCTCGGCGAACATGGCGAACTGCGCGTACCACGCCAAGTTCTGGCGGGCGGCAGCTACCTTGGCGGGTGTCGCAAAGTCGGAGTAGGTGACGACGGGTACGCTCATTGGATGCCCTCGCGTTGGTTGCCAGTGACTGTCTGTCCCGCTGTTGCGGTCCGATTGCGATCGACGAATTCCGTGTTTATTCGAAACGCGTCAGTTCAACGCAATAGGACCACATCGAATTTGCTCTGGATAATTGCCTCGCGCATGATCTGGAAACCGAGTGCTCGATAGCTCTCGAATTGCGATTCATCGAACCATTGGTTCGCGGTGCTTTGGTGCGGAAAATCGGGATTAGCGGCGCCGTAGTTGCGCACGCCGACGTCGGCGATGAGATCCCGGTAGAACGTCGGTTTGACATACAGGATCTCGCCGTCCGCGCCGGTGCCGTCCGCTTCCTGGTAGTGGACAGTCGCTCGCGCCCAGCTGCGCGTAGTGACTGCGGGCAGGACTGGCGGCTGCGGCGAGTCGCAGCGGCATTGCATGAGTTTGAGATCGGGGAACGTGATGCGCACGCCGAGATCGATCGCGATCTTCCGCACGGCGTTGCCCAGATCTTCGAAATCGAACGCGGGGTCGCAGCCGGCGTCGACCACGACGATGCGCTGGCACCGGCGGCGGATCATTTCGTAAAGACCGAGATTCTCGAAATGCCCGCCGTCGGACAGGTAGACGAACTTGCGTTCGTCGGTCGTATAGCCGACCAGTTCCTGCAGCAGAGGGACTTGCGCCAGCGTCGGCCCGGCTTTGGTACAGGCAGAGTCCGACGCCGGGTTGCCCAGCCACCAGCCGAGGCGCACGTTGAACCACGTCATCAGGAACGCCAGCGGCGGCGACGAGTGATATCCCATGTTCGGGCTTGCCGCCGCACCGGAGATGGCAACGGCCGTTCCGACGGTGATGCCGTCGGAGTCGCCGTATTCCCGAGAGGGCCGATAGCCGAGGTTGCTCGCGCCGCTGTGCAGCGGCGTGACGGTGAACGATTCCGCTTTGCGCTGCTGCCAGGCCAACTTTTTCGAGGATACGAGGTTCAACGCGATGTTGATCACGTGGAACGGCACCCATTTCGACACCGTCGGGTCTGGCGTGTCCGCTGCGCAGGATGCGTCGGGCCAGAGCTCGTGCATGTTCAGGTTGTCGTTCGAATCGAATCCCGAAAACTTGTTCCGGGTCGGTTGCTTCGCGATGTGGCTGGCGCCGAGGAACGCGCGGATGATGCGGTTGCGATACATGGCGTGCAGCGAAAAGCGGTTGATGTTGATGAAATACCCCGACAACAAGCCGAGCACGACGAAAAACACGGCCGCGTAAAGCGCCGTCGTGTATTGCGGTTCCCAGGGCGGATAGGACAGATCCTGCTCCACGTGCGGCCGAAACAGCGCCACGCTCATCAGCGAATCGTCGAACAGCGCCCAGTCCAGCAGGATCGAGGCGGAAACCAGAATGCCGATGGCGCACAAGGGCGCGATGATCGCGAGGATCGTGTTGAGGCTCATGCCCGTCTTCGATTTTGCGGAGCCGACGGCAGGCGTCGCCTTGGTCATCGAAAGCAGTGCAGTGCCGAGCATGCTGAGAACGGTCGTGGATGCGATCCACGTGCGCACGGCGCCGACGGCGAACGTGGCGGCGGTGTACCCGAGCACGACGGACGCCGTGATGAGCAGCCAGCACGCGCCCGCGACCGTGTAGTAACCCGCTGCGCGTGCCAGCCACTCGCGGTCGTCGTCGCTGTCTTCCTCGCGGCTGCTCGCGCCGACGAAGACCATATCGGCCGCGAGGCGTGAGAAGATTATCCACGGCAACCCGCCGATCAACGGCACGAATTGCGGCACGGGGATCCATCGGATCGTGCCGTCCGCGATGACGGTGTAGGCATAGGCGCCGGTCATCAGGATGCCGCCGAAGACCGCGCCGCCGACGGCCCACGCGAGCAAGTCGTAGAACTTGTCCTTCCGGTACCGCGAATGCGGCCATGCGATGGCCCAGGCGAGCGCGTACAGCGCGGCACCGCCTGCCGCTCCGAATTTTGCGAACGAGAAAAACCCCACGAGCGATGCGAGCGGATGGCCGTTCGGCAGATCTCTCAACAAGGTATACGTGGACGGAAGGACCAGGACGAAAGAGAAACACAAGCCCGCGATAACGAGCCAGATGCAATCGAACCGGATGAATTGCTGGGTTCCGGCTTGGCTCGTCTTGTTTCGAGTCGGACGATTGCGTGTCGCGAAGCGAAGGGCGATCAACATGCTGACGCCCATCGCGATGCCAAATCCATCGAGCAGCCCGTTGTCGAGCGGAATGGCCGGCGTCTTCGACAACCACGACGTCCAGAACGACAAGCCGTCGACCGCCAGGATGGCGAGGCACAGGATCGGCAGCAGCACCAGCCAGTTCAGCAGCAGGTTGCGAACGACGAGCACGCCGGCGGCCCACCAGTCGGCCGATGCAATGCCGCGACGCGGCGTCAGATAGCTGCTGTAATCGCGCAGCCACGACAACGGTTTCGGTTCCGTTTCGGGTCCGCCGGGACGCCCGGTGAGCGCCGCCCAAACTTCGTCGAAGCCCGCGCGAGCGATCCAGGTCGAAAGGAAGCTGCCGGTGTATCCGCCACCGGAAACCGTCGAGAGGTAGTCGAAACGCGCGAGCAGGCTGTCGTCGGGCTTCGACGCCCGCTCGGCTTTCGCTTGGTCGCCCATGGCGGCCAAAGCTTGAACGGCGCCGAGCGAAAAACTCGCGCTGCGAATGCCGCCGCCGGAAAGGCAAAGCGCGCCGAGATTCGCGGCGGCTAGCGCGGCGACGATGTTTTCTTGCGGCGGCGCCGTGATTTGATTCGAAGCCGTCGCCGTGGCCGCGGTATTTTCGGTTTTCGGCGCGTTCGTGCCCGCACGGGTTTGCTCGTTGGCCGGTTTCGGCCGCAGCGCATCGAGCTCTTCGCGCAGCATTGCCGACGTTGCAAGTTTGTCGTTCATGTCATCGTTCCCCTTCGAATTCGGTGTATGCCGGCCGACGGCACGCGCGCAGACCAGCGCGGCAGCAGAAGCCGCTTCATTCGGGAAAGAAATGAATTGGAGCGCGGAAGTCGCGCAAAGCGGGTGTGCGTGAGTGCCGCTCTGTTGGAGCGACACGGATCCCCTAAATTCCGGCGCGCCCCCCGCGCCCTCCGACAAGGCAGAATTACCAGAGGGGGTGGGGCGCGTAACCTGTCAGACTTGACAGGGGCTGTCGCGGCGCGGAAACACGTGATTGGCCGGTTTCGCGACACCTTCCGTGCTGCGTTGTTTTGGGGTGAATTGCACGGGATTCATCGCGGCAGCTAGCACACTCGCGGCCATTTGTTGCGACGCTGACACTATCGTAAAGGCCGGCGAGATCCGCGAAAAGCGCGGCGACACTCTGGTGCGCACCCTGCGTCAGGAGTACGGCAACGGTTTTGCTGATGGATTCCGGAGCGATGCCAAGCTCGAAACGGTGCGTAAGCAGACCCGGCAAAAGCTTGCAGCAACTCGTGCGCTCCATCATCCCCAATAAGTAGCTCGTTTCCGCGCGTAGTCTAGGGCCGCGCTATCCGCCAATCGCGGCGGGATTGGACGAGTGCGCCTTATTTGCTCAATAACGGCGCACGATCGCTTGAGGTTGCGTGTCAGCCCTGCGAACGACGTCGAAGCCCTGGTTGTCGACCTGCGCGCTGAACTTGAGGCACTGCAGGCAGCAGATCCCCAGGTTTGCGAAACGACGTTACTGATTCACCCGCATGTTCTGGGTAATTTTCTCGATTACAACAATTTTCTCGATCGCGCCGACAGCACGATCGAAGCGCTCGGTCCGCAGTCCGACATCCAGATCGCGCGTTTTCATCCCGCCTATCAGTTCGCCGACGCCGATATCGAAGCCGTGGAGAACCACACGAATCGCTCCCCGCATCCGATGCTGCACCTGCTACGCGAATCGAGCGTCGCGCGGGCAGTTGCCTCGATACCGACCCGAGCGACATCGCCCGGCGGAACGTCGAGACGCTTCGTCGAATAGGCATCGGCGGATTGCACGAACAAATGGTCATCGCCCCGTCATCGGAAAAAGAGGCGGGTCCGGTTGGACCGTCCGAAGAGGCGTGAACTGCGATAAGGCGAAGAAGCCGCACGCAAGCGGTGATGATTTGCGGGTGGTTCAACCCGGTCCCTTGAGTTCGACGTTGCGCGACCGGTCTTGCGCGCCGAAAATATTTTTTGAAACCACCACCGCCTAACAACTTCACGTGTATGCTGCAATGTGTGCCCAGCGCGTCACGCGCTCGCCACCCTCAGTTCAGCGGTCGCGATCACGAATCGATCCTGGGCCTGCAGCGCGAAGCGGATCTCCTGCGCATCTGTCCCTGCATCCCGCCCGGCTGGAGCAGTTTCACCGCCGTCTATCGCCACCTCGAAACGTTCTACGACGTCGAAGTGTCGCGCGACGTCACGGCAACATCGCCGCTACGTGTCCTGCTTGACGGCACGGAGCAACGTGACGGCTCGATCATCTTGCGGAACGATGCAGCGAGACACCCGGTAACCGTGATTCTGTCGGGCTGAGTCCGTATCGCCGACGCCTCGCTATTGTATGGCCTCGACGGCCTGCGCGTGCACGCGCTTGGCATCTTCTGCGCTCGCGCAT
>Ga0068856_100006590_pt1 | contig 11380 bp, 8 predicted proteins | sample KBSCornC62_FD_66595 | JGI IMG/M metagenome (GOLD analysis project Ga0068856, IMG submission 66595) | Corn rhizosphere microbial communities from Kellogg Biological Station, Michigan, USA - KBS Corn C6-2 | ecosystem: Host-associated > Plants > Roots > Rhizosphere > Soil ... | reverse complement strand
CTCGAACCCAAGCCGGTGTGGCGTCCTGGTCGTCGGCGCCCGGTGATCTACGCGGGGGGCGAATCGGAAACGGCGAAGACGATGATCGCCCGTCAGTGCGACGCGTACGTCATGCACGGCGACCCGCCGGAGCGCATCGCGCCGAAGATCGCCGACATGCGCGAGCGGCGCGAACGAGCGTCAGAGGAGATCGGGGTGGATCTGCCGCCCATGCAATTCGGTGTGGCCGCGTACACGATCGTTCGTGACTCGCGCCACGAGGTCGACGCGGAGCTCGAGCGTATCACGAACGTATCGGAGGGATCACCCGGCTATGGGAACTACCGCGACTGGATCGCGAACACGAAGCTGGAACAACAAGTGACTTTGCAGGATTACTCGGTTTCGAATCGCGGCCTTCGCGCCGGGCTGGTTGGCACGCCCGAGCAGGTGGCCGAGCGAACCGCCCAATTCGCCGAAGCCGGCGTGGATCTCCTGTTGCTGCAATGCAGTCCGCAACTCGAGGAGATGGAACGGTTTGCGGGGGAGGTCATCTCCGCGAGGGTCTGACGGCAAATGTCCGTGGGCCCATGGGTTGATCGCGTGGGTCCACGGTCCGCCGCAGAAGAAGGCAGCCCGTTGCAAGGCGCGAGTCGCGTCGTCTGTTTGTAAAGCGATCCTCGAGAATGTAAAGCGCTCGATTACAACGAGTTGAATTTACAAACAGGGATCGGAAGGCTGCTGGCCCAATTATTACCTACTAGGGCAGAATTTCTCACTCCGGCTCGGCCTTCCATCTCGGCCACGGACAGACCGTTTCCGTGAACACTTCGCCTCCGCCGCTTACAAGTTCCAGTAGTCCGCTTTGGGCCGACACGCGGGAAGCGACGGTCGTGGATGTGCTCGTAGGTCAGGCGAATACGCGCCAGCTGCTCGCCACGGTGCTCGGCGCGGTGACGGTCGCTCTCCAGTTCCTGGGCGTGCTCGGAGGCCACGAGCCTTTCGTCATCGCCGCGGTGGCCGGCTACATCGTCGCGGTCCGCGTGCTCAGGATGGTGGTTCGGCGCACGGGCCAGGCCGGCGACCTCGTCATCGGCGCGACCGTCTTCAGCGATCTGGCGTTCGTGTTCGCGACGACGCTCGCCTCGTCGCCCGATACGCACTATTACAGAATTCTCATCATGTCCTTCTTCGTCCTCAATGTCGCCGAGTCGTTCTTCGGCGGCATCCACGCGACGATCGGGCTGATGGTGGTGGTCCTCGGGTACCTGGCGGTGATGGGGGGGAACGTCGCCATGCACGTCGAGAGCCTGTGGACCATCGCGCTCTTCGCCGGCACCGCGCTGATGCTGATCACGCAATACAGCCGCTTCCAGCGTCACCTCGAGCACATCGTCGAGCTCTTCGAGTGGGCGGAGGACGGGGACTTCAGCCACGCGTACGAGGTGAATCCGGAGCGGAACCCGGCCACGATCACACGCGTCGGCCGGGCGTACAATCGCGTCCGGCTCAAGCTGGCGAGCATGGTGCTGACCGATCCTCTGACGGGCTGCCTCAACCGCCGCGGGCTCGACCAGGCGCTGGCGCGCGAAATCGCCCGGGCCTCACGCGCCGGCAGCAATCTCGCGCTCCTCGCGCTGGATCTCGATCATTTCAAGGAGATCAACGACACCTACGGTCACATCGCCGGCGATGTCGTGCTCCGTCAGGTCGGGGCACTCTTGACGCAGACTGCGCGAGCCGGTGACAACGTGGCCAGAACCGGGGGCGAGGAGTTCACGGTGCTGTTGCCGGACACCGACGCGGACGGCGCCTACCACTCCGGGGTTCGTATCTGCGAGACAGTCCGGACGCACGCGTTCATGGTGAACGGCAAGCGCCTGCACCTGACGGTCAGCGTCGGGATTGTCTCTTCGACCGCCATAGGCGGCGACGCGGTGGGGACGAACCTGAAGGGGCGCGCCGACGAGGCGCTGTACACCGCCAAACGGGCGGGTCGGGATCGCGTGAGCGTCTGGGACGAAAGCTTACCGCTAACCCTGACGCCGATTCACACGATGGTCGTGCCGGCGAAATCGCGCCTCTGACGCGCGACGGCGCGGCCAGGAGCCCTGGCCGCGCCTATCCCTCGAGCGCAAGATTCAAGGGTCGCGGTTAGCGCCGCGTAACGCTCACTTTGCCGGTCTTGCCGCGGGCGGGACGAATCACGATGTCGATGTCGCGCCCCAGCCGGGCCAACATGCGAATGAGACGCTCCGTGGAGAACCCACGCAGCTTGCCGGTGACGACCAGCGAGATCTGCGAGGGCGCGTCGCGCATGATGTAGGCGGCTTCGGTCTGGGTCAGCTGCTGATTCTCGAGAATGCTCGCAATCTCCTTGGCGAGGACGTTCTTGGGAATCACGGACTCGGGAACCGCTCGGGGGCGGCGAAGCGCTTTAGCTCGGGCCACGGTGTATTGGGGAATGGGATGAGAGGGAAGTCGACCAAAGATTAGAGCGCTTTAATCTTATTGCGAATGGCTGAGCACGAAAAGGGTCGGCGTCACTTTATTAAAATGTTTGGCGGCGTCGCTTTGCCTCGTCATTGTGTCCAATTGAGCATACGCAAAAGTTGGCCCTTCGCCCATGGACTTTAGGGTAAGTATAGTCGCTTAGTCACGCACTGCATATATCAAACTCTGATGACTGAATTCGCCGACCAGTTGCAGAATGCGCTCGGCCCGACCTATCAGCTCGACAACGAACTGACCGGCGGCGGCATGAGCCGCGTCTTCGCGGCGGTCGATCGCTCGCTCAACCGGCGCGTCGTCGTCAAAGTCCTGCCGCCCGATCTGGCGGCCGGCGTCAATCGCGAGCGCTTCCGCCGCGAGATCCAAGTCGCCGCGCAGCTTCAGCACCCGCACATCGTCCCGCTGCTCTCGGCGGGCGAGCACGGCGATCTCCTCTGGTATACGATGCCGTTCATCGACGGCGAGTCCCTCCGCGCCGCGATCGAGCGAAAGAAATCTTTTTCGGCGCGCGAAGTCGTCCGGGTCCTCCACGACGTGGTCGATGCCCTCGCCTTCGCGCACGCGCGCGGCGTCATCCATCGCGACATCAAGCCGGCGAACATCCTCACACAGGGCTCACACGCGCTGGTCACCGATTTTGGCGTCGCCAAGGCCATCAGCGCCGCACTGCCGATAGGCGCGGTCACGACGGCCGGAATCGCAATTGGGACGCCCGCTTACATGGCGCCCGAACAACTCGCCGGCGACCCCGCGGCGGATCATCGAATTGACATATACGCCGTCGGATTGTTGGCGTATGAACTGTTGACCGGCGTGTCGCCATTCACCGGTGCGTCGCCGCGCGAGACGCTCGCGGCGCAGCTCACGCGAGATCCGGCGCCACTCCATGAGATTGCTCCCGGCGTCCCGCGCAATGTTTCGACACTTGTCATGCGCTGCCTGGCCAAGGATCCGGATGCGCGGCCGCAGACGGCCGACGAAATCCTCCAGGAGCTGGATTCGCTGACGATGCCGTTCGGGATGACGCCGCAAACTGGCGGCGTCGAAGCGCCGGCGCGCAAGCATCCTTGGAGAAGCATCGCCGCGGTCGCGATCCTCGCGATCGTTCTCGGCGGCGTGGGATACGCGGTGAGTCACCAACGCGAGAAAACGACGATCGCGGAATCGCGCCCGACACCGGCCACGGTGACGCAGGTCACTCCCGACACGATCCGGAGGATCCCGCAGCCCGCCGCGCCCGTCCTGTCCGCACCGGTCCCGCCGCCGAAGCCGGTGGTCAGTCACGACGACTCCGTGCGCATCGCCGCCGCGGTGCAGAAGCGCGTCGCCGCCGCAAAGCTCCGCGACTCGCTCGCGAAAGCGAAGCTCGCCGAGGAGACGCAGCGGAGGATGATGGATTCGATCATCGCCGCGAACTCCGGCGGCGTGGCGGGGGCCGCAGCCGGCGTTGCCGGGCCGCGCCGGCTCATCATCGCCGAGCAACCCGAAGTCTCGCAGTGGCCGGAAGCGGCGCTGCTCGGACGTGCCGTGGCCGACAGCCTTCGCCGGATGCTGCGCAGCCGTACCAGGCAGTACACGCTGGTCGATCAGGACTCCGTACGCACGGCGCTCGCGCAATCGCGCGACGTCAGCGCGATGTCGCGCGCACTCGGCAGCGATCTCCTCGTGTCCATCCGCCTCACGCCGTTACCGCGCGATTCGGCGATGCTGATGCTCCAGCTATGGGACCTCGGAGCGAGCAACGCTTATCGCACGCGCATCAGCGGCGGTCGCAGGGTCGCGCGGAACGAAGTGCTCGCGGGCCTCGACGTGGTGCTTCTCGGCACGATCACGTATCTCGACGAGATGTCTCACGCGCCTCGTCGCCCGACTCCTCCCGCGCCGACCCCTCCGCCTAGCGGACGCTGAGCAGCGGAAAGACGCGGCGCTTGCCGTCGTTGTCGGAGATGTTGATCAGTCCGACCTGGGCGCCGTGGAGGTCGTGCGCGTAATTCCACAGGCCGATGGTGAGGCCGTGCTGCGACCCGCTCACGTTGTTCACGGCGCTCAACGCGCCGCCGTCGAAGCGGCCCTTCTCGTCGACCTTGAAGTAAGCGCCGGCGAGTACGATCGCCTTCACGTCCACGCCGCCGGCACCGATGAGGCTGAGCGCCACGCCGTTGATCCTCGGCGCTCCGACGCCAACGCCGCCGATGGCAAGGCCCTTCACCGTTCCTCCTGACCCGACGCCAACGCCGCCGATCATTAGCCCCGTCGCGTTGCCGGCCGTCCCGACGCCGATCCCACCGATGCCGATCCCGGTGAAATCGCCGCCGCCGCCGACTCCGATGCCGCCAATCGCGAGACCGCTGACATTCCCGCCACCGCCGACGCCGATCCCTCCGACGCTGATCCCGGTGAGATCACCGCCCCCGCCGACGCCAATTCCGCCGACCTGAATTCCTCGCATTGCACCGCCGCTTCCCACTCCGATGCCGCCGATCGTCAGACCCTCGACGCGGCCGCCCGCGCCGACGCCGATGCCTCCGACGAAGATTCCCTTCATGTCGATCCCGCCGCCCAAGCCAACCGCGGCGAGCCCGATGCCATTGAACGAATTCTCTACGCCAATGCCAAGTATCCCGAGGCCGACGCCGTTGATGTTCGCCGCTCCCGTGGCTGGAATCCCGAGCGCGATTCCGTTGACCGTTCCTTTCGCCGGCGAGTACGGGACCCAAATCGTCGCGTTGACGCCGTTGATCTTCTCCAGCTGGCGATCGCGGAAATTCAGACGCAAGCCGTTCATGTTCGGCTTGTCACCGAAGGCGAGGCCGTTTCCATGAATCGTGAGGTCGAGGACCTGGGCGTTCAGTGGAGCCGAGAACAGAATGGCCAGAGGGAGGAAGCGAAGCGGGCGCATTGTGGGGAGGCGAGGGAATGCCCCAATGTACGACCTTGGAGGCGGGAGGTTTCGTGGAGCAGGCGGAGATGCGGCGTTCATTGATTCTGTTCGTGTTTTGCCTTGGCGGGTGCGCCCGCGTCCAGCTTTCCCCGACGCCAGCGGACCGCCCCAACGCGCGCGAGCTCGAGGAGCGACTTGCTGCGTTTGCGCATGATTCGATGATGGGAAGGGAAGCCGGGACGATTTGGAATTTGAAAGCCACCGATTACGTCGCGATGCAATTCCGGGCTTTCGGTGTGCGCCCGGCAGGGGAGCGAGGAGGCTTCTTTCAGACAGTAGAAGGGATCAGGCCGAGTAACCCGACATTACGGACGGCTGCTGCTCGCAACGTGGTTGGGATCATTCCGGGAAGCGATCCGGCGCTGCGCGGGGAGTACGTCGCCATCACGGCGCACAACGATCACATGGGGTTCAATCACCAACCTGTCGACCACGACTCGCTTCGCGCATTCAATGCGGTGGTCCGCCCACTCGGCGCTGATAGCCCGAACCGCCCCGCTGCCCCTGATGAAGCGACGCGAATCGCGCAAATCCTCGATTCGCTAAGAAAGCTTCATCCGCCGCGATTGGATTCGATACTGAACGGCGCCGACGACGACGGCAGTGGGACGATCGCGTTGATCGAGATCGCGCGAGTGTTCATGCGTACTGGCGCGCGGCCCAAACGCTCGATCCTGCTCGTCTCCCACACAGGAGAAGAGAAGGGATTGGTCGGATCCGACTGGTACACCGATCATCCGACCGTGCCGATCGACTCGATCGTTGCTGAATTCGACCTCGACATGATCGGACGCGGCGCGGCGACGGACATCAAAGCGGGTGGTTCGACGTACCTCGAGGTCGTGGGCCTGCGACGCTTGTCGAAGGAGTTCGGCGATTGGGTCGAGGCGGCCAATGCGCGCGAGCCGATGCCATTCGTCTTCAACTATGAGTACGACGCGCCGGGACATCCGGACCAGTATTACTGCCGTGCCGATCACTACAGCTACGCGCGTTACGGGATTCCAAGCGTCTCACTCTCACGCGGCTTGCACCGCGATTATCACCAGGTGACCGACGAGGCGCAGTACATCGACTACCCGGATTACGCGCGGCTCACTCAGATGGTGCTCGACGCGGCAGTGTTCGTCGCGAACGCCGAGCATCGCCCTCGACTCGACGTGCCCAAGCCGCCGGATCCGCACGTGCCCTGCCGGCAATAGCTCGTGCAACGAATCGCACTGGCGACCTATGACTCGGCGCCCGATCTCGCGCCCGATGATCGACCGCTCGTTCCCGCTTTGTCGCGCGCAGTCGGAGGAATTCGCGCCGAGCCCGCGATATGGTCGGATCGCTCGGTCGATTGGGAGTCGTTCGACGCGGTCGTGATCAGATCGTGTTGGGACTATCATCTTCGCGTCGCGGAATTCTTTTCGTGGCTCGACCGTCTGGAGTCGTCGGGGATTCCCGTCTGGAATCCGCCCGCGCTTCTGCGATGGAACGCGGACAAGCGCTACCTGCTCGACCTGGCGCGACGCGGCGTGCCGACAATTCCGACGATGATCGCGCTGCGCGGTCGTCCTCGCGACGTCGAGGCGATCGTGCACGCCGAAGGCTGGCGCCACGTCGTGGTGAAGCCGGCGATCTCGGCAAGCGGGTATGAGACGCACAGTCTCACCAGCCCATTCGACGCCGCGGCGCGCGACACGGTCGCGCGCGTCGCGGAGCTGAGCGACATCCTCGTCCAACCGTTTGTCGAGGAGATTCCGCGCGATGGTGAGCTCTCTTTCACCTTCATCGACGGCCGCTTCAGCCATGCCACGCTCAAGCGCGCGCGTTCGGGGGAGTTTCGCGTGCAGACCGAGCACGGTGGTTCCGTCGAGAAGACGGATGTCGAAGCGAGCCTGATCGAACAGGCCGGGCGGGTGCTCGGCGCGATCGACGACGTTCCCCTCTATGCGCGCGTAGACGGCGTCGTGCGCGGCGGCGATCTGTTGCTCATGGAGCTCGAGCTCATCGAGCCGAACGTCTTTCTTGGCGCGCGCGCCGGCGCGGTGGACGATTTCGCCGCCGCGATTCGCGCGCGGCTCGGCGTCTAGAATTGTCGCGTTTCTCCGTGCGCGAACGTCCAGTTGCGGTCGGGCTGGAGTCCTGCGTGTCCCCATACCTGCGCAAAGCGGCGCGGTGGTTCCTCGACTGCTTCGTCGGTCAAGCGGAACGTGCCCCAATGCAGCGCGAGACAGGGCGGCAAAGCCCCACCCATGGCTAAGGCCTGATACGCCTGTACGGCGTCCTCGGGATTCATGTGCACTCCTCGCATGAACCAGCGCGGCTCGTACGCACCGATCGGTAGCATCACGAGGTCGAACGGACCACAGCGTTTGCTGATCTGCTCGAACTCGGGATGCAGCGCCGTATCACCGGCGAAGTAAACGCGAACGCCGTCCGTCTCGAGCGTCCAGCCACACCATAGCGTGTCGCCACGATCGTGGAGGTTGCGCGAGCTGAAGTGCTGCGCCGGAACGCAGGTCGCCGTGTAGGAAAGCGTTTCCACCGACTGCCACCAATCGGCCTCGACGAGATGTCGCACGCCGAACGACCGGAGCAACGGCCCGAGTCGTAACGGACAAAGCCACGCCGCCGCAGGAAACCGGTTTGCGATGCGGCGCACCGTTGGCCCGTCGAGGTGGTCGTAATGATTGTGCGAGAGGAGCACCAGATCGATCTCGGGCAGCTGCTCGAAGCGCACGCCCGGCGGCATCAGTCGCCGAGGCCCGATCCACGAGATGGGCGACGCTCGTTCACTCCAAATCGGATCGGTCAGCACGTTGAAAGTGCCGAGCTGCAGAAGCACCGTCGAATGCCCGACCCACGTCACCGACCGATAGCCTCGCCCGGCACGCGGCGCGGCGACGACCGGTGTTCGTATCGGCAAGGATCCGCGTGGCGGATTCGGCGGGATCGGCTTGCTTCGGCGCTCCTGCAGACGCCAGCGAAGAAAGTCGCCGAATCCGTGGGGCTCGGTACCGGGCCACGGGTTCTGGAACCCGCCGCCCGGCCGATGATGCGGGGGCGGGGTCAATCCGCGCGCATGGCGATGACTGGATCGACGCGCGCCGCCCGCCGAGCCGGCAGATAGCTCGCTAACGACGCAACGCCCACGAGCACCGCCGCGACACTGGCGAAGGTCACCTTGTCAGTCGCCTGCACACCGTAGAGTAGCGCGGCGAGCAAGTGGACCAGCCAAAGCGCTCCGGCGAGGCCTATGGCCACCCCGACGACGCTGAGACCAAGTCCTTGACCGAGCACGAGACGAAGCACGCGATCGTGTGTCGCGCCGAGCGCGATGCGAATGCCGAGCTCGCGCGTGCGCTGAGCGACCGAATACGAGATCACGCCGTAAATCCCGAGCGCGGCGAGGAGCAGCGCGAGGCCTCCGAACGCAGCGAGGAGCGTCGTATAGAAGCGAGGCTGCGCGACTGATTCCGAGACGACGTCTTCCATGGTGCGCAGCTCGTACACCGGCATGGCCGGGTCGATGCGCTGCACCGTTTCGCGAATCGCCGCCGAGAGCGTCGCGACGTCGGCCGTCGATCGTACGAGCACGGCCATGTCGCTGATCGGGAACGTGCCCCAGCCGACGTACGTCGTTGCAAACACCTCGGACGCAAGACCGCGCTGCTTGACGTCGCCGACGATCCCGATGATCTCGCCGCGTGCGGTCACCTCACTCTTCGCATTGGCGAGCGTGTCGTGCGTGATCCCGAGCGTGATCCGTTTGCCGATCGGGTTCTCGTTCGGGAAATACTTCTTGGCGAACGATTCCGACACGACGACCACCTGTGGCACGCCGAAGTTTTCTTCTTGCGGCGTGAACGCGCGGCCGCGAAGCAGCGGGATGCCCATGTTCGCGAAGAAATTCCACGACACGGGATGCACTTCGGTGAGCATGCGCTTTTCTTCCGGCGCCGGCGGCTGTCCGTCGATGTCGAACGACGTGCGCATCGCGTGCGGTTCCATCGGCCGCGAAAAGGCAACCGCCACCGATTGCGTTCCGGGCAGCGCCGAGAGACGGTCGCGCACGGAATTCGTGAAGGCGCGGACATCGCGATCGTTCGGGTATTTCACCGACGGAAGCGACACGTCGAACGACACGACATTCTCGGGGCGGAATCCCGGATTGACGCGGAGGAGATTGGCGAAGCTGCGAATGAGCAACCCCGCGCCGACCAGGAGCACGACGGCGAGCGCCATCTCCGTGATCACCAACGCGCTCCTCGTCCGCTGGGCGCCACGGTTGCTGCTCGTTCCGCGCATGGTCTCTTTGAGCATCTGTCCGAGCTCGGCGCGCGCGGCATGAATGGCAGGAACGAGGCCGAAGACGACGCCTGTCAGTAACGCGAGGCCGGCGCAGAAGAGCAGCACGCGTCCGTCGACAGCGATGTCGTCCAGACGCGGCAGGCCGCGCGGACCGAACGCGACGATTGCGTCGACGGCCCACGACGCCAACGCCGCGCCGACGACGGCGCCGATCGCCGACAACATCACACTTTCCGTGATGAGCTGGCGAACGATTCGTCCCCGTCCGGCGCCGAGCGCCGTGCGCACGGCAATTTCCGTCTCACGGCCGGCGGCGCGCACCAACAGGAGGTTCGCCACGTTCGCGCAAGCGATGAGCAGCACGAAGCCGGTCGCGCCGAGAAGCGTGAATAGAACCTTGCGGACGTCACCGACGAGAGTCGTTTCGATCCGCTCGATCGATCCGCCGAAATTCGTGTTCGAGCGCGGATACTGAGCGCGCAGCTGTTCGCCGATGGCGTGCATGTCGCGCTTGGCGACGTCGAACGACACACCGGGTTTGATTCGTCCGACCGCGCCGAGGAAGTGCGCGCCACGATTGTCGGGATCCGTCATCCACGGCTCGAACTTGAACGGCGTCCACAGGTCTGGCTGCCGCGGATAGGTGAGCGACGACGGCGCCACACCTATGACCTTGTAATCGTTGCCATTGATCGAGATCACACGACCGAGCACCGTGGGATCCGCCGAGAAGGTGCCGCGCCACAGCTTTTCCGAGATGACGGCGACTCGCTCGGCACCCGGCACATCCTCGTTCGAGAGGAAGCCGCGTCCGAGCCGCATGGGCATGCCGAGCAGCTCGAAGAACCGTGCGCCGACCGCGGCGGAATTGAGGCGCACCGGAGCTGCACCGGAGACGCTCAAGTTCGCGCTGTTGCCGGCCTGCACAGCCGCCATCCCGACGAAACTGTGGGTTCGCTCGCGATAGTCGATGAAGTCCGGAGCAGACATCGATTGCAGCTTGCCCTCGGGATTCGTCGAGCCGACGACGACGACCTGATCGGCGTCGCGGAAGGGGAGCGGCTTGAGGAGCACGCCGTTCACAATGCTGAACACCGCGGTCGTCGCGCCGATGGCGAGGGCGAGCGTGACGACGGCGATCAGGGTAAACCCAGGCGTGCGAATGAGCTTGCGCGCCGCGTAGCGGATGTCGTGGCGAAGCGTATCCATGAGGCTCTGATGTTATGGAACGAGCGCGGAACTAGGAAACAATCGTGCCCGGCCTTCGCCGCATCAAATCTCTCTACGCCAACGGCTTACGTTACATCGGCCACTCATTCACGTTCGCTCGTGGGAACGGGCGTCCCAAAACCGAACGGCGGCTGGTGACTGCGCAACGTCGCGGTTGGCGATGGTCGGCGGCTGCGGCTGTCGGCGGGCTGTTGGCTCGCGGCGGTGCCCTCGGCTGTTGGCCAAAAAGCGCTGTCATCCTGAGCAAGCGCAGCGCGCGAAGGATCTACGTCACCAACTCGGGAGACGGTAGGTCCTTCGCTTCGCTCAGGATGACGACAACGCGTCGTTTTGAAACCGGCAGCCGAGGGCATCGCCAACAGCCGCAAGCCGGCTGACAGCCGCCGCCGCCGACCATCGCCAATAGCGACGTTGCGCCGT
>Ga0068856_100006589_pt1 | contig 11380 bp, 9 predicted proteins | sample KBSCornC62_FD_66595 | JGI IMG/M metagenome (GOLD analysis project Ga0068856, IMG submission 66595) | Corn rhizosphere microbial communities from Kellogg Biological Station, Michigan, USA - KBS Corn C6-2 | ecosystem: Host-associated > Plants > Roots > Rhizosphere > Soil ... | reverse complement strand
ATTCCTCACCCCCATGATAGCTCAGCACGACGAAATCCGAATCGGCGCGCGCGCGCAGCAGCGCCTGCCGCAAGCGCGCGACGTCGGCCCAAGCCACGTGATGCCGACCCTCTTCCTCCACGAAAACACCCAAGTTCCACACTTGAGTCACGGCGAACAACGTGACGGTCAGGCCATGAACGTGAAGCACCGTCGGCCGATACGCCTCGTCTTCGTCGCGCCCGGTGCCGGCGTGCGCCACTCCGACGCGATCCAGATTCGCAAGCGTCTCGAGCAGGCCGCGCTCGGCGTAGTCCCAAGCGTGGTTGTTCGCCGTCGACACCACGCCGATCCCCGCGCGCAAGAGCGCGTCCGCGCCAGCAGGCGGGCCGGTAAAGATCAGTACGTGTCGCGCCGATTGCGTTTCTCCGTGTTGCTCGCTGAGTCCGGATTCGAGATTGACGAAGCGCAGATCGGCGTCCGCCCAGAGCCGGCTAACGCCCCGTAACGGGTCGTAGTCCAACCTCTCGAGCAGCCGCTGGCCGCAGGCGCGGCCCAAATTCACGTCACCGCCCGCAGCCAGCACGAACGAAGGCGGCTCGACTTGCTCGATCGCAAGTGCAGGCGAAGGCGAGGCCTCGACGCGACGCTCCGCGCGGGGACTCGCCGACTCGCCGCTCGGATGACTCGCGGGCGAAGGCTTCGGATTGGCGATCTGGATACACGCCGAACCAACGCACGACACGATGCCCAAGAGCGTCCAGTGAGCCCGCAATGCCCTGCTCCCGATCGCTCGGACGGAACGAGCTCCGGCCATGTTTCACGACTTTGGCAGACTGCGCGAGCCCGGCGCAACGCCGCCGGGCGCAGGGCCGCTACCGTAAACGGAGAAGCTCGAGCACCGCACTGACCACCTATTCAGCAAGACTCGAACTCCCTCGCCCAAAACCATTCGACAAGAACTCGGATCCTGACTACGGAGAGGATCGTGAAAATCGCGGTCGTTGGTTCTGGGTATGTTGGTTTGGTGGCGGGGGCCTGTTTTGCCGATTCAGGCACTAACGTCACGTGTATCGACGTGGACGAGAACAAGCTCGCCAAGCTTCGTGCGGGCGAGGTTCCGTTCTTCGAGCCGCGTTTGGCCGATCTCCTGAAACGGAATTGGCCGCACCGGCTCGACTTCACGTCGAACCTCACCGAAGGCATTCGCGGGCGTGAGGTCGTATTCGTCGCCGTCGGTACTCCCCCGCAAGAGGACGGCTCCGCCGATCTCTCGTACGTGCTCACGGTAGCCGAGCAAGTGGCGAAGGCCGCCGAGCACCCGATCGCGCTCGTGCTGAAGAGCACGGTTCCGGTCGGAACCAACGAGCGCGTACGCGCGGTCGTCGACAAGCACGCCAAACACAAGATCAGCGTCGTGAGTAACCCCGAGTTCTTGAAGGAGGGCGACGCGGTCAACGACTTCTTCAAGCCCGATCGCATCGTGATCGGCACGGACGACGATCGCGCGTTCGAACTCCTGGAGCGGCTCTACTCGCCGTACAATCGCCAGCGCAGCCGTATTCAGCGGATGAGCCCGAAGAGCGCAGAGATCGTCAAGTACGCATCGAACGCGCTCTTGGCGACCAAGATCAGCTTCATGAACGAGATCGCGCACCTGTGCGACGTGGCCGGCGGCGACGTCGAGCACGTGCGCCTGGCCGTCGGCTCGGACGAACGCATCGGCATGCAGTTCCTCTATCCGGGCCTGGGCTTCGGCGGCAGCTGCTTCCCGAAGGATTTGCGCGCGCTCGTGCGTACGGGCGAGGAGCAAGGGCTGAAGCTCGAGGTGGCGAGCGCCGCCGTTCGCGCCAACGAGGTTCCGGTAAAGACCCTACTCGCGCACATGGAGCGCGATTTGGGCGGGCTCGGGGACAAGGTCATCGCGGTGTGGGGCTTGGCATTCAAGCCCAAGACCGACGACGTGCGCGAGGCCCCCGGCATCAAGATGATTGCCGAGCTCGTGGCGCGCGGCGCGCGCGTGCGCACGACCGATCCGCAAGCACGAGAAACTGGCCGCGCGAGCATGCAGGCGTTGGGTTTGTTGGATCGCGTCGAGATCTTGGACAGCGAGTACGAGACCTGCCGCGGCGCCGACGCGCTCCTACTCGCGACCGAGTGGAACGAGTATCGCAACCCTGAGTTCCCGCGCATTCGCGAGCTGATGCGCGGTCGCCACGTATTCGACGGCCGCAATATGTGCGCGCCCACCGCCGTCGCCGCCGCGGGGCTCGCGTATCGCGGCATGGGCCGCCCGACTCTCGGCTACTGAGCGCCGAGGGGATCCCAGCGCGCGAATCGATTCGCGCTATAGCCAGGGGCATGCGATGTGCGCTGCTCCTGGCCATGCTGTCGATCGGCTGCTCCACACGTGAGACGGCCCGGGAGAACGGCCAACATCTGGCTGCGACTCCACGCCCCGCGGCGCAGCCGGATGGCGATACCGCGCCGAGCGCGGCCGTGCCGGACGCGACCAGCTTCGTATTGAAAGGCGGCGACGTCTTTGGCGTGGGCAAACAGAACCTGCGCATCGAGGCCGGTCGCGTGACCGCCGTCGGGGTCGACCCGAGCGCAACGGATCGCATCGTCAACGTCACGGGTCGGTACATCGTCGCCGGCTTCATCGATAGCCACGTGCACTTGGCCTATGACCCGGTCGCAGAGGACCTGCTGGCGAGCGGCATCGTCGCCGTGCTCGATTTGGGCGCGCCGCTGACGGCGCTCGGCACGGACCACGGATCGTTGAAGGTGCTCAACGCCGGGCCGATGATCACCGCCAAGTCGGGTTACCCCACGACATCCTGGGGCCAGGCTGGCTATGGGTTGGAAGTGAGCTCCCCCGCGGCCGGCGTCGCTGCGGTCGAAACTCTGTTCGCTGCCAGCGCGCAGGTGATCAAGGTCCCCCTCACCGTTTCGCCCAGCCTCGACGATGCCACAGTCAAGGCCGTGGTCGGCGCCGCGCACCGCCACCATTTGCGGGTTTACACCCACGCGCTCGAAGACTCGAACGCAGCCCGCGCTGCCGCCGACGGCGTGGACGTGCTCGCTCACACACCGACCCAACCGCTCAACGACGAAACTCTGGACGCGTGGAAAACACGCACCGTGATCAGCACGCTCGCCGCATTTGGCGGCAGCGCCGCGGCCGTGAAGAATTTGCATGATCTCCGCGATCGCGGCGCTCGTGTGCTGTACGGCACCGACCTCGGCAATACGCGAGACACCAATATCCAGCTGGCGGAGCTCGATCTACTGACCGCAGCTGGGCTCGACGGCGCCAGCATCGTGCGCGCAGGGACCAGCGTGCCGGCCGAATTTTTGGGTCTCTCCGACTACGGCTCGCTCGCCGTCGGCAAGCGCGCAAGCTTCCTGGTGCTCGCGGCCGATCCGAGCCTCGAACCGCGCACGCTCTCCCAGCCAGTCGCGGTGTACGTCGACGGGAAGCTCGTCTCGGCCGGCATGTAGCGCGCGCCTCGCGGCTGCTCGGTCGCAGCGACGCTAACCGCCAAGGCGGCGGATTCGCTCCAGCACTTCGTCCTCGAAGCGTCGAATCAGCGCCGCCACGTGCGCGGACGGGTCGCCGTCAGCCATCAGCGGCGTCATGTCCATGCCCCAAATCAACGCGCTGTGTCGGTCGGTGCCGTGGCTTTCCGAGTACGTCGCGTGCGCCTTACGCCGCCCGGCCGTCGCCAGATCGTAGCGCTTGCCGCCAGCGATCTGCGAATCGAATACACCCATCAACGCGCTTTGCAAATTCTCGTGTCGGTCGACCGGCATGGGGACCTTGTCCGTGTCGCACAGCCAATCGAGATCCCGCCATACCTCACAGCCAATCAGCTGCTTCGGGCGCGCGCTCGGCTCGAGGGCGCGACAAGCCGCAAGCACGCGCAACGTGACGGCCACGTGCGTATCGTGCTTGTCCGCCAAGTTGTGGGTGTACACGACCTCCGGGCGCGTCTGTTCGAGGATCCCCTGCAGATCCGCGAGCACCGCTGAGTTCTTCGAGTCCTTGACCGCGGAGCTTGGGTGTCCGAGCAGAAACTGCGCTGCGTATTCTCCGACGTAGGCTGCCTTCTTTTGCTCGGCGCGCCGAACTTGCATCATCTGTTCGTCGCTGTAGGCCTTGTATTCGAAATCGCGTGCGCTGCCTGCGCCGTCGCTGACGACCACGCCCGTGAACCAGCGATCGGGCTGGGCAAAGCAGTCCAAAATACCGTGCGCCGCCATCAGCTCGAGGTCGTCGTGATGCGCGCCGATCCCGAGGTGCGTGGTACGCGGTAACGCCGATTCGAGCCGCGACTGATCAGGAACGAAGATCTCTGCGCTGGGATGGCTCAACTTCATCTTGACCTCGGTGCGTCGTGCAGGCGTGGCAGACTCGCAGCCGCAATCGCTTGACCCACGCGGCGCGTGGCTTCGTCGGGCAAGTGAATCTCGAGCGCTCTCGCGAGCTCTGGCGATTCAAGCTCCAAAACCTGGCGCGCTTGCTCGAGTAAGATGCTCCCCGCTTGACCCGAGGTCACGCGCCCGAGCAGGAGCACGTGTTTTACCGGGTAGAATTCTGCATACTGCAAGAGGCCATAACCCAAGTAGACGCCCAGAGTTTCGAAGATGCGCCGTGAGCGCGAGTCACCTCGGGCCAGCAGCTCTTGCACACACTTCAACTTCGCTCCCGGCGACGCACTGGTGTCGAGCTCGATCCCCGCGCGCGTGGCGAGACGGATCACCGCGTCTTGTGAGAAGTAGCTGACACCCGTGCCGCGGTCACCCGACCACTCGTGGTCCACAGCCGCGTCGGGCCCGTAGTCCACCGGCGCGAACGCGAGCTCGTTGAGCCAGCCGGTGATGAGCCCTCGTGAATTGACGTAGCCGGCCGCTTGACTCGTGCCCATTGCCAGCCCGAGCACCGAGTGGTCATTGAGCTCGAGCGCTCCCGCAAGAGCGGTGACATCGCCGTCGTTGGCCACTTCGAGCGGGACATCGCCCCATTTTTTGGCCACATCCAGATAGATGTTCCTGATCCGAGCATCGAACGCGGCAGCCGGCACTCGGCGAAACAGGGACGCCACCATCGTCCGGTTGTTGACGTAGATGCCGGCGGAGCTCACCCCAATCGCATCGACGCGTGGCAGATGCTCGGCTGCACGCCGGATGGAATCGTTGATGCCATCGATGTGGTACTGAGGGTCGCTCTGCAGCTTCGGCTCCCAAACCACCTCGCACGAGAATACTTCCTTGCCGTCGATGATGGCCGCGACTTTGCGATCACTGCCGCCGGCATCGAACCCAATGCGGCAGCCGTCGAGGTGCCCACCGATCGCCGCGCCCTGCTCCCGCTCCTGCGGAAGAGCCTCGAACGGCACTGACTCCACGACGAAGCGCGATTTTTCGTAGATCTTGCTGAAAAACTCGGCGTCGAACGCGCGCGCGCCGCCGGGCGCGTATTCACGCGCCAGGTATTCGGCGATCTCCGCCGGGCCGGCCACGTTCACGCGAAAGCCGCCCTTCTGCCAGAGCAGAAATTTGAGGATCCGTTCCGCGTAGCGCAGATTCTGCGCAGCGTGTGGATGACGCGCAGGCAAGAGCCGCGTCTCGAACACCGAGACGTTGCCCGCGTCACGCTCCAGCGCGAGCGCGAGCCGCACACCTTCACTGCGCGCGACCTCGCGGCAAAATGCGCGATTGCCGAGCCAGGCGGGGCGAAATTCGTGGTGCAGCGGTGGCAGCACCTTGGGCGCCTGCTCCAGCAGCGAGTCTGCCATGCGGTGCGTTCGAGCTTACGCCGCTCGGATCGTGAGCGGAAGAGGCGGTGAGACTCGGTCCTATGGCGCGCCACGCTCGCCAAAGTTCCGAAAAATAGTTTCCCGCCCCGCGGGCCTCGATTATCCGAGAAACTAGCCTCATGCCGCTCCTCGATCTGCCGCTGGCACAGCTCGAAACATACACCGGGCTCAACCCAAAACCGCTCGACCACGCTGAGTACTGGCAACGCGCACTGGCGGAGCTCGCGAGCGTCGACCCCAAAGTGGAGCTGATACCGGCGGAGTTCCAAACTCCCTTCGCGGAGTGCTTTCACTTGTATTTCACTGGCGTGCGTAGAGCGCGCATCCACGCGAAGTACTTGCGGCCACGGAACGCCGTGAAGAAGCATCCCGCGCTGCTCGAGTTCCACGGCTACACGTCATCGAGCGGTGATTGGAGCGCCAAGCTCGGCTGGCTTGGCCTCGGCTTTTCCGTCGCCTCGCTCGATTGCCGAGGCCAGGGCGGGCTGAGCGAGGACACCGGCGGCGTGACTGGCACCACTCATCACGGGCACTTCATCCGCGGCCTGCAGGACAACCCCGAGAACCTGCTGTTTCGGCAGATTTTTCTAGATGCCGCGCAGCTCGCCGGAATCGTCATGGCGCTCGATGAAGTGGACGCGAACCGCGTGGGCGCGCTCGGCGAATCGCAAGGCGGCGCGCTCACGCTGGTCTGTGCTGCGCTCGAGCCACGCATCCGGCGCGCCGCCCCCATCTTCCCATTTTTGTCGGATTATCAACGGGTTTGGGAGATGGATTTGGCGGAGGGCGCATACGGCGAGCTGCGTCAATTCTTCCGTCGCCACGATCCAACGCATGCCCGCGAGCGCGAGTGGTTCACGCGCCTCGGCTACATCGACATTCAACACCTCATGACGCGCGTCCGCGCGGACGTCTTGATGGGCGTGGGTCTGATGGATCGAGTGTGCCCGCCTTCGACGCAATACGCGGCGTACAACAAGATCATTTCGCCAAAACGGACGATCGTTTATCCGGATTTCGGTCACGAGCACTTGCCCGGCTTTTCGGATCAGGTCTTCCGCTTCCTCAGCGAGCTCTGAACCGAGAAGTCTCGCCGAAGCGAGTGAGCGCTCGAGAGCTCCGCGCGCCTCGCCTGCGGTGACACTCGTCGAATGCGCCGCCGCACCAGCTTCGGCGTGTGTACTCAACCCTCTTCGGCCGCCCGCTTCGGTTTGCTCGCGAGCCCGCGCAGGAGCACGTCGACCAGCTCGGCGGACAGCTCGGAGCCGGTCGGGACCCCGGGAAAGGGCAGGCGATCCGCCGCAAATCGGCACATGATCTGCGCGACTCCCGCCAATCCCACCAGCGCGGTCATGGCGATCAGCGGATGCCGGCCGCGCTGGAAGGTGCCTTGAGCAAACGCATCGCGGACGGTGGCGACGATCAGCGCCACGTGCCCGGCTTGGAAGCGCTTCACGATCCGCTCGAGCCGCGTCGTTCCCTTCAGCACCTCGCACATCACCAGGCGGAGGACGCGTAGCTCCGCGTCGGATAGCAGACCAATGCGCTCGTAAAAACGACGGAGTCGGGTCTCCACGCTCACGTCTGGCGCGAACGCTTGCGCCAAGTCGGCGACGAGCTGTGCGTAGGTCGCCTCTACCACCGCAAAGAACAGCTCGTCCTTGCTCGGATAGTAGTAGTACACCATACCGATGCTGGTGTTCGCGGCGGCCGCGATCGCCCGCAGCGACGCCCCATCCACGCCGTCGGCGAGGAAGCGCGTGCAGGCAGCGTCGCGGATCCGCTCGGAGATGTCGCTGCGCGGACGAACCATCAGCCGAGCTTCTTCGTGAAGCGCAACGACGCGAGCAAAATCAATGCTCCGAGCAGCGCGCTGAGCCAAACCACTTCAACCTGCACATCCGCAAAATCCCCGCCCTTTAGGGTGATGATCCGCACAATCCGCAGAAAATGCGTGAGCGGCAGGCCCTGCGACAGGAGCTGGGCCGGCCGCGGCATCGCCTCCCACGGAAACATGAAACCGCTCAGTAGGATGTTCGGCAGCAAGAAGAAGAAGGACATCTGCATCGCTTGCTGTTGGGTTTTGGCGAGCGTCGAGAAGAAGAGACCGAGGGCGAGGTTCGCAGCAATGAACAGGAACGCAATCGCATACAAGACGCCGAGCGCGCCACGGATCGGAACATCGAACACCAAGCGACCGGCCAGAAAGATCAAGGTCATTTGAACGTACCCGATGACGACGTACGGCAAAATCTTGCCCACGACGAGCTCGACTCCGCGAACCGGCGAGACAATCAGCTGTTCGAGCGTGCCGCGCTCGCGCTCACGCGCGATCGCCATCGAGGTCAGCATGACCATCGTCATGGTGAGGATCACGCCCACGAGCCCCGGCACGATATAGACCGCTGTTCGAAGCTCCGGATTGTACCAAGTGTCCGGTTCGAGCTGGATGGGCTCGGCCGTGCCGGCTCCGGAAAATTGGCTCAAACGCTGCACCAGCAGCGCGCTCGAACGGGCGAGGACCAGGGAAGCCGCGGTGTTCGTGGCGCTGGCCACGGTTTGCGGGTCCGAGCCATCGACGACCAACTGCGCCTGCACGCTTTGACCGCGCGCCAACTTCGACGCGTAGCCTGGCGGAATGACCAGCGCCACGTGCGCGCGATTCGAACGCAAGGCGCGGCCGATCTCGTCGTAACCGGCGACGTTGCCGACGATCTCGTAGAAGCCGGTCGCCTCGAGCGAGCGCGCCAAATCGCGCGACCCGGCGCTTCGATCCTGGTCGAATACGACCGTCGCGATGTGACGCACATCGGTATTGATAGCGTAGCCGAAGAGCAGCAGCTGCACGATGGGCAGTACGATCATCATTGCCAGCGTGAGGCGATCTCGTCGCAGTTGCAGCAGCTCCTTCGCCGCGATCACCCACACGCGCGCGTTCACGAGGCGCCTCCTCGCTCGCGCTCGCGATGCTCGGCCCGCACCATCGACACGAACGCGTCCTCGACCGTGACGCGGACCCGACGACTCTGCGAAATCACCAAATTTCCCTGGCTCAACCGCCGACTTGCAAGCTCCAGCGCGTCGCTGCCCCCGCGCGTGGCGACACGCAACAAGTGTCCGTAGTGCGCCACCTCGTCGACCTCGGGGCATGCACGAAGGACCGCGGCCGCCTCGATCGCGTGATCCACCTCGAGCTCGGCAGCACTGAGCTGACGGCGCTCGATGATCTCGTCCGGAGTTCCGACATCCAAGAGCTCACCGTGGAAGATGAAGCTCAACCGATGACAACGCTCCGCCTCGTCCATGTAGTGCGTGGTGAGGAGCACGGTCGTACCGTCCGCGGCCAAGCGATGGATTTGTTCCCAGAACTCACGCCGGCTCACCGGATCCACGCCGGCAGTGGGTTCGTCCAAGAATAAGAGGGGCGGCTCGTGGATGGTCGCACTGGCCAAAGCGACACGCTGCTTCCAGCCGCCGGAGAGCGTCCCCGCAAGTTGCTTTCTGCGTCCGGTGAGCCCCGACCGTTCGAGCACCAGATCCACACGCGCGCGGCGCTTGGTCCAGGGAACCCCATAAATTCCGGCGTAAAAGGTCAGATTTTCCGCGACCGTCAGATCCTCATACAGGCTGAAGCGCTGGGTCATGTAGCCGATGCGCTGCTTGATCGACTCGGCCTGCCGGGCGATATCGAAGCCGACCACGGTACCTCGGCCAGACGTCGGATCGAGGATCCCGCACAGCATGCGGATGGTCGTCGATTTGCCGGCGCCATTTGGCCCGAGCACCCCGAAGATCTCGCCGCGCCGCACGGATAGCGAGAGATCGCGCACCGCGATCAGCTCGCCGAAGCGCCGAGAGAGGCGCTCGGTTTCGATGATGAGCTCGCTGCTCACCGTGCTCACTTGCTCCGTTCGATGGTGACGAAGGTGGGCACACCCGCGAACAGGCGCTCTTCCGGATCTTCCAGTCGAACGCGCACGCGCACGACGAGGTTCGGTCGTTCGCGCTCGCTGAACAGATAGCGGGGAGTGAACTCGGTTCGGCGCGCGATGTGCTCGACGTGGCCCGTGAACACGTGCGCGAGCGCGTCGATCCGCGCTTTGGCGGCGCCGCCCACGCGGATCCCCGCCAAATCCCCCTGCGCCACGAACACGTCCGCGTAGGGGTGGGTCGTGTCGGCCAGAGTCACGATTGGGGTGCCGGCGGCCACGACCTCACCCGGATCGACGTTCACGTCGAGCACCGTCGCGTCGCTCGGCGCCGTCAGATCGTGATGTCGCAAGCGGACGTCGTCGAGGCCAACTGCCGCCAGCGCCGCGTCCGCGCGGGATTGCGCGGCGCGAACGTCGACGGTTCGCGCGCCGCGCTGGAGCAGCGCCACGCTCTGTTCGAGCGATTGGCGATCGGCGGTTGCGCGCGCGAGCTGTGCCTCCAAATCGTCGACACTCGCTTGCGCCACGGCGCCCTGAGCAAATAGTGTCTTTTGGCGCGCCAAATTCTTCTGCAACAGGTCTTCCGCGGCGCGCGCCGCTCGCACCCGGGCCGCGGCGGCACCGATCTCCTCCGGACGCGAGCCCGCTTGCACGACCGAGACCTGTGATTTGGCCGCATCGGCCTCGCGAGCGCTCGCCTCACGTGCCGAGCGCTCCAGCGCGTCGTCCAAAACCGCGATCGCGGCGCCGGCTTTGATTCGGTCGCCTTCCTTCACGGCCACCCGCTGCACGCGCCCTCCGAGCTCGAAGCCCAACGGCACCTCCTCGAACTCGACCACGCCCTGAAGAGCCGGCTCGGGCGCCGGGGCTCCATGAGCGCAGCCTGAAAGCAGGCCCGTCAGGAACAAGGTCGACAGAGCCTTGCGGGCGTTATCTATCATTCGACTGATAATAAACTGAATCGGTCCGTGAGGCAATTCCCAGGCGGAAGCAGCGGATAGGCGAGGGCCCGAACCGCGTGGCGAGGGTTAGCGGCCTCCGGCGCACGTCCGCTTGTGAACGGCCAGCGGGCAGCGCCGCCCGGTAGGCTGCCGCCGGTGGGTAGCCGCCGACAGACGGACGCCTCCGCCGAACGGCGCTGCCGGGGAGGGCGGGTCAGCGCGCGGGCGTCAAGATCAGCGCGCCTAGCGGAGGGATGCGCAGGCGGATCGAATAGGGGCGGCCGTGGAGCGGGAGCGGATCGGCTTCCACCACGGACGAGGTTTGAAACTCACTGCCACCAAATCGTAAATCATCGCTCGACAGCCGCTCGATGTAGCGGCCCGCGGCCGGCACGCCGATGCGGTACTCGTCTCGCGGCACCGGCGTGAAGTTCAGCACGACGATCACGTGGTCTGCCCCATCCCGACGAAGATAGCTGAGGATGGTGTTGTCCTTGTCGTTGCAGTCGATCCACTCGAAGCTCGAAGCTTCCGGATCGCCGCGCCACATCGCCGGCGTCTCTTTGTACAGCTTTCCCAGATCCGCGATGTATTCCTGAAGACCCCGACGCTGTGGATGCTCGGCGATGTGCCAATCCAAGCTCGTCTCCACGTTCCACTCGTTGTGCTGCGCGAACTCGGTGCCCATGAACATGAGCTGCTTGCC
>Ga0068856_100006583_pt1 | contig 11387 bp, 8 predicted proteins | sample KBSCornC62_FD_66595 | JGI IMG/M metagenome (GOLD analysis project Ga0068856, IMG submission 66595) | Corn rhizosphere microbial communities from Kellogg Biological Station, Michigan, USA - KBS Corn C6-2 | ecosystem: Host-associated > Plants > Roots > Rhizosphere > Soil ... | reverse complement strand
AATTTTCTAGGAGACGGTCTCGGTGATTGGCTGCAGAGCGCATTCCCGGCATCTCGCGTATATTCCATTTCGTTGAAAGATAGGGCAGCCATACTGATGGCTGGCCGTCATCCTCAGGGGGTGTTCTGGTATGCGCATCAGGACGGCAGATTTATTACCAGCCGATACTACGCGGCTCAGCTTCCAGCCTGGGTAGAACAGTTCAATCAGCGACATACAGCCGACAGCTACGCTGGAAAACGGTGGACCGCATTACTGGAAAGCACATCACCTGCTTATCACACGAATCAAGTTGAAGCTCAATTTCCGCATGTCATGCCCGATCACGTGGGACAAGAGTTGTACGACGCCGTCTATGGTTCGCCATTCGGAGATGAGGTTCTTGAAGAGTTCGCCGAAACGACGATCGCTGCCAATCAGCTCGGGGCGAAGGACACGCCGGATCTGCTGGCAATCAGTTTCTCATCGAATGATGCGGTGGGACATACGTATGGTCCAAACAGCCCAGAGATTGCGGACGAACAGATTCGGCTGGATCGTACCCTGGGACGCTTGATGCGATTTGTCAATGAGAGGCTGGGAAGAGAGAACGTGTTGTGGGCGCTGTCTGCGGATCATGGCTCCGAACCGACTCCCGAAGCTGAACGCACACTGTTTGGCAACACGGCGGCGCAAAGGCTTCCATTCTCTGACGCCGTCAAATCAGTTGAAATACAACTCAATCAAATCTTCCACATCAGCGGGGACATGCATTGGTTCTCCGCACAGGTGGACACAATGCTGTATTTTGACCGGGCTGCGCTGGCGAAACACCGAATCACGTTGCAATCCGCTCGCCGCGCTCTCGCCAGTCAGGTTCGGAACGTGCCGGGGATCGCGGGCTTTTATGATCCGTCGCAACTACCCGCTTCCGGATGGATGCCAACTTACATTCGAAACAGTAATTACTCTGCGCGGAGCGGTGATGTGTACTACCTGACTAAGCAGTGGACGTATTTCAGTTCGCGACCGACTGGGACTTCGCATGGCGATCCGTGGCCATACGACACGCATGTGCCCTTCGTTCTGTTAGGTTGGCATATCCTTCCGCATCGAGTCCTTGAAAATGTTCACGTCGTGGACCTGGCACCCACACTGGCAGACATCGTTGGAATTTATGGACCGCAATCTCACACGTTAGACGGTCAGTCACGAGCACGATTGATCAGGTAATCGTCGGCGTATGCTTTGTGATGACCCAAGGTCAATTCGGTGTCGCTGGGTCGGTGTTTCAGGACAGGTACTTGTTGCCTTTACAGTTCGATAACGCGCCCGAAGATCTTCGGCTGAAGGAAACTGATCTAGTGGGATCAACTTCTCGACCGTGTCCACTCATTTGGGTTCTGTCGTGTTCGAGGAAGGCATCGCCATTCGAGCTGTATGCAAATGGAACGTTGAGGCCTCGGCGTACTCAAGCGCTTGCTGCATACCATCGCCAAGGCGTAATTGTCGTCTTTGGCTTCGACCACAGCGATCAGGATGCCGGGCTTGTAATAAAGAACGTAGTCGGTTTTTTTTGCCTCTCCACGCTTGACTGTCTTGCCGCGGACTATGACTCGCCCTCTGGTAAACCGGACTTCTTCGCGAAGCTGTGTCATCACATTCTACTTGCGGCCGGTCGGCCCAACTTCGGAGTCCGAAGAAACCGTCAGAAACCACCTATTCAACCCAGATCATTGCTTAACGGCAGCGTTCAGCTCACGGCTAGCGAGGCAATGATCGACTCGCTCTACCGCTTCGGCACTCCCGCAGAACTTGAACAGACGATGTGTTGCTGGCTGCATCTGCTCATTCATGAGCCTGGAACGTGTCGAGTCTCGTTAACCGCTCTACTCAGGGAGACGTACGCAACGAGTTCGCCAGGCCTAGACAAACGATGCCAAGGCAAAGAATGAACGTTGTGAGAAACAACTGCTCTGGATGTTCATGATGCCGAGCTAGTTCAATAACCAAGATCATCACCGCGAGTAGAAGAAGCGTCAGAGACATTCCGCGATGAAATTTTCGTATTCCCGATTCCAGCCACGATCCCGGTCGATGCTCTAACACACGCCCATCGTCGGAATCCGTGCAACGGATCTTCCCTGGGCAATTGTTACAGTGGTGCGCCTGCGCACGGTATCGAACGATACGAAATGTCTGATCCGTGGTTTCACGATGGAGGTGCTGTCCTGTCGGACACCGCCACAGATCGTGTTCCGGGATAAACGTGAATCCCTGGGTACTGCTCGTTTGCGCTCGACGGTGCACGTAACGAGCGGTTGATTCGAGTACCGCGGAGACAGCGGTCAGAAAACCCGCATAACTGGAAGCGAGCACAATTTCAGCATCCATAAGCGCCTGCTACCGTTGTTCTCCAACGGCTACGACTTCTGTAAATAGAACTTCTTTGGGTTCCTCTTCCGTCTTCCTGGCTGAGGCGTGCCGAATTCCCAGCCAGCACAGATACAAAACGGGAAGAGCTCCTCCAAAAATGAACACCACATCACCGGGAAGCCGCAGCCACTCGATTAGAGCATTGGTTGGATTGTTCAGAAACTTTAGGCTCCTGGCATCGAAATATCCCGTCATAACCGAGTGATACAACTGCAAGATGCCCAACGGAAATAAGGTCGCGAAAACCATCCATGCCAGGCCCAGATTCAGGCACCAGAAGCTAATTTTGGCGGAGCGATCGGACCAATATTTTTCAGGAATGATGTATCGCAGGCAAAAGAGCGCCAATCCAACCGCCAGCATTCCATATACTCCCATCATGGCGGCGTGGCCATGATTTGCGGTGAGTGCAGTGCCAATCTCGTAGTAAGAAACAATTGGCAGATTAATTAAGAACCCGAAGATCCCTGCGCCGAGGAAATTCCAGAATCCCACAGAGGCGAGAAACATCACCGCCCAGTAGTGCGGGAACGATGTTCCACTCTTGCCTTCTTGGTGGGCTCCGAGTTGTAAGAAACTCCAGGCTTCAAGCGTAAGGAATGTGAGCGGAATTACCTCTGCGGCAGAAAAGAACGCGCCAAGCGCCATGTGGATGGATGGTTCTCCAGAGAAGTAAACGTGGTGCATGGTGCCAATGACTCCTCCGGCCGAATAGAGGATCATGTCGAGGTACACCATCGTCAGGGCGACCCGCTCGTGAACGACGCCGAGCAACACGAAGATGTACGCCACCATGATTGTGGTAAACAGTTCCAGAAAATCCTCTACCCAAAGATGGACCACCCAAAAGCGCCAAAAGTCCGTCGTGGTGAAATGAGATGTAGGCCGGGCAAGCAGCCCGACGCCATAGAATGCCGGAATTGAAAGCGCCGCGAAGAAGAATAACCAAGGCAAGTTTCCCACGTGTTGTGTACGGAGTTTACCTCGTAGCCCGCGCAACAGAATAATCACCCAGAAGAACAGACCAATGGTTAACAGTATCTGCCAAAAGCGACCGAGATCGAGATATTCAAATCCTTGATTGCCAAACCAGGCCCAGCGCTCGCTAATCCAACCCTGAATACCAGCAAACTCTCCGGCGAGGCTGCCAAATACGACGATTGCCAAAGCTCCGAGGAGCAGGTAAGCAAGAACATGTTGCCGGTGCGGTTCCCGGCCAGCAATCATCGGAGCCAGAAAGATTCCCGCTGCTAAATACGACGTTGCCACCCAAAAAATTGCTAACTGCACGTGCCACGTGCGCGCGACGTTATATGGGAATAATCGCGCTAGATCGAATCCGAAAAAACTGGAAATATCGGCACGATAATGCTGGGTTGCGCCGCCTACCAGTGTTTGGATCAGAAACAGAGCGGCCATCACGAAGAAGAACCATGCGCACGCTCTCTGAGCCGGAGTCAAGAAGACCTGATCCGGAGGACGAAATGCAATTGCTTGTCGTTCACGTCCATGCCAACCCAGGAAATTCCATCTTCCAAAGGCTGCAAGCAACAAGCCGGTCCCTCCGAGCAGGGCGATTAGTGAAAGTACGCTCCAGACAAGTGCATCCGCGGTGGCATGATTATCTACCAGTGGTTCAGGCGGCCAGTTGTTAGTGTACGAATACGAAAGTCCGGGCCTTCGTGCTGATGAGGCCCACGCGCTCCAAGCGAAGAAGGCGGTTAGCTGCCGAATCTGTTCTGGATTGGTAATCGCGTTTGGCCGAAGGCCGTACTTCGACTTCGCCTCACCGAAATATGCGGCGTAATAGTTCCTCAGAGTGTTGAACGCATGCAATTGCGCGTCAGTAAAGGTTAGAGTGCCACTTGTACCGTCGTACCGGTTCGCCTTGAAATCATTAATAGTCTGAACTTTCGCGCGATCGGAATCACTGCCGCCGTAAAAATCTATCGAGTCAAGGGCCGCACGGTGAAGATAATCCGCAGTGAAGTCCGGACCAAGATAGGCGCCGTGGCCGAAGATCGAGCCATATTCCATCAAACCATTGCGCAAAAAGATATTTTGACCCGCGAGGATATCGTCAGCCGTAAAGAGCCCATTCCCGCTGGTATCCATGACGCGTTGGGGGATTGGTGGCTCGAAGGAATAAGTTTCGTAGGCCAAGAAACCCAGCACAAAGAAACCGAACAACACAACAATTATGACCGCTTGAATCCAGCCGCGAGATATCAAGAATGGCTGTTTGTTCTCTATGGGCATGCAGCCTCCGAAATGGCTAATTAGCGAATTCGATTGTCAGTACTCTAATCCGCAGTTTTGAAACTTGAATTTATCGAAAGTGGCGCGATGGAAAAGACAGAAGATTTTTGACTTCCAAATGCGCCCTAAAATGTACAGATTCAGCTCCTTTGAGTCCGTGATCTTTGTCAGAGACAGCTCTTCATTCGAGTCCTATATCTTCGTAAGCAAGTAGAGAGCTCGTGGCGAAGATTCCGCTTCATCCGAAACGACCCGAAACAGATATGTTGGGGTTGCGATAAGAACTGTCCTGCCAATAACCTTCGCTGCGGAAATGAAATCATTCGCACCCCTCATCCCTGTGAACTGTTTGGTGATGATTGGCTTGAATGGGAAACGCGGAACCCGCGAATCTCAACCTGAGATCTCCCCAGCTGCGAATCAATCAGAACATCCAAGCCCAGCACAATAAGGCAAGACGGATTGATCGTCAACATACAATCCGCCTGAGCACCAATGCGCTAGGCCGCGTCACGACACTGTAACTCAGCGCGATTCTTATTCTGCGTAAATGTAATCGCAAGATTAGCGGCAAAGATTGTAACCGCTGTCATCTCGATAATGGCTGAAACCGGCAGCCACGACCACGCGGCGCGAGCAAAGCCTTGATACGCGAGGACCTCGGAGCCGACCCGAAGAACGCAGCCAATTGAAAGCAGCGCGAGCGCTGCAAACATGAGCTTCGTGCTGAACAGCAATCGCATTCCGGAAAATGCTGGCAGAACACGCTGTCCAACACAGAACACCATCGTGGCAACAAAACCTACGGTGAGCGCGTGCCGAGATGCACCCCAGATTCCCGCAGAATCGACAGTGGCCGAAGCCCAAATTGCAAGAATTGCCGAAACAAACGCCCAAACGTACGCGACACGAACAAATGTGGAGAAACTAACATGCACGCCTTTAATTTTCGGCGGCCGCTCCCTTAGATCCAATAATCGTAACGCGTAAATCGCAACGACAAGAGCCAACAATAGAAGAACAGTCGCGAACAGAAGTTGGCCGAAAAGTGCGGCGATTACCCCTGCTGAATTTAGAACAACTGCCCAAAGGAGCTTCCGTGAATGCAATGCGCGCAGACCCAGGAAAATCGGCAGCCATTTAGCGCTGAATCCCCAAATAAACGGAACGAGAAATCCCCAAGTTTCGAGGACGAGCAGCCGCTGATCAAAACCATGCGGCAGTACGGGAGACAAGCCATGCCAAGCCAGAAACACCGAACTCAATAAATTAATCACTAAAGCTGCCAACCAGCCGATACAGCCGGTGATGACAACCAATATCCATTCGTCGAACTTTGTAGGACTCTGGGAGGCCCGCTCCGTCGCTGGACGATGGCTCGACACAATCGGCAGGAAAATCAAAAACGCGACAATTTCAAGGGCAGCCGAGAGCGGCAACAATACTCGCCAGTGCCATTCATAAACACCCGCAAGCCAACGTAGCGTCACTCCAGAAGACCACATCGCCAATGATGTCCAGGGCGCCCACAGGCCAAACGGTTTCATCCGCCGCAGCTTGGGAATCGAGTAGTAGCCGATTCCAAGAATGAAGTTGCCGATCCAGCCGAAAACCTGGGCGTGTCCATGCGCCTGTATCCATGCCGGAGAGACAGTTTCGACTGACCGCTGACTGCTGATGGCAAGCAGGTTCCATACTCCTAGGAATGTTCCGGGCAGGAGCATGAAGAACAAGCCGCTCGCGATATAGGCAATCAACAATCTGGACAGCCGAAGTTCGCGAGCTGCAATAAATTCGACGCCCTCCGCTCGCGAGGCCTTCAGTTCGTCAACACTGATCAACGGTGGCATAACTCTCGCGCTCCATTTTGATCGCCCGCGGAAACAGAATGTTATTTTCAAGATGCACATGCTGGTGCAGGTCACGTTCAAATTCTGCCAGCGCCCAATACAGCGTCTTGTAACTGGTGCAAGCGCCCTCTGGAGGCGTGTACCCATTGCTCAGCTCACCCATGTGACGCAGCTGGTTCCCGGCAGAGTCGTGTTCATGTACCATTTTTGCGATGGGATTTTCAACAGTCCCGAATGGCGCTGGAAGGATCGGCTCTCCTGATAAGAGCGACTCCTCCATACGATCAATATATGGAAAAAGCACCATCTCTTCCTTCATCATGTGCGTGCTGAGATCCTGGGCCAACGCATGAAAATCAGTACGCAAGGCCAAAAGTTCGGCATGCTTGGAGCCGTGGACGTTACATACCTTATCTAAGAGCGGTCTGAGTCGGACGGTTTCCGCCTTCACATACTTGTGATGTGTGTTCTGAATATGCGCGATCAGATCTCCCAACAGTGCATTCTGCCAGCCCTCCACCTGCAGGTCGGTGCTATTCCTTTGCCTGGAGTCGACGACAGCCGACTCGAGCGAGTCGACAACCTGCTGGACTTCGAGATTCGCCTCTCCGCAAGCCTCTTTCAGAGGCTTATTTCCACCGCAGCAATAATCAATGCCGAGTTTCTCGAACACCCGTGTCGCGCCAGGAATGTTCAAAGCCATCTCACGTACGCTCTTGGTTATATCGATATTCATTATCAGCTCCAAAACAACTCGTTTGGACTTGCCACCTGTCACCCACTGTAAGAAATCCCTGCCAAATTGCCGATGACTTTTGTCACAGTGCCTTTGCGTGAGCCGACTCCGACAACACAAGGAGCTAAAATGTCCAGGATGGCCGTTCTTGACTCGCAGAAACAGATTCTCTTGAAGGTCGGCCTTTTCTCAGGTCTTACGGAAAGCGAGATGGAATTCATTGCTGGTCGTGTGGTTCCGCGCAAATACGGTCCTGGGCAGGTTGTCTTTAGCGAGGGAGACACGTGTTCCGGGCTCTACATCGTCGCTTCGGGGCATATTCGTATCTTCAAGACTTCGGCGAGCGGCAGAGAGCAAATCCTCAACATTGATGGCCCTGGTAGCTCCGTAGCTGAGCTCCCCGTTTTCGATGGAGGGAATTATCCCGCTTCCGTAGCAGCCCTCGATGAGACCGTACTTTTGTTTGTCAGCAAAGAGGATTTTCGTGAGTTGTGTTTGACCCATCCTCAAGTCGCTCTCAAGGTTCTGCGTGTTGTCGGGACACGACTGCGTAGGCTAGTCGGAATTATCGAAGAACTTTCTTTCACGACAGTCAGACATCGGCTCGCAGCTTTGCTGGTTCGACTGGCTCGCACGGAAGGAAAGAGAGCAGGAGCAGGTATCGTTTTCCACCTGCCCGACAATAACCAGGGGATCGCGTCGCAGATTGGTACCGTGCGCGAATTGGTCTCGCGCAATCTGAGCCACCTGCAGTCCGCGGGAATTATCGACATTGACGACCGCCAGATCACCGTTCGCGACATAAAGCGGCTCGAAGCAGAAGCAGATTCCGCAGAGTAAATCGCGAATCTCGATCATACCGAAAACTTCCAACCAGGATTCGGACCCGGCACCATCCTCTCCAAATTTCGCTCTAAACACGGCCTGATTTCGGTCTGTGACATAAGTCATCGCGGCCACCAGAATCCCACTCATATTCTGTACTCGGAGCCAAGTTGTTGATGATTTGGCGCTAGAAGGGCCAGATATATGAAGGCAAGAAATTATTCTCAGTTCCTATGCGTAAAGGTTTTCGCGCTTCTAATGTTGTTCATCATCTGGATCGCAAACACAAGAATCGTTACCGCCCAGACGGCGACACATTCGGGGCACACGAGCGCAACGGCAAGGGCCGCAGATATCGTTCGCGATCCGACGGATGTTCCCGCACCCGTGAGCTATCGAACGCCATCCTTTGTGCGCGTAACCCTCACTGCCAAAGAAGTGCTTGGTACCCTCGATCCGGTGGCGGGCACATCCTATCGGTATTGGACCTTTAACGGCAAAGTGCCTGGACCGATGATCCGCGTTCGGCAGGGCGATACCGTCGAAGTCACGCTCCAGAACGATCCCAGCAGTCACATGGCCCACTCGGTTGATTTCCATGCCGCGCTCGGCCCTGGCGGTGGCGCGGCACTTTCTCAAACAACACCTGGCCAGTCGAAGATGTTCACTTTCAAAGCAATGACACCTGGACTGTTTGTCTATCACTGCGGGACCCCCATGATCGCCGAACACATGGCAAACGGCATGTACGGGCTGATTCTGGTCGAGCCGGAAAGCGGTCTCTCTCATGTCGATCACGAGTACTACATCATGCAGGGCGAGATTTACACTGCAGAGCCGAAAGGCAAGGAAGGATTCCAACGGTTCAGTGCTGTAAAACTTATGGCCGAAAAGCCCGAATATTTTGTCTTCAACGGCGCAGTTGATGCGCTGACAACAGAACACCCAATGGCTGCCAAAGTGGGCGAGATGATACGCGTATTTTTCGGAAACGCAGGCCCGAACCAAACTTCATCAAGCCACGTGGTCGGTGAAATCTTCACGAAGGTTTATCAGGACGGCTCATTGACTTCGGCGCCTCTAACGGATGTACAAACCGCAGGTGTTCCGTCAGGTGCGGCGGCGATTTTCGAATTTGCGGCAAAGAAACCAGGCAAGTTCGCCCTTATGGATCACGCAATATCTCGAATGGCGAAAGGCAACATGGCTGTGTTCGACATCAGCGGACCTGATGATGTCGCGCTGATGCACGCCGGCCCCGCTACTCAAGAAGGACCACAACCGACCACTGCCTCAGTCAGCGGCATCACTCCGGCTGATGAAGTCAGCAACGCCGTTGGTGGCACGATCACCCTAGCCGATCCTGGTAACGGGAATGCCATGGGCAAGTCCCAGAGCAGTTCTGGCATATCTAGAATGATGGATATGCACATGCGAGTCCACTCGGCAAAGACACCATCAACTAATCACCGAGCAGTCGCGACTACAAAATTGAACGCGAAATCCGCAACGAACAACCCTTCGGCTGTCACTTCAATCAATGGATGCCTGACCATCGCCTCTGATGGCAAAGCGATTTTGAACGAACTTCAGTCTTCGAAGATTTACCGCCTGGAAGCGCAACCGTTTTTGTTTTCTCAGAACGCAAATCGCATGGTTCATGTTAGCGGTTATTTCGGCAGTGTTCTGACGGTAGAAGATCCGCGCCTGCCAAGCTTCGTGGTCAACACTGTGGATGCGGTTGCTCCCAACTGCAACGTGAAAGTCTCTATGGCGCAAATCCGCAAAATGATGCTGAAGCGCGCTCAAGCAAACAAAGGCATTGTGGGAATGAGCGATATGGGCTTTGCACCGCAAACGTTGACAGTAAACGTCGGTGACAAAGTGGTGTGGAAAAATACTTCTGAAGTCACACACGACGTGGTCGCTGATCCAACCAAAGCTCTCTATCGCGTGGACGTGAAGCTTCCCACGGGCGGACGGCCCTTCGGATCAAATTACCTACAGCCAGGGCAGTCCTTCAGTCACCTATTCGAAGTGCCGGGAATATACCATTACGTTTGCACTTTGCATGAAGGTTCTGGAATGAAAGGCGTGATCATCGTCAAAAGATCTGACATATTGAGAGCCAGCAACTAAGAAATTCACACTAGCCGACGGGCGGGATTTGATCTCTGACAACAGATCGGTCCCGCTCACCTGCCAACTCTGGATGCCGTAAGAAAGTGCTTGATCGAATGGTTAGTCAGCGGGCGAAATGAACCTGCGCCGCACCCGGAACCGTGCAGCCGTCAGGGGCTTGGCTCATGAAGCAGCGTACGCGGGACTTCTGAGCCCAGACTTGGCCGCAGGCATTGCTCAGGTAAAAGACTTAAAGCAGTTGGGTCAGCGCCCGGCAACTGGCTGACTCAAGACACAGTGCAGATGTCCTCAGACTTTCCCGCGGGGAGAGTCTACGCGCCAAAAGGAACGGTGCAATGCTCGCGATGCTATTCAAATGTGGACTCCGTGCTGGTCTAGAACTCGACGACATCCAAACTCGCCAAGGACCCTGGGCCATTGTCGATTTGATCGGTAAGGGTGATCACGTGCGAACGGTTCCGATTCCCCATTAGGCTAAACAAGGGCTCGATGAGCGGCTTTCAGCAGCGGGGATTACAAAGGGAAATCTTTCGAGCGGTGAAGATCGAGATTCTGGCACATAAAGACTTAAGGTAAGGTCGAGTCGTGCGTATTCACCGTCCCTGTGCTTTCCGATGGCCCGGATCAATTCAGGTGATTCCCCTCCCGCACTGGGAATATAGCTGTCGAGAGTGCCGGCGAGAAAGGACCAAACCAAAGTATTGCCGCTGGACAACTGCTCCACACCGCCAGCCTGCAAGGTTACGGAGTTGCCGAGCGGGGTTGTAACAAAAGGACCTTCTAACTGCGTCGCTATTGCCAAGCGTCCCGTCTGCGGGCTCCTCCGGTTGCTCAAGAGTCACGAATAGTGTCGAAGGGCCTTTTCTCTGGCAAGATTAAAAATAGAATTTCAGTGCAAGCTGCAACTGCCGTTCGATGTTAGCTGTCGAAGAAACCTGACCGAAATTGGAATCGGTTATGTTGTTGTCGGGTATGGCAAACACCGGAGTGTTTGTTATATTAAACGCCTCGAAACGGAACTCGAGCCTCTTCGACTCAGTAATTAACAAGCTGCGGAATAGTGAGATGTCGAGATCCTTGTTCCAGTCGGAACGCAAGCTATTGCGGCCCATATTTCCGAAGGTGAAGGCTGCGGGTAACACGAACGCATTTACATTCAG
>Ga0068856_100006581_pt1 | contig 11389 bp, 7 predicted proteins | sample KBSCornC62_FD_66595 | JGI IMG/M metagenome (GOLD analysis project Ga0068856, IMG submission 66595) | Corn rhizosphere microbial communities from Kellogg Biological Station, Michigan, USA - KBS Corn C6-2 | ecosystem: Host-associated > Plants > Roots > Rhizosphere > Soil ... | reverse complement strand
GACAACGCTTGCTTCGCTCAGGACAACCACCTTTTGCTTCGCTCACGACGACAACGCGGGAGCAAGGGTGGGGGCCTCGTATTCTCACCGAAAAGCCTTTCGCACGCGAAAGTGGCCCGTGCCTGAGACGTAAACCTTCGTGCCGGGAAGCGCGAGCTGCAAAGCGTTATAGTAATCGGTTCATCGTTCTCAACGTGAAGAGTCAGTTCTCATCCTGTGCCCGGCGGCGGATCGTGGCGCTCGTGTTCAGCACCCTCTTGTTGATAGCGGGCTGCGGCCGGGGGCGTCATCGAGTGCTTGAGGTTGCGTATGTATCAGCTCCGCAGGCAGCGTTGCGCGATCAGGTTGCGGCCATTTACAACCGCGTCGGCAATGTAAAAAATGGGGAGCGCTTGGAAATCATCGATCGTGAAAAACGTTTCGCGCGGGTGCGCACCGCCAGCGGGCTGGAAGGCTGGATTGAGCAACGATATCTCGTCGATCAGAAGACCTACGATGCGCTGCAGCAGTTGACGCGCGACCATCAGAAGGATCCCGTGCAGGCGCCGGGTATTTTGCGCAATGACACGAACCTGCACGTCACTCCGGGACGCGACAGTGAACATCTGTACCAGCTCTCGTCGGGGGCGAAGGTGGCCATCTTGCAGCGCGCCACTGCGGAGAAACAGCTGCCCGGCGGAGCGCCAGCCGCGAGACCAGTCAGCGCGAGGCCGGGAAAAGCTCCTTCCGGCCCGGCACTCGAGGACTGGTGGCTGGTGCGCGACGAGCAAGCGCGTGTGGGATGGGTGCTGGCTCGCATGGTCGATGTCGATGTTCCGCTCGACGTTGCGCAGTACGCCGAGGGTCAGCGATTCGTGGCCTTCTTCGTCCTGAATGAAGTGCAGGATGCTGAGAAGAAAGTCTCGCAATATCTGTGCATCCTAACCCAACCGCATGACGGCCTCCCTTTCGATTTCGATCAGGTGAGAGTCTTCACCTGGAATTTGCGCAAGCATCGCTATGAGACGGCTTATCGGGAGCACGGGCTGACCGGCGTTTTGCCCGTGACCGTCACCCATGAAGCTTTCGAAAAAGAGGGAACTCTTCCCGTTTTCATTCTGCGCGTGCGCGACGACGCGGGAAACATCAGTGAGCGGAAATACAAGCTCAACACACCTATCGTGAGAAGAGTATTGGCGCCGGGAGAGGTTGTGACTCGTTCTCCCCGCAAAAGGCGCTGACGCACGCTCGTGATTGCGATCACATTGCTCGCCTGAAACATCTGTGAGTGGGATCACAGACTCGCACTCCTAAATGCCATATTTTTCAATAGCTTTGCTACAGGTTTATGTACATCGCCGGACATATTCTTGGAAATTGTTAAGGAAACGAAACAGCTTAGCTTGTTGTTTTGTTTGGATCGAGAGTTGCATAGATCAACAGTCCTTCTGTTTTTCGCGAAAACAGGCTGGACAGTGAGTCTCAATCAGAGCTGATAAATCCCAGGTAAGCGCGCAGCTCTCGTGAAAAAGGATTGGCAGTGGGTCGGAGCGCGGCTGCGTTCAGAGGAAATTGTGCGCGCTCGCGATGCTGCAGTTGTGTCCCGAATTTATAAGGAGGCGTAATGCGAGTCCGAACTTTTAGTTATCAGCTGGCTCTTCTGGCCATGGTGGGTCTGAGCGCACTTTTTGCAACTGGACAAGCCATCGACGGCAACATCGTGGGCACGGTCGTTGATGGTACCGGAGCAGCTATTGTGGGCGCCGATATCACGGCAACCAATACCGAAACCAATGTGACTGTCTCGGCGAAGTCCGGCGGCACCGGAGATTATCGCTTTGACCACCTCCTGGTTGGCACATACCGGATTACGGTGAAGATGACGGCGTTCAAGGCTATATCTGAATTAGTGCAGATCGAACTCAATAAGACAATCACGCGGAATGTGACGCTGCTGCCGGGCGCAGCCAGTGAGACTGTCGAAGTCTCTGGAATTCCCCCAGCCCTCGATACCACGACAGCACAGCTGCAAAATACGTATCAGAGCAAGCAATTGGAGGATCTGCCGATCGCCTCGGTTGGAAGCGGAGTGATCAACCTCTCATTGCTTGATGCTGGTGTGGCGACCAGCGGCGGCGTGGGATTGGGCGCGGGGCCTTCCGTATCCGGACAGCGGCCGCGTAACAACAACTTCACGGTCGAAGGCGTGGACAACAACGACAAGAGCGTGACGGGGCCGCTGCTTCAATTGCCCAATGACGCAGTCGATCAGTTCACCGTTCTGCAGAATCAGTTCTCACCCGAATTCGGCCACTCCTCGGGCGGGCAGTTTAATCAGACGATCAAGTCGGGAACCAACGCTTTTCATGGCCGAATCTACGAATATTTCCAGAATCGCAATCTCAACGCCATCGATTCCCAACTTGCACTATCGGAAGTGAGTAATGGACTTGCGGTCAAGAAAACTCCCTACGATAACAACCGCTTCGGCGGGCAAGTGGGTGGGCCTATCGTCAAGAACAAACTCTTCTTTTTCACCAACTGGGAATACAACCCTGTCAAGAATTACAGCTTCTCCACGGGATGTGCTCCCACGGCTGCCGGCTATGCTCTGCTAGCGACCGATCCGGCGGTGAACCAGACAAATTTGACGCAGTTTCAGAAGTACGTACCCGCGGCAGCGAGAGTCGCGCCCAGCAGCGATCCCAATTGCGGTGGATCATCGGCCATCGGAAATAACGCAGATGTTCCCATGGGGGATGTTGGTTTCGCCGGAGGCTACTATTCCAATTATCTGACCGGAGTTACCTCGCTTGATTACAACATCTCCGATAAGGACCAAATGCGCGGCCGGTATGCCTATGAGAAGAATAACTTCATCGATGTCTCGGGGCAGATCCCAACATTCTGGACGTCGGTTCCGTATCGCTATCACATCTTCACACTCAGCGAGTACCACACCTTTAGTCCAAATCTCACGAACGAACTGCGGGTTGGCTTTAACCGGAGCACTAACGATTACCCGGGAGGGAACTTCTCGTTCCCAGGCCTGGACGCGTTTCCTAACCTCATCGTAGGATTCGGTGAAGGCAACGGAGTGCAACTCGGAGCCGATCCGAATGCGCCGCAATTCGGCAGCCAAAACTTCTACCAGGCGGTGGACAACATCGGTTGGGTGAAGGGACGACACAATCTGAAGTTTGGCGGGGAATTCCGTGAATACATTTCGCCGCAGGGTTTCACACAAAGACAACGCGGAGATTACGATTACCTGAGCTTCGACGGGTACTTCACCGACCAGGTGCCGGATTATCTCGCCGAGAGGTCGATCGGCAACCTGACCTATTACGGCAATCAGAAGATGTTCTACTGGTGGGCCGGCGATGATTGGCGGATCAAGAAGAACCTCTCCATCAATCTTGGAGTGCGCTATGAATTCACCCAAGTGCCACTGTCGCAGCGCATGTGGCAGCCGCTGAACGCGATCTCCAACGTTCCGGGGCTGATTTCTTTCGGAGCGCCGACATCACAGAAGAAGAATTTTCTGCCGCGCATTGGATTCGCATGGTCTCCAGGCAGCAGCGGAACCACGTCAATCCGCGGCGGATTCTCGATGGCCACGGACGTGTTGTACGACAATCTTGGCTTGCTGTCTGCTCCTCCGCAGGTGTCACAAACTTGCGACGCTTATCCCGAAGATCAGAGCGGGATGACCGCAGGCTGCTTCTGGAATGATCCAGCCCTCGGTCAGGCGGGTTTCCTGGCTAGCGGTGGGTTGCCTTACTCGGCGAGTATTCCTCCGATCACCGATGCGGCCTATGCTCGTTCGGTAACAGCAAGCTACATTCCCAACCAGAAGTTGCCCTATTCGGAAACGTGGAGTCTTGGCGTCCAGCACATTTTTGCGAACAAGTACACCCTTGAAGTTCGTTATGTAGGGACTCGCGGAATCCACCTTCCCGTGCAGCAACGCCTGAATCGGCAAGTGAAGAGCACACCGAATGAATACCTGCCGGTGTTCTTTAGCGAGCCGTCACAGTCCGCAGTGGATGCTCTAACCACCACGTACGATGCAATCAACTCCAAATCGAGCACCCCTGCTGCCTGGGCTGATGCAGGTTTTAGTGCGTCCAGCGTCGTAGGCTTCATGCAGTGGGGAGCCTCCAGGTACCATGGGCTGCAGACGCAATTCTCGCGCAGCATGAGCAACGGTCTCCAGTTCCAGGCTGCCTGGACGTGGAGCCATACCATGGACAATTCGACGGCAGATGTTTTCTCTACCTATCTGACGCCGCGGCGTTCGCAAGACTTCGATTGTTTTGCTTGCGACTGGAGCGATTCGGCGCTCGATCGTCGGCATCGCCTCACGTTCCAAGTTCTATATGACATGCCTTTCCTGAAACACAGCGACAATTGGGCGAAGAAGAACGTGCTCGGTAACTGGGAGTTTGGCCCGATCTACACGTTCCAATCGCCCGAGTACGCGACAGTGCAGGCAGGCGTTGATGTGAACGGAAATGGCGACTCGGCTGGAGATCGCGTGGTGATCAATCCGGGTGGAAACCGAGGCATTGGAACCGGTGTGACGCCACTCTGCACGAGTGCTCTGCCTTCCGGAGTGAGTTGCGATCCTGTGGGAGACTCGGATAGCAGAGCCTATGTGGTTGGCTACGTCGCAAACGATCCAAATGCTTATTACGTCGGCGCCGACACTACCAATGGCTACGGCAAGTACATGAGGCCCAACGCCCGGCGGAATACGCTGGCGATGCCGCATATCAACAACTTCGACTTCACGATTCTGAAGCGCATCAACTTCACGGAGCACCAGTCCTTGGAGTTCCAAGCCCAGGCTCTGAACCTGTTTAATCACGCTCAGTATGTGCCGGGCTACATCAATGACGTGGCTCCCATTGGTTACACGGGCAGCAACGTTCTGTCCATGTTAGAGCCGGATACCAGCGCCTTCAACAAGCCCAAGGCGGTATTCTCCAACTCGCCGCGGGGCATACTGCTGGCACTGAAGTTCAACTTTTAGCGCGGGTTGAGCAGAAATATCAGCGGGGAGCCTTCCCAGGCTCCCCAATTTCTTTCTTGACTCCTGAAACAATCTCGCTTGCCCTTAGAACCTGTGCGGGGCGCCCCGGTTCTTGCCGATCAAAAGACACGTCCGATCTGCGTAGTTATGCTCTGGTGCAGCTACTTGTTTTCTGCGGTCGGAACCCTTAGGAGGCGGTCATAGGCCCAGAGTAGCAGGGTGGTAGCCAGTCCAATTGCAACTACGCCCCACCACACCATTTGCGGACGATGCAGTTCTTCTCCGTAGTGGTGCATGAGCCAGCCGCTGACTTTGCCCGCGATGAACGAACCGATGCCCAGAGGGAGAAATGCAAAACCCATATAGGTTCCTTGCTGCTCCGCAGGGGCCAGACGCGAAATGTAATCGTAGTAGCGCGGTTGCTGCACGATCTCGCCGATGGCAACTCCGACGAGGGTTGCAACAGCCATCCAAACCGACGGGTGGACGATCAACAGAATCCAAGCCAAACTCGAGATCAATGTTCCTAGAACGATCGCATGAAAGGCATGCATGCGTTTTGTGAGGAATCCGATCAGCATGGTGAAGCAAATGACCACGATGGGATCAGTGGCGAGAATGAGCGCGGTATTTGCGTTGGGGTCGATATACGCGGTGATGTAGAGCGGTAAGGCAATAAATTCCTGCCAGAACACGATCCAGTAACCGGTAAAGATGAGGAGGAAAAGCATGAAGCGAGGATTGGAGAGGACCGTCAGGAAATTGCGGCCGACCTGCGCCAGGGTCGCGGGAGATGCCTGACCGGACCGGCGCGGCTCCTTGAAGAAGAACAGCACTACGAAAAACATGAGAAACACGCTTAGAGCTGCAATGCGAAACAGCGATTCAGCGCTTCCGTGATCCTGCTCCCAGCCTGCGATCAAAGGGCCGAGCGTGCTTCCCACGTTCACCAGTGTGTAATAAATGGAATAGCCCACGGAGCGCACATTCTCCTGCGATGACCGTGCCGTCGTGCCGACCACGCTTGGCTTCACCAGCGCGACACCGAGTGCGGGCAGAATCAGCACAAAGGCGACCAGCACGGTGAGCGGAATCCCGTTGCGCACCGGGGCAAACCACGACGCGCTTAGAGATCCGAGAAGAAAATAAGCAGTACTCAGGATGAGGTAGGCGAGGGAAAGCGCGCGACGAAAACCGAGCCGGTCCGCGACTGCGCCACCCACGACGGCCAGGAACCATACCCAGCCGCCAAACATTCCTGTGAGGCTGCTGGCGCGTTCGACGTCAAAATGCAGTCCCTCGTGCAGGTAGCGCGCGAGCACGGCGAAAACTGCGTAGTAGGACAGCCGCTCGAAAAGCTCGCTGATGTTGGCTACCCAGAATGGCCGTTCGAATCCGGTACGGATTTCGTGGAAACGTTCCGAAAAGGTCAAAGTGGCTCCTGATGGCAGGGCACAAGCTCATCCGCGCAGGCGCTCGCGTACGTACTCAGCGCTCACGCCCGCCACGCGAATGACTTTGCTTCGGCCGCTCGCGCCGGACGCAATGGTAACGGAAGATTTCGGAACCTTCAAAAGTTTCGCGAAGAAGTCGATGCAAGCTTGATTGGCGCGACCGTCAATGGGAGGAGCGGTAAGTGAAAGTTTCAATGCATCCCCGAGTTCGCCAGTGATCGCATCTTTCTTGGCGCGCGGATGAACCTTCACGCTGAACGTGACTGCGTTCTGCCTTTCGTGGATTGTGCGTATTAGTCGCAAGTCGACGCCACTCAACCTGACAAGGGTCTGATGCGCTCACCAAAGACTGCCGTTCCCACCCGGACACAAGTGGAGCCCTCTTCAATGGCAACTTCAAAATCGTGCGACATGCCCATGGACAGAACGTCCATAGCAATCGATGCAATTTTTCTGTTTGCAATGGCATCGCGAATCTGGCGAAGCCTGCGAAAATACGGGCGCGCACCCTCAACGTTTTCCGTGAACGGCGGCACGGTCATCAGTCCCAAAAACTGCAAGGCTTCGAACCGGTGCGCTGACAGCAACAGACTTTCTAACTCTTTCGAGCCGGGAGGAAGTCCGCTCTTGGCTTCCTCTCCACCTACGTTGATCTCGATCAGCACTTTGATTTGCTTGTGCTGATCTCGCGCCGCGGAGTTCAGCTTGTCTGCCAGCCTCACTGAATCAACGGAATCCACGGCCCCAAAAAGCTCTACTGCTTTAGCAGCTTTATTGCTTTGCAGGTGTCCAATCATGTGCCAAGCCGCTGCGGTCAAGTCGGCAAGAGCAGGTGCTTTGCCGGCAAACTCCTGGACGCGATTTTCCCCAAATAAGCGAATTCCAGAGCCGTAGGCTTCACGAATTTTGTCAGACAAATGCGTTTTGGTTACTGCCATCAACGCAATCTCATCTGGATTGCGGCCAGCACGCCGCGCCGCAGCATGGATTCGTTGCCGAATGGTATCTATGTTGCCGGATATGGACATTAAAAGAAGAGCACGAAGCCAGAGCTTTGGCAGAGCCGCACGTTTTCGGTTTCTTCGTGCATCAGGTCTCACATAATTGCTGTCGGTGGCGCGGGCTCATCCGGGCTGCCAGCGTTGGCCAGGGGAACGCGTACCATAACCATGATGAGGATGATCAAAGCAGCAATGGCTGCCCAGATCGGAGGGGTCCAGTGCGCTAGCGTCACATCTTTGCCGGACCCGACCAATCCCGCGATGACCAAGCCGCACAGCGCCTCGCCCGCAATGAGGCCTGAAGCGGTAAGCACACCGGCATTGTCCACGCGCGCTTTCTGGGCATCATTCAGACCGCGGCGATTGCGCAATTGATCTGTCACCCAGCGGATGATGCCACCAACAAATATGGCGAATGTTGTTCCAAGAGGCAGGTACATGCCGACAGAGAACAGCATCACGCTTTTAACTTCAATCATGATCATGGAAATCCCAAGCAGGATTCCCACCACTACCAGAGGCCAAGCCATGTCGCCGCCCACGATACCCTTTGAAAGCATAGCCATGAGACCGGCTTGTGGAGCAGGCAAAGCGTTGCTGCCGAAGTGGTAGGCCTTATCCAGATACGCCAGCGGCACGAACAGAACCAGTGAGGCGACGACGATTCCAAACAGATCGCCGATCTGCATCTTGGCGGGAGTGCCGCCGAGAATATGGCCCACTTTCAAGTCCTGCAGCATCTCTCCTGCGACCGCTGAAGAGACGCAAACCACGGCAGCCACTCCGAGGACAGCGGCTACACCTCCCTTGCCGGAGACTCCAAGAGCGACCATCAGCAACGCAGCAATCACCAGGGTACAGAGAGTAAGGCCTGACACCGGATTATTGGAGGAGCCAATCATGCCCACCAAATTCCCCGAGACGGCGGCAAAGAAGAATCCGACGATCACCATGACGAGAGCCGCGACCACCGATCCCGACAGGATCTTGGATCCTGAAAGTCCCCCGGCGCCGCTGAGGAAGTAGAAGTAGAGAACGATCATGGCGATAAAGACGGCGGCGACTCCCGCGAACACGGCTTTGGAAGGCAGATCCCGTTCCGTGCGATTGGTAGCGGCGTGTACCGCGGTCGATTTCTTCAGATCAGAAATTGCCCGCCCCATCCCGACGGCAAGCTGCTTTCGCATCTTGAATAAGGTGTAAGTAGCGCCGACCAGCATTCCCCCGACCGCAATGGGGCGGACTACCGAGTAATAGATGGCTCCCGCCAGCAACGACCATTCAATTGGCTTGCCATCCGGTTGTGCCGCCTGGATGTACGGGCCGAGGGTGAAAGTGAGCAGTGGCACGAGGAGTCCCCAGGCCAGGACGCCGCCAGCGAAGTTCAGAGCCGCGAGCCGCGGTCCAATGATGTATCCCACGCCGAGATAGGCCGGGCTGACATCGGGGCCGGTGAAAAGTGTAGTTCCGCCTGTAATGGTCGTCGTAACATTCGGATTCGTGCCTGTGCGGAGCAGAAGTCTCTTGCCGAGCGCACTGATGTTGACCGGGAACGTGTTACTCGCGGAGAACACATTCACAGCGCCCAGCAGGTACATGAATCCACCAAATCCCATGTTGGCGAAGAGAATCTTGGCGGCTTTCGCGCCTTGCTGCCCTGCCTTGTGAATTTCGGAGGCGGCTACCGACTCGGGGTAGGGGAGATCGGGGTCTTCAACCATGACGCGGCGAAGCAAGGTGACAAAGAGGATGCCCAGCGTGCCCCCGATGACCATCAGAGCTACAGATTTCCAGTACTGCTGAGCTGTGAGGCCCGGCCACAAGTCTGCCATGACAAAGGCGGGGATGGTAAAGACCGCACCCGCTGCTACCGATTCTCCGATCGAGCCCACGGTTCGCGCGATGTTTTCTTCGAGCAGCGAGCCTTTCATGAGCCGCAGTAGCGCCATACCGATCACTGCCGCTGGATACGTCGCGGCAATCGTCATGCCGGCTTTGAGTCCCAGATACGCGTTAGCCGAGCCGAGAATGGCGGTCATTACCAGGCCGATCAGGAGAGCACGGAAGGTGAATTCCTTCATCTCCATCGTTTCGGGCACGTACGGCGTATGTTTCTTGCGAGGCTCGGTGATCACGGGGGTGCTCATAGATGAGTCCTTTGCGAGCTAGGATGGAAACCGCATTCTCCAGTGTTGCCCGATGCATTGGCTCAAAACACCAGGACGGCGCACGTTAGCATGCGCCTAGGCCGGGTGACAAGTACGGGGCGCACAGGTCGGCATAAGCGTGGGAAGAGGAGGTGTGTTACAGAATGAATTGCGGAATTCGCTGAACCGGCTGTATTTTGTCGGGGGCACGTGCCTGTCCGGAGAGGCGGGAGCATATCCGTGGAGTAATAACGGCCCAGTTATATTGCAGAGAATTTTGGTGTATGCTGATGACAAGTGGTTCGGTTTGGGTCAAATTGCCGCACGTTACATCGATGCAAATCAGCCAAATGCGTAATTCAGATCACGCCTTATCATCGTGTAAAATATCTGCGATGTCTTATCCGCGCCTTTTCGTCTGAGTTCCTGGTGAGGTGCCAACCTATGACTAGTTCCCCCGATTCTCGGTTCGCTCAGCCCTATCGGTGCCGGGATTGCGGTAGTGAAGTAGGTTTCCGCTCGCGCCGTCGCACGGTCACAGAACGTTACCTGCTTCCCCTGCTTTTGCTGCAACCGGTGCGCTGCGGGGAATGTTTCCGGCGGGATTACCGGCTCATCTTTACCCCGGTGCACGAACGTTCGACGGAGATTCCGCGGCTTACGCCAATCAAGGCGACGACCGCTGCCTCCAAGCAGAACGTTGCCTAGCGATATAGGTCCCCGCTATACTGCTTAGTACCAGAAGAGATTGTCCGCGGTTTGACCGCGGCATATCTGAGGAGGCAGTCTTCAGCAGTAGCGAGGACCGAATCCGGGCGGGCGAAGCAGCCGTCGAAAGAAACAGGCATTCTATTGTTGTGCGGGACTTGACGTCCCCTGTTGCTGCAGGCTGGGTCCGTCGCACGGCGGAAAGCCTGTTCTCCATATTTTTCCCATCTGATTGCCGCATTTGTGGCTTGCCGCTGTTAAATATGTCCCGGCTGCCAGTGTGCCCGGAGTGTCTGGGTAAACTCCATCCGATCGTTGGGAGGGTATGTTCGATCTGCGGGGAGCGCGTTCTTTCCTCATATGCCCGTTTGGATGAGGATGGGTTGTGCCGCTGCCCGGTGTGTCGACGAGTTGATCATACTTATTATCGCGCGGCCGCTTACGGCAGCTATGACGGTGAACTGCGTGAACTTGTTCATCTGCTGAAATACAACGCTGTGCGTCCCGCTGCGGCTGTGCTCGGACGCGGGTTAGCGGAAGTTTTGAATGACCTGGCGCCCTCACTGGAATCAACAGTTATCCCAGTGATCCCGGTGCCTCTTTACAAAAGCAAACGGCGGCAGCGCGGATTCAATCAAGCCGAATTGATTGCCTGCGAGGCTCTGAAGGTTTGCTCGGCAGGCGGTCGATTTCGGCTCAGGCAGGACATGCTGGTCCGAGTGCGCGACACCCATTCGCAAATCGGCTTGACCAGCCATCAGCGGCGTGAAAACTTACGCGGCGCTTTCGCCGTGGAGCGGGCCGATGAATTGAATGGTCAGGAAGTGGTGCTTGTCGACGACGTGTACACAACCGGAACCACCGCATCAGAATGCGCTCGTGTGCTACGCCGCGCGGGCGCTTCCAAAGTGTGGGTGGCCACGGTAGCGCGGACGCTTAAAATGGCATCTAAGTACGAGGAAGTAGAAGGCTTGCAAGAGCAAGGGTTGGACGGTTCAGGGTTGCGGGGTTTACCAACGCAAGCACAGGAAACGGCAAGCGCCATCGAAACTTAGGAAATTG
>Ga0068856_100006580_pt1 | contig 11391 bp, 10 predicted proteins | sample KBSCornC62_FD_66595 | JGI IMG/M metagenome (GOLD analysis project Ga0068856, IMG submission 66595) | Corn rhizosphere microbial communities from Kellogg Biological Station, Michigan, USA - KBS Corn C6-2 | ecosystem: Host-associated > Plants > Roots > Rhizosphere > Soil ... | reverse complement strand
ATCGCCTGCAGGTTCTCGGACGCCGACCGAGAACCTGCAGGCGATCGCGGCGCGCAAGGGCGTGGCGGTGGCCGACCTGACCGCCGTCATCCTGGATCGCGCGAGACACCTGGAGCTGGTCACCGAGGTACGGCGGGCCGGCGCCCGCATCCGGCTCATCACCGACGGAGACGTGGGCGGGGCGATCGCCACCACCGATCCGGAGACAGGCATCGACGTGCTCCTCGGGATAGGCGGCGCGCCCGAAGGGGTGCTGGCGGCGGCGGCCCTCCGCTGCGTGGGTGGCGACTTCCAGGGGATGCTGAGGCCGCGCAACGAGACGGAAGTCGCGCGAGCGGCGCGCATGGGGATCACCGACGTCGGGCGGGTCTTCGCCATCGACGACCTGGCGAGCGGCGACGTGATGTTCGCGGCGACGGGCGTGACCGACGGCTTCTTGCTGCGCGGGGTGCGCTACCTGGGCGACGGCGCGATCACGCATTCGATCGTCATGCGCGCGCGCTCGGGCACGGTGCGCTTCATCCAGTCGCGCCACCGCTTCAAAGTGCGGCCGGACTACGCCACGGCCGGTCGCGCGAAGCGCGGCCAGCCGGCGCCCTAACGATCGCGCGGGCCCGCCGCGCGGCGGGGTCCGCGGGGATGCGCGCGCGACGCGGCGAGGGCCCGCGGCCGGAGTTGGTCCGACGCATGCAGTGGGGAGGGTCTGCAGTGATTGACGGGTGCGGCTCTCACAAGCCGCGACTTCGCCAAGCTCACCTGCGCGGACGGCTCGACCGGAGCTGGTTTCGGATTCGGATCGAGCCGGCCGCGATGGGTGGGGTTGGTGCCACGTCGGGGCATCCGCCTCGCGCAACGACAGGAGAGACACCATGCGATCCTCATTTGCCAATCTCATCTCGCGCCGTACGGTTCCGTTCTTCGCAGTCCTGGCGATCTTGCTGGGTCCGGCGCTCGGCTGGACCGGGACAGCCGCCACGGCCAGCGCGGCTCAGCCCGCGCCGGTGACGGAGACGACCGTCCCCATCTCATCGTCGAGCGGCGCTCACTCGCTGCCCGCTGGCGCGCCGACGGCCGACGCGCAGAGCTACGAGAAGCGAGAGGCGCAGGCCAAAGCTCTGGAGAGCTTCAAGGGCGGCGATGCGGTGGTGATCTACTCCAGCACCGCGGTGTTGATCGCGTTGGTCATCGTTCTGATCATCCTCATCTGACGTCGGCCAGCTTCGCAGCGTCTTCGCATGCGTAACTTCGTAGAGGTGCGCTCGAGAAGAGGCACGCTGTTCGGTCTCGTCTTGGTCGCCGGCGTCGCGCTCGCGGGCTGTTACCACGGTACGGCTCGCAGCGTGTCGCCGGCGGACCTTCGCGCTCAGCCCGGATGGGTCATGGTCCCCGGCGTCTCGGTCGTGAAGCAGGAGTCGGTGCGTGATTGCGGACCGGCGGCGCTGTCGATGGTGTTGCAACGGTGGGGCGTTCCCGATTCGACGCGGGCCGAAGTCGAGAAGGCGTTGCCGCCGGGGAGCGCGACGAACGGGGCTGCGGCTGGTGATCTGCGGGACCTGGCGCGGCGCCGCGGCCTACGCGCCTTCCTGATCAGCGGGCGGGTGGAAGATCTGATCCACGAGGTCGGCGCCGGACGACCCGTGCTGGTCGGCCTGGTGCAGCGTTACGGCGACCAGGCGCTCTCGCACTATGAAGTCGTGGTTGGATACAACCCGGTAACGCGCCAGCTGCTGCTCCACGATCCGGGGCGCGGTCCGCGCGAAGACGGCTTCGACGGCTTCGGAAAAGAGTGGAAGCCGACGGGAAATCTCACTCTCGTCGTGACAGGGTGGGCCGCGGCGCCCGATGGGGCGGCTGAGAAGAGTGGCACGTGACGGGGCGACGAGCGGCGCTGGTCGCGGCGCTCGGTCCCTTGCTGGCGCTGGGCGTCGGGTGCAGCACCACGTACCAGCCCAGACCGAGCCCGCGGATCGGCCTGGTCGTCCACGGTGGAACGCTGAGCTATGTGCAAAATGGGCGCGAGACGCCAGTCGGACCCCTGGGGGGAGATCTGGGCGCGCTCGTCGGGGACAATCCTCAGGCGGCGGCGCAAGCGCGCACGGCCCGCACCGAGCTGACCGTGGGGGTGCCCACCTATCTCGTCGGGATCGGCGCCATGATCCTCGGCCTCTGGCTGCTCGATGGGAACGAGCGCTGGGTGGCGGCCGGCGCGGGCGCCGGCCTGACGGGCACGGGTCTCGGGTTGATGGGCGCCGGCTTCACGCACTTGCTCGACGCGGTCAACATCCACGGCGACAGCCTTCGTTGAGCCGCTGGGTCTGGGGGCGGTCGCGTAGAGGCGAGCGCACGCCGACGCCGTTTCGGTTAGCATCGCTGCTCGCCCTTCCCGTCCTTCCCGTCCTGCCCACCTTCATGGCACCTTCCCCTCCCGATCCGGATCCCATCTCCGCCCCGCCGCGCTTCGATGTCAGCGGCAAGGTCGCGCTCGTCACGGGAGCCGCGCGGGGGCTGGGACGCGCCTGCGCGATCGCGCTCGCGCAATCGGGCGCGGACGTCGCCCTCGGCTACCGCGACGCGCGCGCGGACGGCGGCACCACGGCGGCCATCCGGGGGCTCGGCCGGCGCGTGCTGCCGCTGCAGATGGACGTCACGCGCGGCGCGGAGATCGAGGCCGCCGTCGCCGAGGCCGAACGAACCTTCGGGCGGATCGACATCCTGGTCAACAACGCCGGCATCGGCCCGCCGAACCCCGCCGAGTCGGTCACGGAGGCCGACTTCGATCGCACGGTGACCGTGAACCTGAAAGGCACGTTCTTCGTCAGCCAGGCGGTCGGGCGGGTGATGATCCGCCAGGGCGGCGGCGGGCGCATCGTCAACCTCGGATCGCAGGCGGGCGCCGTCGCGCTGCCGACCGAATCCGTGTATTGCATGACCAAGGCCGCGATCGCGCACCTCACCCGCTGCCTGGCGGTCGAGTGGGCGCGCCACGGCATCAACGTCAACGCCGTGGCGCCGACGTTCATCAAGACGCCGGGGACCGTGAAGTGGCTGGAGGACGACGCGTTCCGCGCCGATCTGCTGGCGCGCATTCCGCTCGGCCGCGTCGGCGAGCCGCTCGATGTATCGGCGGCGGTGGTGTTCCTGTCGTCCCCCGCGTCCGCCCTCATCACCGGCGCGACGCTGCTGATCGACGGCGGCTTCACGGCGCGTTGAAGGGGCGCCGAGGCGCGAGGTGTGCGTCGCGACAAGCGACCGCCGGCGCTTCACCCCATCAGGGGCCGCAGGCGCTCGAGCAAGACGTCGACTCGAAGATGCTCAGCATGTCGGTGTTGCAGTCAGCCGCGTTGAAGGCCGCCAGGCAGTTCGCCGCCGCCGAAGCGTTGAACACGCACGTCGCTAAGTTGGTCGCCGTGCATTTGGCGGCCTCCTCCATGGTCTTGCACGCGCTGGCACTCGTTCCGTAGTTCGCGATGAAGGTGGCGTCGCGATCGGCGGCCGGCGTGCACTGGAAGATCAAGTCGCACAGTCGATCATCGGTGCTCTTGCAGAAGGCGATCGCCGCGTCGGTGCTGCCACTGCCACTGCCGCCGCTACCCGGGTTGCCGCCGCTGCCCATGTTGCCCCCGCTGCCGGTATTGCTCGCCCCACCCGACCCGCTGGTCGTGCCGCTGACGCAGACGTCCCCGCAGTTGTTGGCATACTGATCCATGAGGAAATCAGCGCACGCCACCGTCTCGAGCTGGCTCTGGCACACGCTGAGCGCCGCCATGTTCACGTGCTTGCCGCCCGAGCAATTGGTCCCCAACGACGTCTCACCGGCGGGCAAGGTCGCGCCGCAGAACAGGCTCTCCTGCTGGACACATTGCGCCTCGGAGCTGCCGAAGTTGGTGTGAAACTCCGCGTCCTGCATGGCAGGCGGCGTGCACGCGTACATCCGTTTGCAGAAGGCCGTCGCGTAGGTGTTGCAGGCCTGCCCGTCAGCGGCGCTGTTCCCGCTCCCACCGCCACAAGAGCCGGCACCGAGGGCCAGCGAGAAAGCCACGACGATTCCCCGAGCGGACCACGCCTTCACCATGGGCCCAGGGTTGATCGGCCAGGGGCACATTGTCAATTCCACAGTCATTCAATTGAGGCGGCCCCCCATCCGCAATGTGCGCGCGGCGTGTGGTGGATCACCGCCGTCGACAGACATCGGTTGCCGCTTCCCACATCCACACACCAGGATCATCAAGTATCGGGACCGGTCCGTCGATTTGGCCATCAGGGTCGAGATCCCCCATGAGCCGAATGTGATGAACGAAAGCTCGGCGAGCGGAATGACTCCGGCGACCTCGCATCCTCTGATCGCGCCAGGTGCGCGCATCGGCAAGTACGAGGTCGTGCACCGGATCGCGTGCGGCGGGATGGCCGAGATCTATCTGGCGCGCGCCAGCGGCATCCACGGCTTCGAGAAGTACGTGGTCCTCAAGCGCATCCTTCCGCAGTACGCCGACAACGAGGACTTCGTCCGCATGTTCTTGAAGGAGGCGCGCGTCGCGGCGTCGCTCGATCACGCGAACATCGCCCAGGTTCATGACATCGGCGAGACGAGCGGCGGCACCTTCTTCACGATGGAGTACCTCCATGGCGAGGATCTCCGTCGCGTGATGAGCCAGGTCATGCGGAGCCGGCAACGGCTGCCGCTCGAGCACGCGCTCGAGATCGCCATGCGAGCCGCCTCGGGGCTTCACTTCGCCCACGAGCGACGTGGTCCCGACGGCCGTCCGCTGGGGATCGTCCACCGCGACATCTCGCCCTCGAACATCGTCGTCACCTACGACGGCGGCGTGAAGCTGGTCGACTTCGGCATCGCCAAGCTGGCGGCCGATCCCGAGCTGTCCCAGCGTCAGGCCCTCAAAGGCAAGCTCGCCTATGTATCCCCCGAGCAGCTTCACAATTGGCCTCTCGATCGCCGGACCGACGTGTTCTCGCTGGGTGTCGTGCTCTACGAGATCACCACCCACCGGAGACTCTTCAAAGGCCGGACGGACGTCGAGACCATGAAGTCGGTCCTCGAGGGCATCGTGCCCCCTCCCGCCACGGTTGTGCCGGGTTATCCAGCGGCGCTGGAGCGCATCGTCCTGCGCGCGCTGGCGCGCTCGCCCGAAGATCGGTACCAATCCGCGCGCGACCTGCAGGTCGATCTCGAGACGTTCGTGCACGAAGAGCGCCTCCGTCTTTCGCCGGCCGCCCTGGCGGGGTGGATGGAGCAAACCTTCGGCGCGAAGCAGGAGCTGTGGCACACCATGCCGACGTCCGCCGGCGTGACGCCGCCCGGGACGCCCGGTCCGGTCCGTGAGCCGACCGAGGTGACCAAGGTGACGTCGAGCCCGAGGCCGCGCGCCCGGCCGCCGGCCGCCCTGTCCGGTCCGTCGTCGGTACCCCAGGCTCCGTCGGAGGTGGCCCCACGGGCGCCGCGTCGCGGGTGGCCGGCGGCCGTGGCGGTCTTGGCGTCGGCCGCGTTGGCGGCGTTGGGCGGCGGGTTCTGGTACAGCCGCGCGGGCTCCCGGGCAGACTCTCGAGCCTCCGCCGGGACGAGCGCCGTGGTCCTGGTGGCGGAGCGAGGTCAGGTGGCCGTCGAGAGCGGCGCGGTGGCAACGGCCGCCCCCCCGGGGGCGCAGCCGTCGTTCGCAGCCATCCTCCCACCCGCCGCCGCTCAGGCGGCCTCGGCGCCCGCGCGAGGCGCGGCCGGGTCTACCGCCGATGGACGTTCGTCGGCCCCGGCCGCAGCGCGCAGGGCCGGCCGCGCGGCGGCCAGCGGCGGGGCGGCGCGAGGCGGGAGCTTTTCCACGACGTTCGCCCATCGCGAGAGCGACATTCGCCGCTGCTTTCTCGATCACCCTGGCGCTCGGTCCACGGAGCTCTCGCTCCGCTTCGACATCGAACGGGACGGGCACGTGGGCTCGGTCTCGGTACAGCCCGCCAGCGTCGCCAGCGGGCCCCTCGGCGCCTGTCTGGCGGCGGTCGGCAAGAGCACTGTCTTCCCCAAGCAGGCGGCGCCCGTGACCTTCCGCATTCCGCTGACCGTCGAGGCGGGCAGCCAGAACGCCCGGTAGCGAACACCGATGCGCCTGTCCCTTCGGTCCTCGTCGCCCGTCTGGCTGGCGGCCCTGCTGGTGGTCTGGTCGGGCGGCGGCCGCGTCCGCGCAGCGGTCAGGGCCTCCGACGATCCCAGGGCGATCGATCCGGCCACCGCCCACGCGCTGGGACGCGTGCTCACCGCCGGTCCGGCGCCGACCGGGCTGACGCTCCTCACCTCCGGGGGCTACGGCTACAGCGGATCGATGCTGGGAATCGGCGACACGCATCATCGGCTGGCCGGGAGCCTCGCCGTCGACGAACGGCCCCTGCCCTGGCTCGACCTGGCCCTTCGTCTCGACGGACGCTACGACGCGCACCTGGTGCCGGGGCAAGCGACCGACAGCGGAATGGTGGGCGACCCGCGCGTCTACGCCCGCGTCGACGGACGCTGGGAGGGCGGGCTGCGCCTGGGCGCGCGCGCAGGGCTGTGGCTTCCGGGACGAAATGCGCCGTCGATCGACGCCGGGGCGCTCTCGCCCGAGCTGGTCGGCGTGGCCAGCTACGCGCCGCCTTCGGCCCCCGTCGCCGTGACCGCGAACCTCGGCTATCGCCTCGATCGCAGCTCCCACGCGGCGCCGGACGCGGCCAGGCTCAGCGCGAGCGACCGCCTGGCGCTCGAGGTGAGCGCGTTCGACGAGATTCTGGCCGGCGTCGCCGCGACCTTTGTTCACGGGCAGATGCAGGGCTTCCTGGAGGCGAGCGTCGACCTCCTCGTCGGAGGCGGCGCGCCGGGGATCGGATCGTCGCCGATGTTCGTGGGCGGCGGCGGGCGGGTCGCCCTCGGACCGAGACTCGGCCTCGAAGGGGAGATCGAGATCAGTCCCAGCCGGCGGCCGGCCAGCGACGCGACCGCGCCGCTGGTGCCGGTCCCGCCGCGATTTTCCGCCTGGCTCGGCCTGGCCTATGCCTTCGGGGCGTCGTCCTCCCCCGCCGCAACGTCGGCGCCGACGAGGACCGCGGACGCGCCGGCAGCAGCGCCGCCGCCGGCGCCTCCACCAAAGGTCACTCCACCTCGCGCCGTGACGCTGAGCGGGCATGTCTTCGGGGCCGGCGGTCGCAAGCTCGCCGAGCTCCGGGTCGAGGTCACGAGCGGCGGCGCGCCCCGCCAGGTCGACACCGACGAAGACGGTCGCTTCAGCATCGACGGCCCGCCGGGCGAGGAATTGACGATCTCGGCCGTGGCGGCCGAGCACCTACCCGGAACGGCAACGGCCACGCTCCGCGCCAGCGCCGCAAACACGTTCGAGCTCGAGCTGGAACGACGGGCGCCTCGGGGACAAATCCGCGGCCTGGTCCGCTCGTTGCGCGGCACCGCCATCCCTGCGAACGTCACCGTCGAACCCGAGTCCCCGGGAGCCGACGACGGCGGTGAAGCCAAGCCGCTGCGCGCCCAGGGCGGCCGGTTCGAGATCGACGTCTTGCCCGGCCGATACCGCGTGACGATCTCGGCGCCGGGGTACGACGTCCAGAAGCGCCGGGTCGATGTCGAGGAGAACGGCGTTACGTTGCTCAACGTGGATCTGCGGAGGGAGAGGTGAAGGCGGACCCGCGTGCGTCGATGGGCCGTCGTGCGCCGGCTTTGGCGGTGGCCGCGCTCCTCCTGCTCGGCAACGTCGCCTGCCGGCGCGACGTGGAGGTTGCCAGAGCGTTGGCGGTGGAAGGGACAGCCGAGCGTGACCACGCCGGCGACGTTCAGGCGGTGACCTCCGGCGTGACCTTCACCGTCGGGGACACGCTTCGCACCGGGGGGGCATCGCAGGTGCGGCTCGGCCTGATGGCCGGCGGCGTGATCCGCGTCGGGGAGCGCGCGCGGCTTCGTTTCCAGAGCGGCGCCACCATCGGACGAGAGGCGCCCGAGATCGCGGTCGAGCTCGGCTCCGCCGAGGTCGAGGAGACCACCTCCGAGATGGCGATCGTGACCGCGCTCGGTCCCGCTCGGGTGGCGCGGGGGGCGCGCGTCCGGGTGCGCGCCGACGGCCAGACAGCCAGCCTGGAGGTCGTCGTCGGGCGGGCCGTCGTGCTGGAAGCTGGGCACGAGGTGTCGATCGAGGCGGGCCAAGGGGTGCGCATCAAGATCGGGACCCCCGAGATCCAGCGGTTCGCGCTGAAGGTGGGCGAAGCCATCGTCGAGGAGCGGCCTCCCCGAACCGGCGACGGCGACGGCGGCGGGACCGACCGCGCCGACTCGGAAGCGGCCTCCGCGGGACACCTCGGCCGTGGCAGCCGACCGGCCGAACAGGCGGCCGGCGGCGGGGCCGGCCCGGCACGGACGCTGGCGCAGCCATCCGGCGACGGCCCGAGCTCCGCCGGGGCGGGACCGGGCGGCCGGGCCGACCTCACGCTGGCGGCGGGCGAGAGCGCCACCGTGCACGTCGGTCGCCCGCCCGCTTCGGTGCGCTTGCGTTTCGACGGGATCTGCCCCGGTGACTCGGTGGTCGAGCTCGGGGGTGGGCCCGGCCACCCGCTGACGCGGATCGCGGGATCGGGATCCGCAGTGTTGCACCTGGCCGCCGGGACGCGCTCCTACCGCGTCAGGTGCGGCAACGACGGAGCCCGGGAGGCCCCGCGCGCGGCCGGCACGCTGACCGTCCGCCGGGACACCGGCTACGTGCCCCTGACCCGGCGAGCGCCGGTCAATGTCATCGATGCTGACGGGCGCAAGTACACGGTGCTGTTTCAGACGCGGTTGCCACAGCTGACACTCGCCTGGCCAGGCGCGCCCGCGGCGCGTGAGCCGGTGGAGCTGCACGTCGAATCATCCACCGGGGAGCGCGTGGTGGCCGCCAGCCCGAGCCACCCGCTTCCGGCGGGAACAGTCCAGGAAGGGACCTACACGCTCTGGTACCGGACGTCCGACGGGACGCAATCGCCCAAGACCACCCTCAGCGTTCGTTTCGACAACGCGGCCCCCACCGCCCAGTTCTTCCGCGCGCCGGCCGTCGAAGAGGAACGGGCGCCCGGCGCCATCCCGGTCGATGGGGTGACGGTCGAGGGCGCCAAGGTGACCGTCGGGGGCGAGCCGCTGGCGATCGACGCCCACGGGCGCTTTCGTGGTGAGGCGAAGCCGCTCGAAGGAGACGACGCCGTGGCCGTGCGCCTCGAGCACCCGCGCCTCGGCATTCACTACTACGTGCGGCGACCCGCCGAAGTGCGCTGAGAGGCGACCGCCCTCCAACGGGAGGCGCCAGCGATCAGTACCGCTCGCAGACGTACCGCTGCAGCCGGGTGCAATCGAAGTCGGTCCAGAAACCAGCCCACTCGAGGATGGCGCAGTCGCTGGCGTTCCCGCCGTTGGTCGGACTGCCAGCCGCCCAGTTGTTGTAGAGCCCCCCTTGCGCCGTCCCGTTCGACCCACCCATCCAGAACAGGGCGCCGTCGGCCCATCGCCAATCGCCGAGGACCGCCTGATCGGTGCCGCCCATCCAGGACCAGTAGACGCTGGACGTGCTGGCGATGCCCGCGAAGGCGGCCATCTGCACCCAGCTGTTCTCGGCGGCGCTATCGATCCGAACGAGGCGCATACCCTTGACCGCACAGTCGTTGGCAGCGTCCATCCAGGAGAGCGTCCCGGTGCAGAAGGCGTAAGTGTGTCCCCCGAAGGTGTCGGTCGGACACGACATGCCGGCGCTGCCGCCGGCACCGCCTGCCGCCGCGCCGCCGGTGCCCATGCCGTTCCTGCCGCCCATGCCGCCCATGCCGCCCCCGCCACCCACACCGCCGCCGCTGGTTCCACCTGTGCCGCGGCCGCCCGTCCCATTCACGCCGCCGGTACCGCTCATCCCACCCGCGCCCCCGCTGCTGCTCGGCCCGCCGGTCCCGCCCATGCCGCCCATGCCGCCCATGTCACCGGTCCCGGCCCTCCCGCCGCCGCCCGCGCCGCCCGTTCCGTTCGTGTCACCGGCCGCGCCGCCGCTCGCGCTCGTTCCGCCGCTGCCCGGGCCGCCGCCGCCCAGGCCGCCGCTGCCCGGGCCGCCACCGCCCAGCCCCGGACCGCCCGCGCTTCCTCCGCCCCCACCGCTCGCCCGACCTCCCCCGCCACCTCCGCCGTTCGCCCCGCTCATGCCGGCCGCCCCCACCCCACCCGACGCGCCCCCGTCTGGCTCGGATTCAGGGAGTGGGACGTACCCGATCCTTCCACAGGCCCCCGTCAGCCCGACGAGGAGCAGCGACAGGGAGAGGGAACGAGGCATGACAACGGGTCATCGGCGGAAACGGTCCCCAACGAAAGCCCCCTGCCGGGGGGCCAGCCAGGCGAACGCGCCGGTCTGCTCGCAGCGCGGAAAATGTGGTCAGCTTCGAACCGGGGGTGGCTTACTGCCGCGCGGCCCACTCCGCCACCCGGCGGCGGCTCTCCTCGGGCGCCAGATCCTCGACGCGGGTCATGATCGCCCAGCGCACGCCGTGAGGATCGATCAGCGACGCGTAGCGATCCCCGGAGACGAACGTGGTGATCGGGTCGCGAAGGGTGGCGCCGGCGGCGACGGCGCGCGCGACCACCTGGTCCACGTCGGTCACGTAGAGCGCCAGGGAGAAGCTGGCGCCGCGCGCCGGGTCGGGCGCAACGAGCCCATAGGCCTCGATCGGATCGCTGAGGGTCAGCTTGCCGAGCCCGAAGTCCAGCTCGGCGTGGGCGACGGCGTCGGAACCGGGCATCCTGGTCACGTCGACGACCCGGGCGCCGAGGACCTTCTCGTAGAACGCCATCGCCCGGGCGGCCCCGACGACCACCAGGTGAGGTGTGAGGGCCGTGCTGTCGTGAGGCCGGCCGTTGACGGTGTGGGCGCCGTTGGCGGCGCGGGGTGCTTGTGTGTCCATGCCCCGTACGCTACGAACGGCCTGCGGGCGCGTCTTGTACATTCGCGACAAAGGATTCCGTGCCGCAATCGAAAGGCCATCTGAACCCGGGCTCGCCAGGCGTCGCGCTGGACCGGTTCGACGTCTCACCTGAGCTGGTGGATCTGGTCCGCCACCTCTGGATCGCGCGCTGGGACCTGCCGCCCGGCCAGACCGAACGGCAGCGCGTGCTCACCTATCCCACCTTCAACCTCGTGATCTGGAACGGCACGGCCGCGCTGTATGGACCGGACCCCAAGCTGCAAGTGCGGGAGCTGTCGGGCCGCGGATGGGCGGTGGGGTTGCTGTTGCGCCCGGCCGCCGGCCGCTTGCTGTCGTCCGTTCCGCCCGCGCGGCTGGTGGCGGCCAGCCGACCAGTCCACGACGCCCCCATCGACCTGGTCGGCCGCGCCATGAACGGCGCGGCTCCCGGGCCGACCA
>Ga0068856_100006579_pt1 | contig 11393 bp, 9 predicted proteins | sample KBSCornC62_FD_66595 | JGI IMG/M metagenome (GOLD analysis project Ga0068856, IMG submission 66595) | Corn rhizosphere microbial communities from Kellogg Biological Station, Michigan, USA - KBS Corn C6-2 | ecosystem: Host-associated > Plants > Roots > Rhizosphere > Soil ... | reverse complement strand
GTTGCCCACGATCGAATGCCTCAAATTCGCCCCTTGAGCGTCCTCCGGCTAAGCGGCGGCATGTAAGTCGGGGCGGCGAAGAACGGATGTGACGCGGACGAGCGCCTCTTCGGATTAGCCGATGTCGCGCCGTTTCCGCGTGGCGATCTGATCGGCTGAATTCGCTTCCATGCGATTCAGCCATGATTGCGAGAGAGATCATGGATCCCATGCGCCGGACAACGGAAATCGGCAACTGGCTGCCGTCGTCGTACCTCGCCGTTTCTGAGCTTAGCGGTGCAGTGGCGCTGGTCGATGCCGGGTCAGCGCTGCGCCCGGCCAATGTTCCGGGCGGGCGCGCAAGTACTGCGGCGGGTAGTCCGCATCGGTACCAAGCGCGGCGGCGGCATGCCAAACCCAGCGCGGGTCGTCGAGAAACGCGCGCGCCAACGCGACGCAATCAGCATGGCCGTCGGCAACGATCGCTTCCGCCTGGTGCGGGTCGACGATCATTCCGACCGCCTGCACCGTAATGCCGCTGGCCTTTCTGACGGCGGCAGCGAGCGGCACCTGGTAGCCCGGCGCGACGGTCGGCCGTGCCGCCGGACTGACCCCGCCGGAGGAGACGCACACGTAATCGAAGCCGATGTCGCGCAGCTTGCGGGCGAATACGCCCGCCTCATCAGGCGTGATCCCGCCGTCGACCCAGTCAGTGCCCGTTATGCGCATGCCGAGCGCCTTCCGGCGCGGCCAGATCTCGCGGAGCGCGGCGGCCACTTCAAGCGGATAGCGCATGCGGTTGGCGAAGCTGCCACCATAGGAATCCGTTCGCCGGTTTGTGATTGGCGAGAGAAAGCTGTGCAACAAAAAGCCATGCGCACTCAGCAATTCGATCAAGTCGAAACCTAGCCGGTCCGCGCGCTTTGCCGCTGCGGCATGAGCATCGCGAATACGCGCCAGCCCGGTTTCGTCCAGCGCTTCCGGGGCTGGCCAGCTAATGTCGAACGGGATGGCGGATGCGGCCGCCACCGTCCAAGCGCCGGTTCCCGGAGAAAGCGGTCCGCCGCCCTCCCACGGCAGCCTCGCCGAGCCCTTGCGGCCGGCATGGGCAAGCTGAATGCCGAGCGATGCGGAACCCGCACGCCGGCAGAAGCCGACAATGCGGGCCAATGCCGCCTCGTTTGCATCGGAATAGAGACCGAGACAGCCCTGTGTGATGCGGCCCGCCGACTCGACCGCGGTCTGCTCGACAATGACAAGCCCAGCCCCCGATAGCGACAACGAACCTAGGTGCTGTAGATGCCAGTCAGTCGCTGCGCCGTTCTCGGCGCTGTACTGACACATCGGCGACACCGCAATCCGATTGGCGAGGGTGATGCCGCCGAGGCTTAGCGGTTCGAACAGGGCGGGCGTTGTTGCCATTACATCGAGCAGGCCATGGCGGTCAGCGCCGGTCAGCCTTTTAGCTGTGCCAGGATCGGCAGCAGGTACTCGGCGAAGCGTTTGGGGTTCTCGGCGAACGGAAAATGTCCGATGCCTTGCATCGCCTGGAACCGAACGCCGGGAATCTTGGCGGCCGTGGCCTCGGACAATTCCACGGTGCAGGAGTAGTCGTATTCACCGGTCAGCATAAACAGCGGGCATCGATTGGTATCAATGCGCCCGACGCGGTCCCGGGCATCCCACTCGCCGGAATAGAAAGCGATGTCGCCGAAGAACACCTGCGGGCCGCCCTGGCCGTAGTGCCACGCGATCTGTTCGACGTATTCGGCGGGGCTTTGCGGCGCGCTGAGAGCGCGTATCCACTCCGGCACGAACTGCGCCTGGTTGACGTGCGGGTGCGCCGCCCAAACGGTTTGGCGCTGGTTGATCTTGTCGCAAGCCTCGCAGGCGATGATGCCGGCAAAGGCTTCGGGGTGGCGGAAGGCCAATTCGAGGCAGATCTCGCCAGACATCGACGCCCCGAGGGCAACGGGTTTCTTCAGTCCCGCGGCGGCGATGAAAGCCATGATGAGGGACACATACAGATCGGTATTCAGCCGCCACGAGCCTTGGATCGCGCCCTCCGGCGGCGGCGATTTGCCGTGCCAAGGCAGGTCGAACGATACCAGCCGGTGATCTCCGACGATGCGCGGGTCGGCCATCAAGCCATGGAATTGCCGCCCGTCAGCACCGGCGGTGTGCATGCACAGCACGTCCTGCCCCGATCCCGCCGACTCGCTGTAGATCTGATAGGTCACACCGCCAACGCTCACCGGCACATAGCGCCCGGTGACTGTCGGCACGGCTCGGGCGCCCTCTCGAGGATGCAGCGACACCGGGACTGGGAGCGCTCGACCCAACGTCAGCCACTTTCCGACCTCGAGCACCCGCCGCGCGATATGGGCATGCTGCATGAAGGCGAGTTCGTCGCCTTGGATCGAAAACTCCGGCAACCGATACATCATCGCGAAGATGCCCTGATGGTGACGCGGCGGCACGGGTTCGAGAAAACGAGTCCATGTCGCCTCGGGTGCCGCCAGAATGAACGCCGGAGTCCTTGGATCGGCGGCGATTTGCCCTTCGACTAAATTGAAAACCGTCGTGTCGCTTCCCGACCTGATCGCAAAACAAACGCCCCATGGCCCACCCCAGGTGCCCAGCACCGCATCCGCGGCACAAGCCTTTCGCCAAGAGGAGCCGTCGGGGAACGCGGTCATCGCAGTTAGATCACTCCCAGAACAGCGGGATAATTAATGGTTACGGCAGCATAACCGCTCGATGCTGGCTCAGTGACGGACGCCAGTGATGCTGCCCCAGTCGAAGGATGGCGTGCGGCCTGCTACCGGCAGGATGCCACGGCTACGGATATAGGGATGCACGGGCCGGATTGGCGCGTCGAGCCACAGCCGCAACAAGTGACGACGCGCGTCCTCCGGCGCGTCGCCGTCGTCGAAAGCGGTGCGCGCATGCAGGATCGTGTAGTTGTTGATGAAATACGCTTCGCCCGGCTGAAGCGTGAATTCCAGCATGAGTTCCGGCCGCTTCGTCACAGCCTCGAACGTGTCGATGACGGCCCGTTCCGCCGGGCCCATCGGCCGCCCGGCCGCTGCTTCGCCGGCCTCGATGTAGGACCGCACATAGCGCGCCGATACCTTGCCTTCGACATTCGAATAAACCGGGATGCGATACGGCGTGTATGGCAGTTCGCCGGGCTGCTCCTCGCCGCGCCGATGGCGGACATAGCCGCGGTACAGCGCCGCGAGCACGTCGGGGTGCTCGGCCAGCAGCGCATTGTGCACCGAAATGGCGCTGGTCAGCCGTGACACACCGCCGCCCGCCTGAGCGTTGCGCAGGCACAAAAGACCAACGAGGTCGCACGAATCCGTGTGCGGCGATAATTCCTGCTTGTTGCGGTAGGCGCGCGCCCCCGGGTCCTCTCGGCTGAAATCCTTGACGTGCCCGAGCCGGTCGCCCATGACGCTCTGCGACAGGCCGCGTCCCAGATGCGTGCCGATAGCCCAGAAAATCCAGCCGAGCTCGTCCTTCGAGTAATCCTCGGCCGGCAGGCATCGCAGCAGCACAAAGCCGCGCCCGTCCTCGATCTGCCTTCGGATCTCATCGACGATTGGGCGAAGCGACGGCACCTCGAAATGCTCGCGCTGCAAGCCGTCCAGGCCGATCCCAGCCGCTTTGATACGCCGTATGGCGGCAGCGACGTCGCGAAGCTGCGCGGCGTCGAGATCGACCGAGTAATCCGCCGGCGGGCGGAAATCTGCGACCGTCCAGGCGCTCGGGTGCCGGATCGGGGCGGCGAAGACCGGGGTCGCCGGCGTGTCGCTGTCTGGCGCGGTGCGCGTCTCGAGAATTGCCGTCATTGTTCCGGTCTCCGGCTATGTCGCGGAATCTGTACGGCCGAAACCGCTCCCGTTCAACCCGGCCCAGCCGTTCGAGCGCGCGCCACGGCAAAATCGGCCACCGTTGGGAAAACGGCACGCAGCTGATCCTTCTATGCTTGTATGCTTCAGCGCGCCCAAACGAAGGCTGACGCTTCGGCTCCATGCAAGGGAGACCACATCGATGACGATCGACGTCGCGACCGGCATTGCCCGCATTCTGAAGCAGGAGGGCGTGGGTTGGGTTTCGACATTCCCTGTCTGCCGGGTGAACAACGCGCTCGGGCGGGAAGGGGTGCCGATGCTGATGATGCGCGACGACCGCTACGCCGTCGCCGTCGCCGATGCGTTCTCGCGCATCAGCGCGGGCTCGCGCATCGGGGTGTGCACCTTCCAGGGCGGCGTCAATGCCGCCGGCATGCAGTACGCCTATGCCGGGATGGCGCAGGCCTATGAGGATGGCTCGCCCGTTCTGTGCATTACCGACGGCGTGCCGGCCGGCAGCTCGGGCAATAGCCAATACGATGTCGCATCGGCTATGAAGACCGTCTCGAAGTGGTTCGGCTATCTCGACAAGCCCGAACGCACGCCGGAGCTCATGCGCCGCGCCTTCACGATGCTGCGGAGCGGCCGGCCGGGCCCCGTGATCCTGGCTATTCCCAATGCCACGGCGACATACGACGAGACCGCCGACCCCTACCGTCCCGTCAAGGGCTGGAAATCGGCGCCGGACCCGGCGGATGTGAAGGCCGCGGTCGACCAGCTCCTCCAGGCGCGCAACCCGCTGATCTATGCCGGCGAGGGCGTCATCTACGCGGGCGCATCGGACGAGCTGAAGGCGTTGGTGGAGCTCGTGAATGTGCCGGTGATCACGACTCTGAAGGCCAAAGGGGCGTTCCCGGAGGACCATCCGCTGTTCGTTGGGGTGCGCGGCGATCAGGTGGCGCACTACTTGAACCAAAGCGACCTAATCCTCGCGATAGGCTCGAGCCTGTCGCCGGGCCGTTTCAGCCACGGCATTCCCGATGCGGCGACGAAGACCATCATCCACTGCAACGTTGACGAGCTGCACATCAACAAGATGTATCCCACCGCGCACGCCGTGATCGGCGATGCGCGCCTGACCTTGCAGGCGCTCCGCCAGGAGATGTCCAGCCGTGGCGCCGGACGCACGGCCGGCGATGTGGCCGCGGAAGTGAAGGCGGCGCGCGACCAGGCGCTCGCCAGATACCGACAGGTCATGAACTCCGACGAGACGCCGATCAATCCCTACCGGGTTTACGGCGATCTGATGCAGGTGCTGGACCTGCGCAATTCGTTCGTGACGCACGAAAGCGGCAACACGCGCGACCAGCTCAGCACCGTCTTCGACACGCTGATCCCGCGCGGTTTCCTCGGCTGGGGCAATGTCTCGACCTTGGGCTTCAGCCTGGCGGCCGCGATCGCCGCCAAGAAGGCGTTTCCGGACAGGACATCCGTGGCGGTGACCGGCGAGGCGGGCCTTGGCTACATGCTCGGCAACCTTGAGGTTCTGCTGCGCGAGAAGCTCGGGATCACGATCGTGCACATTAGCAATGGCGGCTTCGCCGGCTATGGTCCCGGCTTCTGGGGGCCGGGACACGATCCCTTCACGCACCAGGTGCTGGGGCCCGACGATGTCGACATGTCGAAGGTGATAGGCGCTCTCGGCTTTCACACCGAGCGGGTCAGCGAGCCGGCCGAAATCATCCCGGCCATGCGGCGGGCGCTCGAAATCAATACGTCAGGTCATCCGGCCTATGTCGAGTTCGTCTGCTGCCAGTATCCCGTCTACGGCCAGTGGGTCGGACGGGGGGAGTAAAACGATGCCGAAGCTGATCCCCGTCGCCGACGCCTTGAGCAAGCCCTTCTGGGACGCCGTCAATCAACGGCGGCTCAATTTGCAGCACTGCGCCGCCTGCGACAGGCTGCAATACCCGCCGCAGCAGGCCTGCCAGCTTTGCAACTCGACCGGCAGTCTCGCGTGGAAAGAGGTCGACGGCAGAGGCCATATCGCGGCCTGCATCGTGATCGAGGATGGCCGCCTCAACCGGCGCATGCCCGATCAGCCCTATAACCTGGCAATGGTGACGCTGGACGCGGACCCGCGGGTCAATTTCTATTCCAATCTCCCGGGCACTCCGCCCTACCAGGCGCCGATCGGCGCTGCCGTCGAACTGACCTTTGAGGAGGTCGCCCCCGGCCAGCTGATCCATGAATGGCAGGTCGTCGGCTAGAGCGTGTACTCAAACCGAAAGGACGCTAATGGCAAAGAATACGATTTGCCTCTGGTACAATAAGGAAGCCGAAGCTGCCGCCCGCTTCTACGCCGCGACCTTTCCCGACAGCAGAGTGACTGCCGTCCACCGCGCACCCAGTGACTACCCCTCCGGCAAGGAGGGCGATGTGCTGACGGTCGAATTCACAGTTGCCGGGATCCCTTGTCTCGGCCTCAACGGCGGTCCGGCGTTCAACCATAACGAAGCCTTCTCGTTCCAGATCGCCACCGATGATCAGCACGAGACCGACCGCTACTGGAACGCCATCGTCGGCAATGGTGGCCAAGAGAGTGCATGCGGCTGGTGCAAAGACAAGTGGGGCGTCTCCTGGCAAATCACGCCGCGCGCGCTGACCGAGGCGTTGGCGGTCGGCGGCGACGAGGCAAAGCGCGCGTTTGATGCGATGATGGGCATGAAGAAGATCGACGTCGCCGCGATCAAGGCAGCGCGACGGGGCTGAGGATATTATCATTGCCAGAGCGTATGAGGAAGGTGAGCCCATGAGCGCGTCATCCGGGTACCGGTGGCGGCGAGACAAGGACGGGCTCGGCATATGGGAGCACCGCGGCAAGGTCGCAGTGGCTGGCGTTGGGCATTCGCCGGTCGACCGCCGCTGGGACGGCGTCTCGATGGACAAGACGCTCGGCGCCTATTCCATCCTGGCGTGCCAAAAAGCGATGGACGAAGCCGGCGTGACGCCGGATCAGATCGACGGCGTCATCTGTTGCGACAGCCATATTGCCGGCGGCAGCGGCGGCTCCGCGTCGCAATGGGCGCCGCGGCCCTATTTCGCGACGCCTTACGATTCCGAGTGGGGGCTCACGCTAATCAACGCGCAGTGGCTGATCGAGCAGATGGGTCTGCTCAACGTCAAATTTGCACCGACTGGCGTGCCGACAATCAGCGAAATGGTCGGCATGGCGGCACAGGCCGTCGGTGACGGCGTTTGCAGCACCTGTCTCGTCATCTACCCGACAGGCAATCTCGAGGGCCGCTATCGTCGGGGCGGCGAGAACGCCGACGCCCGCGGCGCCCGCCAATGGACGGCGCCCTGGGGCAATCATGGCGGCAACGATTTCATCAACATCTTCCCGCACGGGCAGTACTGCCGGAAATACGGCGGCAAGCACGACGACCTCGCCCCGTTCGTGATCAACCAGCACCGCAACGGTCTCATGACGCCGTGGGGGTTCAACGCAAGCCACCAGGTGCCGCAGCTCACGGTCGAGGAGTACGTCAACTCGCGCTACGTGCTGAACCCGCTGCGGGTGTGGGACTGCGACCGGCCGGTCAACGCATCGGCCGCCTATCTGTTCACGACCGCAGAGCGCGCCCGCGACATGAAGCTCAACCACTCGCAGCACAGTTTCAGGAAGCGCAGCACACAGGAAGATCTGGACGAGATCGAGGACTGGACCGACCGCGCCGCCCGGCGGATGTACGAGGGCGCCGGGCTGGGGCCCAACGACGTCGATATTTTCAATCCGTACGACGGCTATTCGATCATGACGCAGTTCTTCCTGGAGGGCTTCCAGTGGCACGGCGTCAAGCGCGGCGACGCTTTCGGGTTCTACGCTGGCGATATCCGCGTCGAGGGGCCGCACCCGCTCTGCTCGAGCGGCGGCAATCTGGGGACTGGGCGCTGCCGTACCGCTATGTACACCGACAGCATCGAGCAGCTCCGCGGCACGGCCGGCGCCCGCCAGGTCACGGTTCGGGCCGAGACGGCGCTCGCGGCGTTCACTACGCCGAGCAGCGGCGGCTGGATCATGTTCGGCAAAGAGCCGAACTGACGGCGTTCGGGGCCTCGGTGCTCTCTCGCTCTGTCTAGATGTTCTCCATCCGCGCAGGAAGACGGCCATGCCAGTCATCGACGTTCAGGTTCATCCCTTCGATCGAAATCATCCCGGCCGGCCGTGGGCCAGTCCCTCGCATGGGCTCGCCTCCGCCACCGGCGAAGAAATGGTCGCCGCGATGAACAGTGTCGGCGTCGACGGCGCGATTATGGTGTCGTCGTTCAGCGCCTATGAATACGATCCGAGCTACGCGCTCGAAGTTTACAATACCTATCCGGATAAGTTTCGGGTGGTGACGCCGGTCGACGCGACCGATCCGGCGATCGACGATGTGGTGGCAAAATGGGCAGCGACGCCGGGCGCGCGCGGCATTCGCATACGGATGCGCGACGGCCTGCCGATGGACGCGGACCACCCCGGTTTGAACCGCGCCTTCGCCGCCGCCGCCAAGCACGGTCTGCCGGTCAATCTGCTGTGCTGGGGCATCATCGACAAAGGGCTGCCGCATATCCGGCAACACCCCGATACGGTCATTGTCATCGACCATCTCGGCCTGCTGCAGCCCTCGCGCCCGCCGGTCACCGCCGATGTCTGGGCCGATCTACCCAAGCTGCTCGCCCTGGCTCGATACGAGAATGTCAGGGTGAAGATCAGCGGTGCCTGCACGATGTCGCACCAACCCTTCCCCTACGACGATATCTGGGAACCGGTACTGCGGGTCATCGATGCGTTCGGGCTGGACCGTTGCATGTGGGGCACCGACTGGACGCGGACGATCGGCATGCTGACCTATGAGCAGGGTGTCGCGCCGTTCCGCGACACCAAACGCCTGTCCGAGAACGACAAGGCGGCGCTCATGGGAGGGACATTGCAGATGGTCTACAAATGGTAGCGCGACCGTACCTACGTGCCGCGAAAGACGACGAGGGCGTCGACGGCCTTCACCCCCTGGCCTGACGGCAGCACCATCAGCGGATTGATGTCCAGCTCCGCCAAATGTCCTTCAAGGTGCATGGCGAGGTGGGACACGCGTACCAAAATATCTTCAAGTGCCCTGAGATCCGCCGCCGGCCGTCCACGAAAGCCCTGGAGCAACCGGGCGCCTTTGACCTCGGCGATCATCGCCTGTGCTTCCGAGCGCATGATTGGGCAGCGCCGCAGGGCCACATCGTTGTAGACCTCGACCATCACGCCGCCGCTGCCGAACAGCAACACTGGGCCCAATTGCGGGTCGCATGACACGCCGACGATGACTTCGACGCCGTCTCGCACCATCTCCTGCACCGACACGCCGCTGATGCGCGCTTGTGGTGCATAGGCTTTGGCATTGGCCAGGATCTCGGCGTAGGCCGTTCGCACTTGTACCGCATCGCCGAGGTTCAGCCGAACGACCCCGGCTTCCGTCTTGTGCGGAATGTCCGGCGAGTCGATCTTAAGAGCCACCGGAAACCCGAGCTGCTCCGCGGCCGTGACGGCTTCTTCCGCGGAATTGGCCGGATCCTCTCGCGCGCTACTCACGCCCCAGGCCGCCAAGAGCTGCTTGCTCTCGGATTCGGAGAGTATCGGACGCCCCAAGCCAAGAGCCTGGGCGATGGCCGCATCCTGCGCCGCGGTGCGCGGCGGGGCCACGGCAAAGCCATCGGCCAGGCGACGCTCGTGCCATGAATGATAGGCGAGTCGGCTCTGCAGCCCTCGGGCCAGCTTGTCCGGCGTGTAGAAGATCGGTATCCGGGCGTGTTTGAGCTGCGGCAAACCGCTCTCGGCGTCCCGGCTTCCTGTCCACAAGAACACGACACCCTTGTCAGTTCGCTCACGCTGGCTGATGACCTGCTGAGCCTGGCTGTCCGCTCCTGCACTCGCCACGACGAGCGTCCCCATCCGGGGATCGTTGATCATGTGCTCCATGATTTGCGTGAAGGACTCGCTGTTGGCGAGGTTCGTCACGTCGGCAGGATTGGCAGCCCAACCGAAGCCCTTTAGGATCCCGTTGATGCCGTCACGCGCCGCATCGCCGAGCGGCGGCAGATCGAGACCGGCCTGACCGCACATATCGGCGGTTAGCGAGCTGATGCCGCCCGAGTGAGACACCACCGCGATGCCGGGCACGCCGGGCTTCGGGGTGTGCGCCAGAAGGTGCGCGACCTCCAGGAGCTCATCGTAATCCTGGACCCGGATCACCCCGTATTGGGCAAAGATCGCATCGTACCTGGCATCCGCGCCGGTCAGCGCCGCCGTATGCGAGCGTGCAGCCCGGGCTCCCAGTTCCGAACGGCCGATTTTGATGAGAACGATCGGTTTGCCGCGCTCGGCTGCGAGCTTCGCCACTTCGAGAAATTTGTCGGCCCGCTTGAAGCCTTCGACAAAGCCGGCAATGACCCTCGTATCCGGGTCGTCCAGCAGATAGCGGGCGAAATCCGTAAAGTCGAGGTCTGCCTCGTTCCCTGTCGAGATGATGTAGCTGAAGCCGATGCCGTTCTCGACCGCCCGCACCAGGAATGGCCCGAACGCCGTCGCACCGCTTTGGCACACCAGGCCGATCGGCCCGGACAGACCATCCGCCCCGCGCGAGGAAGAGGTGGCCCAGATGTCGTGTTTGACGTTCGCGAGCCCCAGGCAGTTGGGCCCGCTAATGCGCATGCCCGAGCGGCGGGCAAATTCACCCAATTGCCCCTGCAAATCACGCCGGTCTTCCAAGCCGCGCTCGGCAAAGCCCGCCGAGATCACGATCGCTGATTCCGTCCCCCTGCGGTGGCTCTCCTGGAGGACATCGAGCACCTGGTCCCAGCGCACCACAATGGCCACGACGTCGGGGGCCTCTGGCAAGTCCGTCACACTGCGGTAGGACTTCACCCCCATGATTTCGTCGTAGCGCGGGTTAACGGCATAAACCCTGATACGGTCTTTGGCCTTGAGCGCCGCCGCCAAAAACCGCCCGCCATACTGCATCCGCGGCGTCGCACCTACGATCGCAATGGAGCGCGGGTTCAGCATTTTGTCGATCGACGCCATCTGTGCTTCTGTCCAGAACGGCATCACACCTCCAATGATGCGGGAATATCGGCCGATGGCAGCCCCGTTCGCAGGGCGTGAGGCTGCCGAGCCGCCGACCCACGTACCTTTTGGCCGACGCATCGTACGCTCGGAGGGCAATGCGCAGAAGTCTATGACGGCGCCGGAAAACGGGCGCCCGCCGAAGTCGCAAAAGGGGCAAATGTTGCCGTCCGATGGCGTAGCACGAATGACCGTTCTGTGGCAGTAAGCGGAAATCTGTTGGCGACATCGCGTGCTTCCGCTGTGCGCCGAAACCAGTCATCCGTGGTCCTGCTCTTAACTGGCTTGGACCGGTTGCCGCAAAGTGATGACTGCGATCTCGCCGCGGCAGTTAAACCGTAACGGAACGTCGCCCACACCGAGACCTCGACTGGTATAGCCAATCATGTTCCCCT
>Ga0068856_100006577_pt1 | contig 11399 bp, 11 predicted proteins | sample KBSCornC62_FD_66595 | JGI IMG/M metagenome (GOLD analysis project Ga0068856, IMG submission 66595) | Corn rhizosphere microbial communities from Kellogg Biological Station, Michigan, USA - KBS Corn C6-2 | ecosystem: Host-associated > Plants > Roots > Rhizosphere > Soil ... | reverse complement strand
TTATTTTACTATTAAGAAAAATATACTATGACAAAAGAAGAAGCTTTAATAGAAGCTATGAAAGTAATTCCAAAATACCCACAAACTTTTTGTGGTTGTGGGGAAGGTTGGAAGATGAGAGGTGTTGTAAGCTTACAGAATTAATAAACGATGAAAAATCTCATTGTATATTTGAAAACGATGACTGTCCATGGTTTGTACAACCTCTTACTTAAAGTAAAGATATTGAAACATCTTCGGAGACCCGTATACTTAGAAAACAAAAATCAAATCAAAAAACAAAAACAAGAAAGATGAAAAAGACAACTTGTGAATTGTCAGACAACACACCAGCAGTTGAAAGTATGAAAACAAAACCCGGAACCGCAAAACCAAGCGGAGCCGGTGTTGGGAAAGGTGGTCCAAAGACTAGCCCAACCGACGGAGGATCACTCAAACCTAAGGGAGGAAAAGGTAAGAAGAAGTAATTCATCTTATCCCATTAAAGAAAAAGCCCGGAGATTAATTTCTCCGGGCTTTCAAATTTAAACTTATGAAAAAATATATATTTGCTTTAGTGTTAGTGCTTTCTTGTTTTAATTTAAAAGCACAGAAATGGTTTCAATATGATTATCCTAATAAAGTGTGGTTTGGAGAAAAAGAGATAAATGATATGAGAGAAAAAAATCACAAGCAAATTCTCGATTATGAGTCTCTTAGAGAAATGAGAGATAGTATGCTAAAATATAGAGATCTGTATAATTGCAGTAAAAAATGCAACAGATATGACTCAACTAGATTCTACTATGCAAGAGCAGTCTATTTCGTCAATCAATCGGAGTGGTACTGTGCTATCATATATGGAGCAGATTCAGTTAAATCCATACTATATTATAAAAAAGGAGAAATAGCACCAGACATAAAATGTGGGTGTGATCCTGATTAAACTAATGCATGGAAGAAGTTAATCGACTTCTTCCACTTTCTTAAATACATAACCCTTTTTATCACTTCTATTTTCTTTAATTAATTTAGATATGTGTCTAAAATCAATTTTAAGCTCATTTCCTGCTTCTGTCATTGAAGAAAACTCTCCAATTTTTACATTGTTTCTAAAAGCAATTATTGGAATTCTAGTCTTGGAAATTTTACCTTTTCTTGAATTAGACATTTTAGTTTTACTTTCAAGAGACTGACTTCTTCCTAACATTGGATGACTTCTTTCTTTATATTTTTTTGTCCAATGGTTTTCACCAGAGTTTTTACCAATCATAGAAAGTCTTTTACTTATTCTTATTTCTTCTGATGGATTGTATAAACCATCTCCACCATCTGTCATATTGGTTAGTATACCTGTTTTCAAATCTATCCTTCCATAAGATTTTATCAATTCAATTTCTTTATTACATGCTTCTTTCCAAGACAAATTTTCATAGATTATTTCAACCCTAATTTCTGTTTTATTGTAAATTTTATTCCATAAATTATTTCTGCTATATTTATGAAAATCATAAGCTCTACTAGTATCTTTACCTATACCAATGTAAAACACCTGATTTTTATCTAATCTAATATGCTTGTAAACTACAGCCATATATTATATTTGAAAATATAACTGGGCTTCTCTTTGTCTTCTACCAACAAGTACACCTAATACTTTACCTCCACCTTTAACCCATTTCTGAAACTCATTGGTTATCATTGAGTCATTTGGATTAACTTTCATTTTCTTAAGCAATGTGCTTGATTTGAAAGCTCCCATTCCAATGTTATATATAAAAGAACAGATAGCGTCGAATTGATTTTGAGTTAATGGTTTTCCAACAAGAATAGGTATTTCTTGCATAACTGGTTTAAGATAATTCTTAACTAATTCCATTGCACGTTCAGGAGTAATACATGGATCATGCTGTTGAACTGGATTTCCATTTTCATAAAACGTTGAACCAATTCCAATAGTCCATTTTTTTACCTGATCTAAATAAGGACAACTAACAAAACCTTCTTCGTTCTTTATAAATTCGAGACCTTTTTCTGAAATTTCCATTTGCGTAGTATTATTCATTAAAAAGGAGTAGTTTTGTAAGCTACTCCTTTATTTAAAATTGTTATTTACACTTTACACTTTAGGTTTAGCTGTAGCAGGTCCTGCCACAACACCTATCAGAGCTACAAGAGTGCTAAGTATAAGTTGATTCCAACTTACATGTCCACCAGTAGCTATAGTACTTACAGTGGTTATTACACCAGTCGCTATACCTAAGAGAGATGCTGCTACACCAGTAAGATTCTTAGCTAAATAAGATAACAGTGCTATTACGCCCGCAAATCCTATAACTTTCCAATCTATTGTTGTAGAAGTTAGAAATTCTTGCAATGCAAGACCAACAGCTGCGAGTCCACCAAGTATAAATACTTTATGTGCTGCAAAAAAATCCGAAATTTTCTTAAACATAATATTTGATTTTATTTAATTATTTTATACCTCTTACAATGTAGGAAGTAGTTATATTACCAGAAGACATTTTAAATCTTACAGCTTTTGTGATTTGAGCTGCTACTCTCCAACCACCACCAGTTCCTGTCAGATATCCACCTCCATTGTTAACATAACTAAAAGAATAAGAAATAGTTGGAAAGAAACTTGCACTTCCTGGATTTATTATATTTATTCTATAATTATTGTTATTCAATACGGTGTTTCCAACAGCAGATGTTAGTAACATTGATGTTGCAGAAGTTGAGCCTCCACCTCCGGAAGTACCACCATCTAAATTGTATATAAAATTTACTTTATAGTTACCAGAAGCATTATCAAATGTTGAGCCATCAGCGCTAACAAGCATTTGAAGATCAGTATTTGTAGTAACTGGTACTAAACCATACAATATAACTTCTATTATTGTATACAAATTATAGTAAGCAGACATATCTATATCTAGCGTTGCTGCTGAGGAGGCTGATCCTGATGCTAATGTTATTGGTGAATAAGACATAGTTTTTATTTAATTTTTTATAGTATACACCAAAATGAGCCATCATTAACCACTTCGTAGGCTTCACCGGGATTTATTGTTAAGGTTGTAACACTTGCAGTAGTATAAAGATTATCTGATCCTGCTCTCGTTAAGGTTATGGTAGCAGAACCTCTATTTTTTATTCTGTATATTCTATCTGTATTACCTGATAAAGCTGGTAAAGTCCAAGTAGTCGCCGTAGAACCGGTGAATATCCAAGCCGTAGCAGTCGCATCTAGTGTTAAAGTTGTTGCAGAAGACGTTGATGTCTTCATATAAAAAGAGTTAGCTCTAAATGTACCATCAATTTGACCAGTTAAAGTATTAGCTGTTTGAAGTCCATTTATTGTACCTACTCTAAAACCCGTTGCATCCTGTCTAAATCCTAAATTAGTTCCTGTTGTACCAATAAGACCATATATAGGTAAACCACTTAATACTATAGGTTTGGTATTACTGGAGCCTGAATATGCAAAAAAACTATCTGCTTGAGATATAGTAGTTCCAACCCAGTTCGTGGCTATAGCACTATTGAATCTTCCTATACCAGCATTGAGTGTACCACTCTCTATAAAGTATACTTGCTCATTACCACCAGTATTGGTATTTTGAACTCCTATACCAACATTACCAGCAGTTGCTTTAGATATATTAAAGTCTATAGGAGCAGTTACAGTTCCTGTACCTAGAGTAACAGCAGTACCAGTTGTAGTAAGGGCAGCATTACCCGCCATCGTACCACTATTGTTATAAGCTATTTGTCCTGTGGTACCTATAACTTGGTTATCCAATCTAGTACGAACATTACCTGAGTTATTTGTAAAGTATAAGTGTGCCCCGTCACTTTCTATAGCTCCTGCTACAGTCGTATTTTTAAGAGCACCTGGTGGAATAAGTAAAGATGCGTGAGTTGTATCTCCCGGTGGAAGTGTTACGTATGCTGTTGTGTTTAAAACAGGAGATGCTGTAGTTCCTGCTACACCTAAGAATCCTCTAAATAAGTTATATTGAGTTGTAGGAGTACCTGGATCACCAGTACCTCCATTCGTTACGCTTATTTTATCAATAACAGTAGTACCTGATGCTATGTATTCACCGGCTGTATATCCTATTGCATAAGTGTTATCTACAGTAACACCAAGGCAATTATTAAAGCTCATTGCATAAGTAGAGTTAGTAGACCAGTCTCTTATAATACAGCCCATTACAACAAGATAGTTAGTACCAGTGATATCAATACCATAACTAGTAGAACCTACACCAGCAATCTGAAGATTCGCTAAAATAATATGAGCAAGTCTATTAGCAGCATTTATATAAACAGCACTTGTTTGAAAGTCTTCTATTGAGAGATTAGATAACTGAATATCTGATGTAGCTCCTGATGTATTACTACACCATATTGGATATGCAAATTGAGTATTTACCGTAAATAATTGAGAGTCAAATTTACAATCGGACACTCTTAAACCACCACCACTTATCCATTCTATACCTTTAGATGTGCCAACAAAGTTACCGGAAATAATTTGACAATTATGTATAGAAGAATCACAAGTATCAACTCTATCCGTATCTTGAATTCTTATTGCAGACCTCACTGGATTACCTATCCAGCAACTATAAATATCGTAGTAGAAAGCACTCTGGATATCAACACAAATATAGAATCCACTTATAGTGCAATTGTGTATGGAATGTCTTTGACCAAATCCTTTGATTACTATTCCACCTCCACCTGTAGGAGTACCTAAAGTGGCGTTAGATATGATAGCAAGATTTTCAAATGAACATACTGGTTTATTTGTTCCGCTAGCATTTATTACTATTAAATCATTATTATCAACTCCACCAGTAATAATGCTACCACCTTGTCTAACTCCAACAACGGGAGTATTTACAACAAATTCACTTCCTAATTGGCAGTTAACACCAAGAAAACTTACACTCTTTGTAACTGTTATAGTAGTAGAGAGTAAATACGTACCAGCTGGAAAGAAAAGAACTCCTCCAGTAGAAGGCATTGCAGATATAGCTGATAATATAGAAGCTCTATCATCTGTTGATCCATTACCAGTTGCACCATAATCCTTAACGTTAAAGAAAGATATATTAATAGCTGTTGGAATGGCACTAGAACCGGATACGTTACCTAAGTAAGTTTGATTAGCAATAGCAGAAAGTCCACCACTATATTGAGGTATATTTAATGTGTTACCTATAAAAGTAGCAGCACCACTTGTACCAGTTGTAGTTAATGTAATAGTAGCTTGTTTAGCTGCTAAATCAGAGACTAAATTGGTAATAGAAGATTCAGCTATATTAACTAGAGTATTGGAAGCTCCATTAATTGTTTTATTTGTTAGTGTTTGACTGCCTGTTAAAGTAACACCATCTATAATACCATATCCAGATATAGTAGTTGGTATTGAAGCTAATTGAGAAAAAGCATAATCATTTGATTGTGGTAATACTACTCCAGTTCTACTATTAAACGAAGTGACAGCATCAGTTATTCCATAACCTGCTACTGTAGTAGGTTTACTTCCTATTTGTGCAAAAGTATAATCGTTGGATTGTGCAGTTACAACTCCAGCTCTCCCAAATACAGAACTTACAGCTCCACCACCTCCACCTGCATTTGCTAATTGATCTGCTGGCACATTACCAGTGCTATCTAAAGTAGCAATACCGTTTGGTTGTCCAAGTGAACATTTAATATCAGCAACTATTTGTTTTAAACAGTTTAATAACTTATCTGTAACTAATTTATATATTGTCATTTCTTAAAATCTTATAAATCTTTTTATGTGACCTTTATTCGTTATTATTCCATTTATAACAGGAGTTAATGAGCTAACTACTACTTGAACTTGATCGAATGAAGTTTGATTATTTGAATCTGTAGCTGAAAGTTGAAAAATGTATGTTCCAACTATGAGTCCTGTAATATTAGTAGTTAAGCTAGCAGGAGAAACTATTGTAGATGTATTAGGTCCACTTATTTGACTCCAATTAGTTGAAGTTATTGTAGCTCCATTATTACCATTTGCTGTACCAGTTATAGTTATAGATGAACCGACAACACTAGTATCATTTCCAGCACCTACTGTTGGAGGTATAGTGTTTAAGGCAACATTTAATTGAACTCTACCTGTATCTGTGCCTCCATTATTATCAGTCATTAGAACTTGAAATACATATGTTCCATTTGTAAGTCCGGTTACAGTGGTTGTTTTATTTGTTGGACTAGTAATTGTGGCAGCTGGTCCAGAAACTTTTGTCCAAAGAACAGATTGAACTGTGTAAAAAAGAGTATCTGTAGTATTAGTTGAATTTATTAGCAATGCAGGATGACCTGTCATTGACAAAGTGCCAGTACTGGTAGTTAAATTCTGGTTGTTTCCAGCACCAATAGTAGGTAATTGGAAATTATAAGTTTTCCTTATAAAATTTAAGGGTACAACTAGTGTTGGTTTTGTTATATCTAAAGCATTTGGATAAAATTGCTCTTGTAAATTAAGGTAACCTCTTGAAGATGCTAAAGCTTTATCTCTACCCCAGAAATACCAATTACCATTTATATCCTGAGCGAATTTAAAAAATACAAAGAACGTATTTGATGGTGAAAATTTCTTCCATTGTATACCTGCTCCTATTTGAACCATTATAGGACCTACAAAGTTCTCATTATTAAATGACCACGAATAAGGAGTTGGATAAGTATATTGATTAGCATTTTCAGTGCCATTACCTACTTCACCATTAGTATTGAAACCATTAGCCCACATATCATTATTTATATCAATAACATGAGTAGTATTCCAATTACATGATATTGCTTTTATTGGAGTATTTAGTCCCCATAAAGCTTTTACAGAAGTTGGTTGAGTAAACCCAACAGATCCACCCCATACTCCAAATGATTGTCCCCAAACAAAAGGATAACCTGATCCTTGGTCTGCTCCAAGATCTGGTATTATACAACCAGAATAATCATTTTGATTATTAAATATATCTATTGCTTGTCTTGGAATAGTTTTTTGAACTGGAGTTGTACTTAAACTATTTCTAACCCATTCATAAACATCACCAGTTGTTGTTAATGCAACAATTCGATTTCCACCTAATAGAATCTTTTTTATTTTCATTCCAACTGGAGATAATCTGGTTGGTTTCATTTGAACTCCACCTGTTGAATGAAATATATGTAAGGTATCATCACCGCCTAACCAAGCAGAACTATCTGATCGTAAAATTATATACGTATCAGCTCTTGCATCCATATACCATGCATTATTAACAGTATTACCTAACGTATCTGTGGATGCTTGTACCCAATTGGTTGTGTTATCATTATAATTAGTCCAAACAGTGCCATCTACTGCTATCACTCTATAAGAATTAAATCCTCCGGCTACAGCTACTATCTTTCTACCACTAGGTAAAGTAAATGTTGTTAAATTTGAAGATGCATTAACTTGACTTTTAAGTAAACTATCTTTAGTTAAAAAAGCTGTTCTATATTCAGCCGTTAAAATATTGGATATGTCAGGAACTGAATTTGGAACAATTAACGTAGTATCGCCCTGTCTGAGCATCCATTGAAGTATAGAAGAAGGATATTTATAATTACCTTGATTATCTACACCACCCGCACCAAAAGGAGGAGGTTGTGAAGGTGAATAATAAGGTCCTTTTGTTGTACTAGGATCAGTTCTCCAATCAAAAAAATTAGGATCGTATTCAACATTCCAACAACAATGGATTCCTCCTCCAATATTATTATAGGAGAAATAAGCTGTGTTTGGTTTAACACTATTTATATATTGAGCACCTTTCCAAGTATTTCTAGTAACATCTTGATTACCTTCTGTTCCAAAGTACCTACCATCATAAACAGAAGACCAAGTTTTATATTTTGTTGAATCAGCAGCGTTAGTTAAAGCAAATCCAGACAGGGCAGTAAGAGAGGTAACATTCTTCATACCTATGTGATCACCTGGTGTAGCTTCATAAGAAATCATATCTGTCCAACAAAAAGCAGATTGACTAAGACCTGCAATATGAACTGCATTTCTTTTTATATGATACCTATTAAGTAACATGTTTAAGCAATCATAATATGATTCTCTTGATGGAAATTGAGTATTGTAAGGTACTATAGTTATTATCATTGGATAATGCTTACCATTACCTAATGTAATACCACCATCCCATCCTTGTTTAATGTAATAGTGAGGACCCCAGATAGAAAGTTGAGTAGTATCACTTATACCATGGTTCATTTCACCCTGACCAGGACCTGTAATTATGGCAGGTCTACTAGTAGTGTCGTTCTGTTGCCTAGTTATTCTTATTAAAAACTTAATAGATCCAAATGAACTGTTAAATGTAGTATCATAAGTTATTGGATTATTAGTTTCTGATTGACCGAAAACTTTTATGCAACAAAATAAAAATAATATAGATAGTAATTTCTTCAAAAATTTATTTTAAAGTTCTATAAGTTAGCTTTCTTTTTAAAGACGAAATGACCTTATGCGCTCTTTCAAAGACATCTCTATCTCCGGGCCACATTCTTGCATCTGCATGTGTTATTGGTCTATTATAAGTCAAGAATCTTATATAACAAATATTATTCTGTTCAAATAAAATAATATGAACAGCGTCTTTCCATTTAGAATCTTGTAAAATATAACTTTTAGAATCTTTGTCTATTATTTTATATCCTTTCTTTGCAAAAGTATTGGCTATAGTATCAAGTCCTATTTTTAGAGATATTCTATCAGCATTTTCAGGCTGAGCCTTTAAAAATAATGGAAAAAGTAATAATATAAATAAGAATTTTTTCATTAGTTTTTACGTATTACAATTGCACTCATTGAAGGTATATCTGATCCTGTAGATCCAACTGGATAGAAAAATATGTAGAATGAACCGGTAGCGTCAGGAGACATTGAATTAAAATGACTTCCATCTCCTACAAATCCTGTTTTATTTTCCACACCACTAGGTTGGGCGTTTAGAGTAAATGGTCCATAGGTAGATGCACCTATTATTACATAATTGGAATTACAATTAAATCCGGTTATACTAGAAGAAACAGAACTTGTTATAATTGCTCTATAAGTTGACCCATCTGTTCTAAATCCACTGATTTTTAATTGATATTTATTTGCATCAAATACGCTATTAAATTGGAAGAAACATTCTTTCATAACTAATGGTGCCCATGGAAATACAGTACCTTGAGTTGTACCATTATTAGCAGAAGCAGAATGTCCACTACCAGGAGGAGTCCAGTTTGTTGTAGGACCAGTAGTTGCTGTGAATCCATTAAGCGATGCACTTATAGTTGATACTCCAGGATCTCCTTTAAGTATTAACCATCCAGATTGATCATAACCAGCTCCAGAAGACGTATTAAATTGTACAGCAATAGTATCTGTACCAGATGGAGAACTTACTGTACCACTAACTGCTACGTTTTGAGTAGTCACACTGGGACCAGAAACCGAGATATTTCCAGATACTGATCCAGCACTTGCACTAGCTGCCACTCTGGCAGATATAGTTTTAGGTGATCCTGTTGAAAAAACTTGAGTTGAAGAAGACCATGTAGATCCTCCATCTTGACTAATTTCCACAGGAGAAAATGTTGTTACAGTTATACTTCCAGGCACATTACCAAATGTGACGTTAAATGTTTGTGGAGTACCAGGAGTTCCAGCTGTGGAGTTTAAATTAGTTATTGTTAAAGGAGAAACAGACATGGATGGAGAACTACCAACTACGGCAGTATAAGGTACATTTACAGTACTTGCTCCAACACTTGAAATAGATACATTACCCGTGTAAGTACCATTAGCAGCACTAGCAGGTATTCTACCATATATGGTTCCACTTATTGTAGGAGGACCTGTATAAGTTAGAGATGTTGTAAATGTAATATTATCTTTACTTATTTCAAGTCCTGATGCCGAAATAGTCACTACAACATTATTTGTTAACCCAGTACCTATGAAAGTAATAGATTGAGCTGTTGAAGCTGTACCAGTAGTCGTATTAAATTGACCAAACTGTCCAGATTCATTTATAGTTGGACCACTAGGTGGCATAACCATAGATCCTCCTCTTATTACCTGAGCATTAGATAAAAAGACTAAAAAAAGTCCAATTATTGTTATTAAAAATTTCTTCATAATTATAATGTGTAATCTATTTCTGCACAGAATTTTTGTCCACCACCAACAGACGTATCTATTCTAAAAGTTAAGGTTGCTGTAGAACCATCAAGCGTTGTAACTAAGCCACTTGAGTATCCTTGACCACCAGCATTCATTTCTATGGCAGCACTACCTAATTTATCACTTGTACTAAAATTAGAAGTTGCTATTGGTAATGAAAAGAATATATTAGATACAGTATTTGTACTAGTAGTAGTCATTGTTCCAGCAACTCGTACATGTACTATATTTCCAACTCTTGTGTAATATGCTGATAATATAGATGCTGCGGTGGTGTTAGTTCCAGCACTTACAGTTGGAGTATAAGATCCAGATGAAAGAACAAGACCCCAAGAGCCATTACCAGAACCATCAGAAGTAAAGACTTTATTAGCTCCTTGTGTACCATCGGTTACCTGAAGTGTATTTGGTACAGTTACTTTACCAGTAGTACCTATTTGTAGCCTAAAAGCTGCTGCTACATCATCATATATGTAAAAATCATTAGTATTTGTACCAGTAGACCTTCCCATTCTAAATCCATTTCCTCCAGATTGAGATGGAAAATAAATTTGTCCATTTCCATTTGTTGAATTTAACAAAGATAAAGTTCCTGAAGTAATAGAATGATCCGGTACAAGTAAATTTCCACCACTAAATGTTAATGTATTTCCACTCATGGTAACAGTTCTATTACCAGTTAATGTGCCATCATTATTATATATATTTTGAGAATTAGACCATCCACCAGCACCAGCATTATTAGTAGCAGTCCAAACTTGTCCAGTTGTTGAACTAGTAGTAAGTATTGGAGCATTAATAAATGTTTTAGTACCTGCTATGTTTTGAGTTCCTGTATTTATAACACCTCTTGATGTACTTCCAGCATCAGGTAAATTGAAAGTATGAACAGTTCCAGAAGATGATATACCAAAGTCTGAACCTGATGCTCCTGGTACAAGTGTTTGAACAGAAGCAGTTAAACCATTTAAGGTAGTTATACCACTGGCTGAACTTGCAGCAAGAAGGTCATACGTTACACCTCCATCTCTATAGTAAAGATGTCCAGGAATTGCTCCAATATCACCCTGTAAAGGAGAAACTGGAAAAGCTCCTGTTGGTATGTTAAATGAAGCACCAGTTGTAGTCGAAGCTGCAAATTGCGCTCTATTAC
>Ga0068856_100006576_pt1 | contig 11400 bp, 7 predicted proteins | sample KBSCornC62_FD_66595 | JGI IMG/M metagenome (GOLD analysis project Ga0068856, IMG submission 66595) | Corn rhizosphere microbial communities from Kellogg Biological Station, Michigan, USA - KBS Corn C6-2 | ecosystem: Host-associated > Plants > Roots > Rhizosphere > Soil ... | reverse complement strand
AGGGAAACAGTCGCCCTCCGTTGCTGACGTCAAGGCTCCACCCGCGCCCGGCGCAAGCTTCGCGAGTAACCACAACATGACTATTAACGGACCCAATTGCTGAAGGATCTAATTGGTTGAGCTCATTACCCTTGGTACTAATAACACTTGTTCTTCGTCGGCGGTTCTCACAGACTGAAAAAACGACCGTAAAACGGGGTACGACTTTTGCGCCAGGAGCAGTGCGTCAATGCTCAACTTGCGGTTGATGTGGACTGAGTCTTCGTCACCCTCAGACTTCAATACGTACGAGACAACGTTGCCTTCAAGAGTGGCAGGGTTGGGGACGCTGCTAATCTGCCAACCTGGGGGCAAACTGATGCGGATGTCGTCCTCAGTTTGGTAAGGATATGGGAAATAAATTGGGTGGACCCGCTGGACCCGCTGGAATAACGCTTTCTCCGAAGCGGCAAAGAGCCCTGCCGGAAGAAGGGCTTTCTTGCCGGTGCTCGATGCCCAGCCGCTAACATTGAGGGTGAACTCTGCGACCAGCGGCGCCGATGAACTCGTCCAATCTGGTTTGTTAATCAGTTCAACCTCTGCCGGCACCGGAATGAAGCCTCTTACCACGTCTTCGAGGCCTTTCTTTCTATGCGTCTCGTCCTGATCACGATCGTCAGTGCGGAACTCCGTCGCCTTCAGGCCGGTGAAGGTGACTGTGAGCTTGCCGGAAAGGTCCCCGTTTTCGGCCAGGTTCAGATTTGCGATGCGCACGATTCTGGAATTGGCGCTGGATGGCAGCGGCGTAGTGATCCATCCGCCTCCGTCCTTTCCTAGGCGAAGGCCCGGCACCGCAGTTTCATACCATGGGAGCGTTGCGAAAGAAATAAACGGGGTGCCAGGATCGCAAAAGACATTCTGGCCATTCACGGTGAGCATGACGAGGGGACGAAAAAGCTTGTATGGGTTGCGTTGGGCGCTCTGAAAGAAGTAATAGGCGCGATCACTCGCCAAGACAGGGTAAGCTTCCAGCCCTGCCGCGCGGACCAGCGCCAGAAAAAGCCAATTTAGATCATGGGTTTCCCCATAGCCGTGCTGCCACACGTCTTGCACGGTGAGGTTGTCCTTCTGCTTCTCTCGTCTGTATTCCTGCTCAGTTTTTTTGCGCTCTACAGTCAAATTTCGCATTTTCTGCACTCGGTCAAAGATCTTTTGTGCTTTTAGCTCAGAAGAGTCACCCGGAGAGACAATCTGCGAGACGGCGTGCTGCATAGCCCCGCGCCGATTCATGAAATCGTCTACGACCTGGTGGCGGTCTTTGCTTCGGTTTTTCCAAAACTTCGTCACATCCTTTTCTGAATCCCATAAGTAGGTGAACTCGACCAGTGATGAGACCTCGAATGGCGGGGGCATGTAGTCTTCTATCGCGTATGCAGGTATGTTGCTGACTTCCAAGCGAAGCATCTTGTCAGCTTGTTTCGGTGCTGGCGTGCCGTTTGGGAGGCGGTATCCAGTCCAGCTCAAAGCCCATTTATCACTAGGGAATAGCGAGAACTGCGCATGCTTCGTAAACAACGCCTCATTCAAAATCCAACGCGGAAAATTCGTATAGCCATAGAACTCTTGCCGGTAGGAATACTCGATGACCGAGCCTACCCGGACATCCGCGAGGGCAAAGGTCTTTGCCATGTACCTCCAGCCACGCGCCTTAACGATCTCCTTTTCGAACAGGGTTCCTTTGAACTCGGAGGCCAAGCCATCCGGGCGAATGGTCCGCGCTGACAGTTTGGAAATGTGGGTTCCTGTGCCTTCGTCGTACGGGATCTCAACATCTCCATACTTTCTGCCCTCGTCGGTGAGGATCTTGATGCGCACAAACGTGTCCTCATACGAGGCGGACGAGTTATCTACACGATCCACCTGTCGATACAAGATGATTGCCGGCGCGCTCGGAGCCAGCGGCTCGGCAGTCATCTTGAGTTCTTCTGGAGTGACGGGTGGCGGTTGCGAAGCACGACTAACAGATGGAATGAAACCAACGATGAACGCTAGCACCCAGGCTGCGCGAAGGGATTTCATATGCCCTCCCAGCATCACTGTGATCGGAATGCGAACGCAAAGAGTTTCAGAACGATCCGCTGGGGAGCCCATTGATTCTACGCGCGTGACTCGGCGGATGAATGATCTTTTTTTTCGCAAGCCCTAAGCCGCGGCTGTGGCTAGTGTGGAACGTGTCCCGTTAGTCGGCCGCGACTTGGCTTTTGGCGTCTTCGGGGCGGCGGGCGCGGTTGGGCGGCAAGCCGGCGTCACGGATCTTATAGAGCAGGGCGCGATAACTGATGTTGAGTGTCCGCGCGGCCTGCTTGCGGTTCCAGTGATGGTTATGCAGGACCTTCAGAATGATCTTGCGCTCCAAGGCGCGGGTAGCCTGACGGGTAAGTTTCTTCAGGGAGATGGGCCCGTCAAGATTGATCTCCGGGGTCAGTAGATCAGCTTCGCGCGGCTGCAAGTCGGCGCTGATCACATCCTCGCTGCCGAGGATCACGTAGCGCTTCATCAGGTTCTCGAGTTCGCGAATGTTGCCCGGCCAGTGATACTTCTGCAAAACCTCCATCAACTCGGGCGAGAGCGGACGCGCCTTGCAGTTGTACTTGCGGTTGTAATACTCGAGGAAATAGTTCGCGAGTGTGTCGATGTCGCCGCGCCGCTCACGCAGAGGTGGCATAAAGAGGTTCACGACGTTGATCCGGTAGAAGAGGTCCTGGCGGAACGTGCCATTCTCTATTTCTTCTTCCAGGCGGCGGTTAGTCGCGCAGACGATGCGGACTTCTACTTTCTTGTCGGCTTGCGCACCGATGCGGCAAAACTGGCCGTCTTGCAGGAGCTGGAGTAGCTTCGACTGCAGCGACATATCCAGCTCGGAGATTTCGTCGAGGAACAATGTCCCGCGGTGTGCCATCTCAACCCGGCCCGGCTTCGAGCCGTAAGCGCCGGTGAATGCTCCGCGTTCATATCCGAAGAGTTCACTCTCCAAGAGGGTTCCAGGGATCGCGGGGCAGTTGACCTTTACAAAAGGGCCGCTTTTCCATGGCGACAACGCGTGCACCATGCGGGCGATGATGTCTTTACCCGTGCCACTTTCCCCATGGATCAGGACCGGAACGTTGGCTCCAGCGACTTTTGACAGCCGCTCACGGAGCGCCAACATAGCCTCAGAGTTCCCGAAAACGATCGCCTCTGGCGGAATTTCACCGAGCGCCTGAACCAGGGAACTGACAGAATTTGTCACTGTGGCTGCCATAGATGTCTGAGGCTCCTTTGCCGTATCAATCTGGTGCACCCCAGGCACCAAACGCTGGAGTAGGAAGTGCGCCCGAGGGGCTCAAGGGCTAAAGGTATGTGACAGCAAGTGCTTGGAGGTAGATCGTTGGTAACTCGGACGAGCGTTGTAAGAGGCACGAATGCGCCTTTTGGGCTTCAAAATCAAAGATTTGAGTGGGAAAAAACTTTCACACAGGAGAAGCAACTTTCCTTCGGCTCTTGGCCCGCTGCATAGCAGGACTCAGCAGTGGGTGCTGGAATTTTAGTCCTAACAAATGATAACCCTCGCCATGGGTGACGCGAACAATCTTGGCCCGGATATTCTTTGCGCTCTTGGGGACCGGCGCGGATGCCGCTAAAGGAGCGCTGGGGATTTCCAGTGAAACCTGCGCTGCTGGCCGAAGAGCGCGGTGAACTGCGACGAGCGCACCTCCCGCGGAGACGTTTAGTGCGGTTGCGAACTCTAGGAAATCCTTACCGCCCTGATCACGGCTGCGGATGAATACAGGAATGGCAAGGGGCAAACGTACCCACTCGCGACGCTCTGTCCCCGTCTTACGCTGGTCCAAACTGGTGCCCCCACAAGTGGTTACGGAAACGTTCTTGTCGCACCTATGGGGCCAAACCGAACTACAACATTCGAGTTACTCCCTTGTAGGCCCGGCCGATATCACCTAGAACCCGCACCGGGCGCGGCATTTCCAGCAAAATCAGTGAGTTGCCGAGGTCGCCTCGACCCGCGGCGAGGGTGATTCGACACCTAAGTCACGGGAAAGGATTTACCGAAAGTGACCAATCTTTTGCATTTTTCATTGACAGTGGCCGGGCCGGTACCCTAGCATCTCGATTGTCGGTACTCAGCTCGTTTGGCCAACCTGATGCCGCTCCCTCCCCCGCTAATGTATCGAACTCGTAGTGTCGAAAGAGATTTCCGTGTCGTCTATACCAGCCAAAGAAGTGTCCGCAGCAGCGGCGGCGAGTGAAACAGGGCTTTCGGGTGGCATCTCAGCGTCGAAGGAGATGCAGGAGTATACGCAGCTCCGCGAGCGCTATTTGCGCACCACCAACGCCTTAGCCTCGGCAGCCCACGATCTGAAGACGCCGCTTGCAATCCTCAATGGCTACGTCGAATTGCTTCAAAGCGAAAAACTTGGGGACCTCAACGAGCGCCAGCGTGAAGTCCTGCGCGACATGCGCTCCAACGGGCAGCGGCTGCAACGCTATATTCAGGACTTCCTCAGTTTCAGCGTGCTCGAAACCGGCGAACTGAGGATGAGATTTGAAACGGCAAACGTGAATGCATGTTTGTCGGAAGTTTGCCGCCTGTGGTCGCCACGTTTTCAGGAGAAGGGGCTGGCACTCTATTTTCTGGCCAACGAGAAGGTCATCGAATTCCCGTTTGACGCCCCGAAAGTCGAGAGAATCGTCTCGAACCTCCTGGAGAATTCGTTCAAGTTTACGCCTCCTGGGGGGACGGTGTGGCTGCATGCGGAACCCTACATGTGGGAGCGGCGCACGACTACGGTGCCAGCCGTGAATCAGGAACGCCGTCGTCGTCCCCTCTCCACTCCGAATTCAGTGAAGATCAGCGTCTCCGACACCGGGCCTGGTGTCCCGCCGGAGTATCACCTGGAAATTTTCGATGATTTCTTTCGCTTACCTTCCAGCGACAAAACCGAAGGAATGGGGCTCGGGCTCGCGATCGCGCGCAGGCTGGTAAACGGCATGGGGGGCAAGATCTGGGTGGAGAGTGAACCCGGTGCAGGATGCAAGTTCTCTTTCATCCTTCCTCTGAAACCGCCGGTGAATGGGTCGGAACAGCAGAAATCGCAAGGAACAGGTAAATGACCGAAAAAGCCAAAATCTTACTTGTCGACGACGAACCGGGAATGTTGCGGTACATCAAGACAATTCTTGAAGTCGAAGATCATCAGGTGTCCACGGCATCCACCGGCGAAGAAGCGCTCGAAGCCGTTCAGAAGGGCATGAACCCGGACTTGGTGTTGCTCGACCTTCTCATGCCCGGCATTGATGGATTGGAGACGCTCGAGAACCTGCGCAAGCTCCGTCCTGGCGTGAAAGTCGTGATGCTGTCGTGCGTCAACGACACCAAGAAAGTCGTCCAGGCAATTCGCCTCGGCGCGACCGACTACATTACCAAGCCGTTTCAAAAAGCCGAACTCGATACTGTTATCGACCAATGCCTGGGAGTGAATCAGCAGAACTACACGGGCGAGGTCGAGGAACTGGGCGACGAGACATTCTTTATCGCCGCTTCCGCCAACATGCGCAAGCTCCGCTCGCAAGCCGCACTGGTGGCGAACGTTGATATCCCGGTCCTCATGCTCGGAGAAAGCGGCACCGGTAAAGAGGTGATGGCGCGGTTGATTCACAAGCTGTCACCACGTGCGCACAGAACGTTCCTGAAAGTGAACTGTGCGGCGGTCCCGGCGGACCTCCTGGAAAGCGAACTTTTCGGCTACGAGGCGGGAGCGTTTACTGGCGCAAACCACGCCAAGCCCGGCAAGTTTGAGCTTTGCAACAGGGGCACGATCCTGCTCGACGAAATCGGGGAGATGCCGCCGAGTCTGCAGGCCAAACTGCTGCACGTGCTTCAAGACCAGCAGTTCTCGCGGTTGGGCAGCCGCTCGGTCATCAAGGTGGACGTGCGCATCCTGGCAGCGACTAACATCAACATTCCTGAAGCACTTGCAAACAAGCGTTTGCGCGAAGACTTGTATTACCGTCTGAACGCCTTCACGCTTCACATTCCACCGCTGCGCGAGCGCAAAGAAGAGATTCCAATTCTCCTGAAGCATTTCATGACGCGGCTTTCCGAACAGTATGCTCGTTCGCCGCTACCGTTTACGCCGGACCTGATGCAGGCTTGCATGAATTATCCCTGGCCCGGCAATTTGCGTGAACTCGGAAATTTCGTCAAACGCTACTTGGTGCTGGGGGACGAGAAGCTGGCGATCCACGAACTGCAGCCACGCAGCGATGGCTCCGGCGCGCAGTTCGATCCGACGCCGCAGCGTGGCAACGGGGGAGCTCCGGAAAATCCCGGCGGCCTGAAGGGACTGGCACGGTCCGCTAAGGACGAAGCAGAAGCCGAGGCCATTGCCAAGGCCCTGGACGAAACCAACTGGAACCGCAAACAGGCGGCGGCACTGTTGCAGATCAGCTATAAAGCGCTGCTTTACAAGATCCGCCAGTACGGCATTGCGCAAACGAAAACGCACCGGCTCTCCGCCGGTGCGTCGTAACTCTGGATTTAATTGCTCGGCCGGTGCGGGCGTTGTTTCCCGAAGGCCACGACTGGCGCGCGAAGCAATGGTTCGCAGCCCTAACTAGTTGAATGTCACCGTAACTGAACGGTTCGCAGTAAGGCTGTTGATGTTACACACAGTCTGTTCCCTTCCGGACAGCGAGTCACAACCGACCTGACCACCAAAGGTTGAAGTGCCCGTGGCAGACGCGGTGTACCGGATCCCTACGATTTCAGCTGTGCCAACTGCTTCCTGACATCGTCGGCGTCGCTGTATTTCGGGTCAAGTTTCAGCACCCGTTCCAGGTGCTGCTTGGCCAAAATTGGCTGCTCGGATTTGGCATAGGCGAGACCGAGATGGTAGTGATAAGTCGCACTCTCGGGCTCTTTATGCTTGGCGGCCAGTTGAATGGCTTCCTGGAACATGCCAATTGCCGAGCTGTAAATGCCCTTTTGATAAAACGCCCATCCCAACGTGTCCGCGACATTGGAGAGCTCCGGGAGGCCTCGTCGTGCAGTTTGCGCCAATTGCAGCGCCAGGTCGGGATTGCTGTTGGTTTCAAGCAGAATGTACGCGAGATTATTAGAAGCCAAGGGGTCACCAGGCTTCAGTTGCAACGCCTTGTCGTAAGAGCTCCGCGCCTTTTCGAGATCATTCTTCTTCTCATAGATACTGCCCCTGAGCATGTAGAAGGCAGACTCGTTGGGATTGCTCTGGCTGGCAGTGTTGCAGGTCACGAGAGCATCATCGAGCGCTCCTGTTTTCGCCTGTAATTGACCCAGCTTCAGGTAAGCCTCGGCGTTGTTCTTGTTCAATTCGACAGCCTTCTTGTAGGCGGCAATCGCTGACGCATAATCCTGCTTGTTGCTCTGAACCATACCCAACAGGTTGTAGAACGAGCTATTGTCGGGAGCCTGCTCAATTTGGCGGTTCACAATGGCCAAGGCTTTGTCAGGTTGTTTCTGCACCAGATAGACATTCATCAGCCCGCGGAGCGCGTCGGTAGAGTTCTTGTCGCGGCTCAACGCCTGCTCGTACCAAGGAATCGCTTGCGAGTACTTCTGCTGCAGAGCGGCCAAATTGGCCATCTGCAGGTATCCCACGGCGCTTTGCGGAGCAAGCTGGATTGCCTTGCGCGCATCCTGTTCGGCTCCGGCATACTGCCTTTGTCCCATCAGAGCCACGGCCCGCATGGCATAGCCTTCTGGAGCACCCGGCGCGAGCGAAATGATTTGGCCCGCATAGCCCTGCAAAGCCGAGAGGTCTGCTTTTTGCATGGAGTAAAGCGCCAGCATGCGGTAGGCATCGAGCATGTTGGGACGGATGCGGCTGGCTTCCCGCCACTCGGTTGCGGCACGGTCCATATCGCCATTCTTATTGAGCGCCATGCCCAATTGATAGTGCGCAACCGCCATGTCGGGATTCGACGCGACGACGGACTGCAAGGTTCGCACGGCGTCTCCGGTTTTGCCTTGCGCAAGTTGGATTTCGCCTCGGTACGTCAGCGCTTCTTCATCTTTGTCATGCGATTTCAGGAAGTCTTCATTCAGCTTGTTGGCTTCATCGATGCGGTTCTTGAGTATCAACAACTGGACGTAATTCTTCTGTACTTGCGGATCTTTCGGGTGATCGCGGTAAAGCGATTCATATTCGGCGGTCGCTTTATCCAGGTCGCCGAGCGCGAAATAAAAATCGCCGAGCATGCGGTAACCGACGGAGTTGTCGGGAAAGTCCCGCTTAACTTGTTTCAAGAAAGCTTCTGCTTCGGCGCGCTTGCCCTCGGAAATGTAAAGCTTGGCCATGGCCGTGCGAGCGTCGACATCTTTCGGATTGGCGGAGATGACTTGCTGAATCTGTTGTTCCGCTTCCGAAAACCGGCTGCGTGACTGGTAGAAGCCGGCCAACGCGAGTCGCGGGTTCACTCCCGTGGCGTTGAGTTCGATGGCTTTCTTGTAATTCGTTTCAGCGGCGTCGAGTAAGTTGGCCTGGGCCTGGACGGTTGCCAGGTCGTAATAGGCATCACCCCTCGCCGGAGCCAGGGCAATGGCTTTTTGCAATTCGGTAATCGCGTCGTTAAACAGTTGCTTGCGGCTAAGGACGCTGGCAGCGAGGATGTGAGTGTCGGCGTCGTTGGCCTGCTTGTCGAGCAGGACATCAACCTGGTCCTGGGCGGCCTTCAGGTGATCGGGTTGACCATCCAATACGAGCAGGTTCCCCATATCTAGCCGTGCTTTGTAATTCTCCGGTTGCAGTTCGACGGTGCGGCTCAATTCTGAATAAGCATGCTGCCAGTCCTGCACCTTCAGATACGACTGCGCCAATTGATAGTGCGCGGCGGCGAAGGCGCCGTCCACTTCGGTGGCATTGCGATACTGGATGATCGCTTCGCGGTATTTTCCTTTATTGAAGTAACGCTCGCCGCTTTCAAAATATTTCTGCTTACGGACATTCGGATCGCGAGAACAGCCGGCGAGAAACACGGCCACGAATCCCAGGACCAGGACTAAACGCAAACTTGAAAAATGCTTCATTACTACTCTCCCTGAGCGCCGCCTGCGCTCGAGTTCGTAAATCATTAACTGACTACGGTACTGCAGCAACGGATTACTCAAAAGTTACTAGTGTCACCCACGGAATTTCGAATCAAATCTTCGTTCATCGCGGGATGTACGTGTCTAACAACGGAACAACTTTTCCGGCCCATGCGACCAAATTCTGCTCCGCACTCTCCATGCTTTCCCCCGGCGCGAGCGGCATGCTGAGTCGAACCAGCGATCCGTCCGTTCGGTGCATGCGTATCGAGTCGGTTACGAGGTAAAACTTGGCCGCATACTCGCTCGCCACCGCGCGGTTGTGTGCCCAGTACCAATAAAGCACCAACTGACGCTCATCGCTTTTTGCAATCAGATACCGGTTGGCTTGGAACGGGGCGTGTCCCGCAACATCGATGGTGATACGTCCCGTTTGCACCGGCGCCCAACCAGCCCCGGGCAGGCAATTCTTGGGAGAATGGATCGTGTCACCAGCGCGCTGGCTGGAAAAGTAGGCAATAAACAGGTAAACATCGCGTTTGCTGCCCGCATCGCGATAGTCGCGCAGCAGGAAGTCGCCTTGGCCTAGGACATCCAGCACATCCTGTGTGATTTGCACGTCACTGCCGCTCCAGCCATTCAAGGTGCGCGGAAACGAGGATAGAGGTGGCCGCTGCGGAATGATCTCGGCACCGTTTCGCGCCTCCAGTACGAGTGCGGTTCCCGCCAGCAAAACCACAGAAACGGCGAAGCGCCAGTGCTGTTTCACAGAGGCTCCTCCTTCCGGCGCTCGCCCGTCGTGATCAAGCGATGTAAGGCAAACAGCATTAAGAGCGAGACCACGAAAATCAACCACCCGGAGAATGCATGAAAGAACCCTTCTGCTTTGTCAGGATCCCAGTACTGCACCAGCAACCCAGTGCCGACGATTCGAAACGAGTTGGCGACGACCGCTATCGGAATAGAGGCGAGTGCCAAGAGGACCCGAATTCCAATCCGTTTTTCCAGCAGGTATCCATACATGACGGCCAGGCAAGTGAGCGAGAGTAACGATCGTATGCCGCTGCAGGCGTCGGCAACTTCCAGCGGCATCGCGGGCAAATTGATAACGTTTCCCTCCCGAAGCACCGGAACACCAAGAAGCGGCAGAAGCGCTGCGGAAAGCTTTGAAGCAAAAATCTGCAAGGGAAAGGTGATCTGGTTCAGGACGATCGAAGGAATGGGAACCATCAAAACCAGAAACGCCAAAGGGAACACGGTGGCCCGGAGCATCGGCCACCCATATAAGAAGATGACCATCCCTGCGAGCAATAGGACCAAGGAGATTCGAGACAGAAAGAGTTCTGCCCCGAAAACCCCTAAAGTTAAGATTCCAAGAGAGAAAAGCACAAGCAGAAGACCCCACGAGGATGGCGCCCGGTCAACCGCTCGCAATTTATCCCGGTTCTGCCAAAGGACATAGAGTGAGAACGCGGGGACAAAGAAACCGTGGGAAAAGTTCGGGTCCGTCCACCATTGGCGAGCCAGCCGGGCAAGGATCGGTGCGTAAAGCCAGATCACCAAGCCCGCGAGCACGATCGGCTGCCAACGAGGACCCCTTTCGCGCCAAAAGGCGCGAGTGTGAGGGACTTCCACAGTTTGGACTAGTTGTGCCATCGAGGGGCGCGCAAACTCGCAGGTATTTCCGCTGTATGCGTTGCAATTTTGCAGCCGTGCCAGCTGGTAGTTTGCAGCATTCCCTGCCAATGCTGGATCCCTAAGTGCTTCATTTTCTCAAGGGCGACTGCTCATTTTGGCCAACTTGGCAGGCCGCTTTCGCGCAAAAGGACAATTCCTTTCCACTGCCGGCTCCGTCCGATGCTACGAGGCTTCCAAGACTCGTCCTATGATTTTCAACAGTTTAGCCGAAACGTCAACAGCTCAGGGACAAAAGTTACCTCTAGCAAGTTACGTCAAGATGGGAAAAACTTTTCTCTTTTCTGAGGATCCCGAGTACTCTAGCAAGAGGCAGACTTTCTCATCCTCCGGCAGTTAAGCCTTAGAAAACGCTAGGCGAGAGGTTTTTGCAAGATTGCAATAGCTAATCGATCGTGTGTGGCACAAGCCGTGCAAATGAAAGCATTTCACTGCCTCGCGAAGTGCGGTTCCCCCCAACCTTTTCGCGACTAGATCATGGAACATAACTACCAACAGGTACCCCCTAATGTGGCGCTTGGGGAAGATGATTTTGTCGATCTCCCGCTGCTGGAAGCCGTAAGCCCAAGCATGCGCGCTGTCGTAGCGCTCGTGCGGGAGCTTTC
>Ga0068856_100006575_pt1 | contig 11401 bp, 8 predicted proteins | sample KBSCornC62_FD_66595 | JGI IMG/M metagenome (GOLD analysis project Ga0068856, IMG submission 66595) | Corn rhizosphere microbial communities from Kellogg Biological Station, Michigan, USA - KBS Corn C6-2 | ecosystem: Host-associated > Plants > Roots > Rhizosphere > Soil ... | reverse complement strand
GACCTGAATTTCGTCATCCATCAGAAACGGATTATCTAAAAATGGCCCGAACAAAGCGAATCCGGCCACCATGTATGCGAGTAATGCGAAGATGAGATTTCTCAAGTGGTGCGACCTCTTTTGAGAGATAGGGCGAGGAGAATCGCCGAGAGTCCAATCAAGCCGAGACGAACATTCAAAAGCCAAACGTAGTCAGGCAAGTGGCTATAGATGACTTCGTAATTGAAGAAGCAAAAAGTACTCACGGCCAGGGCCGCAAGAAGCGCGACGGCAAACGCGGGGAACGTCACGCGGCGGATTGAAACGGGCCTCAATGGAGGACAGAGCGGAAGAAGCGTTAAAATCCAGATCAGCATGTGCGTAGGCGTTTGCAGCGGGTTGAAATCAACTTCGAAACCTGCCAAATCCGCCAGCCAAAAACAAACGGCAACAAATGAGCCGCCGGCCAAAACGACAAGAGCTTCCTGTTGCCAGTCGAATTTTTCAGGAAGTAGGGCTCGCTTCGTTCGCCGCGACGTTGTTCGTTCGAAAATTAAGATCAACAACCAAACAAACGCACAGGAAGCGAGAGTAGGGCCTGAGTTCCAGAAGCCGCCGATAAGAAGAGGGCCAAACACAAAAAGCGCGAGTGCGAGTTTAGATGTGCGACCGCTCATCGCTCGGTTAAGAACACACCAACCGATGAAGCCATCACAGAGCACCATCGCCAGTTGAAACAAAGTATGAAACGCGAGGAAATCATTGAGATCGCCACGGTGACTCAAGCGTTCGGCGATGTAAGCGGGTGCTGAGACGAGGGGATTCATGGATGGAATTCGGTTGGCTTCAAGGAATTCTCTCAGCGGTCGAGTTTCAACGATTAACGACGAAAAATTAAAGAGGATCACCGCGCGCGAAGCGATGTAACCGATCACCCACCAGTTCGTTTGCGGTTCCCAGCCTTCGGCGAGATCTTCTCGATGGCCCTCAGGAGGAAGTGGGCGTGTCGCCGCATAACCGATCAAAATCAGACCAAGGGCAAACTGGTAATAGTTTGCGAATGCGATCGGCGCGAAAATAAAAAGCGTGAGTCCCATCGCGCCGATTCCACGCAGAAGCGAGGCAGGATCTGGTTGCCGCCAGTTCTTGCGCAGAATGAAGAACGCCATCACCGCAAGGACCGCGAGAAAGAAGAAGCTGCTTTTAAAGCCGGTGAAGAGATGAAGGTAATTCATCAGGCTAAAAGGATCTCGCCGTTCGAGAAATACCGTGTGAATGTTCGGAAACTTCAAGAACGTAAGACCATAGAGACTGCCGAGAAAGTTTCGCCAATCGGCGATGAGATATCCTCCGCAAACAAGCGCGGCGACAATCGTGGCCTTTAACCAAGCCCATTTATCGCGCCACTCGCGCCACGCAAACCAGATCAAAATCGGCACGAAGAAAATCGCGTGTTGCTTATGAAGAAGTAAAAAGTTTGTAGCAACGAAAAGAGCCCACGGTCGTCTTGAGATCATCCCGTATCCCGCAAGCGCGTAGCACATCATGCTGATGTCGTCGTTCCACGCGCGCACGATAAAGAAAGTGTTGAGTGGAAACGTGATGAACAAGAGAGCGGGAACGTAAGTCATGAAGTCGCGTCGAGCGGAAGCTGCGCGCGCGATGAGTAAAAGTAAGATCGCTGTGAATAACCTTGTGACTAACTGTGAATATCGGGTGTCGAGGCCGAGCGCCTTCCACGGCGACATCCACATGAAGACACCCGGCATATATGAAAACGTCACTCCTCCAGGAGTCAGCGTCGGTCTCAGTTCAGGCGGGTAGATGTTTGTGTACTCAATCGTGTAGGGATTTTTCCCGTCGACAAAAGCTTGCGCGCCTTCTTCGTGAACAGTCCAAACATCGATCTGCGCGCGCGGAGACGCGGACATGATCAACGCGTATGAACCAATCATGAACGCAAGCACGACTCCAAAGACGGCTATCGACCATTTTCGTGAAGCCGTAAAAAACAACGCAACTGTCGACACGCCCGCGAGACCAAACAGAATACGCATGGCGGGTAGCGGAGTTTGATCTCCAACATCGACGATCATAGATCGAAGCCAGCCCCCTTCTTCGGGGAGAAGTGAAAACGCTGCGACGGCCAAAAACCCAAGAATCGTGAGTAATGAAAGAAGCTTCCGCGAGCGAAGAAACCAACGTGGAGTCGGCAACGAAAAGAGAACCAGAGCGAGAACAACCGGGAGAACGGTGATCCACTCAAGAACGAATTGTCCGTACGTAAAGTAGAGCGCTGCTGCGAGAAGAATACTGATCGCGAGCGCGCGGATCTCGATGCCCATTTAGTAATGCCTCTAAACTCTAAACAAGTTTAGCAGGAGCAAAGCGCCATCGAGTACCGACTTACGGCGAGATTACTGGCCGCCGTTTAACCGACCGATCGGGACGGTCGTAGTGAGCGACTTTTCGCGTTCGTATTGTTCCATTTGACGCCGACGTTCGGCCAAGGCACGCGCGGCTTCGGCGCTCTTCTTTGCTTCGGCATCTTCAGCACGTCTGGTTGCTTCGGCCTTTCGTGCTGATTCTTCGGCTTTACTAATTTCGGCGCGACGGGCCGCCGCCGACTGGGCAGTGATTCGAAGGTCTTTAAAGTCTTCGACCGAAATTCCCTGCATCCCGGGCTTCGACATCAATTCATTCAAGGCTTCCCGCTGAGTTGAAGCACTGTCGATGCGCTTAAAGAAACCTTCGATCGCTTTAGCATCTTCGGGTTGATGCCAACCCATGGCGTTCGTCACAACGTTTCGATAAGTCGAGTTGATAACTGTCGTAACGTCGCGGCCATAAGTGCCGGTTTTTGGCGGAGGACGTTCGCCGTGGAGAACTCGGTTTTCCGAAGAGAACGAGTTGTTGAGACTTTGTAGGAAGTCGCCGCGTTTTTCTTGCGGGAGTTCTTCAATCACGCGAGCCATCATCTGTCCCGCATCATCAGCGGTCGAAGATCCTGCGTGTGATGCAAGCTGCATCATCCGCAGGTAGCGTCCACCAGCGTCGCTAACCGTTTCCGTGCCCGCGAGATCGGTCGAAGAAATCGATCGCATCAAAAGACGTGCGCCGTCAGAGGCCAGTTGCGGTCGGTTCGCTATCACATGATCTGCGCGGGTCAGATCATCCGCATCAAGTTCCGATAACTCCCGGCTGTGCTGCTTCAAATAGTCTTCAGCCTCTTTACGATAGGCAACGGCTGATCGCTCGCTGTTGGCGCCGAGAACCGTGTTCGCCAATGACCTTTCGCCTGCTGAGACTTCGCCGGTCACACCTGTTCGCATCAAGCGAGCACGCTCAGACTCGGAGAAGCCCGCGTCTTTAAGAATCATCGACTTTCTTCGTAATTCGGCTTGCGAATATTTACCTACGCCGCTTGTGCCTTCGACGTGCGCGGCTTGAACAGCTTCGCGTTCAGCTGCTGACAGCTTCCGTCCTAAAACACGCTCGGCAGATCGGGCGCGGCCCGCTTCGCTCATGGTTGTTGATGATTCAGCAAATCGAACAGCAGCCGCTCGCTGTTCAACACGAGTTCCAGTTTCGAGGGCCTCAAGCGAAGCGGTCAATGCTCGCGAGGCGCGGAGAGCGCGAACCGCCGCCGATGCGGCTGCGCCAGTCGCAGCTGTCGCTGCCAATTCGGCTGCTGTTTGTGTGATGAACTTACAAGCGACGCGTGTTTGCTCGGCGTCTTTTAAACACGTAAATCCGCGGGAGTTTTTTTCTAAGAATTGAAAGACCGCAACGGCGGGATCGCCGACGTTTTTGACGTAGTTAAAAAACTGCGTTCCCAACCGAATTTGCGTGCGAGGATCGGCATAGTAGAGCGCAGCTTTCGAAGCTCGAACGACGCCGTTCACAACGGTTGTTGCTCCCGATTTAACCGCGCTATATGCGGCTTGAGCGGCCTGCGCTTCCATCATCGAAGCTGCGCCTACATGACGAGCCACTGCACAGCCGGCTTGTATCGTCATCGCTTTTGCGCTCTTAAAGATTCGAGTTTGTTGAACCCAATCCGACCAGCTCTCTGAATCTGAACGTTGAACTTTGACGGGCGCTCGCGAGGGTGTCGAGCGCGAAGCTTCATTGCGACAACCTAGCTGTTTATCGATGTAAGCTTCGTTCTCTTGATATCGCTGAGCGACCTTCGAGCCCAGGCGTTGTGCGGCCGCAACTCCGTCTGCAAGACAAGTTTTTGCGTCGTCTAAAACGCGCTTGGCACCTGCCAGACACTCAGTCCCTGAGAGTTTCGGATGAATAGCTGGAGCACCAGAGCGAGCCAAGTTCGATTTGATTCCTAACGATGCAGCTTCTGCCTGGCAGTTCACCGGCTGATTATTTGAAGAAGCTTGAGTTGCTTGACGGGGTCGCGCCGGATTTGGTTTTGAACGGCCGATTTCTTCCGCGAAAGCGGGTGGAATCAAAGATGAGAACAAAGCACTGCGAGCATCTGACTTCAGGCCCAAGTCTTCAGCGAAGGCTTTGAAGATTTGTTGATGCGACTCTGGTGACGCCGTCTGATTGCCGACAGTCGAAATCAAAATCGTAAACGCCCAGCCGTTTCTGACATACCAGCGTTCGGTGACAAGTGCCGAGCGATCGCCGGCCATGAACATGTATTCCGAAACACCCATCCACTGCGAGGCGAATTGTTCGCGCGAAGCGCCGAACGAGAAAGGATCACCTTCGCCAAAGCCCATCGCTTTCGCCCTGCGGGAATTGCGCGCGTCTTGCAAGTAGCGACTTGAGCGAATGTAAGATTCAGCATCGTCGGATTCGATGTCGACGGCATCGAAATTTACCAAAACCGTCGAATGCTGCTTCGGGTTTTCAAATAAAAACTGATGCGGTGTGATTTCGCTGACGGAGTATCCGTCTGGAAGTTCGGCTTTGGCGATTTGGCAAAGGAGAACGAGTGCGAAAAAGCACGTCCACGAAATCAACTTCATGGAAGATTTATCGGCTTATTGTGGAAGCGTCTTAATAAGAATCAACACGCCAGCGTCTCAGTTTGAAACGCTCAGCGGCCATTCACAAGATCATCTTCAGATTTAGTTTGTTTAGCGACGATTTCACGGATTTCGTCAGGGGAATAGAGCCGGCCTTTTCCAATTCCCGGGCAGAACGACGAGACTTCTTTCTTCCAAGTTTTCGCGTTCATGACTTCAGGCCAAAACGGCCACGTTCGACATTGCGAAGGGCGTCCTTCGTAAACGCCGCAGCGGTTGCCGCCCTCGAGGAAAACGCAATCGCCGTTCGTCCGGGTTTCTTTCAAATGCCAAACACCGTCTGTTTTCTCGCAGTATTGGTCCATGAATTCGCGAGTCTTCAGTTTCGAGCCGGTTTTTTTATTGAATGCCTTTGTCATCGCGACACGATCGGAGCCAGTGAGATAAACGTAACCGTATTGACCGCGCGAAACACAGCATTTGCCAGAGCCCTGACACTCGAAGCGAACGCCTTCTTTTTCCCACCACTCTTTTCGCGCAACGGGTTTAGCAGCCTTCGGCATTAACGGAAGCCTTTCGCGAAGCCGTTTGTCACCATCGCCCAACCGCACATCTTAAACAAAAGGCGTGCGCCGACGTTTCCGTCCCAGTCACTTTCAGGATCTTCTTGCTCGGCCACTTCGTTGAGGTCGAATGAAACGATTCGGCGTCCGCTCTCGGCCAAAACGGCGAGAAGCGTGAGCGCTTGATCCCACGAAAGCCCACCGGGAACAGGTGTGCCCGTGCCTGGGCAGAGATCCGGCATGAGACCGTCGATATCCCACGAAACGTGAACGTTCTGCGGAAGGTGAGAGACGATCTCCGTACAAATTTTTTGCCAGCTTTCGCCGTTATTCAAACGGCGCTTCGAAGGAAGATCGAAATACGTTTTCACTCGGGTCGAGTTCGCCTGAATGTAAGCGTATTCACCCGGCGAGAAGTCGCGAATCCCGACTTGAACGAGTTTCGCAGGCTTCAAAGTCTCCATAACGTTGAACATAATCGAGGCGTGCGAGTGCTTGTAACCTTGGTAGGCGTCGCGGAGATCTGCATGCGCGTCGACGTGAAGAACGCCGACATCGCCGGCGTACTTTTCGCACGAAGCGCGAATGATTCCGTAAGGAGTTGAGTGATCGCCACCGAGGACAGCGGGCACTCGGCCTTGCGCGAAAACTTCTTTCGCCTGCTTATAAACCCAGTCGTTAACTTCATCAGACGCTTGGTTGATCTCGGCTTGTATCGCAGCCGCTTTTGGATCGCTTTCGTTTCCCGCTTCGAGGTACTCCAGGAAAATCCCGGCTTTCTTTTTCAGTTCACGCCCGCGTTTCAAAATATGTTCGGGCATGTCCTGCATGAAGTAACCGGCCATGTAAGCGTCGCCGGTTTCGATATCGAAAAGGTCGACCTGGTAACTTGCGCGTAAAATAGCCGCGGGACCCCGCGACGCACCGTCGCCGTACGACGTCGTCGTCTCCCATGGAACGGGAATCAGATGAAGTTTGCTCTCGCTGGCTTCGAACGGAAGTCCAAAAATGCCAGAACCCTCGGTCGCGGTGCTATTCGGATCAAATGTCATAAGCAGTCGATACCACACGCCGCGCCCGAACGGGACTTGATTCTTTGCCCCAAAGGTTCGACAGTAATCATACTTTTTTCTGAAGGTATTTTCCCGAGGGGATGCGTATGATTTCTCGTCTGTTTGTGCTTCTGACTACTCTCGCGCTGGTAGCGACGGCAAAAGCTGCTCCGGCGGTTCTTGGCAACCCGAGCGCGCCACAGGGCGGTACGTTCTCGATGTATTACGATGCGGACCCTGAGACATTGAATCCAATCACGTCGACAGACCTCTACGCTCAAGAACTTCATAAGCTCGTGATGGATACACTTCTTTATGAAGACCTCGATACGCATGAATGGCGCCCGTCGGCCGCCGAAAAATACGAAGTCTCGAAAGACGGCAAACAGATTACGTTCACGCTTCGCAAGGGTTTGAAATGGCAAGACGGTAAACCTCTGACGGTGGATGACGTAAAGTTCTCATACGACGTCATCATGAGCGGCGAGTATCCGACGGCTGCGCAGAAACCTTATTACGAAAACTTCGAGAAGGCGGAAATCGTTGATGCCAATACGATCCGATTCCTCATCAAGACGAAATACTTCGGCAACCTCGAGCAAATTGGCACTCTTATTCTTGTGCCGAAGCATATTTACCAAAATGCCGCCGAGGGAAAGAAGCTCAATAAAAGCGTGATCGGATCGGGCCCTTACAAGATCGAAAAGTATGATCAGGGACAGAGCATTCTCCTCGCTAAAAATAAAGACTGGTGGGGATTCTCGGACCCTTCGCAAAAAGGTCGTTTCAACTTCGATCACATTCGTATCCGCTTCTTGAAAGAATCGAACCTTGTGATCGAAGCGTTAAAAAAGGGCGATATCCAATTCGGAGGCCTGACGGCTGAAGACTACGTAAAGAAAACGAGTGACCCGGAGTGGGGCAAAACGGTTTTGAAAATCAAAACTGAAAACATGGCTCCAAAATCCTACGGATATATCGGTTGGAATTTGCGTAAGCCGATGTTTGCGGATGTTAAAGTCCGCCATGCATTGCAGATGTTAATGAATCGCGAAGAGATGATTCACAAATTTCAATACGACATGTCGCTCCCGGCGACGGGCCCTTTGTATCAGCAAAGCGAATACGCTGATCCTTCGGTGAAGGCGGTGAAATTCGACTTGAAAGAAGCCGTTAAACTTTTGAAAGAAGCGGGCTGGAGCGATTCTGATAAAGACGGCATGTTGGACAAAACGGTCAACGGCGTGAAGCAGAACTTCAGCTTCTCGGTTATGTACGGCGGTAAGGACAGCGAGAAATATCTCGTGATGTACCAGTCTGACCTTCGCAAAGCGGGCATTGAAATGAAACTTCAGATGCTTGAGTGGAATGCGATGTTGAAAAACGTCGATGAAGGTAACTTCGACGCCATGGCGTTGGCTTGGGGTGCGGGGTCTGTAGATTGGGATCCAAAACAAGTTTGGCACTCATCTTCGGCCGTCAAAGGTGGATCGAACTTCATTGGTTATAAAAATCCCGAAGTCGACAAGCTCATCGATGAAGCTCGTCAGGAACTCGATAAGAAAAAACGCGTGAAGCTTCTTCGCGTTGTTTACCGCAAAATCGCGGAAGACTACCCTTACGCCTTCATGTTCAATCAGAAGAACATTCTTTACGCGCGCTCGACAAAGCTCGGAGTTCCGAAAGATACGATGAAGTACGGTATCGGCACTCAGTACTGGTGGATGGCGAAGCAATAAATGGCTACTTACGTCCTACGGCGACTCTTGTTGATGATTCCGACTTTGTTCGGAATCACCATCGTCAGCTTTATTCTCATCAACCTCGCGCCCGGTTCACCAGTTGAACAAAAGCTTCAACAGATGCGAATGGGTGGAGCGATGGGCGCGGGCGGCGGCACAATGGGCGGCGGTCGTAACCAATCCGGCGTCTCGCAAGAAGTGATCGACGCGCTAAACAAACAGTACGGCTTTGATAAGCCTTTACTTACAAGATACGGGATTTGGATTGGAAATCTATCACGCCTCGATTTTGGCGACAGCTTCCGTTACGAGGAACCTGTCACCAAAGTCATCGCTCAACGTTTTCCCGTATCGATTACTTTCGGCATCGTTTCCTTCCTTCTAACGTATTTGATTTGCATCCCTCTGGGCGTCTGGAAAGCGATTCGTAACGGATCGACCTTCGATCGCGCATCAAGCTTTCTGCTTTCAGCTGCTTATTCGATTCCGCCGATTATTTTAGGAATTTTGCTTCTCGTTTATTTCGCAGGCGCGAGCCATTTCAACTGGTTCCCGATGGGCGGTCTCCGCTCCGACGACTTCGACTCGATGCCGATGTGGCGGCAATGGTTGGATCTTGCGCATCACTTTGTACTTCCGCTGATCTGTTACATGATCGGCAGCTTCACTTTTTTAACTTTCCTTATGAAGAACTCGCTTCTCGACGTCATTAAGCTTGATTACGTGCGCACGGCACGCGCTAAGGGTTTGAGCGAGAGAAAAACGTATCTGAAGCACGCTCTCCGAAACGCGTTGATCCCGATCATCACGGGCATGAGCGATATTCTTTCGGTCTTTTTCGCGGGCTCAATTTTGATCGAGAAAATTTTTAACTTGGACGGAATGGGCCTACTCAGTCTGACCGCCGTTAGCTCACGAGACTACAACGTTTTGATGGGATTAATTTTCATCGAAGCGGTCCTCGCCCTGCTGGGACGACTTTTCAGCGATCTCTTGTACGTCGTGGTCGACCCGAGGATTGATTTCCAATGATCGAATCGTGGTTTAAAAACGAAAACAGCAAAAAAGCCTGGCGTCGTTTCCGTCGAAACGTACCGGCGGTTATTTCTTCGGTTTTCCTGATTGTGATCTTGATTCTTTCGCTATCTGCGGAGATGTGGGCGAATCGCAAGCCGATCGTCATGCATTATCACGGCGAAACTTACTTTCCGGTTTTCAAATATTATCATCCATCGCTGTTCGGCCAAGAGGATGTGAGCCAAACGGATTATCGTCATATGCAAATGGGAGAGGGCGATTGGTCTGTTTGGCCATTGATCCACTGGGATCCGTACGAGCGAAACGACAAGCTTGAAGAATTCCCGGCGCCGCCGTCGGCTTCAAACATCATGGGAACCGACGTGGGCGGAAGAGATGTTGCCGCACGGTTGCTTTACGGATTTCGGTACTCGATTGGCTACGCACTCGGCGTCTGGATATTGTCGTCGCTCTTCGGCGCGTTGATGGGTGCACTGATGGGATTCGCGGGCGGGTGGACGGATCTACTTGGTCAACGCGCTATCGAGGTAATTCAGTCGCTTCCGTTCTTGATGATTTTGATCACGCTCGTTTCGATTTTCGAGCCTTCGATTTTCTTACTGATTGTGCTGACGGTTTTCTTCGGCTGGGTCGGAATCTCGATTTACTTCCGTGCCGAATTTCTCGCGCTCCGCCGCCGCGACTTCGTCGATGCAGCCTTGGCTTCGGGCGCGTCGAAGTGGCGCGTGATCACGAAGCACATCCTGCCGAACTCGCTCACGCCGTGGATCACAATCTCGCCGTTCATCATTGCAGGAAATATTTCGGGTCTCGCGGCGCTCGACTTTTTGGGATTCGGGCTTCAGGCTCCAACCCCAAGCTGGGGCGAGCTCTTGAACCAAGCACTCGACAACTTCCGAATCGCCTGGTGGCTTGCGGTGTACCCCTCGGCCGCACTCTTCATCACTTTGACAGTTCTAAACTTGATCGGCGACGGAGTTCGCGACGCACTCGATCCGCGCGGATAAAAGCGGTCTCCCGTTTTGGTAAGAACCTCTCAGGTTTTCAGCCTGCCTTAGCCGGGTGCAATCCACGACAAAGTGTCCGTTACTTCATTAAATCCAAAAGCAGCTTTAGAAGCTGAAGAACTAGCAAAGCTAGACCAACAACCTCTTTAGCCCGTTTCAATAAACGTCGAAACCTAAGATGGGGATCTTTTAGTTCCGGCATCCGGACCTCCTTCCGAAACGGAGAGGTTCAGATCCAACAAGTGGCCATCACGGGAGACCGTGAATGGCCATTTGCATTTCTAGAGCCGGACCGAACTTATTCGGCGTCTTCGAGGTACGTGTAGCCGCTTAGGCCGACTTCGTAGTGGCGCATGAGTTGGCGGGCTTCGTTCTTCGCGATGGTTCCGCGCAAGATCGACTCTTCCGAAGCTCGGCGAATCGATTCGATCAACTCAGGGCGGTGGTACTGAACGTACGAAAGAACTTCGGTGACCGTGTCGCCTTCGACGACGTGATCGACCGTGTACCCCGCGTTCGTGACCGTGATGTGAACCGCATCGGTATCGCCGAAGAGGTTGTGCAAATCGCCCAGGATCTCTTGGTAAGCGCCAACTAAGAATACACCCATGTAGTACGGATCGGACGCATTCAACTCGTGCACTTCAAGAGTTGTCTTTGTCGCCGGAGAGTTGCGCGGATCATCTTGAATGAACTGATCGATCTTGCCGTCTGAGTCGCATGTCATGTCGACCAAGATCGCTTTGCGTGTCGGTTCTTCGTTCAAGCGGTGAATTGGCAGAACCGGGAAGAGCTGACCGACGGCCCACGAGTCAGGCATCGATTGGAAGACCGAGAAGTTACAGAAGTAAGTATCCGACAAAAGCTCGCGCAAGTTCGCCAAGAGCTCAGCGTCGTCGTTGTTCTTCTCCGCGATGTCTTCCATCTTCGTGAGAATGACCCAGCACAAGTTCTCAGCCTTCGCGCGCTGACTCAAAGACAAGACGCCGAACGTGAAGAGTTGAAGGATCGTGTCCCGGATGTGCA
>Ga0068856_100006572_pt1 | contig 11403 bp, 8 predicted proteins | sample KBSCornC62_FD_66595 | JGI IMG/M metagenome (GOLD analysis project Ga0068856, IMG submission 66595) | Corn rhizosphere microbial communities from Kellogg Biological Station, Michigan, USA - KBS Corn C6-2 | ecosystem: Host-associated > Plants > Roots > Rhizosphere > Soil ... | reverse complement strand
ACGGCGATGCCGCCCTTCATGTCGGCGACCCCCGGGCCGTTCAGCACTCCGTCCTCGAGCCAGCGGGTCTGCTGGAACGGATGATCTGGGGCGAACACCGTGTCCATGTGCCCGGTGAAGAGCAGCTGCAACGGCGCTGTCGGCCGCACCGTCAGGTGCAAGTGCCGGCCATGCTTCAGCGTGAGGGATTTGCCCGCGTTGTCGACCGCGTCGACCGGCGCCGGCTCCTCAAGCCTGAGGACTCCAGGGAGCGCCGCGAACGCATCGGCGAGCAGGTCCGCCATGCGCTCCAGCCCGCCGAGGTTGCGCGACCCGCTGTTGATCGCCGCCCACGCGAGCACCTGGTCGAGCATCGGCTCCCCGCCGGCGCGTTCGACCGTCGCTCGTTCGGTGGACGACAATTCCCCCATGCCCGGCTCCTAGCCAAGGCCGTTGCGGAACGCCACACCGCTGCGTGGAGGGCTATTCGGCCGCTTCGGCCATTCCGAGCCGCTGTTTCGCGGAGGCGAGCATCGCCTTGAACCGGGGGTCTTCGCGCACCGGGTCCATGTCCGGATCGATCTCCGCATGATGGATGTTGCCCGGACTTTCGAGCCGCTCGAAATATTGCTCGAGAAGATCGAGCGCGCCTTCCAGGTCCAGATCGCGAAAGGTCAGGCTGCAGGCGGCGTTGTAGAGGATCATGATGTTGTCCGGATCGAGCAACAGCGCGCGCTGCACCCAATCCTTCCCTCGCTCGACCTCCCCCAGCATCATCAGCGAGCTCGCCCCAGCGGCGAGCGCCGCCCCATTGGTCGCGTCCTTTTCCAGAACGCCTTCGGCAGTCTTCAGTGCGCGCCGCGACGCGTCCAGCGCGGCTTCCTCATCGCCGACTCCGAGGTAGCAAGTGATCAGCATCATGCCGCTGTGGAAATCGCCGTCCATCAGCTGCCACGCCTTTTCGTAGTAGCGAATCGCGTCGGCCATCCGTTCGCGCTTGAACATCAGCCGCGCCGCCTCCCGGTTCACCTCCCAGCTTTCGCCGCCGAGGCGCAGCGCCAGGTCGAGCTCCTTGTCGGCTTCTTCGCGCCGGCCCTGCTGCTCGAGGTCCCTGACCTTGACGCAATGCGGCTCGGCGAGGCCGGGGTTGATCTGCAGCGCGCGCTCGGCGGCAGGCAGCGGGTCGTCGTCCTTGCCGTGCCAATAGCGCAGCTCGGCCTGCGCCAGCGCCATCAAGGCCCATGCCTCGGCGTAGTTCGGGTCGAACTTCACGGCCTGGTGGCAGATGTTGACGATCACCTCGTCGCGGCGGCTGTTGCCGCGCCGGCCCCAGGTCCATTGCTGGCGGGCCATGAGGTAGAGGTTGTAGGCCTCCACACTGTCCGTGCCTCGCGCTTCGATGGCCTTCTTTTCCTTGGGCAGCAGCGTGACCTTCAGGGCGTCGACGATCGCCTTCGAAATTTCGTCCTGGATCTCGAAGATGTCGGTGAGGTCGCGGTCGAAGCGATCGGCCCAGAGATGCTTGCCCGTCGAGCCGTCGATCAGCTGGGCATTGATGCGGATACGATTGCCGGCCTTGCGCACGCTGCCTTCGAGCACGTGGCTGACGCCGAGCTGCTTTGCGACCTCCTCGACGTTGGGGTTCTGGCCCTTGAAGCTGAACGCGGTGTTTCGGGCGACGACTTCCAGCGCCGAGACCTTCGAGAGGTCGGTGGTGATGTCCTCGCTGATGCCGTCGCTGAAATATTCTTGCTCGGCATCCCCGCTCATGTTCACGAACGGGAGGACGCAGATCGACGCGCGGATTTTCTGCGCCCGCGGAGCAACCGCTGCGTCCGGGCTCTCGTCCTCGGCGGTTCCGCGAACCAGCGCGGCGACGCTGCCCTCCAACTTGCGCCAGCCGGCCGCCCTCACGTCCCCGTCCCAACCACTGAGGTCGGCGCACTGGATCTGGTTGAACGGCATCGGCGGAAGCGCTCCGTCAAGCCGTGCCTGGACAAGCGTCCCGGCTTCGCGCGCGCTGTCCGCCTCCGCCCGGACCCAATGCGACTTCGCCGACTCCGCGGACCACAGCACGACCACCGCCATCGCCGACTTCAGCCGCTCCTCGATGACGTCCGAGTAAGCGCGATGCGCCGGAAGCTCGTCGTCGCGCCACACGCTGAAGCCGCTGCTGCGCAACTGCTCGGCAATGCGATGCGCCTGTTCCTCGCTCGAGCGGGCGTAGGAGATAAAGACATCGCGAGTGTCAGGCACTGGCGACCGGCTCCGCCATGCCAAGGCGCTGCTTCGCGGAAGCAATCATCTCCTTGAAGCGCGGATGATCATGGATCTTGTCGAAATCCGGATCAGCTTCCGCATGCCAGATCCAGGTGGTGCTCGTTACCGTCTGGAAGAAAGGATCGAGCGTATCCAGCGCGTCTTCCGGACTGCCCAAATATCGTATCAGCGCGCAGGCGGTATTGTACCGCATGACCAGATTGTCGGGGTCGAGCACCAGGGCGCGCCGCAGCCATTCGCGGGCCCTGTCGAGATCGCCCAATAAGGCAATCGCGGTCGCGCCTGAGGCAAGCGCGGTTCCGTTGGTCGGGTCCGCAGCGATGGCTCGTTGCACTCTTTCGCGCACCTTGCCGGCCGCCTTCAGCACCTGTGCCTGGTCGTCGACAGACTCATAGCAAGTGATGAGCATCAGTGGATTGTGCCAGTCGGTATCGCTGAGCGCGGCCGCTTTTTCGAAATAAGGAATGGCCTCGCGGATATGGCCATGCCGGAACAGCATGCGCGCCACTTCGCGGTTCACTTCCCACGATTCCGGGTCGAGCTTCAGCGCGATCCGAACTTGCTTCTCCGCGTCTTCAATACGGCCTTCCTCCTCGAGGTATCGCGCCTTGATGCAATGGGCTTCGGCCAGTCCGGGATTGATTTCGAGCGCACGCTCTGCAGCGGAAAGGGCGTCTTCCTGATGACCATGAACGAACCGGAGCTCGAGCTGAGCAAGCCCCATCAGCGCCCAGGCCTGCGCATAGTCCGGATCTAGCTGAGTGGCCTCTTTGCACAGCCGCGCGATCGACTGCTCGCGCCGGACGGTACCAAACGTCCCGCTGATCCACTGCTGCCGGGCCATGAGATAGAGATCGTAGGCCTCCACATTCGAAGTGCCGCGATTCTCGATCGCCTTCTTCTCCGCCGGAAGAAGCTTCACTTTCAGCGAATCGACGATAGCTTTCGAAATCTCGTCCTGGATCTCGAAAATGTCCGTGAGGTCCCGATCGAAGCGCGCCGCCCAGACGTGATCGCCCTTGGCTCCGTCGATTAGCTGCGCGGTGATGCGCACGCGATTTCCGGCCTTGCGCACGCTGCCTTCGAGCACGTGAGTGACACCGAGTTTCTCCGCCACCTCCTTAACGTCGAGCGACTGGCCCTTGAATGTGAACGAGGTGTTCCGCGCGACAACCGACAGCGCGGACACGTTCGACAGGTCGGTGATGATGTCCTCGCTGATGCCGTCGCTGAAATATTCCTGCTCGGGCTCGCCGCTCATGTTGGCGAACGGAAGCACGCAGATTGACGTCTTCTCCGCTTTCGCCTGCGTAGCGGCGGAAGCTGCCGGCTCTACCTCATCGTCGACCGCTCTGATCAGCGCGGCCACGCTGCCTTGCAGCTTCTTCCATCCCGGCGAGCTGGTCTCTCCATTCCAGTCCTTGAGGTCGGCACACTGGATTTGATTGAACGGCATGGGCGGAAAAGTGCCGTCGAGCATGGCCTGGACCAGCGTGCCCGCCTCAAGTGCAGTGTTCGCCTCCGCCCGCACCCAATGGGATTTGGCGGATTCTCCGCACCAGAGGACGACCACGGCCTTTGCCGATTTCAGTCGTTCCTCGATCACATCCGAATAAGAGCGATGGGCAGGCAGCTCGTCGTCGCGCCAGACGCTGAATCCTTCCTGCCGGAGAGACTGCGCGATGCGATGCGCCTGCTCCTCGCTCGGTCGAGCGTAGGAAATGAAGACGTCGCGGCTGTCAGCCATCGCCCGCGGGCTCCGATATCCCGAGGCGCTGCCTCGCTGACGCGAGCAACTCCTTATAGCGCGGCTCCTCCCTCAAGCCGTCGAGGTCGGGGTCGGCCTCGAGGTGGCGGATGTTTTGCGCGGTCTTCACGCCCTCCATGAACGGCTGCAATGCGTCGAGCGCATCGTCGTTCGGCGCATTCGCCTGGGTGAGCGCGCATGCCAGATTGTAGCTCATGATCAGATTGTCCGGGTCGAGCAGCATTGCCCGGCGGCTCCAGTCGCGGCCGCGCTCCATATCGCCAAGAAACATCAATGCATTGGCTCCGGCGGCGAGTGCCTGGCCATTGGTGGCTTCCTTCGCCAGCGCCCGCTCCGCGCGTTCCAGCGTCATCTTCGCCGCCTTGCGCAATTCGACCTGATCGTTGGTCGAAGTGTAGCAAGTGATCAGCATGAGCGGATTATGCCAATCGCTCTCCATCAGCGATGCAGCCTTGCTAAAATACGGGATTGCTTCCCGCGCATGCCCGCGCCGGAACAGCATTCGGGCGGCCTCGCGGTTCACCTCCCATGAATCGGGGTCGAGCTTGAGAGCAGTTCGAAGCTGCTTCTCAGCCTCGTCGGCTTTGCCTTCCTCTTCGAGATAGCGCGCCTTAATGCAATGCGCTTCGGGAAGGTCTGAGTTGAGCTCCAGCGCCCGATCGGCGGCGGGAAGTGCATTTTCGTCCTTTCCATGGACGAAGCGAAGTTCGGCCTGCGCGAGCGCCATCAATGCCCAGGCCTGCGCATAATTGGGATCGAGACGAGTGGCCTGCTTGCAGACCCGGACGATCGCCTCGTCTCGCCGGGGGTCGCCGAAATTGCCGCTGACCCACTGCTGGCGAGCCATCAGGTACAGGTTGTAAGCCTCGACGTTGCTCGTGCCGCGCTGTTCGATTGCCTTCTTTTCCTCGGGCAGCAGCTTGATCTTGAGCGCATCGACGATCGCCTTGGAAATTTCGTCCTGGATTTCGAAAATGTCGGTGAGATCGCGATCGAAGCGGTCGGCCCAGACGTGGTCGCCTTCCGCGCCGTCGATCATCTGCGCCGTGATTCGGACGCGATTGCCGGCCTTTCGGACGCTGCCTTCGAGCACATAGGTGACGCCGAGCGTCTTCGCGACTTCCTTCACATCGACCGATTGGCCCTTGAATGTGAAGGCGGTGTTCCGTGCGACGACCGATAGCGCCGACACTTTCGACAGGTCGGTGATGATGTCCTCGCTAATCCCGTCGCTGAAATATTCCTGCTCGGGCTCTCCGCTCATGTTGATGAACGGCAGCACGCAGACCGAAGTTCGCTTTTTCGGCGCTTCTGCCTTCTCCGAGCGGTCTGCGCCTTGCTTTGCATTCATGCCGCACGTGCGCCCGATTGCCTCGAGAAGGTCATCAATGGCCGCGGGGCTGCCGGCGCCGTCCCATGCGCCGAGGTCGATCGTCTGGAATTGCCGAAAGCCGAGCGGGGGCTTGGCCGAGGCCAGCGACACCGGCACCAACCGCCCCGAATCGCGGCCCTCGGCGGCTTCGTCCTGGACCCAGGCGGAATCGATCGAAGTTGCGGACCACATAACGACGACGGCTTCCGCATCCTTGAGCGCCTTGTCGATTTCGGCGGCAAAGCGCGATCCGGCGTGGAGGTGGCGGTCCCACCATACGTCATGACCCGCACCGCCGATGCAGCTCGCCAGCTGCTTGGCTGCGTCAACGTCATCCCTCGCATAACTCAGGAAAATTCGTGCCACGCACTCTCCCCCGAAGCGGCGCCTTTCTGCTCTTAACGCAGTTAACCTGCAAGCAGGCGCGCGATTTACCGAAGACGGTGGCGGAATCGGCGGTGCAAGCCTAAACTGGCGGCCCAAAGCTCACTCGCGTTTTGTGAAGGACTCGTCCCGTGGCGACAGCCACCCATCTCCTCACCGATAAGGAAGCCACCGCGCATCCGCCGCAGGAAGCGGTCGTCGTCCGCTTCGCCGGCGACTCCGGCGATGGCATGCAGCTGACAGGTGGTCAGTTCACGCTCTCGACCGCGCTCGCCGGCAACGACCTTGCCACCTTCCCCGACTTCCCGGCGGAAATCCGCGCGCCGCAGGGCACGACCTTCGGTGTGTCCGCCTTCCAGATAAACTTCGGCAGCTGCGCCATCGACACCGCCGGCGACCAGCCGGACGTGCTCATCGCCATGAACCCCGCCGCGCTGAAGACCAACGCCAAGGAGGTGCGCGAGGGCGGGCTGCTCATCATTGACGAAGGCGAGTTCACGGCCCGCAACCTCGCCAAGGCAGGCTATGAGCAAAGTCCATTGGAGGACGGCAGTCTTGCCAAGTGGCAGGTCGTCCACTTCAACATCTCGCAGCTGACGCTCGACGCCGTGAAGCCGTTCGGCCTCGGCAACAAGGAAGCCCTTCGCTGCAAGAACATGTGGACGCTGGGGCTGGCACTGTGGATGTTCGACCGCGACCGCCAGCCGATCGTCGATTGGCTGAAGGCCAAGTTCGCCAAGGCGCCCGAACTCGCCGAAGCCAATATCGCCGCGCTCAATGCCGGCCACGCCTACGGCGAGACGGTCGAGATGGGCGCGCCTTTCAAGCAGCACCACATGGCCGCCGCGCCGGCGGAACCGGGCTTGTATCGCACCGTCACCGGTGCCGAAGCGCTCGCGCTGGGCCTTGTCGCGGGATGCCAGCTTGCGGGCGTCAACATGTTCTTCGGGTCGTACCCGATCACTCCGGCGAGCCCGCTGCTGCACCACCTGGCCCGGCTGAAGGAATTCGGGATCACGACCTTCCAGGCCGAGGACGAGATTGCGGCCGCCTGTGCGGCGATCGGCGCCAGCTATGCCGGGCAGCTCGGGATTACCTCATCGTCGGGACCGGGAATCGCGCTCAAGATGGAGGCGGTCGGGCTTGCGGTGATGACCGAGCTCCCGCTCGTGGTCGTCAATTCGCAGCGCGGCGGCCCGTCCACGGGCCTTCCGACCAAGACCGAGCAATCTGACCTCTACCAGGCCGTTTACGGCCGCAACGCGGATTCGCCGGTGCCCGTGATCGCCGCGCGCTCGCCCGCCGACGCCTTCGACTGCGCGATCGAGGCGTGCCGGATCGCCACGCGCTACATGACTCCCGTGATGCTCCTGACCGACGGCTATATCGCCAATGCCGCGGAACCGTGGCGGGTGCCGGACACGAGCAAATACCAGGCGTTCCCAGTTGAGTTCTTCGAGACCGCTCCTGCAGAAGGCGAGGGCGTGATGCCCTATTCGCGCAATGACGATCTCGCGCGGCCGTGGATCAAGCCGGGAACGCCCGGGCTTGAGCACCGCATCGGGGGAATCGAGAAAGCCCCGGGCACCGGCAACATCGACTATCGCCCCGAAATTCACCAGGAGATGACCAACACGCGTGTCGGCAAGGTGCTCGGCATCGCCAACAGCATCCCCGATCAAGAGATCTGCCTCGGCCGCGAAGGGGCGGAGCTGGCGGTCGTCGGCTGGGGCTCGACTTTCGGCCCGATCCACCAGGCCGTGCGCCGGGCACTCGCCGACGGCAAGGACGTCGCCCACGTCCACGTCCGGCACATCTGGCCGATGCCCAAAAATATGTCTGTCCTATTGAAGGGCTTCAAACATATCCTCGTCCCCGAAATGAACATGGGCCAGCTCAAGACCGTGCTCCGCGACCAGTTCCTGGTCGACGCGAAGTCGCTGACCAAGGTCTCGGGTCACCCGTTCCGGATTGCCGAGATCGAGGCTGCGATCGACGCGGCGCTTTCGGCTTAGGGTCACGAAAAATGGCGACGCACCAAGTGACAATAGTGAACTTAAGCCGATGAAACCGATCAACGTCTGGCCGATGGCGATCATGCTCATCGTCATCGTCCTGCTCGTGATTTACCTGAGGCCGCACTGATGAATGAGATGACGACCGTCACCACCGCCAAGGACTGGGCATCCGACCAGGAGGTCCGCTGGTGCCCGGGCTGCGGCGATTATGCCGTGTTGAAGGCCGTGCAGCGCACCATGCCCGACCTCGGCGTCGCGCGGGAGAAGACGGTGTTCATCAGCGGCATCGGCTGCTCGAGCCGCTTTCCCTATTACATGGCGAGCTACGGCTTCCACACGATCCACGGCCGGGCACCCGCGATCGCCACGGGCGTGAAGCTCGCCAATCCCGAGCTCGACGTGTGGATCATCACCGGCGACGGCGACGCCCTGTCGATCGGCGGTAACCACACGATGCACGTGCTTCGTCGCAACCTCGACTGCCAGATCCTGCTGTTCAACAATGAGATCTACGGGCTGACCAAGGGCCAGTACTCTCCGACCAGCCGCGTCGGAACGCGCTCGCCTTCGACGCCGTTCGGCTCGGTCGATCGCCCCGTGACGCCCTGTGCCTTCGCGCTCGGCTCGGGCGCGCGGTTCATCGCCCGCGGCATCGATGTTCACAAGAACCTCCCCGACGTGCTGAAGGCTGCGCACGCCCACAAGGGCGCGAGCTTCGTCGAGATTTTCCAGAACTGCATCGTCTACAACGACGACGTGTTCGCCGGCTTCACCGAACGTGGAGTCGCGGACGAGATGCAGCTCTGGCTCAAGGCCGGCGAAAAGATGCTGTTCGCCGGAGGGACCAAGGGCCTCGCGCTCGATACCGGGCGTTTGGCTTTGAAGGTCGTGCCCGGCGATGATCCCTCGGTCATCATCCACGACCCGACCAACCGCGGGGTCGCGGCCATGCTGATCCTGATGCCGCAGGACAGTTTCCCGGTCGCGCTCGGCGTCATCTACGAGAACCCCGCGCCGACGTTCGAGAGTGCGGTCCTCGAGCAGAACAAGGCCGCCGCGTCCGGCAAGACCCCCGACCTCCAGGCGCTCGTCGCGAAAGGCCAAACCTGGCAGGTCGAAAAGGAGCCGCACCAGATTTGATCCGCGGCTGCTGATTGGACAACCTCACCCACAGCCTCGTCGGCGCGGTGATGGGGCGGATGGGGCTGAAGCGCCTCAGCCCGCGCGCGATGCCGGCTTTGATCCTCGCCGCCAACCTGCCGGACATCGACAGCTTTATCGCGCCGCTGTTCGGCGAGGATCCGCTCGCCGCCCACCGCGGCTTCACCCACGGCATCGGCGGGCTGGTCACCATGCCGTTCCTAGCAGTCGCAATGATTTGGTTCTGGGAAAGGTTAAGGCCCGGCAAGCAAGGCCCACTGAAGCTCAGCGGGCTGCTGCTCGCCTGCTTTCTCGCCGTGCTGAGCCATCCCCTGCTCGATTTCGCGACTTCCTACGGGACGCGGCTGCTCGAACCGTTTTCGCACCGCTGGTTCTACGGCGACACGCTCTTCATCATGGACCCGTGGATCTGGCTCATGCTGGTCCTCGGCCTCGAAATGTCGTGGCGCGCCGAGCGGCTGGGAAGGAACTGGCGGCGGCCGGCGGCGTGGGCGTTCGGCGCAATGCTGCTCTACATCGGCCTCAACGTCGCGATCTCGGCGCGCGCGGTCGCATTGACGCGGCCCCTGGTGGAACGCGTTGCCAAGCCACGGATCATCGAAGCCGGCGAGGTGCCACTGGAGTTCTGGAAGCGCCGCATGATCTGGCGCGGCGACGTGATCGGCGGCACCGGCGAATATGATCCGCTTAAAGGCCTCAACCAGGTGAAGCTCGATCCCAAGATCATTCCGCTCCGCCTCGACGACCGGCGCCTTGCGGCCGCCGCGAAGCGCGACAAGCACGTCCGCGCCTTCCTCTTCTGGTCTCGCATGCCGATGGTCTTCGAAGAGGATGGCCGCGCCTTCCTGACCGACCAGCGCTTCTACGATCGCGATCATCGCGCAGGCAGCACGAACTTTCTCATCCCGCTCGACAATCTCGCGTCGAGTTCATAACTGCGCCGTCATGAGCACGCGCGGCGAGCACCTAGTTCGCGCGGACCGCCGGTTTGCAACCGGCGGCGGGGTCGTCGCGCGGCTGACGGCGCCGGCGATCGAGCGGGTGCTCGACCAGATCGACCGCCGGCTCCAACGTGGCGGCATCGAGACCACGCTTCCCGACGGCTCGGTCCGAAGGCTCGGCTTTCACGCGCCTGGAGCCAGCGCTTCGGTTCGTCTGGCGAGCTGGCTCGCGTTGGTGCGCCTCGCCACGTCCGGCTCGGTCGGCTGGTACAAAGCGTGGACTCTGGGCGAATGGTCGAGCCCGGACCCGGTCGCGATCTTCGACCTGTTCTCGGAGAACGCGGTGCCGCTCGGTGATGTCGGGCGTGCCAAGGGCCCGTTTCGTTGGATCAATGCGCTAGGCCACCGGCTTCGCGATAACGCGCCCCGCAAGGCGCGGCAGAACATCGCCGCCCACTACGACCTCGGCAATGATTTCTATTCGGCGTGGCTCGACGCGACGATGACCTATTCGTCGGCCAGGTTTGCGACCACGAGCGAAAGCCTCGAAGCCGCACAGCTCCGCAAGGTCCACACATTGCTCGATCGTCTCGAGCTTGGACCCGGCCAGCGCCTGCTCGAGATCGGCTGCGGCTGGGGGACTCTCGCGATCGAGGCAGCGAGGCGCGGCGCGGAGGTCGTCGGGCTTACGCTATCGACCGAGCAGAAGGCGTGGGCCGAGGAAAAAATCGCTCGAGCGGGGCTCGCCGACCAAATCGAAATCCGGCTGCAGGATTATCGCCACACGGCCGAGCAATTCGACACCGTTGCCTCGGTCGAGATGGTCGAGGCCGTCGGCCAGCGCTGGTGGGGTGCTTACCTCGATTCAATCGCGCGGAACCTGCGAACCGGCGGGCGCGCGGCGCTGCAGTTCATCAGCATCCGGCCCGAGCTGTTCGAGAGCTATGCCCGCAACCCGGACTTCATCCAGACCTACATTTTCCCAGGCGGCATGCTGCTCGACGAGCCCAGCTTCGAGGCGCTGGCGAGCGAGCGTAGCCTCTCATGGCAGGACCGTGAAGGCTTCCGGTTCGATTATGCGGAGACGCTGAAGCGCTGGCGCGAGCGCTACGATCAGGCCGTCGAGCGGCACGCACTCAGCGGCTTCGCCCAGCCGTTCCACCAGCTCTGGCGCTATTACCTCATGTACTGCGAAGGCGGCTTCCGCGGCGGCGCGATCGACGTCGCTCAAATCACGATGGTCAAAAGCTGACCGCCGCGATTGGCTACGACAGAAATGCCGCTGCCAAACCTCCGCCGACGACCGCAAAGGTCAGCGCCACGCCTATGAGCGCGTTGCGCCAGTTCTCACCGAACGTCCGTTCCATGAATCCCCCTTCCCACGCGGACAAGAACACGCCCGCGAGGCGACTCATACCACAACCGGCGGACGGAACCTAATTCGAGCGAGGTGAAAATCTAACAAAGTCAGGGATTTGTCACGGGGGGATAACGATCAGG